>Ga0233424_10003052_pt1 | contig 11149 bp, 6 predicted proteins | sample Watercolumn_Towu_FD_181011 | JGI IMG/M metagenome (GOLD analysis project Ga0233424, IMG submission 181011) | Freshwater microbial communities from Lake Towuti, South Sulawesi, Indonesia - Watercolumn_Towuti2014_125_MG | ecosystem: Environmental > Aquatic > Freshwater > Lake | place: Indonesia... | reverse complement strand
AACGACGAGAAGGAAAGCAAGCACGCACGCACGCACGCACGATTCGACGCAGGCGCCCGGAGCGAGTGTCCGGCCGTGAAACCAACCAGACGAAACCGCGCGATTTGCAAGGAACTGCCGACGAGGACCGTATGCGACGCCCTTCAATCCAGCGTGAAAGGGTGGGACCAATGCCATCCGTCAACCCGACGTCACCCTTGCGTCGGCCCGTCGTTGGCCCTAGAATGCGCGGTACGGGCCCGCCTTCGCACCGCGATGGTGCGGGAGCTTTTTGCCCGCCAACCCTTGCCCTGACACGAGACTACGGAGGCGCGATGAGGAATGTTGTTGCGGTCGTCCTGTTGTTGTGTGGCTTAGCCGTTCCGTCCTTTGCGCAAGTCAGCGCGACTACTGGATCCATCAACGGGAAGGTCTCTGACGCCACTGGCGGGGTGTTGCCCGGTGTGACCGTGACCATTGCCAGCCCGAACATGCAGGGCACCCGGTCGGATGTGACGAGCGAGTCCGGGGACTACCGTTTCCCGGCCGTCCCGCCAGGTGATTATCGAATCACGTACGAGCTGACGGGATTCGGCACCGTGGTGCGCGAAGGTGTGCGCGTCGGCCTCGGCTTTACCGCCACGGTGAACGCCGAGATGCGGGTGGCAAGCCTGCAGGAGACGGTGACCGTCACCGGTGAGTCCCCGGTCGTCGATGTGACGAACACGACCACCGCGACCAACTTCGGGCAGGAGCGGCTGGCGTCGCTGCCCAACGCGCGCGACTTCTGGACCGTGCTCGCCGCCGCGCCCGCCATTGTCGTCAACCGCATCGATGTCGCCGGCAGCGCCGCCGGCACGCAGACCGGTTACTCGGCCTACGACACCATTGCCGACCAGCACCGGCCGATGGTCGAGGGCATTGTCAATACGGAAGGCACCGGCGCGGCCGGCTGGTATTACGACTACGGATCCATCGACGAAGTCGCGGTCGAGACCAAGGGACACACCGCAGAAATGCCGTGGCCCGGCGTGTGGTCGAACTTCATCGCCAAGTCCGGCGGCAACCAGTATCACGGCAAGATCCACGCCGACTATCAGAATAAAGGCGTGCAGTCAGAGAACATCAACGACAGCATGACGTTCTTGTGTCCTGGTGGCCGCTGCGGCAACCTCAAGCCGTCGGATCTCAACCGACTCGAGAGCTACCACGACGTGAACGGCGACGTCGGCGGCTACCTGCGGAAAGACAAACTGTGGTGGTACGGATCGCTGCGCGACCAGAACATCAAGGTGCTGCTGCCGAACTTCCCGGTGAAAGCCTTTGAAACCGGCCTGCGCAACATCTCGGCGAAAGGGACCTACGCGCTGTCGACGAACAACAAGATCACCGCGTATGCGGGATGGGGACGCAAGTCGCAGCCCAACCGGCTCGATACGTATCTGGTCGGCGCCACCACGGCCCGCCACCTGTCTGAAGACTCCACTTGGAAGCAACTCTACTGGGGCCACACTTACAAGACCGGTTTCGAGTCGGTACTGACCGATTCCTCGTTCGCGGAGATCCGCGGTGGTCAGTTCCGCTACGTGTGGCCGAACTATCGTTACAGTGAGAGCCCCGCGTATCAGGACATCGGCAACCAGATTGTGAGCGGCGGCAATCGCGACGGCTGGTTCCGCACGCCGTCGCGCAATCAGGTCGCCGGGTCGGTGACCTATTTCAAGAGCGGCATGGCCGGCGAGCACAGTTTCAAGGTCGGCGGCGAGTGGTTCCGCGAGACGTTCACCGACGAGCGTGGTGTGGGCGTGCAGGGCGTGATGCCGGGTGACGTGCTGCATGTGTTGAATAACGGCGCGCCCGCGGAGGTGTATCTTTTCGCCACGCCATCGGTATCGGAGCAGGGACTGTCCACGCTTGGCCTCTACGTGCAGGACAGCTGGCGTGTGAACAATCGGGTGACACTCAATCTTGGTGTGCGCTTTGATCGCTATCGCGCGTTCCTACCCGAGCAGGAAGGGCCGCCCGTCGGTCCGTTCAACCCGACCAAGTTGAGTTTCGCGGCGATCGACAACCTCATCACGTTCAACCAGCCGGTGCCGCGGATCGGCATGGTGTTCGACCTCACCGGCGCGGGACGGACGGTGCTTAAAGCGAACTGGGGCCGATATGCGTGGAACCCCGGCGCCAGCGGCATTGCCGCCAGCGTCAACCAGAACGCCCCTGACTGGTTCCGCCGCTTCACGTGGGCGGATGCCAACGGCAACAGACGCTACGACGCCGGTGAACAGGGCACGCTCCTTTCCCAGCGCGGCGGCGCCGCCACGTCATTCCTCGATCCGAACATCAAGGACACGATGACCTCTGAAATCTCCGGATGGCTGGAGCACGAGCTGATGCCGGGCTTCGCGCTCGCCGGCGGCTACGTCTACCGCAAGATCACGGATTTCCATGTGCTGGTCAACGAGAACCGGCCGAAGTCCGCATACAACGTCCCGATCACGATTCGTGACACGGGTCCCGATGGTGTGCTCGGCAATGCTGACGACGGGCCCGGAATTCCTGGTTTCAACTTGAGCGCGGCGGCGCTGGCGGCGCCGGTCCGCAACGTCTTTACCAACCTGCCCGGCGACGGCGAGTACCACACGCTCGAGTTCTCGGCGAACAAACGTCAATCCGGCCGATGGTCGCTGCAGGGCTCGTTCGCGATCCGCTGGAACGCGGATCAGTCAACCGGGTATTTCGGCAACAACCTCCGCGCGGTGGCCACGCCGTCGACGCCGAACGATCTCATCAACACCGACAACGGCCGCTACAACTGGTCCGTTTACAACGTGAAGATCAACGGCAGCTACGATGCGCCGTATCGCATCCGGATCACGCCGGCGCTGCGCGTGCAACAGGGCCAGGCCTACGGCCGCACCTTCCTCGCCGGCGCCGCGCATGGCGTCAACTACAGCCAGCGCATACTCACCGAGCCGATTGACTCGCAGCGTCAGGACAACATCGTCATTCTCGACATCCGCACCGAGAAGTACTTCAACGTCGCGGCCGGCCGGCGGGTGGGGTTGTTCTTTGACATCTATAACCTGACCAACGCCAACGCGGCGCAGAACATCAACTGGGGCAGCGGCTCCACTTATCGTTTCCCGGTGACCATCATCGGGCCGACGATTGTGCGATTCGGCGCGAAGTTGGACTGGTAATACACGGGTTCCAAGGGTTCCAACCGGGTTCCAAGGGTGAGCTACAGGCCCTTGGGACCTTGGAACGGCTGGAACCCTTGGAACCGTTCCGTTATTGATCCCTGCCGCTGCCCCGGCGAATCTCCACCATCCGGTTGACGTCGAAGGGGCCGAACCGCTCGCGCGTGCCGTCGGCCCAACGCACCGTGATCGACTCGACCGCGGTCACCGTGCCGAGGCCGACGTGGACTCGCGGGTCGTTCGCCGACAGGTAGCTGTAGCCGGTTCGCACGTCGCGTCTCATCGTCCGGCCCCCGGCCACGAGTGACAGGGTGGCGCCAATGGCGTCCCGGCCGCTCAGTTCCAACACGCGCACCAGCAGCCATCGTCCGCGCGCCGGCGCGATGTTGTGGAGCAGATACGGCGCGGCGTCACGATTGGCAACGACGATGTCGAGGCCGCCGTCGTTGTCGATGTCGCCGAAGGCAGCGGCGCGGCTGGTGGCGACGAGCGGTGACGCGGAGCCGCCGCGCGGGGCGAGCTCCTCGAAGCGGCCGTCGGCGGTGCCCTTGAAGAGCAGGTTCGGTTCAGCATACGGGTCGGACGCGAACTGTTCCGCCTGCAGACCGACCCGGCCGTTGGCTTCGTAGAGATCCAGTCGCCCGTCGTTGTCGAAGTCCCCGAACCCGACGCCGAACCGCGTGAACCGGCGGCTCGCGATGCGCAGGCCGGCGCGGGCCGTGTCGTCGATGAAAAACTGACCGGAGTTGCGGAAGAACGAATCGGATTCGGTGTCGAGGTTCACCACGATCAATTCGTTGTCGCCGTCGTCATCGATGTCGGCGGCATGCACCCCCATGCCGGCCTTGGGCGCACCGTCCTGATCGATCGCCACCCCCGACATCAGCCCTGATTCGGCGAACCGGGCCTGGCCACGGTTCATCCACAAGTGGTTCGGCGTGCCGTCGTTGGCGACAAAAAAATCAGGCCGTCCGTCGCCGTTGACATCGTCGGCGATCACACCCAGTCCGTTGCCGACGGCCGCGGCCAGGCTCGACGTGCGCGAGATGTCGGTGAAGGTGCCGTCGCCGTTGTTTCGAAACAGCAGGCTGCTCGCCGGAGCGTCGTAATTCTTCGGGCTGCAGTAATCAGGGCGGCCCGTCAGGCTGTAGCACTCGCGTTCGATCTCAATCCGCCAGTCGAGGTATCGAGTCACGAACAGATCGAGATGGCCGTCAGCGTCGATGTCGGCGAAGGTCGCGCTGGTGCTCCAGCCAGAGCCGGCCACGCCGGCCGCTCGGGTGACGTCGGCGAAGCGGCCGTGTCCGTCGTTGCGCAGCAGCACGTTGGCGCCAAGGCCGGTGATGTAGACGTCCACGTCGCCGTCGTTGTCGTAGTCGCCGGTGGCGACGCCCATGCCGTAGCCGGTGACGGCGGCGATGCCGCTCGTCTCCGATACGTCGTCGAACCTGCCGTCGCCGCGGTTGCGGTACAGCCGGTGGCCGGCCGGCGTCGCCGGCGGTGCGGAGATGCGGCCGCTCTGGACGAGGAGAATATCGAGCGCTCCATCGCCGTCCATGTCGAACAGCGCCGCGCCGCCGCCCATGATCTCCGGCAGCAGGTGGCGAGTGTCATGTCCCGATTGGTGCTTGAATGCGATCCCGGCCTTTGTGGCGATCTCCTCGAACCACGCCGGACCATTGCGCGCCGGGGAAGCGGATGCCGGGGTTTCAGCGCTACGCGGCTGTCCGCACGCGACCGACGCCAGCAGCAGCGCACCGACCAGCGCCCTCACCGGCGCGCCCTGGCCGCCGTCAGGATGCGATCGCGCGCGGCCGGAAGTCGTGGGTTCGCCGGCTCGGCCTGCCGCGCCCGCTCCAGTGCGACTTCGGCGGCATTCCAGTTTCCGGTGGCGGCAAAGGTGTCGGCCACGCCGATCAACGCATCGCCCAGCAGCGGGTTCTTCGACAGCGCCGCTTCGAACTGACGGCGGGCGTCGAGATACCGCGCCTGCTGGCCGAGGATCATGCCCATCCACAGGTGCGGCATGGGGTCGCGCGGATCGGCGGCCGCAGCCGCACTGAACAGCGCCTCGGCGTCGCGCGCGCGGCCCTGCTGCCAGTGCACCATACCGCGCAGCTTGGCGGCGTCGGCACTGGTCGGCCGCAGCGCGAGCGCGCGCGATGCGTATCCCGCCGCCTTGTCGAGGTCACCGGCGAACAGATACCCGCTGGCCATGTGCATGATCGCGTCGAATTGTGACGGATTGGCGGCGATGACCGGATCGAGAATCGCTGCCGCCTGATCGACCTTGCCGGCGGCGGCATACATGCCGCCCAGATAGATGCGCAACGCCTGATCGTCGGGTCGCAGCTCGATCAACTGATTGAGCCGGGCGATGGCCTCGTCGAACTTTCGCTCGAGCCCAAGTTGCGTCGCTTCCTTGAGCATCGCCGCGAAGCCGCGGCGATACTGGTTGACGTCGTCGGACCAGGGATCGCTCCACGCCGGTTGTCCCGTGGACCCGACGATCAGGGCGAATTGCGCGTCCCGGTCGCGGCCCATCCTGCGATAGGCCGTTCCCAGCAGTTGCATGGCGTAGCGATCGCCTGGTGTCGCCGCCAGCAGCTTCTCGAGCGTGGCAGCCGCATCGGCGTTCTCTCCCTTGGACAGGTGAACCAGCGCAAGACCGGTAGGGCCGGCCGGATCGGCCGGCGCCAGGCGAACGGCGGAATCGAACGCGGCCTTTGCGGCGCCCGCGTCGCCGCGATCCAGAAGCCAGAGTCCCTGGCGCCAGCGCGCCGGCGCATAATCGGGCGCGAGCGCAATCACCTGTTCGAGCTCGGCGAGAGCCTCGTCCACCTCGCCTCGACGCGCGGCAAGCATCGCCTGACGATAGCGCCAGCGCGGCTCGTTTGCGTCGATCCGCACGGCCACCTGATAGTCGGCCGCCGCCTGCACGAGCAGGCCGTTGGCTTCGAGTCCCATGGCGCGGCGTCCCCAGCGCGCGGCGTCGGAGCGGTCGGCGTTGACCGCCGCCGTCAGTTCCTGGAGGAGTGCGGCGACGGCGGAATCGAGTTCCCCGACAGTCGCCGGGTCGGCGGGCAGCGGTCCGCGTTGGCACGCGGCCGACAGCAGCAAACCTGCGATGAGAGCCGCCCGCACCTCAATAGGCCATGACGTAGCTGTCGCGGGTCGGGCTGACGCCGCCCATCAGCACCCCCGTCCTCGGATTGACAATGATCGCTTTCACCGAGCCGACGCCGCGGACGTTGCGAATATCGAGCTTGTGTCCCATCGCGGCCAGTTCGTCGAGCACGTGCTTGGGCAGGGTCGACGGCACCTGGAGCTTGCCCTCAGCGGTGTGGGGGTAATACGAGCTCTTGAACGAGGTGCTGACGATGGATTCCTGTTCGAGCGCCTGCTGCACGTTCATCCCGAACTCGGCGACGTTCAGGAAGAACTGCAGCTGCGCCTGCGGCTGCGTATCCGCGCCGGGAGTGCCAAACGCCATGTAGGGCTTGCCGCCTTTCAACGCCAGCGCCGGATTGATGGTCTGGCGGACGCGCTTGCCGGGGCGCAGCACGTTGACGTCGTCTTCCTCGAGGCCGTAGTAGGCCATGCGGTTATTGAGCACGAAGCCGGCTCCCTTCACCACGTGCCCGCTGCCGAACAGGCTCAGCAGTGACGACGTCACCGACACCATGTTGCGGTCTTTGTCGACGACGGCGAGATAGGTGGTGTGACCGTTCTCCTCGCCGGTGATTACCTGCGTGTAGTCCGGCGCCGGCTGGCGGCTCGCATACGCGACTGGTTGGGACGACGTCGCCGCCCCCCGAGGGTTGCCGAACGGCGCTTCGCCGGCCATGGCCTTATCGGGATCGATCAACGTGCGGCGGATGGCGGCGTATTCCTTCGACAGCATCTCGCGCATCGGGATGTTCGGCGTGAACTTCGGATCGGCGACGTACTTGTTGCGATCGGCAAACGCCAGCTTGAGCGATTCGGCGACGGCGTGCAGGTACGGCGCGCTGTTGTGGCGCATGTAGCGCACATTCATCCCTTCGAGGATATTGAGCGCCTGCAGCATCACAAAGCCCTGCGAGTTGGGCGGGCACTCGTAGACCTCGATGCCCTTGTAATCGATGTGGATCGGCGTATCTTCGTTGGCCCTGATGGCGGCGAGATCCTTCCGGTCGATCAGCCCACCCTCGGCTGTCATGTAGGCGGCGAACTTCTCGGCAATCGGACCCTGGTAGAAAGCGGCGCTGCCTTTCGCTCCGATCTCGCGCAGGGTGTTGGCGAGGTCCTTCTGGATCACGCGATCGCCGAACCAGAGCGGCGTGTCGCCGCGGTACCAAATCTCTTTGGCCGACGCCGAAAACTTGCTGCCGCTGCTGCGGATCGCCCCGGCCAGCGATTCGCTGATCGGGAAGCCGCGATCGGCCAGTTCAACCGCGGGAGCCAGCAACTCGGACAGTGGCTTGGTGCCGTAGGTCTTGGCGGCGAGCTCGGCGCCGGCCACCGCTCCCGGCACGCTCACCGAGAGGATGCCGGCGTCGGGAATGCCGCCCTTGCCTTTGTAGAAGTCGACGTTGGCGGCCATTGGCGCGACGCCGGTGCCGTTGATGAACTTCACCTCGCCGGTCTTGGCCAGGTAGATAAGCATGAACATGTCGCCGCCGATGCCGGTCATCTCCGGTTCGGTCAGACCCTGCACCGCCCAGGCGGCAACCGCCGCGTCGACGGCATTGCCGCCCGACTTCAGCACGCGGATGCCCACCTCCGACGCGAGCGCGTGTCCCGACGCGATCATGCCGGTATCCGACAGGACGACCGGACGCCACGTTGACGTCTGGGCCATGGGAGCAACACTGAGCAGGGAAACGAGGGCGACCGTCAGCAGGGCATAGCGACGCATGGCATACCTCTGACCGCGCACTGTGTGCCTATTCGGCCCAAATTGCAACCCCTTCGACTCGCTGACGCTCGCTCAGGGCTCGTCCTGGCCATGGCCGCTGCGGGCGAATGGCTCATCGTCGGGGCGGCGATCGGGCTCGTCGATCCCGCTCGGAACTGACTCAGTCCAGTCGCAGCGCGGCCAGCGTCACCGTGCCCGGCCCCTCGATTTATCTGGGGACGGACTGCATGCGGAGATTGTTCGGTCTGAGCGTAATGCGCGGCTCGGGCTCCGGCGGCGACTCGACGGTGAAGCGCCAGCGTTGCGCGATGGTGGCCAGCAGGAGAATCGCTTCGGTCCACGCGAACGATTCGCCGATGCAGATGCGTGAACCGCCGCCGAAGGGGAAGTAGGCGTATTTCGGACGGGCGGCCGGCTCAGACGTGTGCCATCGTGCAGGGTCGAACCGTTCGGGAGCGTCCCACCAGCGCGGATCGCGGTGCGCAATCCATTGGCTGACGAGCACCAATGATTCCGGTTCGATGGTGTGACCGCCTATGTCATGCCGCTCCATGGCCCGGCGCCCCATGGTCCACGCCGGAGGATAGAGGCGCATGGATTCAGCGATGACGGCGCGTGTGAACTCGAGCTTCGGCACGTCAACGACGTTCGGGACTCTGCCGTCCAACACCTGGGACAGCTCAGCGTGCAGCGACGCTTCAACCGCAGGATTCTGAGCGAGCAGATACCACGTCCAGGCCATGGCGTTCGCGGTGGTTTCGTGGCCTGCGAGAAAGATGGTCATCGCTTCATCGCGAATCTGCTCATCGCTCATGCCCGGCTCGGCCGGGTTCTCGGGATCGCGTGCCGCGAGTAACATCGAGATCAGGTCAGCGCCTGGCGAACCACTTCTCCGCTCGGCGATCACGCGATGGATCACGCGATCCAATCGCTGGCGTGCCTTGCGCACCCGGGTGAAGACCGGCAGCGGTAGTTTCTCCAGGTATTCGACGCCCGGCAGCAGCGCGTAGGCAAAGCTCTGGACCGCGGCCGACAACGCGTCACGCACCTCGCCTGCGTCGCCCTGCACGTCGCTCGTGAACAGCGTCTCGCCGACGATTGACAGCGTCAGTCCCGCCATCTCGTCGGTCATGTCGATCGAGCTGTGCGGTGTCACCGCGTTGCGCCAGCGCACCGCGTGCGTCACCATCGCATCCCCAAAGCGCTGCACATGCTGCCGGTGGAACAGCGGTTGGATCGTCCGCCGCTGCCGCAAATGCTGTTTACCCTCGGACGTGAGCAGTCCCTCGCCAAGCAGCCACTTGGCGCGCTGCAGCGCGACGCCCTTCTGGAACTTGTTTGCCGACGTGACGAGCACGTCCTCGATCCAGTCGGGGTGACTCACCAGGTAGACCTGTTGCGGGCCGAACGAGAACGCTGCGAGATCGCCGTAGGTGCGGTGCGTGTCGGTGACGAACTTCAGCGGATCACGCCCGAACGCCAGAAAGCTGCCGCCGGGGAGCCAACTGGTTGGCCCTCGGACCGCCGTCCCGTCAGCCGCACAGGTGGTCGCCAAGATGAGGTGTCCATTGTAGGCTACCGACCGTGCGTAAACTCGACGTCTTCAATCACATTTATCCTCTCCCGTACTTCGAACGCATGCTGGCGGTCGCGCCCGGATTCAAGGATATCGGCAAGCGGATGCGCGGCATTCCCATGCTGATCGATCTTGACGAGCGTTTCCGCGTGATGGACCGCTTCGACGGCTACCAGCAGGTCCTCTCGATTGCCACGCCGCCCATCGAGGTGTACTCGTCCGGCGCCGACAGCGTGGACCTGGCGCGGCTGGCCAACGACGGCATGGCGGAGCTGGTCGCCAGGCATCCTGATCGCTTTCCCGGCTTCGTGGCATCCCTGCCCCTGGGCGATCCGGACGCGGCGATGCGCGAGCTGGAGCGCGCGGTCGGCCAGCTCGGCGCGCGTGGGATCCAGCTGTTCTCCAACATCAACGGCAAGCCGCTCGATCGCCCGGAGTATCTCGCACTGTTCGAGCGGATGGCGGCGCACGATCTGCCGGTGTGGCTCCACCCCTATCGTGGCGCCGACGTCAGCGACTATGCCTCGGAAACGCGATCGCAGTTCGAGATCTGGTGGACCTTCGGGTGGCCCTACGAAACCAGCGTGGCGATGGCGCGCCTGGTGTTTTCCGGAATCTTCGATCGCCATCCCGGGTTGAAGATCATCACCCACCATCTCGGCGCCATGGCGCCGTACTTCGCAGGGCGCGTCGGCCCGGGGTGGGATCAGCTCGGCACGCGCACCTCCGATCAGGACTACACCACGGTCTTGAAAGCTCTGAAGCAGCGGCCGATCGACTACTTCCGGATGTTCTACGGCGACACGGCGCTGTTCGGGGCCTACGACGCCACGGTCTGCGGGCTCAATTTCTTCGGCGCCGGTCACGTCGTGTTTGCGTCGGACGCGCCGTTCGATCCGGAAAAGGGGCCGATGTACATCCGCGAAACCATCGCCATCATCGATCGGCTGCCGATCCCTGACGCCGATCGCGAGCGAATCTACTGGCGGAACGCCGTCGATCTGCTGAAGCTGCCAAAGTGAACTACGATTGACGGCACCACTGACCAACGAGCGGCGTATGAAGATCGCGTGTGTCAAGTAAAGGCGCCATGCTGCGGTTCGCACTCGCCATCGCCATCGTCGCCGCCATGCCGCAGCCGCCGGCCGCGCAGGCTGTCCGCGCGGGCAAGACCGCGGCCGGCATTGCCTACGACGTGCGCGGGTCGGGACCGGTTGTGGTGTTGCTCACCGGCTCGAACCTCGATCGCCGCATGTGGGATCGCGAGGCGGCGTGGCTGTCGAAGTCGCACACCGTTGTCCGCTACGACCTGCGCGCCCACGGCGAGTCTGATACGGCCACGAAGCCGTTCAGCCATCTCGGCGATCTGGCCAACGTGCTTGATGAGCTGAAGATTGACAAGGCCGCGCTGATCGGACTCTCGGCCGGCTCGACCATCGCCCTGGATGCCGCGTTGGAGATGCCCTCGCGCGTCGACCGCCTCGTCCTGAT
>Ga0233424_10003050_pt1 | contig 11151 bp, 11 predicted proteins | sample Watercolumn_Towu_FD_181011 | JGI IMG/M metagenome (GOLD analysis project Ga0233424, IMG submission 181011) | Freshwater microbial communities from Lake Towuti, South Sulawesi, Indonesia - Watercolumn_Towuti2014_125_MG | ecosystem: Environmental > Aquatic > Freshwater > Lake | place: Indonesia... | reverse complement strand
GCCCAGTTCCTTCGCCTTGGCGCGCATGTTGTCGACTATCGACCGGTGCAGCGGGATGCCGTTCTTCGAACGTTCCAGGTAGGTCTCGTGCTCGGGGTCGCCGGCGACGAGGACGCGATCGGTGCCCGGTTCCGGAGGAGTCGCGTGTAGCGCACGGATCATGTCGTCCATCATCGACTTGAACTCGGCGACCGGGCGGAACTTGCCGATGTCCATGGCGAGCATGAATGTGTGGTTGTCGCCCTCGCGGCACATCGCCGAGTAGCCGCTCCCCGACAGAACGCCACACAGGATGTCGACCATCACGGCGAGCCCGTAGCCCTTGTGACCGCCCCGAATCTTGTCGCCGCCGAGAGGAGCGAGCGACCAGTTGTCGGCACGACCGGCCGGCGGGTCCTTGATCCAGTCACCCTCCCGATCGGCCGCCCAGCCCGCCGGGAGCGGCACCCCGAGCCGCCTCGCGATGCCGATCTTCCCCATCGCCACGACGCTGGTCGCGGCGTCGTACAGGAATGGCGGCTCCTCACCGGCGGGCGCGCCGAACGCGATCGGGTTCGTGCCCAGCATCGCCTTGCTCCCGCCGACCGGCCGCGCACAGGGCGCGCCGTTCGTCATGGCGAGGCCGATCATGTCGCGCTTCACGCACATGAGCGGGTAGTAGAGGAGCATCCCTATGTGCGTCCCGTCCCGCACCGTGACCGCGCCCATTCCGGTCTCGGCCGCCTTCTCCATGGCGATCGTCATCGCCGTGTGCGCGCCGATGAAGCCGAGCCCCCAGTCGTTCGTCAGCAACGCCGACGACGCCGACTCTTGAAGCACGCGGACGTTGCCGCGCGCTTTGGTGCGGCCCGTCTGGATGCGGTTCGCATAACCGACCGCGTTCCCCGAGCCGTGCGAGTCAACGCCCCGTAGATCGGACTCGAGCAGGATGTCGGCCGTGATCTCGGCGTCCCGCTTGCGTACCTTGACCGCCCGCAGGATCTCGACCACCTGCTGGCGCAGCTCAGGACCACGGACGACGACCGCGTCCTTCGGCTTCACTTTGAGAAAGTCGTGTGCCATCTGCCTATACCGACTCCATGTAGCCCGCTATCTCCGATACCGGAACGCCACGCACCGCGACGTCCGGTGCATAGATGATCTGATCGGCCGCCCACAGGATCGTCCCCTGGCGTTCCGAGGCGACCCCGAGCACGTTCTGCAGCACCTTGTGGGTGTTGTGGTTGATACGCAGCGAGTTCGGCTTGATCGCCTCGGCCAGCTTCCCGTCCCTTATCACGAACGAGTCGCCGATCACGGTGCACGTGAAGTCGCCGGTCGAGAAGCCGTTGACCGGGTACGTGTACCAGATGCGGCCGATGTAGAGGCCGTTCCGCACCTTGCGGAGCAGGTCTGCCCTGCCCTCCTTCGTCGCCGATTCGATCACGACGTTCGTGCCGGAGACGCCGGGGGGCGCGTCGAAGTGCCGCCCACCCCCTCGGCCGAATCGGAACCCGTTGCGCGGCGCTATCCCGTCGAGGTGCTGCCGCGGGTCGACACCCAGTTTTCTGGCAGCGTCCTTGTCTCTCAGGATCCGCTGGTGCTCGTAGTCGTTCGCCAGCAGTCCGACCAGTTTCCCGTCATCGATCAGAATCGTGCGGCCGGTTGGAAGGCCCTCACACGTGATCCGCTTGCTCGCCGCCAGTCCCCGCGCCGCCCCATCGTCGTAAAGCCTGAACCCCTTGGCGGCGATCTGCTGGCCCACCTTGCCGGAGAACGGAGTCGCGCCCGCGTAGAAGAGCTCGAGGCTGAGCCCCGGCAGCACCAGGTTGTGCATGATGTCGGTGATCGCCTGCGGACCGAGGATCACGTCATAAGTGCCCGTGGCAACGCGCTTGCCGTCCACCGAAGCGATCGCCCCGCGAGCCGCCTGCCGTCCGGCCTGTGCAAAGTCGGTCTCCAGGTCTGTGCCGACCACGCAGCCGCCGCCCTTGGCGTTGTGCGACTCGATCATCGCGGTGATGAACGACATCACCAGGGTCGACTGGTCGGTCTGAAGCCGCGGCATTTGCGACGACGCGATCGCCATGCGCTCCTGGAGCATGGTGACGTCGCCGCCCAGGATGAGGCCGAGGTCCCGCAGGCGCGCCCGCTGGCCGCCGGCGAGACCAAGCAGCCCTTCCGACGACTCGAACACGTCGAGCGCGCCCTCGAGGGTGCGCCAGCCGGCTTCGACAAGTGAGTCAGCCGAGACCGACATCAGCCGCTCGTCGTGGTAGTCCTGCAGGGTCGGGCGGGCGCCCGTAGCGGGCTTCGGCAACGACACGAAATCGGGGTCGACGACCGCCCCTTCGCGCGCCTTGCGCAGCGCCTCGTCGATGGCGGCCGCCGACAGATCGCTCGACTCACTGCCGAAGCCGTTCCTGCGCCCGTCCGGGCCTTTGAACACCGCCCGCACCCCGACGCCGAGGTTCTCGACCGACTTCGGCTCCTCGAGCCCGTTCGAAGGTATGTGCGAGGTGTAGTTCAGCCTCGCGAGCAGCGTCCCGTTCTCGGAGACGAAGACCTCCGCTTCCTCGACCCCCTCCGCGGCAAGCACACGCTTCAGGCCCGCTTCGGCAGCCTGCTGCAACTCCCTCAATGGCTTCATGACGACGCTCCCGTGACGACCGCGCGGGCCCGGAAGGTCGGCCCGCCGTTGCTCATTCGCTTGGCCTGCATCGGCTGCCCCTTGCCGCAGTTGGGGACCGGGAACAGGCGCCAGTCGCTCCCCATGGCGTCGATGCTCATGAAGAAGTCCCTGGTGTCGGCGGTGATGCCGCCATCGCGGTACAGCTGTCCGATCTGCCCGTTCCTGATCTCGTACACCTTCATCGCCGATATCCGGAAGTTCTCACGCGACTCGGCGATCGACGGGATCCGGTGGCCGGCGATGTAGTACCCGTGATCGACGTCGGCGACTATTCGCGCGGGGTCGTCCGTGCCGGGCGCGATCGTGGTGTTGGTCATCCGGATCAGGGGCACGAATGTGGCGTCGGTCGCTCGACAAGAGCCGTTCGGAGTCACACCGAACAGCGCGGCCGTCTGTCGGTTGTTCACGAACTCCTCGTAGGTGCCGTTGCGTATGTGGTACGCCCGGCGGGCCGGTGTGCCTTCGTGGTCGTACAGGAAGTGGCCGAAGCCCTCGATCGTCGGATCGGAGAAGGCCGTCAGCTTCTTCGACCCAACTTGCTTGCCCCGCATGTCGTCGCCGGGCCGTTTCAGGAACCAGCTGCGTCCGGCGTAGGCGGTCTCGTATTTGAGGGCCCGGTCGAGCTCCGACGGGTGCCCGATGATCTCGTGGGCCACGAGTGCCGCGAAGTGGGGGTCGACGACCACTGTGACCGGACGGTCGGTGGTTTTCATCGGCGGAGCCGCACAGGTCTCGACCGTGTCCTTGCCGAGCTGGCGGGCAAACTCCTGCAGGCCCGGCAGCTTGATCGGCCCGGAATCGACCCCGTCCTCGAGGATCTCCCACCCCCGCTGGTGGCCAAGCGAGTCGTAGAACTCGAGGTTGCCGTGCTCGCCGTGGGCGACAACGAACACGATGGCCTCGGTCTGCGCATAGGTGTTGTCGATGTCGATGCCCTCGGAGCTGACGAAGAGTTCCCGGATCATGCTGGTCGATGCTCCGGCGGCGTTGTACACGACCGAGCTGCCGAGCCCTCCAATGGACTTCGAGGCGTCGAGAGCGGCCTCCTGGACCGTGGAGAGCGACACCGACGCGGGGTCGGTGCGGTAGGTCGCCGTTATGGTCTTCTGGTCGACCCGGACGGGCGCCCACTCGAGTGAGGTCAGGGCGCCTCCGACCGACTTGAACCTGGCGCGCGCGCGCTGCTTTGCGCTTGCGCTCACAACCGCCCGTGAGTGGGCGGTCGAAATCGCCTCCTTGAGCACGGCATCGAAGCGCTCGGTGTCGGCAGCACCAAGCTGCTTCCCGACGTAGCCGGAGGCAAGCTCACCCTTCCCGGCCAGCGCGTGCACCCCGAGGGCAAAGCCATAGTCCTCCCCCGCCCGCTTGACGCTTCCGTTCTCGGCGACGGCCCCCTTGCCTACACCGATTTCGATCCTGACGTCGCATTCCCGCATGTCCGGGAGCTTCGCGCCGTATCCGGTCACGACCTCGCGGGCGATGAAGCGCGCCCGATCCAGGTACTCGATCCCAACCCTCGTCGTCATCTATATCCGCTTCCTCTGATTCCTCTCAGCCGTTTCATCCTTGCGACCGGTATTGCCGGCGCAGATCGCTAGAGCTTTCTTCCGGTGCCCCGCTCCATCGCCAGGTCGTAAAGCCTCGCCGCGACTGCGATGTCCTCGAGGGCTACACCCTGGGATTCGAATAGCGTGATCTGCTCGCCGGTCGTGCGGCCCGGCACCCTCCCCGTGACGATGTCGCCGAGCTCGTGGACCCTCCCCCAGGTCAGCCGACCGGTCTCGACCGCCCGCATCAGCTCGGCGCTCTCTACCTTCGCCTGCGCCACGTCGTCGGTGGCAACCACGTCGGCCATGACGACCGCCTGCGTGTCGAGCTCCCTGCGCAGCCAGGAGTTGGCGCCTGCCGCGTTGATGTGCATGCCGGGCGCCAGCATCTCGCCGCCGAGCACCGGCTCGGTCGCCCCGGTGATCGTGACGACGACGTCGGCGCCGTCCACGCAGGCCTCTGCCGAGACCGCGGCCGTTACCTGGATGCCCAGCGCAGTGCTTATCTCTTTCGCGAACGCCTCCCTGTGGGCCGGCGTCCGGCTGAACACACGCGCCACGCGTACCGGCCGCACCGCCGCCACGGCCGCCAGCTGTGTCTTCGCCTGGTATCCGGCGCCGATCACGGCGACCGACCCCGCGTCCGCGCGGGCCATGTACTTCGTCGCTACTCCGCTCGCGGCCCCGGTCCGCATCTGGCCGAGCCTGCTCGCCTCGATGATCGCCAGCAGCCCGTCCCCGCGTGCGCTGTACAGCATCACGTGGAATCCGACGCCCGTTCGGGTCGCAACGTACGACTTGTGGCCGACCACGCCCCGGCTGTGCCACGCGGCAGCCATGAGGTTGTACGAGCCACGCTCGAGCGGGATTCGCGCCCTCGGCACATTGACGATGTCGCCCGACGCCTGAGCCCGGAATGCGTTCTCGACCTCCTCGAGCGCGATCTCCATGGTCAGCAGGTGCCCGACGTCTGATTCGGTCAGGTAGAGCGCCATCAGCGCGCCGTCCGGAATTCGTGCATGTGATCAAGCGGGCCGTGACCGGAACCGACCGGATATGCCGCTCGCAGCGCCCCCGTGACGTATCTCTTTGCCCGCGTCACGGCCTCCTTGAGAGCGAGGCCCTTCGCCAGGCCCGCGGTAATCGCGGCCGAGAACGTGCAGCCAGTCCCGTGGTTGTTCCTGGTGTCGACCCAGTCGGCGGAGAACTCCGTGAACGACTTCCCGTCGAACACGATGTCGACGGCCTGCGCGGCCCTGCGGTGCCCGCCCTTCACGATCACGTTGCGGGGGCCGAGCGCCGCGATGGCACGGGCGGCGTCCTTCATGTCGTCGGGCGAGACGACGTGCACTCCCAGCAGGGCCTCGGCCTCGGGTATGTTCGGCGTGGCCACGAGCGCGAGCGGGAGCAGCCTCGATTTGAGCGTGACGACCGCGTCCTCACGCAGGAGTCGGGCACCCGACGCCGCGACCATGACCGGATCGACGACGAGCTTCGCGATGCCATGCCGTTCTATTCCGGCGGCGACGGCGCCGATGATCGGCGCGCTCGACAGCATGCCCGTCTTGGCAGCGTCGGCGCCGATGTCGCTCATGACCGCGTCGATCTGCGCAGCTATCACGTCCGTGTCGATCTCCTGCACCGCCGTCACCCCTAGCGTGTTCTGGGCGGTGACCGCGGTCAGCACCGAGGCTCCGTACACGCCCAGCGCTGCAAACGTCTTGAGGTCGGCCTGGATGCCTGCCCCGCCTCCAGAGTCGGACCCGGCGATCGTCAGGGCATGCGCGACGCGGTTGGCGGGCTTCATTGCTACGGCAAGTCTACCAACCGGTTATCATGCCGTCGCCACACGTCTGGCAGGTTTGTGACAGGTAGGCCGCGAGATGTCCTGGAAGTTCGAAGACGCGATACCGATGATCGGCTCGATCACCGAGGGTCCCGCATGGGACGGGACGTACCTGTACTTCTCGAACATCGCCCTCGATCGAGTCCTGCGGTACGACCCGCGCACCGAGCGGGTGACCGTGTGGCGCACCGAGACCAACGGCGGCAACGGACTGAACTTCGACGCCCGCGGCCGCCTCTTCGCGTGCGAAGGTCGAGGCCGCAGGATCGCACGCTACGATCCCGACGGATCGACGGTCACGGTCGTCGACCGTCTCCGGGGCCGCCGGATCAACGGCCCGAACGACCTGGCGATCGACCCCCAGGGGCGCATCTGGTTCAGCGACCCGATCGGCCAGATCGCGGCGTCGGTGGAGCTCGACCACGCGTCGATACTCCGGGCCGACCCCCTTCCAGACGGAACCTACGGTTGCGTCCGGGCCACGTTCGACACAACCGGCCCCAACGGGCTCCTCTTTTCGCGCGACTACAGCGTCCTGTACGTGGCGCAGAGCGACTGGCGGGCCAATGCCCGGCGTGAGCTGCGAGCCTATCCGGTCGGCGCCGACGGCGCCCTGGGCAACTACGAGGTCCTGCACGACTTCGGCCCGCATCGCGGGATCGACGGGATGACGCTCGACAGCGAGGGGCGCATCGTGGCGTGCGCCGGTTGGGAAGGGTCCGGACCGGGTGGCATGATCTACGTCTTCGAGCCGAACGGGCGCATCCTCGAGACGCATCCGCCACCGTGCGAACGGCCGACCAACTGCACGTTCGTCGGCGCCGACCTCTACGTGACCAGCATCCAGGGACACCTGCTCCGAGCGAGGGACACGGGCCTGACCGGATACCTGCTCTACCCGCAGGCCTGAGTGCCCGCAGCCACAGGAGCCGGGGCAAAAGGCGCCGGCAAACCGAGGGAGAGGGCCAGATGCCGTCCGAGTGGAAGTTCGAACTCGTCGCAAAGCACGACAGCCTGACCGAGGGACCGGCCTGGGACGGGTCGGCGCTCCTCTACTCGGAGTGCGCCGCAAGCCTGACGTGGCGTTACGACCCGGCGTCCAGGCAGCGCACGGTCTGGCGGCGCGACACGAACGGGTCGAACGGGATGATCTTCGACCGTGAAGGACGCCTGTACGCGTGCGAGGGCGCAGGGAGGCGGATCGTGCGGTACGCCGCCGCAAAGCCGACGGAGGTCGTCACCGGCGAGTATCAGGGCAAGCCGTTCAACGAGCCCAACGACCTCGCAATCGACGGGCACGGCAGGATCTGGTTCACCGACCCGAACTATGGTGGGAGGCCCATGCACCTGGACCACGAGTCGGTGTACCGGGCCGACCCCCGTGCCGGGGGCTGGCAAACGCACCGCGTCACCGAGGACACGGTACGCCCCAACGGGATCCTCGTGTCGCCCGACGACACGACCCTCTACGTCGCCGAGAGCCCACGGCCGCCCGAGGCCCATCGCCAGCTGCGGGCCTACCCGATCGGCGTCGACGGCACGCTCGGGGCTCACCGTGTCCTGCACGACTTCGGCCCGCACCGCGGCATCGATGGCATGTGCCTGGACACCGACGGCAACATCGTCGCCACGGCTGGCTTCAAACAGAGCGGGCCCGGCCCGATGATCTATGTGTTCGCGCCGAGTGGGCGCGTGCTGGAGACACACCCGGTGCCGGCCGACCGGCCGACCAACTGTACCTATGCCGAGTCGAGACTCGATGTTCTCTACGTAACGACCGGCGGAGGCGAGCTATTCCGGGTCGCGAACACGGGGCGTCGGGGACACCTGCTCTATCCGAAGTCGAAGTAGGCCGACGGGAACCGGCGGTTCATCAGTTGAGGGGCGAGTGACCATGTGCCGCAGCATCAAACAGCTTCGAATGCCCGATCGCAACGCCAGCGACGAGGAGACCCGGGCGGCTGCGCTCCAGTTCGTGAGGAAGGTCAGTGGTTATCGCGTGCCATCGAGGGCCAACGAACCGGCCTTCAACGCGGCCGTCGACGAAATCGCCGCCGCAAGCACGCGATTGCTACGGTCGCTGCGGACTCCATCGGCGCAGCGCGCGTGACAGGTCCGGGAGGCGCTGTACCAGCAACGCTCCGGTTGTCACGAGAGCGGTGCCTGCCCACAGCAGGCGGGTCGGTCGCTCGTCGAGCAGTGCCCATGCGAGCAGGATGCTCGCGGTCGGACCGAGCAGCGACAACACCGCCACCTGCGACGGGAAGAACCGCTTCAGCAGCCACAGGTTGCCGATGAAGCCAAAACCCGCGATCACGACACCCTGATAGAAGACCGAGATGCCGAGCAGGGGCGTCCACGACCACGGGTCCCGCTCGACTAGCACGCTCAGGACCACGAAGACGGCAGTCCCGAACGCGAACCGCCCGAGGATCAGCTTCGCGATGTGGACGCTGGCGGCGGCGCGGGCGCTGTACACCTGGTGCTCGGCCAGGATCAGCGCCGAGACCAGCATCAGTGCGTCGCCGACGAGCATCTCCACGCTCAATGCGAGGCCCTGGACAAAGATGACGACGATCCCCGAGTAGGCGACCAGCGTCCCCGCAAGCTTCCTCAGCGACAGGCGGTCGCCGGGGACCTGAAAGTGGGCAAACAGGGCCACCCACACCGGGAACGTCGAGATGAGTACCGCGCCGTGGCTGGCGCTCGTCCGATCGAGACCAATGTTCATCGTCCCCAGCTCGAGGCAGAAGAGCGTGCCGACGACCGCAAGCACGGGCACTTCCGCCCGCCGCACCCTGAGGTCGGCCTTCACCCACCACGCCCAGGCCAGCACGGTGGCCGCGCCGGTCACGAAGCGGAACCACCCTAGCCGGAGAGGCGGGGCGTCCTCCAGCCCGAACTTGATGGCGATGCTCAGGCCGCTCCAGAGACCGGTCAAGGCGAGGGCAAAGGCCGCACCTCCCGTCGTGAGCGGGCCCCGCTCGTCCCGGCGTTCCAAGCCGCCCTACTTTTCGGCGAATTCGTTGGTGAAGGCCGCCGATGGATCGAGCGTCTTGCGAATGAAGCCCTCACCCTTCATCCAGGCGGCGAAGGCGCTCCACCGGCTCTCTTCCTGCCAGCCGAACTCCGGCGCCTCGGCCTTCCACATCGGCACGAGCAACTCGACTCCCCTGCGTTCGACCGCCTCGTTCACTGTCTCGGGGTTGAGCTCCAGAAGCGTGTCGATCGAGCCCTGGGGTTCGGCCAGCGCCACCTCGAAGCCCCTTCGGAACGCCCGCGCGAACCGCTCGACCACGTCCCGCCTGTCCTTCAGGTTGGCCTCGCTCGTGACGAGCAAGAGCTCGTAGAAGTCGGGCACCCCCCACTGCTCCATGCGCATCACGTTGACCCGGTGCCCTTCCAGCTCCATCACGATCGACTCGTGGGTCCAGTAGGCGCCGACGACCGCATCGACCTGCCCGCTGATCAGCGCCGGGACCAGGTCGAACCCAACATCGATCAGCTGGACATCGCTCAGCTTCAGTCCGTCGGTGGCGAGCATCGTCGCCAGCATCGCCCGGTTCGAAGCGATGTTCGGGTGCCCGACCTTCTTGCCCTTGAGGTCGCCCGGACGCTTGATCCCGGACGACTCCAGCGCCATCACCGAGTTCAGCGGATGCTGGACGATCCCCAGGACCGACACGACCGGTATGCCTTCGCTGCGCGCCTGCAACAGGTCGGGCTGATAGGAGATCCCGAAATCGTCACGGCCGATGCCGACCGTCTGGAGCACGGTCGACGGGTCGGACGGCGTGTAGACGTTGACGTCGAGGCCCTCCTCCCGGAAGTAGCCCCGCTCGACGGCCTCGAAGACGCCGGCGTGGTTCGAGTTCGGGAACCAGTCGAGCGCCAGCGACACCCGGGTGCCCCCGGGGTCCTTCGCAGTCCCGCAGGCTGTGGATGCGGTGATCGTCGCCACCGCCAGCGACGTGGCTATCAGAGCCGTAACGGCCGCAACGCCTGCCAGACGGGACCCAACCCGGATATATCTCACGTCTTCCCCCTGTAGTTGCGTAGCTGCCAACGCTCAATCGCACCGACAATCACGAAGAGCAGGACTCCGATGGCGGCGAGGACCGCGATCGCAGCGAACACGCGCGCCGTGTGGAACTGCGGCGCCGACACCCGCATCAGCCAGCCGAGGCCGCCACGCGCGCCGACCCATTCGCCGATCACCGCCCCGATTACCGATACGACTGCTGCGACCTTGACGCCCGAGAGCAGGAACGGCAGCGCCGCGGGCGCCTGCAGTTTGGCGAATATCTGCCGCCTCGTCGCACCCAGGGTCCGGAACATGGCGACCATCTCGTCGTCGGCAGACCGCAGGCCGTCGACGACGTTCACCACGATCGGGAAGAACGAGATGAGGGCCACGACGATGACCTTCGAGGCCTGGCCGGGGCCGACCCACACGAGGAGCAACGGGGCGATCGCGATGATCGGGACCGTCTGCGAAGCGATCACGTACGGATAGAGCGAGCGCTCCATGGTCCGCGAATAGGCGATCGCGACCGCCAGCGACACGCCGACCGCGAAGGCGGCGGCAAAGCCGAGCAGGATCTCCTGGAGCGTGATCCACGTGTGGGTGGCGAGCAGTCCCGCGGACCCGCAGATCTCGCGCAGGATGGCGCTGGGAGGCGGGAGGAGCCAGCGGGGGACATCGAGCCACCGGACGAGGATCTCCCAGGTGGCGATGCCTGCGAGGCCGAGGGCGGCCGCCGGAGCCCAGTCGACGAGCGCCGACGGCAGGAGGCGCAGCCTGTCCACGATTGTCACTCGACTTCGCTCACGCGGCCTCGTGGGCCTGCCCCGCCAGGGCGTCGAGCAGCGCCCGCTTGAGGGCCACGAAACGAGGCGAGACCAGAGTGGCCTGAGGGCGAGGGCGCTCGATGTCGACATCGAAGGTGGTGACGGTACGGCCCGGCCTGCCCGACATGACGCAGACGCGGTCCGCCAGGAGCAGCGCCTCGTCGACGTCGTGGGTGACGAGGAGGGTCGAGCGCCGATGCTCCGCAAGCACGCCGGAAAGCCACTACTGGAGTGAG
>Ga0233424_10003048_pt1 | contig 11155 bp, 12 predicted proteins | sample Watercolumn_Towu_FD_181011 | JGI IMG/M metagenome (GOLD analysis project Ga0233424, IMG submission 181011) | Freshwater microbial communities from Lake Towuti, South Sulawesi, Indonesia - Watercolumn_Towuti2014_125_MG | ecosystem: Environmental > Aquatic > Freshwater > Lake | place: Indonesia... | reverse complement strand
ATGCGGCGCCTTTGCGGCGACCGCTCCATGCTTTCGGTCGAGTGTGGATGTGATGACAGATCAATTTTCTTGTCCCAGATTTTCTGGGCGTCGAGCAGGCGGGCTAATTCACGGCTGCTGCTCACCCCAGTCTTACGCCTCGCCTCGCGCAGACGTTCGTTGATTGAGGCTTCCGAGCGGCCAAGTCCCGTTGCAATTGATTTCACGGTATGCCCCTCGGCCAACAAGCGCAGGATTTCTAGCTCCTTTGCGTTCAGCATGGCAGGCTCAATCGCAGGCGTTGCCATTGTGGGCGGCGGGTCTGACATGCGCTTTGCTGACCACAGCTCCGCAGATGCGTCCAGCACGATTTTTTTGGGGAGCGCCAGGGGGGCTTTGAAACGGTAACAACTGTGCGCCTGTTGCTACCACCATGAGACGCCATCGCGTGGGAGGGCTCCCTGGATCTGGAAACAAGACGTGGCGTGCCATCGGCGCGAAGGGGGATTTGGGATTATGACCTCGTCGCCGAAGATCCGCTGCGGAGCTGAGAGAAGTATCAGCCTTTGCACCGTCCCTTGCCCACCAGATTGCGCGCTTCGCGGAGACGCCGAGGAAAAATTGAGCGGGTGCGCTTGGCGCGTTCCGGGCTCGCCGGCGGCTGCTTGCCAGGCATGTCCCAGAACCTCATCGAGTAGCAGCACAGTTCACGTTCGCCTGGCTGTGCGGCCCTGGCCCGCGCCCACGGCGCAGCTGGTGTCCGATATCCACGCCGTCATCAGTCCGTAAGCACAGCAACACTCAGCAGCTTATAGCACTGCCGGCCGCGCGAAACGCCTCCAGCGCGCGGCCAGCCGCAGCGGGCGGTTCGGCACCGACCTGCCCGCCCAGATGGCGCGCGAAGAAAAGTTCGGTCGCGCGGGTGATTGCCAGCGAGGTTTCCTCGTTGGCGAAGCTGTGGCCCTCGTTTCCGGCAAGCAGATAATCTACGTCGATCCCCCGTGCCCGCAGCGAGCAGACGATGCGGTCCGACTGGTCCTGCCGCACCCGGGGATCGTTAGCCCCCTGAAAGATCAGCAGCGGTGCACGCATCGCCCCGGCATGTGTGAGCGGCGAACGTTCGCGCATCCGCGCGGCATCCGCCGGCCGTTCGGGATTGCCGACGAAACGGTACCATGACCTCGGCAGGAAGGGCTGCCAGCTTGGCGGAAAGGCCCGGACGAGGGTTTCGAGATCCGCCGGCCCGGCAAAGTCCACCGCACAGCGATAGGCAAAGCCGCCTTCGCGCGAAATACCGGTCAGGGCAGCGAAGCCGCCATAGGATCCGCCCATGATGCACACCCGCGCAGGATCGGCCCAGCCCCGGCGGACGGCATGCATGACTGCATCGTCGACATCGTCGGACATCCTCGACCCGAATTCGCCGACACCGCCATCGAAGACCCGCTTGCCGAGACCGGTCGATCCGCGGAAATTGATCTGGACAACGGTATAGCCGCGATTGGCATAGAACTGCGTCTCGCGCTCGAAAGTGGCGGCATCGCGGGTCCAGGGCCCGCCATGGACCGCAACGATGGTCGGCTCGGGTCCGCGGCTTGCCAGCGGACGGGTGACATAGCCCAGCAGCAGCAGGCCGTCGCGGGCGCGCAGCCGGAACGGTTCGGTAGGCGCAAAGGCATAACCGGCCAGCTCGGGGCGCGTTTCGGCAAAGGCCGATGCCCTGCCCCCGCGCACCACGATGAACCGCCCCGGCCGGTGTCCGGCTTCGGTATAGAACATCGTGACCTTCCCATCGGCCGACCGGGATTCGAGACTCAGGCTGTCTCCCGATGCGATCCGGCGGGCCAGGCGAACCGTCTTGGCAAAGCCGCCTTCCAGCGGCACAAGATCGCTGGCGATAAGGGTACAGGCAGCCGCTATCGGACCCGAGGCGTCCTGCAGGATATCGTCGACATCGAAAACGCCACAATCTGCCCATTTCGGCTGCCGCGTCGTGCCGCCCGAAAGGCCGACGAGCATGGCGCGCTCGACATCACCACCGCGATTGCTCCGCACGATCACGGATTGCCCGTTGGAATGGATGCCGAGGATTTTGAAGCGCTCTGTTACAGGCGCTGTGTAAAGGCGAACCAATTCGCCACTCTCCGAAGGACGCCCCCATAGTTCGAGCGATCCGTCCGGCGTGATCCGTCCGGCCGCGCGTACCACACCTGACCGGTCAGCAAAGAATTCCGTAAAGCCGGAGTCATTGCGCAGCACTTCGCGCACGGTCCCCGCTTCGGGATCGACAGCGTAGACATCGGCATATTCGGGATCGCGACTGTTGATTGCAAGCAGCAGCGGTCCGGCCTGCCCTGCTGGCGTGCGAACGATCTCTGCGTTCGCTCCGGCAAACGGGGTCAGGTCACGCGCGCTGCCGGGGGCAGCCGGATCGATGCGAAACAGGTGATAGCCTTCGTCTCCGCCGCTGTCCTGCAGGACCAGCAGCCAGCGCCCGTCCGCCGACCAGCGCACGTTGTCGATGGAGCGCTCGGGGTTGCGCAGCACCAGCCGGCGCGGACCATCCAGGGGCCCGACATGAATGGAGCCGCGTCCGTCCACCGTTTCGATCGTCGCCACACGCGTGCCGTCCGGTGATACAATGGCGGCCGAGATCGCCGGCGCCTTCGCCAGAATGTCGAACGGAATCAACGGCGCGGCAGCGAGCGGCGTCGCGGCAGCAAGGAGCAGGCTCGAGAACATAATGGCGGGCCTCATCGCAAACATCTATGCTAACTCCATAGTCAGCGCGTGAGCCACTTGTCTTGAACGAAACGGAAGAGCCTGAAATCAACTGGAGCAGCCCGCTGCCCCCTGCGCTGCGGCCGTGGATCCGCATCGCGATCCAGCGCCGCACCAGTGCGCCGCCCGGGCGATACCGTATCTTCCCGAACATGAACTGCGAGATCTTTGTGAATTGCGGCGCGCATTTTGCCAATGCTCGGACCGGCGACCCACTGCGCCTGTTGCCGCTTGCAAGCGTGTTCGGGCCAAAGACCCGGCCCTATGATCACGCCACCGGCGCGCGCTCGGACTGGTTCCTGCTTCAATTGACCCCTTTAGGCGTGCGAGATCTGCTCGGTTGCCCGCTCTCTGCGCTGGTCGATGGCGATCACGATCTCGCTGCAGTCGCCCCATTGGCCGCTGGGCTCGCGGAACAGATCGCCGATGCCCCGGATTTCATCACCAGGCTTCGGATTGTCGAGGAATGGGCGATGGCACGGCTCGACCCCGCCACGATGCGGAGCCGGCCGGGCGCGTTGTCCATGGTTCACGCGGTCATGCTGAGCCGTCCGACCTTGTCGGTCGGCGTGATTGCCTCCCGTCTCGATTTGGGGCCCCGGCAACTTCGCAACATCGTGCGCGACGAGTTCGGGATCAGTCCCAAGGCCCTGCTTGGTCACGCGTGTTTTGAGCACGCCTGGACCACTCTGTACCGCACGGGCTCGATCAGCCAGGCCAGCGCCCTCTTTGCCGATCAGGCGCATTTGACGCGCGTGTTCCGGCACCATGGGCAGCTCACGCCCCACCAGTACCGCCGATTGAAGACGAGCGGGGACCCGATCCGAAATGGCGTAGACAGAAGTTTTGCCGAAAGACTGGGGATTGCGCTCAGCTGAGTGCCGCCCCGCCGTCAGCGCGGAACGAAGCCCATGATGGCGAGCATGTTGCCGTCCGGATCAGAAAATTGCTGAAGCCGCATGAAGCCTGCGGGGCTGGATTGGACCGTCTCCACATCCCCAACAAGGACCGCATCGCTCGCCTCGAGACGGACGCGCGCGGCGGCGAAGTCGTCTACGTGAAAATACAGAATTCCTGCCGGAAATTCAGTTGGCTTTCGCCCGCTGTTGCGCGCCAGCATCAGCCGCGTGCCGGCGATGTCGAAAAACAGCATGTCGCCCGCTTCGAACAGAAGCGGCAATCCGAGCCGGTCGCGGTAGAAGACGCGCGCCGCATCGATATCGGTTACGATGAGTGCGACCTGCTCGAACTGCGCCCTGGCCAGCACCGGCGCGGACACATCCTGTGCCCCGGCGGCCACTGGGGTCGCGGCCAGAGCCAGCAGGATAATCCATTTCATCATCGATCGTCTCCTATGTCGGGTTCAACCACGCTCATCAGCCCGAGGCTGCCCCCGTCGGGATCGGCGAAGAACGCCATCCATTCCTCGCGACCGTCGGGATGGACGTGGATGCGGTGTGGCGCATTCAGGATGACGACGCCCGCTGCCTTGAGACGCTCAATTTCGGCCGCGATGTCGCCAACGCGAAAATAGAGTATCGCATTGCTTCCCGTTTCGGCGGCGGACAGATAGAGGCGCACCCCGCCGCAATCGAAGAACGCGGCATTGGGAAAGCGAAGGACCTCATCGAGGCCGACAATGTCGCGAAACCAATCGGCAGTGGCATCGAGATCGCGCGCCGTCCGGGACACTTGCCCCAGCGACAAAGTGCCCGGATCAAAGCCCGGCATTCTGGCCGCCATGGCACTGTCGGCTCGGACGCCCGACCATTGACGCAATTCGCTGCGGGATTGAAGTCCCAGCTTACCGAGCACATTGCTCACGTGGAATTTGACCGCATCGGTCGAGAGCCCGCAGAGCCTGGCGATCGCCGGATTTGTCAATCCGTGCCGTACCCCCTCCACCACCCGCCATTCGGCAGGCGTGAGAATGTCAGAATGCAAAGGTCTGCCACGTTTTGCCATGATTCGCAGCCTAGCGAGTATCGGCACGGATTACCCTACCCGACGGCAGTTAGTCGGGTCTGGCCAATGTGCTCCCCTTCGACCTATTCCCCCGTACGCCAGTTTGCCGCCAAACGGCTCACCAAAACCACTCATCCAGCGACGGTCCGCTCCGGCAAACTCGGTTGACTGCGCAGGGTCGAAGCTGGCGTCCGGAACCAACTGAAGGAATGACCTGTTCAGGGGCAAATGGTGCCGCGGCATTTTCCATCTTCAAGGAGACGGACATTCTTTCAGTGACCATCTTGGTCACTCAAGAATGCTCATGGAGACGCCTGAAACAGAAATGCCCGCTGCCATGCATGCGTTCTGGAGCGCCAAGCGAAGTGCGGGCCCAGGCCGAAGGAGATTTGGGAGATTCGCTTTCTTTTAATGAACAATCCGGCGCGCGATCGCGCACTGGTCGACCTGGCGATCGACAGCAAGTTGCACGCCCTTGATCTTTCCCGAATGAAGACCGGCGATATCGTCAATGCAGGACGGTTCAGGCCACGGACGATCGTGCAACAGCAAAAGACAAGCTGCACCCGTCTCAGCCGATCACTGCTACAGATCGAGGATTTATTACCGGATCATCACGCAAGCGTTCTGCCGCGTAATCGACAAAGGCGCGCACCTTGGCCGAGGCTCTGCGGCCTTCCAGATGGACAAGGTGCACGGGCAATGGCTTGCGCTCGAAATCCTCCAGAACCAGCCGGATCCGGCCTGCGGTCACCGAGGGCCCTACCTGATAGGAAAGCAGCCTGCTTACCCCCCAGCCCTGCTCCACAGCCTGCACGACGGCCGCATTCGAATTGCAGGTCAAAGCCGGATTGATCCGGACCGTCAGGCGCTCGTCCTCTCCGAAGCGCCATTCCTGGCTGCCGAGCGAAGCGGTTGCCACGATCAGCCGGTGCTGCATCAGTTCGGAAGGATGCTGGGGAACGCCATGGCGGCTGAGATAGTCGGGCGAAGCGCAGATGACAGAGCGCACCGATCCCACCCGGATCGCTGCCATGCTGGAGTCGACCAGATGACCGATGCGAAGAGCAACGTCCATGCCCTCCTCAAGAAGATTGGTGACACGGTCGAGCAGAAGGAGCCGGCCCGTGACCTCAGGATACCGATCCAGAAAATCGAGCAGGATCGGCGTGAGATAGAGTCGTCCGAACATCACCGGGGCGGTGATGGTCAGTAGCCCACGCGGCGAGGCATGCTGGCCCTGAGCCGCAGCCTCAGCATCATCGAGTTCCAGCAGAATGCGCTCGACATGGACAAGATAACGATGTCCGGCCTCGGTCAGCGCAACGTTGCGCGTGGTTCGGCTCAGCAGGCGGGTGCCTATATGCTCTTCGAGCGCCCCGACTGCGCGGGTGACGGCAGGCGGGCTCATGCCCAGCTGCCGCGCGGCGGCGGCAAATCCCCCGCCCCGCGCCACGGCGGCAAAGACCTGCATGGCATGCAAACGATCCATCGCGGCAGCATAACATTATTCCATTTTGTGGAATAGAACCTTTCCAACTGCGGATATTCTTTCACCCTCTCGGGAGGCGTAATTCATGGCCATCCGGTTCGACCGGCCCTTTCCATCCAAAGGACACTGCCATGAAACTCTACACCCATCCGCTCTCCGGCCATGCTCACCGGGCCAGCCTGTTCCTCTCGCTGATCGGCGCCGATGTCGAAGAGATCGCCATCGACCTGGCGGCCGGCGAGCACAAGACGCCCGAGTTCCTCAAGCTCAACCGCTTCGGCCAGGTCCCCGTCCTTGTCGATGGTGACACGGTGATCGTGGATTCCAACGCGATCCTGATCTATGCCGCGCGCAAGCATGGCCGCACCGACTGGCTGCCCGAAGCGCCGCAGGGTGCTGCCGCCGTCCAGCGCTGGCTTTCGGTCGCCGCCGGGCAGATTGCCTTCGGCCCTGCTGCCGCGCGGCTGATCACCGTCTTCGGCGCCAGGTTCGATGCCGAGGAAGTCATCGCCCGCGCCCATGCCATCCTGTCGCAGATCGAGGCCGAACTGGTCGGTCGCAACTGGATCATCGGCGGCGTCCAGCCGACGATCGCGGATATCGCGCTGTACAGCTACATCGCCAACGCTCCCGAGGGCAATGTCGACCTCGCGCCCTATCCGCAGATCCTCGCCTGGCTGCGCCGGGTCGAGGGCCTTGATGGCTTCGTTCCGTTCCAGCGCACCGTCGCAGGTCTGCGCACCGCCGCCTGATCCCTCATGCGGGCTGGCAGCTCGGCTGCCCGCCCGCCGCCTTAGCCGAAGGAGTTCGTTGGAATGACCACCGAGATTGAGGCCCCCTGGCATTCTGGAGAAGTCGCGATGCAGCAGACTGTCGGGGTTGCCGACCGGATGGCGGCGGTGGGCAGCAAGGTGGTGCGCGACTTCATGCCCGATCAGCATCGCGACTTCTACGAGCAGCTGCCATTCATCGTGATGGGCGCGGTCGATCCACATGGCGACGTCTGGGCCACGCTCGCTATCGGCAATCCGGGCTTCCTGTCATCGCCCGATCCGCATACGCTCGAATTCGCGCTTGAGCGCGATCCGCTCGATCCTGCCGATGCCGGTCTGGACGATGGCGAGGCGGTGGGGCTGCTCGGAATCGAGCTGCACACCCGCCGTCGCAACCGCATGAACGGTACGCTGCGCCGCAGCGATATCAGCGGTCACCGGGTCGAGGTCCGCCAGAGCTTCGGCAACTGCCCGCAATATATCCAGCTGCGTGATTTCCGCTTCGTGCGCGATCCATCGGAGCCATCCTCCGCGCCGCGCGAGGAGATGGAGACCCTGCAGGGTCGCGCCCGCGGCATGGTCGCCGGGGCCGACACCTTTTTCGTCGCGTCCTATGTCGATACCGAACAGGGCCGCCAGGTCGATGTCTCGCACCGCGGCGGCAAGGCCGGGTTTGTACGCATCGATGCGGAGGGCACGCTCACCATTCCCGATTTTGCCGGCAACCTGTTTTTCAACACCCTGGGCAACATCCTGGTCAATCCGCGCGCGGGGCTGATCTTTACCGATTTTGCCACCGGCGATGTCCTGCAGATGACGGGTAGTGCGAAGGTCATTGTAGACTCCCCCGAAATCGCCGCCTTTCAGGGTGCCGAGCGTCTCTGGACGTTTCAGCCGTGCCGGATCGTGCTGCGCCGCGGCGGGCTCGCGCTGCGCTGGGCGATGCGCGAAAAGGGCTGGTCGCCCAATTCGCTGATGACGGGCGACTGGGATGCGGCCGCGCGCCGTATCGAGGTCGGGGCGCTGGCCAAAAGCTGGCGCCCTTTCGTGGTCACCGACATTGTCGACGAAAGCACGACGATCCGCTCCTTCCATCTGGAGCCGCAGGACGGCAAGGCCGCGATCGCGCACAAGGCGGGGCAACATCTGCCGATCCGGGTCACGTTGCCGGGCGAAGCCGATCCCGTCTTGCGCACCTATACCCTGTCCTGCGCGCCGTCCGATGGCAGCTATCGCATCAGCGTCAAGCGCGACGGCAGGGTGTCGCAGTTCCTGCACGATCAGGTTGCAAAGGGCAGCATCATCGAGGCGAAGGGTCCGGCGGGCGCGTTCACCATCGATGCCGCCCAGCCCCGGCCTGCGGTGCTGGTCGCTGCCGGTGTCGGGATCACGCCGATGCTGGCGATGCTGCGCCATCTCGTGTTCGAAGGCCTTCGCACACGGACCACGCGCCAGACCTGGCTGATCCACAGCGCGCGCAACCGGGCTGAGCGCGCCTTCGATGGCGAGATCGACGCGCTGGTCGAGGCGGCGCAGGGCGCGGTCAAGGTCATCCGCATCGTCAGCCAGCCGGGACCAGGCGAACGTAAGGGCCGCGACCATCAGGGCGTCGGCCGGCTTACCGCCGATACCTTCCGTCAGATCCTGCCCTTTGGCGATTACGATTTCTATCTGTGCGGTCCCGGCGGCTTCATGCAGGATTTGTATGATGGTCTGCGCGATCTGGATATCGCCGACAAACGCATCCATGCCGAGGCCTTCGGCCCGTCGGCGCTGGTGCGCCGGGCGGACCCCGGCGCTGAGGCCATGCCCGTGCCGCAGCCGTCCACAGACAGCATCGGCGTCGTCTTCACCGCATCGGGCAAGGAGGCCCGCTGGCAGCCGGACGGCGGGTCCCTGCTCGACCTTGCAGAAGCGCGTGGCCTCAAGCCCGAGCATAGTTGCCGGTCCTGATCGTGCGGATCGTGCGCGGTGCGCCTGCTCAGTGGCAGCATAGCCTATCCTGCCGCCCCGACCGCACCGGTCGGGCCGGGCGAGATCCTGATCTGCTCTGCCGTCCCCGCCAAGGGCAGCGAAACCCTGGAGATCGAACTGTGACCCTCTGTCCGCTTGCCAGCCTGCACCTCGGACTATCCGCAGAGGCGATGCTGCTGATCGATCCGCAGTTGCACAATGGCACCAAGCTGTGCCGGTCCGGCCGGGCTCGGCTGGTGTCCGTCATCCTGTATCTCGGGCTGCTCCTGCTGGTGTCCGGCGCGGCCATCGCCCTTGATCCGCACTTACCCGGCCTCGCCTGACCTCGCTTACGAAAGCAACCCTGCCATGTCCCGTCCGCCCCTTCCCCCCTTCACTGAAGACACTGCCCGCGAAAAGGTGCGCCTCGCAGAGGATGGCTGGAACAGCCGCGATGCCGCGAGGGTCACCCAGTCCTATACGCCTGACAGCCAGTGGCGGAACCGCGCAGAATTTCCGCGCGGCCATGCCGAGATCGAGGCGTTCCTGACCCGCAAATGGAATCGCGAGCTCGATTACAGGCTGATCAAGGAGCTCTGGGCCTTTGGCGGCAATCGCATCGCGGTGCGCTATGCCTATGAATATCATGACGACAGCGGTCAGTGGTTCCGCGCCTATGGCAACGAGAATTGGGAGTTCGAAGCAGACGGGCTGATGGCGCGGCGCTTTGCGAGCATCAACGAGCACCCGATCCTGGAAACCGAGCGCAAGTTCCACTGGCCGCTCGGTCGCAGGCCCGATGACCATCCCGGTCTGAGCGAGCTCGGCCTCTAGGACTTCATGGCGTTTTCCTGAAACGCCATGCTGCTTGATATCCTTGGTTCAAGCGATCATTGGTTAGAGCCGCTTGCCGCTTTTGTTATCGCGTTCCGGGATGATCCCGGAATCCAGACGGGCATCGGTGCGCCGCTGCTGCGGCAGGTGCCAGCCTGCCCGACGGATTGGGCATGAGCACAAAATTTCTGGCGGTCCAGGAAAGGCGCCCCCGCCTGTGGCGGGGGCTGCCCCTGGTTCAGCTCGGCGGGTTCCAGATGATGACCTTCTTCATCGGATCGTCGCCGGGCGCATTGGCGATGTTGCCGTAGATGGTCCCGAATTCGGGGGCCGAGAGCGACACCGAGACATATTCCGCGCCGGTGTTCTGCGAGAAGCGCTTCCAGCCAGCGCCGAGCTCGAAGCCGTTCTTGCGGCTGACGATGCGATAATCGGGTTCGCTGTCCTTGGCCTTGCGGCCGTTGGGAATGATGGCGATCGGCGCGGTGACATTGAGGGTGGCAAGCGTGCCTTCGAAGCTGCCGTCTGCCTTGACGGTGAGGTTTGCGATGGTGGCCATGTTAAGTCTCCTTCAGTTGCTCGGGGACCATCCCCGATGACGCCGGCAGGAGGGGCCGCGCGCCGCCGTCACCGAGCGAAGCGCGAGGGCGAACCCCGAACGGGGTTGACGGCCAAGGCAAGCAGGTCGCTCAAAAGGCGGAAAGAGTGGCGTGGTCCCGGGCAAGAGGGAGACAGATGCTGCCATTGCCACAAGATCGACGGTCAGTTTGCAGCAGGCCAGGCATGTCCGCCCTCACCCGGCAGGCCGCCCTGCCGCAGCCTGTCCAGCCGGGCAGCGATCGCCTGCCACATTGCGACCCCTTCGGCATCTCCTGCCAGGGCCAGTTCACCGATCCGTCCGGCCACATGGAGCGGCGCATGTTCGCCGAAGCGCTTCTCGACCGCCAGCGCGCAGGCCCAGAGGTGCTGCTCATTCGTCATGCGAGGCCATCATCGCCGCAAGACAGCAATTTGCTGAATGGCAGTTGGCAGAATGTCATATACCAAGTCCGGGCATATCATTCGCAACCGACCCCGTCTCCGTCGCGATCGAGATGTCTTCCATAGCCTGGTGCCCCCCGGCGTACCGGCGCTGCTCCGGCGGCGCGGGCTGCAGCGCAGTCGTGAAACCAGACATTGTCGGACAGCCGTTGCGGCGATGCTGCAGGCGGCAGCATTCCGGGCCGAGCCGCCATGACAATGCCGACCACCGTTCCTGCGATCGTTATGGCATGTCCCCCGTCAGCACCAATGGCACAGATTTGAGGTTGTGATTTAAGGAGGGTTGGGGCTTCGTCGTAGTGACGAAGGAACGAAGATGAAGACCCAACCCTCCGTG
>Ga0233424_10003047_pt1 | contig 11155 bp, 8 predicted proteins | sample Watercolumn_Towu_FD_181011 | JGI IMG/M metagenome (GOLD analysis project Ga0233424, IMG submission 181011) | Freshwater microbial communities from Lake Towuti, South Sulawesi, Indonesia - Watercolumn_Towuti2014_125_MG | ecosystem: Environmental > Aquatic > Freshwater > Lake | place: Indonesia... | reverse complement strand
TTTTGGCGAGATCGTCACCTTTTTGAAAAACTCGAGGAGGGCCTTTTCGTAGCGAACGGGGTCGACGTTCCAGGATGCGACGTGGTCGGCGCCCGGCACGCGCACGTAGGTCACGATGTCACGGCGTTCCCGTGCGAAGTGGTCGCTGATCGAGATCGGTACGGTCCGGTCCCGGTCGCCGTGGAAGAGCAGCACCGGGGCTTCGAGCTCGTCAACCCTGGCCAGGTAGTTGAGGGCCGTCCAGTCGACCCCGTAGCGCCAGGTCGCGATCCGCTTGGCAGCGCTTGCAAGCACCTGCGGCAGGTTGCGTTCGCGGGCGGCGAGGTCGACGGTCTGCCCGAGGTCCAGCATCGGCGAGTCGAGGACCAGGCCGGCGACTTCGTCGGACACCTTCGACTCGTACATGAAGTTCGCGATGATCGCGCCGCCCATGCTGTAGCCGATCAGCACGACGCTGCCGGCGCCCTTGCCGAGCGCGTACTTCACGGCAGCCTCGAGGTCCTGCCACTCCGTCAGGCCAAACTGGTAGCGGCCGGAAGGGTCTGTCGGGACCTCGCCGTCGTTGCGGTACGAGACGACCAGGGCAGGCATCCCGGCGTCCGAGACCGTCTTCAGCGCGCGTAGCGCCTCTGTTCGCCGAGCCGTCCGGCCATGGACCAGGATCGCCCAGACGTCGCCACGTCCCTCGACGTACCACGCCGGGAGATCGCCGATCTTTGCGGGGATCCTGATCTCCTGGTATTCGAGGCCGTGGGCGCGCCTTGGATCGCCGGGGAAGGCCGATCGGTCGAAGCGGACCTCGTCGCCGGTCGCAATGGCGCCGTCGATGGGCTCGAAGCGCCGGACGACCAGATCGCCGTCGAACTCGCGCACGTCGCCGATCTGGGCGTAGCCCCTCGCCGACTCGAGGCCGAGCACCCCTGGCTCGTCCAGCCTTGCGTCGCCGGTGACGCGCCGGAGCGTGACCTCCCGGTTCTCGATCCTCTCGACCTTCAGGTCGAGGTCTGGCGGGGAGTTGTCGACCCTGAAGGCGCCGCTCTCGATCTGGTCGGCGTAGTACCAGGCGACGCCGACGAACGCGCCTCCGCCCAGAAGAACCAGGGCGCCTACGACAATGAGGCCACGTTTCAGCCACGCCGATCGGGGGGTGGCGGCGGGTTCCTTAGGCTTCGATTTGGGGGCCATGCGATCCTCCGGACTGAGACTCGGACCTGCAACGGATGCTAGTCCGTAGGCCCGGCCTGTTGCTAGCGGCGAGCGATGCGCGGATTCGGGTGTGAAATGATTCAGGCATGATCCAGGACTCGTGGGACCATGTCGCACCCTGGTACGACAGCCTCGCGGCCGACCAGGGGTCGGACTACCACAGGTCGGTCGTCATACCCGGGGTCATACAACTGCTTGCCCCCACTCCTGGCCAGTCCGTCCTCGACGTCGCGTGCGGGCAGGGGGCTGTCGCACGGGCCCTCCAGGAAGCCGCATGCACGGTCGTCGGCGTCGACCTGTCACGCCGACTCATCGATGCCGCGCGCAAGCGGACGCGCGCGGGTCGATCCCAGAGCTTGCGATTCGTGGTCGGCGACGCACGGAAGCTCCCCGACCTGGGACAGTCTGCGTTCGACGCCGCGGTCTGTGTGCTCGCTATGCAGAACATCGACCCGATCGAGCCCGTGTTCGCGGGAGTCGCCCGGTTACTTCGGCCAGGCGGCCGGTTCGTGATCGTCGTGAACCACCCCGCCTTCCGCATCCCCCGGCAGAGCCGGTGGAAGCTGGACGAAGGCCGCAGGCTGCTCGCTCGCGAGGTCGACAGCTACCTGTCGCCGATGAAGATCCCGATCGACATGCGGCCATTCAGGCGGCCGGGCCGCTCGGTCACGTACACGCATCACAGGCCCCTGCAGGCCTACGTGGGGGCGGCGGCCGATTCCGGGCTGACGATCGATGCGCTCGAGGAGTGGCCATCGCACCGGTCAAGCCAGCCGGGCCCGATGGCCCGGGCGGAGAACCGTGCGCGGTCCGAGATCCCGCTGTTCCTCGCGGTCAGGGCCGTCCGGCTCCCGCCTCCCTGAGCAGCGCTCTCGCCCGTTCGACCACGGGGACATCGACCATCTCGCCGTCGAGCGAAATGGCTCCCCTCCCCTCACGGGCGGCAGCCTCCCAGGCGTCGATCACCCTGCGGGCTCTGGCGATCTCCGAATCCTCGGGGGCAAAGGCCCAATTGATCGGTTCCACCTGCGCCGGGTGGATCGCGAACTTGCCCTTGAACCCCAAGCGCCTGGCCGCGGAGGCCTCTCGAAGGAGTCCGGCTTCGTCCCGGAAGTACACGTAGGGCGTATCGATGGCGTCGAGCCCCGCCGCGCGCGCCGCGATCGCGACCGTTGCGCGTGCATACATGACTAGCGGCTCAGCTTGCGGCTGCGACCCCTCAGGGGTCGGGTCCGTGATGTGTGTGGCCAGGTCGGCGGCGCGCGGGACGTTCATGTCGACTGTCAGGTCCTCGGCACCGAACGCCACCCATCGGATCCGGGCGATGCACCGGCATACCTCGACCGCGGATGCGACCGCGGCGGCGGTCTCGATCCACGGCAGTACCCCGATCGTCCCGCTGGCGAGCCCGCGCTTCGCTTCAATGCGGTTTAGGAGCTTGTCGACCCGCCTCAGCTCCTGGGCGCTTCGGACCTTGCCGACGCTGATCGCCGTGACGCCCGGGACGGCCACCGCCTCCAGGTCGCGATCGAACAGGCCCGAGCGCATTGAGTTGACTCTGGGTATCACCGGCCGACCGGTGTTAGCCAGCGCGGGAATGGCCTTCACGACCGCATCGCGCGCCGCCCCCTTCTCCGCCGCGGGGACTGAGTCCTCCAAATCCGGGATGTAGGCGTGGGCGGGAAAGCGGGTGGCGCCGGCCAGCATGTCAGGCCGGTTTCCGGGGATGAAGAGGAGACTGCGAAGGGACGTCGAGGGGCCGGTCACGGCGCAGATGATAAAGGCCGTACACTGCCGGAAAGGGGTACGGGTCGATGCCGAGGGCCAGCGAGGAAGCCAGGAAGCAGATCCTGGACGCCGTGCGCGACTTCGTCCGGCGCGACGTGCTCCCGGTCGCTGCACAACACGACGAGGCCGACACGTACCCGGCCGCGCTCGTCGACCGCATGGCCGCGATGGGGCTCTTCGGCATCACGGTGCCCGAAGAGTATGGTGGGCTCGGGCTCGATTACACCACCTACGCGATGGTCTTCGAGGAGCTGGCGAAGGGCTGGCTCAGCATCACCGGGCCGATCGGGACCCACTCGATCCTGTCGTATGCGATCAACAAGTACGGCACGCCCGAGCAGCGCCGCAGATGGCTTCCCGGGCTCGCTTCGGGGGAGCTGCGAGCAGGCCTCGCGCTGACCGAACCGGGGGGCGGCAGCGATGTTGCGAATCTCCGCACGACCGCCGTTCGCAAGGGCGGCGGCTATGTCGTGAACGGCAACAAGCTGTTCATCACCAACGGGCGCCGCGGCACGGTGTTCATGCTGCTGGCCAGGACCGACCCGGACGCCGAGCCGCCGCATCGGGGCATCACGGCGTTCATCGCCGAGAAGGGACCGGGGTTCTCCGCGGGACGCGACCTCAACAAGCTCGGCTACCGGGGGGTTGACACAAGCGAGCTGGTTTTTCAGGACTTCCATGTCCCGGCCGACCGCGTGATCGGGTTGGAGGAGGGCCAAGGGTTTTACCAGGTCATGGACGCCCTCGAGACCGGCCGGATCAACATCGCCGCCCGGGCGGTGGGTGTCGCCACCGCCGCTTTCGAAGCGGCGATCCAGTACGCGCAGAAGCGGACGACATTCGGCAAGCCGATTGCAGAACGACAGGCGATCCAGTTCATGCTGGCCGACATGGCGACGAAGGTCCAGGCGGCGCGGCTGATGACCCACGACGCGGCGTCGAAGAAGGACAGCGGAGAGCGCTTCGACCTCGAGGCGGCGATGGCGAAGCTCTACGCAAGCGAGATCTGCGCCCAGGTCGCAATGGACGCCATGCGGGTGCACGGCGGCTACGGGTTCGTCAAGGACCTGCCGGTCGAGCGGTACTACCGCGACGCACCCCTGATGATCATCGGGGAGGGCACCAACGAGATCCAGCGGCTCGTGATCGCCCGCAGCCTGCTCAAGAAGTACCAGGCGTAGCGGTGCGCGGGCGCGCGGTCGAACGTGTGGCCGGGGAGCGGCCGGAGGAAATCGCGGCCGGCGACGAGCGGCGCACCCACCGAGGAGCCGCGGGGCTGCGCCGCAAAGGCTCGCTCATGGCGTCGTTCGACTCGCTTCGCGTGCCCGAATTCCGGGCGTTGTGGATCGGCCTCCTCATCGGCATGGCAGGCATGCAGATGATGATGATCGCCCGCACCATCCTTGTGGACGAGCTCACGGGAAGCGCGTTCCTGACCGGGCTGGTGACCATGGGTTTCGCACCAACGATGCTGCTCACAGCCCTGTTCGGTGGCGTCGCCGGTGACCGGATGGAACGGCGAACGGTAATCCAGGCGACCCAGGCCGCGTCCGCGGTGCTGAGCGGGGCGATTCGCCTGCAGAGGGCGCGCCGCCTGGCGGAAGCTCGGCTCCACCAGCGTGTAAAGCACGACCGCGGGTCTCCCGCGGGCGCGTATCGCAGCGAGCTGGACGTCATCGACGCTCGTGATGCGGGGATGGCGGACGGCGACGAATTCGAGGGACGGGAACTGCCGTTCGACCGCCGCCGCGAGGCGTGCCGCGGTTTCCCCGGTCGCGTCGGAGATCACGTGCAGCTCGACGAGAGTCAAGTCTGATGCGCGGGGTCCTGAGCGCCGGCGACCGCCGGGACGGCGGCGCGAGTCGGGACGGCGGCGTATGCGCTCTCGACGTACTGGCTCAGCATGCGGTGCGCGTTGAAGTACGAGCCGTTCAACGAGATGGCGAACCGCATCACCGTTGCCCACGCGTCCGGCCTGCTGTAGAACATGGGCAGGATGACGCGTTCGAGCTTGTCGTACAACGAAGCGAGCTAAAGCCGGGTGTCCGCCGGATCATCAGTGGCTTCCCCGATCGACCATCCGGTCACGCCTTCGACGTGTCCTTCGACCCACCAGCCGTCCAGCACGCTCAGGCTCGGCACGCCGTTAAGCGCGGCCTTCATGCCGCTCGTCCCCGACGCCTCCAGCGGCGGTTGCGGGTTATTGACCCACAGGTCGACACCTGAGGTGAGCAGCCCGCCGAGTGTCATGTCGTAGTCCTCCAAATACACGACGCGGACCACGCCACTCAACTCGCGAGCCTTCGCAAAGATCCTGCGGATCACGTCCTTCCCGCCCTCGTCGCGCGGGTGGGCTTTGCCTGCGAACAGGACCTGAACGGGACCAACGCTCGCTGCCATGCGGCGCAGCCGATCGATATGAGAGAGCAGGAGGTCGCCGCGCTTATAGCCGGTTGCGCGGCGGGCGAATCCGATCGTGAATGCAGCCGGGTCGAGCTCGACCTGTGCCCGGCGTGCGACCTCCCTGAGCAGGCGCCGCTTGGCCTCATCGTGGGCACTGCGGACCTCTTCGAGCGGTATGCCGACCGCGTTCCTCAGGTAACGGTTGTCGAAGCGCCAGCCGGTCGCATACCGGTCGAACAACCGGGCGAACGGCTCGCTCGTCCAGGTCAGGCCGTGCACACCATTCGTGATCGGGTGAACGACGTAGCCCGGAAACATCGCCTGCGAGACCCGGGCATGGCGCATCGAGACGCCGTTGACGTATCTGGAGAAGCTAAGCCCGAGGTCGGTCATGGTCATCTGACCGCCGTCCACCCCCAGCGCCTCCAGCAGGCGGGACCTGCGCTCCCCGGCGACCGCTGCGAACAGGTCAGCCGGGAACCGGTCGTGCCCCGCAGCCACCGGGGTGTGAGTCGTGAACACGCACATCTGGCGGACCCGTTCGATCTCTGCCTGGCCGGGCGCCTCGACGCGCGCCGCCTGCGTGGCCTCCTCGAGCAGCGCCAGAGTCAGCAGCGCCGAGTGCCCCTCATTCATGTGGAAAGTTTGCAGGCTGCCGTATCCGAGGGCACGGAGCATTGCGACCCCGCCGATGCCGAGCACGACCTCCTGGCATAGCCGGTAACGGTCGTCACCGCCGTACAGGTGGTCGGTCAGGGCGCGGTAATCGGGCCCGTTCTCGGGGAGCGACGCGTCCAGGAAGTAGACCGGCACGGTCTGGCCCGTCTGGCCCGCCACGTTGTACCGCCAGGGCCGGAGCAGGACCCTGCGGCCTTCGACTTCGACGGCCACACGTGCGGGGAGCGGCTCGAGGACCTGCTCGGGTGCCCAGGAATTCGGCGATTCGGTCTGGTTGCCGGAAGCATCGAGCCGTTGCCGGAAGTATCCCTTGCGGTGGAGCAGCGTTATCGCAACCATGGGCGCCGACAGATCGGCCGCGGCGCGAATGGTGTCGCCGGCCAGGACGCCGAGCCCGCCGCTGTAGGTCGGCATCGCCGGGTCGATTCCGACTTCCATCGAGAAGTACGCGATAGTTCGCGCCTCAGGCAGCGCGCGATGGGCAGTTGGTGCCACAACCAGTGCGGCCAGATCGGCTTTGTGGCCGTCGGTGCGCTCGGGTCCGCTCAATGACATGCCGTAAGGTTACAAGACCGTTCCGCAGGCTGGTTCTGCCGGGTAGCGAGCCCTTCCTGGGAAGCGAGGTGCCGGACGTGCCCGGAAGTGCCCCGGTCGTTGTAGTCGGCGGCGGCGTCATGGGTGCATCGACGCTCTTCCACCTGACCCGCGTGGGGGTCAGGCGCCCGGTGCTGCTGGAGAGCGACAGGCTGGGGGCCGGTGGGACCGGTCGATCGCTTGCCATCCTTCGCATGCACTACTCGAATGAGGTTATCGCCCGCATGGCACACGTCAGCCACCGGGTGATCTCGAGCTTCGAGAAGGAGGTCGGCGCGCCTTCGGGTTTCGTGCAGACCGGCTACTGCCTGCTCGTCGGGCCGGGCCAGGAAGACGCGCTACGGCGGAACGTGGCGCTCGGACAATCCGTAGGCGTCGACACCGAAGCGCTTGCCCCGGATGCGGCCCGCAGTGTGTTGCCTCCCGGCTTCGACCTCGACGGCATCGCGGCGGTCGCCTACGAGCCGGAGTCGGGATACGCCGACAGCTCCGCGGTGACATTCGGCTTCGTTGCCGCTGCGAAGGCTGCCGGGGCGGTCGTCCGGCTGGGTGTGCGGGTGACCGGGATCCGCGTCGTGCGGGGGCAGGTCGCCGGCGTCGACACGAGCGACGGCCCGATTGAAACGGGGACGGTCGTCCTGGCGGCGGGCGCGGGAACCCCGGAGCTGCTGGCGTCGGTCGGCCGCTCGCTCCCGATCGGCTTCGTGCGCCACCAAATCGTCAGGCTGCACCGCCCGCTCGACCGCCTGCCGACCCATCCGACGATCGGCGACGTCGCGAACGGCCTGTCGTTCCGTCCCGACAGGGGCGACGTCACGCTGGTCGGCATTCGCGAGGACCCGTCCGGGCGAGACGGCTGGCGGCAGGCGGTCGATGGCGACGTCGCCGAGGAGGCGCTGCGGGCGACAGCCGCCCGCATGCCTGCTATGGCCGACGCCGGCTGGGACGGCGGGTGGGCCGGCCTGTTCGACGTGACGCCCGACTGGCACCCGGTCATCGACCGCGTGTCGGGCGTGGCCGGTCTGGTCTGCGGCGTCGGCTTCAGCGGGCACGGCTTCAAGCTGTCGCCCGCGGTCGGCCAGGCCCTGGCCGAGCTCGCCGTGCACGGCGAGGCCCGCACGATAGACATGACGCCGCTGCGTTTCACGCGCTTCGATGAGGGTGACCTGCTCCGCTCCGCCTACGGCGGCACGGTCTTCGCCTGACGTCGCCCAGGGCGCGGCGCGTTGACTCGTACCGGGGCGCTGACATAGAGTGACAGGTTGCGATTCCAGTCGAGTTGAGATGAAGGATGCGTCAATGGGAATGCGGTTCGCGTTTCTTGTCGGCGTCATAGGCGCCTTGGCGGCGCTCACTGCGGCATGTGGTGGCGAGGCCGCAACGGCAACTCCGGCACCCACGGCAACCCGGCCCGCGGCCCAGCCGACCGCGGTGCCGGCGACATCGACCCCTGCGCCAGCGACGGCAACCCGGCCCGCGGCCCAGCCGACCGCGGTGCCGGCGACATCGACCCCTGCGCCAGCGACGGCAACGCAGGCTCCGAAGGGCCCGGTCGGCAACTTCGTCCTCGGTGAGATCCTCATCGATCCGCCCGTCTTCATGCCGTCCAAGCAGGGGACCGGCAACCTGCAGCTCCTGATGTTCTGGGGCTTCTTTGAACCGTTGCTGTGGGCCCAGCACTCGGAGCAACCGAAGCTGGAGATCAATACCGACAAGTTCAACGCAGGTGTAGCGGAGTCGTGGAGCATCGCCGGGGACTCAAGCAACATCACGTTCAAGGTTCGGAAGGGCGTCAAGTTCCACGGGAACAACGGGGAAGTCGACGCTCTCGACGTCTGCTTCAGCCTGGGGGACGCGATCAAGGACGGCAGCACGAACCAGCGGGCGGCCGGCATTCAGCGGTTCGTCAGCGCGTTTGAGTGCCCCGATGCCACGACGGTGGTGATGAAGATCAAGGACAGCAAGATCGACCCGCAGTGGCACCGGATCCTTTCCAACAACACCCTCGGGAGTCCGGTAATCGTCTCCAAGAAGCTGTTCGACACCCTGGGCGAGGCGAAGTTCACGACCACCGCGGTGGGGACCGGGGTGATGGAGCCGACAGAGTGGGTGGCGGGTGACCACATCACCGCAAAGCCCAACGCGACGCATTACCGCCAGGCGCCGAAGATCGCCTCCTACAAAGTCGTGCTGATGCCCGAGCCCGCCACCAGGATCGCGGCCCTCAAGACAGGTCAGGTGACGGCGGCGCGCGTGCCGCTCAAGCTGATCACCACCGCCAAGAACGACATTCCCGGCTCCTGGAGCCGCGAGCTGGGACCGCCGATCAACCAGGTCGTGATGTTTGGCGGCAACTACTGGGCCGAAAAGGACCCGGCGACCGGCGAGGACATCTACCGCAAGCGGCCGGGCTTCCTGCCCGATGCCCAGCACCCGTGGATTGGCGACCCCGCCAATGAAGCCTCGATGGAGAAGGCCCGCAAGGTTCGCCAGGCGCTCACGATGGCGATCGACCGCGCCGCAATCGTGAAGGAGATCCAGTCAGGCATCGGCAGGACGCTAACGACAGTCACCAACGCGTTCCCGGGCGACCCACACTGGAGCGACGACTTCGCGATCAAATACGACGTCGCAGCCGCCAAACAGCTCCTGAGCGATGCTGGATACCCCAGCTGCTTCTCCTTCTCGGTGTTCGTGGCACCCGGCAAGGAGTGGGACGTGGAGGTCGGGGCGGCGGTTGCCCAGTTCTGGCGACTGCTCGGTTGCAACGTGACGATCGACCAGTCCGACTACGCCGCGGTTCGACCCCTGCTCGTCCAGAGAAAGCGTGACAACCCGTGGATGATCCAGGTCGGTACGAACGGCCAGCCGGACGAGAACCACGCGGCCAACTATCGACCTTCACCTGGCTTCAACCTGGCCGTCGAAGTGCCGATAGCTGTCTCGGACGTTAGCTTCAGGAACCTTAATCTGGCCGCTACGACCAGGGACCAGCGAATCGCCAACACGAAGGAGTTCCAGGCCTACATCACCAAGTGGGCACTGGCGGCGCCAGTCAGCACGCTGCCGGCTTCGATCCTCTTCCGGCCCGAGGTCGTCCAGTACAGCCCGTACATGAACAACGGACCCGAGTTCGTGGCGCCCGAGACGCTTGTGATGAGCAAGTAGGAGCCCCATTCCCACCAGGAGCGGAGGGGCAGGGAGCGTTCCCTGCCCCTCTGTGCCTTGACCGGTCAGGACGCCGGAGAGGAGATGACTCAGTCGGAACTGGGGTAGAGCGTTGAGACGCATGCTGCTTAGAAGGCTGGTCGCCGCCGCGGCTGTGCTGTGGCTGGCCAGTATCCTCGTCTTCGCCCTCTCCAGGGCTTCGGGAGACCCACGCTACCTCTTCATAAGCGAATACACCACGAAGGAGCAGTGGGACGCCTGGGGGCGAAAGTACGGCCTGGATCGCCCGCTCGTGGTGCAGTACGGGATCTGGTTCTCCAGGGCCATTCGCCTGGACTTTGGCGAGTCGCTGCGAGACCAGGTCCCGGCCATCGACGTGATCAGGGCCAAGGTTCCGGCAACGGCGCAGCTCGGGCTGGGGGCGTTCGTCTTCGCGATCACTCTGGGGATACCGCTGGGCGTCTTTGCAGCGCTCACACGCGGCACCGGTTGGGACCTGGTCGGCAGGGGCTTTGCGCTCCTTGGCCAGGCGATGCCCGGTTTCTGGCTGGGGATCATGTTGATCCTGACTTTTTCCGTTCGCTGGCAGGTGCTACCGCCTTCGGGCCGCGCGGGCCTCAACAGCATGATCCTGCCGTCGATCACGCTGGGTTGGTTCGCCGCGGCTGCCCTGCTTCGCCTGACCAGGTCTTCCATGCTTGAAGTCCTCGACTCGGAGTACATCAAGCTCGCGCGAGCAAAGGGCGTGGCCAGCTGGAAGGTGGTCTGGAAGCATGCCTTCCGGAACGCCCTGATAGTGCCGATGACATATGCAGGCCTCCTGTTTGCCGGCCTGATGACAGGGGCGGTCGTGACCGAGACCGTCTTCGCTTGGCCGGGCCTGGGACGCCTCGCGGTCCAGGCCGTGTTCGGAACAGACTTCGCGGTGATCAGCGCCATCGTGCTGATCGCCACCGCCCTGTACCTCGCGCTCAACCTGTGCGTCGACCTTCTCTACGGGATCCTGGACCCAAGGATCCGTCACGGGTGACCCCGCTGGCGGTTTCGGCTTCGACCACGAAGGCGCCTTCCGGGCCCGCGGTCAGGGCATACAGGTTCCTGCGCCGCTATCCGGTGCTGCCCGTCGTCGTGGTTGTCACCCTTGTGATTTCATCGGTCTTTGCGCCCCTCATCGCCCGACACGACCCCCTGGTCGGGAACATCTTCGACACCGATCGGCCGCCGATCTGGCAGGAGAGGTCGCCGATCAGCGGCAAGGAATCACTCTCAAAGTACGTTCTGGGCACCGACGCCCTCGGAAGGGATGTGCTAAGCCGCA
>Ga0233424_10003046_pt1 | contig 11157 bp, 9 predicted proteins | sample Watercolumn_Towu_FD_181011 | JGI IMG/M metagenome (GOLD analysis project Ga0233424, IMG submission 181011) | Freshwater microbial communities from Lake Towuti, South Sulawesi, Indonesia - Watercolumn_Towuti2014_125_MG | ecosystem: Environmental > Aquatic > Freshwater > Lake | place: Indonesia... | reverse complement strand
AATCATAATCCTTGTGTCGGGGGTTCGAGTCCCTCCTCCGCTACCATAAAAATCAAATACTTACGAAAATGACAGTCTCCGTTAGGCTCTCTATAGGCTCTCAGGCAGTTGCGGCCGAGCGATGCAACCCTTCGTTCGATCGTCGGAGCCTAACGCGACGAATTTCCGTCTGCGTTCTCACTTGTCGGCGAGGGATATCGTCGGTAGGTCGCGCCGCCCGTCGAGCACACGCACAACTTCCACATTGTCACCCGAGACTCGGTAGAACAGGACGGTCGGGTAGATAGCCAGCGATCGGATGCCGGGCTGCAATTCTTCGCGCTCACGGCCAAGCAAGGGCTGTTCGATCAGCCGGCTCGCGGTCGCCTGGATGTTGCGCAAGTGACTGTCAGCGATTTCTTTGGAAAACCGCAAAGCGCCTTCAGCCCAAATGTGGAGCAGGTCGGCTTCGGATTCAGGCGACCAGATAAGGCGGATATTACCCTCTGGCATAGAGCGCGTTAGCGCGGGTGATTACGTCCTCGATATCGAGTTCCTTGCCCAAGCCTGCATCAAGCGATTTGATCCCTTGATCCAGGTCGCCGCGCAACCGGCGCAGCCCTTCGACATAATCATCAATCTCCCGCCCGATGCGTTCCTGATCCGCATCTGGGAGTTCATGTGCTTTCGCGATGGCTTGGTCGAGAATCTTAGATGTCATACGCGCAAATATAGCATGCCCAGGGTACCAAAGCACGTCTGAAGGCCCTCTGAAGTTGCGCATCAACAGAGCGGAACACCATCATGCTTTTCGCCAATGACACAAAGACAAAATCGCACAAATACTTGACAAAATAGTAGGAGTGTCGTGAAATAAAAGTTGTGCGACCATAGGCTGAAGCTTGCCTTTCTGCATTCCATTCCTTTTTCAAAGGCGCATTCCCTACTGGGTATTTTTCTTATGAGTATTAATACCTGAATATTCTTATATAGAGTGAATTCCATCGGTGGAAAACTGGTCTTCCAGATGTGGAATTCTTGATTTCCATATATGGAAATCAGGATTTCCGGCCCTGCTTCTTCACGATGAAATTGATGGTGTAAAAGTTCGTCCTTCCCTGCCCCCGCCGCGTAATCTCGATGAGCGCGCACGCCTCCAATTCTTTGACGAAACGGTTCACGCTGGCGAGACCCATGCCCACGTCCTTGGCGAGCCGATCTTGGCCGGGAAAGCATAGATCGTTGTGCCAGGCGTAGCTCAACAGCAGCGAATAGATCGTCTTCGCGCCGATGGAGAGGTTGGGGTCGCGCAGAATGAAATTCGGAACCTGGGTGAAGCCGTGTAGCGCTACCGGGTCGGCGGTGTTGAGCTTCATATTGCGCTCGACGCGCTCAATCTGCTTGGCGATATGCTCCACGCCTTGATTATACGGCCGACAAACAACCGCCGTTTGCGGTTATCCACTTCCGCTATCCCTGGTGGGTGTCAGGCTTGATTATGGTGGCCTGCAGCGGGTCTTGCGGAGGCGGAGCCGCGACAGCGAGGCGACCGAGCGCCATGGTTTTCAGCGTGTCGAGCATCCGCTCGGCGATGTTCTTCACGTCGTCGCGCGTGCGGCGCGCCTCGCGCACTTCCTCGCGCAGGAAGTTTCGATCCTCTTTGAGTTCTTCGATGATGGCGTCGCGGCCTTCGACTTCCGCCAATAGGCGCGCGTTCTCGACGAGCACGTCGGCGATGGTGCGCCGCTCCCCTTCTGGCGTCGCCAATGGAGCGACAGCGTCGCCAGCGACGCTAATGACGGCTCTGTCGGAACCATCGTTAAGCGCTTCTGTAAGATGTGGCGTCGCCGTCGTCGCCAAATCGGGCGCATTGGCGTCGCCAGCGACGCCGCTGACGACAGGCTCGGCTTCAATCAACTGCGCAAGCGACTCTTCATTGATAAGCCACTCCGCGCCGTAGCTCGTGCGTATCTTCTGGGCGGCTAGCCGCCCCTCGATGCAGTATCGCTGAATGGAGCGCTGCGACGGCGGCTTGCGTCGCGCGACAGCAAAATGTTCCAGTGCCTGCCCAACGGTGAGGGTATAGGAGAGGTCATTGGCGAGAGCGGTGATGGTGGCGTCGCTGGCGTCGCCAGTAGCGGCACTGTCGGGCATTACAGAATTGGGGGCCGACAATTCTGGCGTCGCCTGCGTCGCCATATCGCTGCCGTTGGCGTCGCCGGCGACGCCGTCCTGATCAGCAAGGGGCATACAGAAAGTTTAACATCGCGTGCGTGAATGGGAGCGATTATCCCCAAGCGTACGGGCGCAATTCCTCGGGATGCGATCGGACATAGGCGACAACCCGACGACGCTTCGGTGTGGAAGGGGCGTCGGCGCAGCTGTTTTCTTCGGCGGGATTCCACCCGTTCCCGAAAACCAAGGCAGCAATGTCCGAATCTTGTTGAACACGAGCGTAAATCGCACGCCAACGCATGTTCACGCCATGCGCTGTAATGTTGAGCTGTCCCGCAATCTCGTCGTCAGCCAAGTCGTCTATGGCGCACTGAAGCACCTGCTGGTCTTTTCGGGTGAAGCCGCAACGAGGGCGAGTGTGTGAAAAGAGAAGGCTGATCCCAGTGCCGAAAGCGTCTTGTCGCGCCTCGTCCCGAGTCAATCCAAATAAAATCCGCTCCTCCCGTTCCGCGCCTTTCTCGACCCAACATGACTTCAGTCGCTTCATCCCACCCTTCAGGAATGCCTGCTCCTGTTCGCGCGAACCCTCTTTGATCATTCGTTTCAAGTTGTAACCTTTGTGATCGTCGAGGAGTAAATGCATTCCTCTCGCGATGAGTTGAGCGCCGGCAGGCGTCGAAAAGTCATTTGGGCGCTGGAGCCACACGAACGGAAAAAGATTGCACCCCTCGCCGGCGTTGGCCCGGGCGATGTCATGGCTGGAGAGCAGCCCGGACGTGGCCATGTTTCGGCGCACACCTTCCAAGAGGTCGAAACCGAAATACGGTACCGGGTCGGCGATTTGCGCCTCGACACAACGATCAGTGAGGAAGGCCGAAATGCCGAAGGCGGATAGGCGCCAACTTGGAGACTCGAATTGCTGACTTGAAGCAAACTGATCGACGCACACTCCAAAGAGTCGCTCCTCTGAAAGGAGGTTCCGCAGGACTCCGCCTAGTGCCGCGGCAAGTGGCGAGGGCACAAATAAGTCCTCAACCATCCATTGCGCCACCTGCGGGGCATCGCGCGCGGTCATGCGGCGGTTACGCAACAAGATTTTTTCGGCAACGTCGGGCGTCTGTTGCAAAATTGCCACCATCTCGTCAAATCTGCGGCCAAAGCCGTGAAATTACCACTTTCAAGTATCCCCAGAAAATGGGCGGCATCGCAAGGTGACCGGGCAAGGAATTTTGGCTGCGCGCGCCGTTGGGGGGGCGACGCCAGCTCAGGCTCCTGAGATCAATTTGGTCTTCAGCCGCAGGGGAAATAATGCGCGCGGGCGTCGGTCGAGTCATTGGATTTATGAGCTTTTTGGCGCTGAGCGGGCTTGCAAATGCGCAAGTCATTCCACCGAGCGAGCGGCCAGGGCGAGAAAGCCAGCGATTCGCGGCTCCGCCCGAACCGCTGGCGCAGCCTCGTGGGCCGGTTGTCGCATTGCCCGGAACGGTCGCGCCGCCTGGCGCGGCGGAAATGCGAATTTTCCTTCGCGATGTCAGGGTAGAAGGGTCGACCGTTTATCCGGCTCGGGAACTGGAAGCGCTTGCCGGCGATCTTGTCGGACGCTCCGTGTCCCTTCAAGAAATCTATGCGCTCGCTCAAAGAATTACGGCGAAATATGGCGCAGATGGCTACGTCCTGTCGCGCGCGATCGTTCCTCCGCAGAAGCTCAATCCCAAGGGCGCCATTATCCGGCTGGAAGTAATCGAAGGCTGGATCGACAAAGTCGAATGGCCGGAAAAGCTCAACTCCTATCGAGATTTTTTCAGTGAGTATTCCTCCAAGATCATCGCTCAGCGACCCGCCAATATCAGGACGATCGAACGGTATCTTCTCCTCGCTGGCGATCTGCCGGGACTCAAATTTAGCAGCGCGCTGAGAGCGTCTGCGAACAATCGAAATGCTTCCACGCTCGTGGTCGAAGCAACGGAGAAGCGCTTCGATGCGCTCATTCATGGGGATAACCGCGGTACCGCTGCGCGTGGGCCCGGCGAAATTCTTACCTCCGGGGCGATCAACAATGCGCTCGGATTGCACGAGCAATTGTCGCTTACCTACGCCGTCGCGGTTCCATTACGCGAACTCCAGTATCTATCCGCCAATTATCGACAGGTCCTGACCAGCGAAGGACTCACCGCGTTCATCAACGCAAGCAATGGCTGGGGATGGCCGGGGACGGTCGCTCTTGAGCGGCTCAAGTATAAAACGCGGAGCATGATTATCGATGCGGGCGCGTCCTATCCGATAATTCGCTCCCGCGAACAAAATCTCATCGTCTCTGGCCTCGGCTTCGTGAGCGACAGCCGCAGCAATGTCTTCGATGCGCCGTTTAATACTGATCGTCTGCGCGGCATCAGAGTAAGGGTTGACGGCGATTTAGCGGATGAATGGGGCGGGATCAATCAGGCCTATGCCATCTTCAGTCAAGGAATTGGCGGACTCGGCAGCACCGCCAATGGCAATCCACTGGCGACGCGCGCGGCCGGGCGGGTAGACTTCAGCAAGCTCGAAGGATCGATCAACCGGACGCAACCTCTGGTCGATCGCTTCTCGGCCTTCGTCGCTTGGTACGGGCAATTTGGGTTCACACCGCTGCTGTCGCCTGAACAATGCGGCTATGGCGGACGGTTTTTTGGACGCGCATTCGACCCATCGCAATTGCTTGGCGATTCATGTTGGATGGCGCTCGGAGAAATTCGCTACGACCTGCCGAGTTTATTGCCCGAAATCTCGCGGGCGCAGCTCTACGCCTTCGCCGATCACGGGCGCACTTACGTGCGCGCGCCGGCGCTAGGAACGGATGGCGACGCCGGGGGAACCTCCGCAGGCGCTGGGCTGCGCTTCGCGCTTCTCGACTACTTCGACGCCGATTTGCAGGCCGCGAAGGCGGTTGATGGCCCGCGCCACAGTTGGCGTTTCTTCTTTTCCGTAAACGCTCGCTATTGAGAGGGCCTGATGTCTCGTCCCCTGTACAGGCTTCTGCTCACGACTTCGGCGCTCGTCCCGCTTGGCGGATCGATCGCTCTTGCCAATCCGCAAGGCGGACAAGTCGTCGGGGGAGCTGCGACGATCCAGGGGCAGGGAACGCCAAGCGTCATCGTTACTCAAACTACTCCCCGCGCCATCATCAATTGGCAGACGTTCAATATTGGCGTGGGCGAGACGACGCGTTTCGTCCAGCCGAACGCGGCATCCGTCATGCTCAACCGGGTGGTCGGCGGCTTCGGGCCGTCGATGATCGAAGGCATGCTGACGGCAAACGGCCAAGTCTATCTCGTGAATCCCGACGGGATCATGATCGGGAAAGACGCGAAGATCGACACGGCGAGCTTTCTGGCCACGACGCACGACATCAGCAACGCCGACTTCATGGCTGGGCGGAATAATTTCACCATCTCCGGCAAATCGGACGCGTCGGTCGTCAATCAGGGAACGATTACCGCGCAGATGGGCGGATTCGCCGCGCTTGTCGCGCCGGGCGTGCGCAACACCGGCACGATTACGGCGAACCTCGGCAAAGTTGCGCTCGCTTCCGGCAATGGCTTCACGCTTGATTTCTACGGCGACCGGCTGGTGACACTTGGCGTCGACGATTCGGTCGCCGCGCAAGTCACAGATGTCTCGACGGGCAAACCGCTCAAGGCGCTGGTGAGCAATGAAGGCACGATCAAAGCCGACGGTGGCCGGGTGGAGTTGACGGCGGTTGCGGCGCGGCGCGTCGTCGATGCGGTGATCAACAATACCGGCGTGATCGAAGCCAATTCGATCGGCACGCGCAACGGAATGATTGTGCTCGGCGCCGCGACCGACGCGACAAAGCCCGCCGGAGCCCCCGCCCAAGTCGTGAAGGTGTCGGGAAAGCTCTCGGTCGCGGGCAAGCGAACAGGAACAACCGGCGGCAAGATTCAGATAACGGGCGAAAACATCCAACTCGCGAGCGCGACGCTCGACGCCTCGGGCCGTGCGGGCGGCGGCAAGGTCTTGATCGGCGGCGACACCGGCGGCGGCAAGCCGTCAGCGGCGGCAAAAGCAATCGCCGCCGCCGCTCTTGAAATTGCAGCGCTCCCCACGGCTTCCCATCTCAGCGTCGACGCCGCGAGTCTGATCGATGTGTCGGCCAAAGACGGCGGCGATGGCGGCAAGGCGATCGTCTGGTCGAATCTCGCGACCAATTTCGAGGGCTCGATTCTCGCGCGCGGCGGCGCGCAATCCGGCAATGGCGGCTTCGTCGAAACGTCCAGTCACGGCAACCTCGCTTTCTCGGGGAATGTCGATGTCGCAGCGCCAAAGGGCCAGTCGGGCACGCTGCTACTCGATCCGAGGAACGTGACGATCGGAACGATTGGCCCATGGGTCGTCATGCCGGCAGCAATTCAAAACGCGCTCGCGACAGGCAATGTGATCGTGAGCACGGACGCTGCGGGATCGGATGCTGGCGACATCACGGTCGCCGAGAATGTTAGTTGGTCGAACGCCAACTCACTCACTTTGAGCGCCTATCGCAACATCGCGGTCAATGCCAATATTTCGAACACTGGCGGCGCGGCGGTCAATCTGCGTGCTGATAAGACGGGCATGGGGGTTGGAACGGTGAGCTTCGGGGTCAATGGCCTCGTCTCGACATCGGGCGCAGTGTCGATCTTCTACAATCCGTCCGTCAATCCGGTGGAGAGCGTTGTCAACGCCACGAGCTATGTAAGCCCAACAGAGAATTTCTCGGGCAAGGTCACCGGCGGCGGAACGCTCACGGCCTATATGCTCGTCAACAGCGTCTATGACCTCCAGAACATGAGGAATAATCTCTCGGGCAATTATGCGCTCGGAAAAGACATTGATGCGAGCGACACGGCTGGATGGAGCGGTGGTGCCGGGTTTATCCCAATTGGAAGCGCCGCGACGCCGTTCAACGGCATTCTCAACGGAGACGGTCGCATCGTCGACGGATTGATGATCAATTCGTCTAACGATAATGTCGGCATGTTCGCATTCGTTGGCTCATCCGGGCTAATTTATCGAATCGGCCTTACGAATATCTCGGTCACCGGCGTCGGCTCCAGTCGAATTGGCGGGCTTGTCTCCGAAAATTTCGGAACGGTGTCTCAATCCTTTGTAACAGGAACGATTTTTGCGCCTTTCCAAACGACCAGGTGTTGCGGCGCGAACTTGAGTCTCCTGGTTGACGAGAACAATGGTGTGGTCACTCAGTCATGGGCGAGCGGCACGGTCACGCTAACCCTTGGCGGTGGCAATCCTGTCGGCTGGAACGTCATGGGCGGGCTTGTCGGCACCAACGGCACTAACGGCAGTGTTTCCCAATCGTACGCAACAGCGACAATCACCGGAAGCGAAATCGGTCAACTCGTTGGATGGAATAACGGGACCATCAATTCGTCCTATGCAGTTACCAGCGCTCATGGGCTGACTTACGTCAATTGGGGAGCAATTACCAATTCCGCGCTGCTCACAAGCACACAACTCAAATCTGGTCTGCCCCCAGGCTTCGATCCAAACATTTGGGCGATCGATCCGAGCGTCAATAACGGATATCCATATCTGAAGTGGCAAACCGCGAGTTCGGCGTCTGTGAACACGACGACGCTAACAGGGGCGTCCGCCAACCCACCGCCGCCCTCATCCGCGCTGTCCGCGCCAATCCTCGTCGCATCCCTGGTGCAGACGGCAATTCCGAAGGACGCGTTTGCTAACGGGCAGCAAAATACGAATTTCGTGCCAAAGACGAACGTGGATTTCGGCGCGATCAAATTTTCGCCCATTAAGGTAACCCCATATATGGCGAAAGAACTGCTTCCTTATGCTGTCCTAGCGGCGGACGTCGATTCTCCTGCGGGCTCAAAAGGTGTGTTGTTTGGATTCACGAATACCGCTGTTAGTTGGCAAGATTATTTGCGACGCGCGAACTTCAGCAATAAAATTGGAACTGAAGCGACCATTTATCTACTTGAAAAGTTCAACTTCAATGCAAGGATTTACAAGAATAACGACGGTGAGATCGTAGTTGCGTTTAGGAGTTCAACCAATCCTATCACGATAGACACGCTAAAGTCGTCAACCCATCGATACGATGCCGCCATGGATTGGCTTGGCGCTAACATACCTGCTCTAACTGGCAAGACGCCGATTCAATATGGAGGCGCAGAGATAGTCGCAGAAGCCGTTAGGAAGGCGACCTCCAGTGGACAGATTACTCTGGTAGGATTCTCAAAGGGAGGTGGGCAGGCGAGTTACGCGGCGAGCGCGGGAGACAAAGTGGTTACGTTCGACGCTGCTAGAAACCCGGACGCAGACAGGGGGCGCAGCTTGAATCAAACTAACGTCATTGTCGCAAATGACCCTATTGGCGATCCCGGCGGATTGTTTGGCAGAGGAAGCTTGCCCGGGCAAATGGTCACCGTCGAACCTGTGTCGCCGGCGATAGTCGGCGATTATCAAATCACAGCAAATTTGCCTTTCATTCAAGGTGGCAATTTCACTCATTCGATTTCTGGGATAGCAGTAGGCTTGTTTCAAGCGGCAAACTGAACGGCAAATTGGTCACGTCAATGAGTTAGCAAGTATTGCATACAATACAGCAGCAGCGAATATTACGAGCGGAACTGTTGCAAACAAGGCTACAAAACTAAACGCGTTGCTATAGGTGTTTTTTTGAGATTTGAGAAATATTAGCATTGATCCGAAAAATATTAGGATGGCGGCAATAAATATATAAACACTTATCTGCGTAGGCAATTTGAAAACCGCTATGATTATTAATAATGATAATATTGTAGATACGGAGAACAGACGATATATATCCATTGGGCTATATTAACATCAATTCATCGGGAAAAAATAGCATTTGAGGCGGTACGGGCGAGGGCGCGTTCTTTTCGCCCGTAAGTATTACTGCCGCGCTCACCGCGTCGATTGAATGTGTACAGTCGCCTCATGACTAAGTGAGCCACAGCGTTGAGACAGAACAGACAATGGAGTGAGTTGGTGAAGACCATAAATACTGCGATGATCATCATAGCTGCCGCGCTTCTTGCCGGTTGCACAACACGGCCGGAATGAATTCGGGCACTGGCGCTCTTGTCGGTGGCGCTGGAGGCGCTGCGATTGGCACCGCCCTTTCTCAAGGCGGCGTCGGCGGAACGCTGGCCGGCACGGCTATTGGCGCTATGGCTGGCGCAACGGCATGATCGTGCTCGGCGCGGCGACTGACACGACAAAGCCCGTCGGTGCACCCGCCCAAGTCGTGAAGGTGTCGGGAAAGCTCTCGGTCGCGGGCAAGCAAACAGGAACAACCGGCGGCAAGATTCAGATAACGGGCGAAAACATCCAACTCGCGAGCGCGACGCTCGACGCCTCGGGCCGCGCGGGCGGCGGCAAGGTCTTGATCGGCGGCGACACCGGCGGCGGCAAACTGTCAGCGGCGGCGAAGGCAATCATGGTCGCCGCGCTCGAATCCACACCCGTGCCGACGGCTTCGAATGTTTCTATCGATTCCGCCAGTGTGATCGATGTGTCGGCAAACGACGTTGGCGATGGCGGCAAAGCGATCGTCTGGTCGAATCTTGCGACCAATTTCGCCGGCTCGATTCTCGCGCGCGGCGGCGCGCTATCCGGCAACGGCGGCTTCGTCGAAACGTCCAGCCACGGCAACCTCGCCTTCTCGGGGAATGTCGATGTCGCAGCGCCAAAGGGCCAGTCGGGCACGCTGCTACTCGATCCGAGGAACGTGACGATCGGAACGACCGGCCCATGGGTTGTCACGCCGGCAGCGATCCAAAACGCGCTCGCGACAGGCTACGTGATCGTGAGCACGGACGCGGCGGGCACTGACGCGGGTGATATCACCGTCGCGCAGAATGTGAGTTGGAGTACCAGCTACACATTGCAGCTGAGCGCTCACCGCAATATCACGATCAATGACGGGGTGACGATCTCCAACACACATGCCGGTTCTGGCAACCCGCCGATTCTCTTGCTCCTTGTAACTGATAGGAGTGGAACCGGCGTCGGGACTGTCAACTTCATCGGCTCGGGCAAAGTGGATTTTTCGCAAAGCTCCCATGGCGTTTTCATTTTATACAACCCGCCACTCGCCTCGTCGCATGTGTTGACGAGTCCATCATCTCCAGGTTTGTACGCCCGTATGCGGACGGGCGATCTGTCTGATCTCAACGGCATTGTGCCCGATATCAACAGCAATCCGCAGACGCCTCTGCCTCCCAACACGACGAGATTCACGGGCGGGCCGGTCACGTCGCCTTCATCGGCGCTTCCTACGTCAATTCCCGTCGCATCTATAGAGCGACAAGCGATTGCATCGCAGGGAGCGCAGCCAACTCCGTGGACGGCGATTAATCTCGTCGAGCAACAAAGCCTTGCAGAGCGCTTAAGAAAACAAGATCAAAACGACAAAATCGTTGCCGATCAACTGTTCTTGGTAAGAGCGACGTATCAGGCTCAACTCGTTGAAATTAGCGCAGAGGAGGGGCTAATAATTTCTACTGTAATAGCGGGGTTAGCTGTGACTGGAGGAGGATCTATTGGGACTGTGCTGGGTTCAGGGGTATCGGTTCAATCAGTGAATGGGGTTATTACAACGGTTCTTGCGGAGAAATTGTCAGTAAAACTGTTAGAAGCAGGCCTTTCTAAAATTATAGAAAATCATGGAATAATTCCGAGCGTGGATGGAGCTCCGCTGTACATTCGCGTCTTAGACAAAGCGTTGCCATTTCCAACAAATATTTTGATCAGATATTATAAACTCGGTCACTGACAGACGGTTGAGTTGCCAATTTTATAGCAGGAAACGTTGCAGACATCCAAATGAATAAATTTTGTGATCAGTAGGAGGAGAACTATAGATGCAACCAATCCAAATATAGCATCTCGGATCATAGATTTACACACAAGGTGTTGGAAGGGTCCTAGCATGGTGACAAATAAATATTATCACAA
>Ga0233424_10003045_pt1 | contig 11165 bp, 4 predicted proteins | sample Watercolumn_Towu_FD_181011 | JGI IMG/M metagenome (GOLD analysis project Ga0233424, IMG submission 181011) | Freshwater microbial communities from Lake Towuti, South Sulawesi, Indonesia - Watercolumn_Towuti2014_125_MG | ecosystem: Environmental > Aquatic > Freshwater > Lake | place: Indonesia... | reverse complement strand
CAAGTCCGGGGAAGTCGCAGCCGCGATGGGCTCCTTTTTCACCGCTGGAGAATTCCTCTCGTACCAACCGATGCCCCAGCCGTTCGGATGCTTCGCGCCCAGTTTGCGCATCGTGAGCGGGCCCGTCGCGAGAGAGAATTCCACATCCACGGGCTTATTGGCGCGCAGGCCGAAGAGTCTGCACATTTCACCGTACCTCCACATCGACTGCCTGGCTGGTGTCGTTGCCGAAGATGTCGATGACCTTGACCAGAATGCGGTACTTGCCCTTCTGCTCGTAGGTATGCGGGTCGGATGTGAGGGCGAGGGTGCGATCCTTGCGCGTGCGATACGTCACCCAGCCTTGCATGAACGTGTCGTTCTGGAAGTTCCAGTCCACGGCCCAATAGTCCACGTAGTCGGACCACTTCTTGACCTTTGCGCGGACCTCATCGGGGATCAATTCGGTATTGGGGATGACGAAATCCTTGAGCGTCACCGTCGCGGTCAGCTTCTTCGGGGTCTTGACCTCGATTTCGAGGTAGGCAAGCTCGAAGAACTGAATATCCCCCTTGTCCACGGCCTGTTGTTCCATGACTTCGCGCGGGATCTGAAGGAGCAGCAGCTTGACGCCCTTCCTCTTGGCCTCCGCGACCATCAGGTCGTAAAGGCCCATCTCCCATTCCCAGCCGAGGACATGCAATTCGGCCTGTTTGAGCTTGGCGCATTCGTCGATGGCGTGGTTGATCTCGTCGATGGTGACGGGTGCATCGACCGCGCCGATGTGAACCATGCCCCTGCCCTTCTTGCCGTGAAGATGGGCCAAACCTGTTACTGGCTGGGCACCGTAGAGTCTCAGGATGAAGGCAAGGTACTCGTAGAGTGCCTGCTCGCTGAACTCCTTTTTTTGTGATGAGAAGGTTACACCTTGCCAGTACTGACGCTCATACTTGCCGAGATTGAGAATCTCGAACGGGTGGCTTCCTTCGATTCCGAGCAATCGCTTTCGCGCAGTATGGATCGCAAATCGACCCAAGTCACATCCAATCCAACGTCGGCCAAGCTTTTCTGCAACTCCGAGAGTTGTTCCAGATCCGCAGAATGCGTCGGCGATCAAATTGCCGGGAGAGGTACACAACTCAATGACACGCGCGAGGAGTTTCTCTGGTTTCTGTGTTGGGAATCCCGTCGCCTCTGATGAAACGCCTTGAACGGGAGAAACATCCATCCAGAGGTCCTGAAGGGGAACACCCTTCGCTTCGTCAAGATACAACTTGCGACGTGGAACTGCTCCCGGCTTTGTCTGTACGACGAGACCGTCACGATACATCTGCTCCATTCGTTCCTTTGAAAATCGCCAGTAGCGGGTGATTCCAAGAAACGTGTACTGCGGGTTTCCTTTCCCAGCACCACCCGGAGCCGTGGTTGATGCAAGAGCATAGCGCCTGCCCGTCTTTGGCTCAACATGCTTGTAAAATGAGTCGATGTACTCTTGGTCGTATTCCGTGAACAAATCGTTCCATGAGTATGTATCACTCTTCGAGTAGAGCAAAATAACATCATGAAGCCTTCCACAATGGTCTGCACCTTGCCCAAAATCCCCATGAGCAAAGGTACGCTTCCAGATGAATTGATTGACAAAGCGTTCCGCGCCAAAGACCTCATCGCAAATGCACCGACCAAGATGACTTAACGTCTGACCGATGTGCAGAAAGAGCACCCCGGTAGGCGCGAGAAGCTCGTGTATTAGATTCAGGCGCGTGGCGAGCATGTACAAATAGCTGTCCACTCCTCGCCCCCATGTATCGCGATACACTTTCTCTTCGATCACGGATTGCTCTTTGGTTACCTCGACTTCGCTTTCTCCAACCTGCGTCGCCACCGAGAAGTCCGCACCTGTCGCAAAAGGTGGGTCAATATAGATCAGGTCGATCTTCCCGGCGAATTTCTCCAGCAGCGAGCCCATGACGAGCAGGTTGTCGCCCCAGATCAGCTTGTTCTTCCAGCCCGTCTCGAACGTATCGCCCTCTTTGCCCTCGTACAGATCAAATAACGTCGGCCCCGCCGCCTTCTTCGCTTGGCGAGTGGCCTGACTCTCGTTGACGGTCTCGATCACTTGAAACGGCAGGTTGACACGGGGCACTTCCTTCCGGGTGCCGTCGTCGTTGTACTTGCCCGGCCACACCAGTTCGGTGCGCGTGATACTCATCTGGCCGGTCGGCTGATTCGTTCGCGACGTGCCTTCCTGCGGTTGGGCCTTGTTGCTGTCGTTGGTCATGGCTTCTTTCCCTTTCGCGGATCGCGCCCGCCCTTTGGTTGTCTTCTTGCCTTTAGCCGAGGTCTGGCCTCGCTGCTTCGGTTTCTTCCGTTTCATGCGGACTCCTCGACTTCGGCCTGAGCTTCTTCAGGTTCGTCGTCATCTTCCTCGGCGATGTTCTTCCAGCCGCCGTCGAACATGAACGAGGTCACACGCTGGGCCGGGTTATGGATGCACCAGATCGAGAAGTCGGGCTGGTCGGCCCGCTCGACCACGTAAAGCCAGTAACGGTCGCCGAGTTCCTCGTTCTTCTTGAACTGTGTGTCGGTCATCCCCGCGTGCGGCCCTTCCCAATCCCCGGACAGCGACTTGACCTCGATGTACCGCTCGATCTGGCCGCTGGCATTGTCGGATTCGACATCATAGCCCGGATTCAGCGGCGGCATCTCACGGGGATTGCGACCCTCATTGCGTTCATGTTCGAGCACCCGGTTCATGCCCTGCCGGTTGACATGTTCCCGCCGCTCAGCCTGCACCGGATCGGTCTCTCGATCAGCCTCCGGGTTGTCGTGGGCCACATAGCTACGAAGCACCGGATAGCCGCCACGCGCTGGCCGACGTTCGCCGCTGCGTTCACCAGTACGGCGCTGGCCTCGCCCCTGTCCATCCCGCCTTTGGCCTTCACTCCGCTGGCCGCTACCGGGTGTTCCCCGACCTGCCCCGGCTCCCTCGGGGCGAGATTGCAGTTGCCTCTGAAGATCAGGCGGCAAGGGCGACGGCGAATCGGCACCGGGGCCGAGCAACCGATTGATGGCGTCGTCTGCCGTCATCGGTGCGCCGTCCGTGGGCGTCGTCGGTGCGCCAGTGGTCGCCGGGCTCGTGGGCTGTGCAGTGCCCTCACCTCGAGGTCTGCCATCGACACCGGGCGAGCCGACCGTGGCTGGGGGTAGTCCTGTGGCGGCAGGCTCGATCTGCGGCTGCGTTTCAGGTGGGGCAATTTCGCCGCCGAGGTCTTCAACGATTCCAGCTTCAATCGCTGACGTTTGCTCGGCGACGGCCAATGGTGCGAAGCCAAGTTCGTCCAGCATTGACGCCGCAGCGCCTTCCGATGTCGCGGCCAGCACTTCCTTGATACCCGCTGCCAACCGCCCCGGATCGGCATCGGGGCACAGCGCCAGCGCCAACTCGCGCGCGATAGAAGCCCACGGCGGATCGCCTCCGCGCCGAACAAAGTAGAGCACACCTTCCGTCGCCTGATACTTGGCAGGAAGATCCTCGGGATCGCTGGAAACCTCGTGGTTGAACGCCTTGACCGAATACTGAATGCGTAGGGCTTCGACGGACTGAATCTGAAGCCGGTCCAGCAGGCTCAGGTCCAATTGTCCGTTGGTGTCCTGTCCGGTTTCGAGTACACGAAGAAGCTGACGGTGCCGTTCATGCAGCAGAGTCATCACCATCGCATCGGCCACGGGGTCGCGGCACTCGACAAGGTGTGTGCGAACAGCCGCACTCAACATCTGGACCCCGGCTTCGAGCATGGCTCGCCATGCACCCTGTGGCCGGGGGATCACGTCGTTGTCGAGGAAGCCCTTGAACTTCATCGACAGGCCGGGCCGGTCCTCGAAGAACATTTTCGTCGGCGGGTTCAAGAGCCGACGAACATCGGGGATGACTTTCGCGTTTTGCAGTTCCGCCAATTCCTCCGAGGTCGTTTGCTCCTCGTGCAACGCCCGGTCGAGCCGTCGCCAGCATTCCAACAAGATTGCATGGGTTGACTCATCCACCAGACGATTGGGCGGGCCGAACTCGTCACTGATCTCTTGAAGGACGGCGTAGGCGTCGTCGTGATCCGGGTTTTCACGGACACCCAGCCGCGTGAACAAGTCGCCGTACCTGCGCAAGTCCGTGCCGAGGCGGTGACGATAGTGCCCGAACGGGTGCTCACCCCAGAACACCTGCGACGGCTTGACGTAGGAGTTGTCGGGTAAGAGCAGGCAGGGCTTGTCGTGGAGTTGATCGAGAGCACGATCTTGAGCCTTATCGTTCAGATAGCTGTAAACCGCCTTGTTGACCGGAGTGTCCGATTCGCTGCATTTCAATAGATGTGCCACGACTTGAACGGGCGTTGGGGTGTCTTTCACCAGCAGGAAATCAAGAAACTCGGTGCTGGCGTTCTGCATGTCGCGCGGAAGATCAACGAACTTAGCTTGCGTCTCGAACAAGTAGTCTTGAAAGACGGCAAACAAGTCGCCGGGGCGGTGCCAGTGTTTTCGATCCCCACGCGCAGGAAGCCACGGCAGCGACCGCAGTTGCATCAGCGCCGGGATGCTCTTCTCTTCTGGCCCGAGCCGTTGGCCCAGATGACGAAAGATGATCCCGATGTCCCCGACCAGTTCTTCCGTGGGGGGACTCGCAGTGAGTGTCTTGACGCGCCGCGTGATCGCCTCGAATCGTGGCGAGGACTCGACTCCTAGCCACTGATAGAGGCCATGCGTTGCCGATTCATGGCCTTTGGGCAGTACGGCCAACGCGATCTCATCGCCGAGCACCACCCGAACTACGTCCCGGTCGAAGTAGACCTGCTCGGGTCGGCGGAATTGCCCGTCCGCGCATTCGACGATGGCCAGTTCCGCGAGGGACTGGCGAATCTCGTCGTGGTCGCGTATCTCGCCGATGCGTTCAGCCAACAACCGGATGACGCTACGCTTCTGGTCGGCGGTGATCTCCGGTTGACGAAAGGCGCGCGGAACATGATCGCCGGCATAGCGGGTAAAGGTCAGCTTCTTGGCCCCAAGCTCGATCAGGAAGTCCCGCCGTTCCTTGAGCCGCGCAAGATCAACCACTCCCGCAAGCCCGATTGGATCGGTGAAGTCGCCGGGTAACGAGAGCGAGGTCAACGGCTTGAGCCCTTCGGAACAGGGAAAGATCGGCAGTGCAGCGATTCCGTTCTTCACAGTCGTCGTTTGCCGCAGATCGTCGGGGCAATACTCAAACCACCCGAGGACGGCAACAGGATCAATGGTGGGTGCTGTCTCTTCTTCCGCGTTGAACAGGGTCTTCGCAAGCCGATCCACCGCCACTGCGGATGTGAATTCAGGGCAAAGCTCGACAATTTTCTCCGCGTCTTCTTCGACTTCAGCGAGGAATGGGATCGTCCCGTCGATGCCGTTGAACAGGGCGATGGTCTTGGCGTCCGCACGATAGACCTGATTGCAAGGCCACAGTGCTCTGTCTCGACCTGGCATCACCGCGCAGCGAGCGAGCTTCTTGTTCTCGTCTGGCCGCCGAGATCGGGCGAGGAGGATCGCAAGTTCACGCCGAAAGAGGCGACGGGCCTTTTCCGATTGCAAGAACGACGGAAGCTGGCCGACTTCGACTCGTTCATCGAGTCCCTTATCCAGAAGCGCGCCTGCGATGTGGTTGATGTCGAGAAGTGCTACTCCGACTTCTTTCGACCGGAAAAGGTTGAAGTAAGGCCGCAGGTCGGTGTGCAGCACCGATATGCCTAAGCCTTCGAGGATCGGCACCACGTCCTCTTCTTCCTTCTCGAATGGAAAGACGACTTCGCTCGCAGTCTTCCATTCCTTTCGGCTGGTGAAGAACACGCTCGACCCGCGCATCATGGGACGGAGGCGTTCCCAAAACTGTCCGAACGTCCTTTCCTTGTGACCTCTCTCTGCGTCGTCACCGACCCGTTGCACTGTGTTGAAGAGATGCCAGAGATGTTTGTGCCCGAGCTTCGCAGGCAGTCCGGGCAGATGGGCACACAAGACCTCGGCTGCCGACCGAATCGCGGCTCGGTTCCATTCGGACTGGTAATCCTGCTCCAGAATGATCCGCTTCCGGTCGCTGTGGGGAAAGAAGTCGGCGTTGATGTGGAACGGAAGGCCGGTCTTTCCTTCTTGTGCGGGCAAACATGCGCAGAGCAATCCCAAGTCAAACGGGTCTTCAGGGATCGCCAGTGTGACGTTCGCCGAGCGTTTGGCTTCGATGCGGTTGGCGTGCCGCTGCCGTAACTGGTCAGCGATCTCGTCGAAGTTGCCTCGCAGCAGATGCCAGATGCGATCCTTCTTGCCGTCGCTGACGATGAGGCTGTCATTTTCGACGATCCGCTGAAGACTCAGGATGCGCTTGGTCCCATCCAGAACCTCCATCCCGTCGAGGTTCTTGAGGAACACCATCGCCGTCGCCAGTGATCGGCACAGTTCGTCGAGAAGCTGCTGCGGTGCATCTGTCGATTGTGGCGGTGCCCGGAGCGCCCTTCGCAGCGTGCTGTTCGGATCGAAAGCCCAGGGCAAGATGAAGCGGGTCTTCGGTAGTCCAGCAGCCCGACATGCCGGGCACCCATCACAGATCTCGATGCGTTCGCTCTCGGGTCGGTCTTCGTGCAAGATCCAGTGCCGACCTGCCGAGATCAACTCGGGTTGGTCGGTGATCTGGTAGACGGAGATGAAGCCGATGCCGAAGGCCCCGGTGGTTCCCTGTCGTTCGCGTTTATGGCCGCTGGCGACGGATCGGAATCCGTGGAAGTCGCACATATAGCCGCGTGCTTCGTCGTGACGCCACGGGCACTCGGGTTCTTCCACTTGGCCGCAATCGCTGAACTGGCCGTCGTTATCGACGATCAAGGCCGTTGGGCTCACGCCGAAGGTCATGCGCCCGGCTCCCTGCGCATCGTCGGCATTCTGGATGAGTTCGTGGGCCAGCGTTGCGAAGCCCTGAAGATCGCGCAGCTTCACGCCGAGATCGCCGAGGTAGTTGATGCCACGCGACAAGGATCGCCTGGGCGTGATGATCGTGCTCATGGAATCGTGCCCTCGCGCTTGCAGTAGTATCGGAGGTCACATTCTTCGCAGATGCCTGCCTCGGGCGGCGTCAGCACGCGGAAGTCCTTCGCCCTGATCTTGCCGACTACCTGATCGAAGTGCAGGCCCGCCTTCTCGACCAGTTCGGGGCGATAGGGGAACTGCATGAGGGCGTCCTTCTTCAGCGGTTCCGAAGTCCAGTAGAGCAACAATCGGTCGGGCCGCTTGCCGTAGCGACGTTCGAGGATGTGGGCGTAGGTGCAGAGTTGCCGCTCGTAGCTGGCTAACAGTTCGGGTGCGTTCTTCGGCTTCGGCGAAGTCTTGAAGTCGAGCAGTTCCAAGAGGCCGTCGCCGCCCATCAGGAGGTCCACCTTACCCGACAGGATGTAACCTTCCTTTTCAACGGAAACGTCTACTTCGGTCTCGATGACCCGCTTCATCTCCTCCTTGTTCTGGTTGAAGTAGTTCATGACCTGACGTAGTGCCGCGTCACGAGCAGCCTTGCCGATGGGCCGAACATCCGACAGGCACAGAAACGCGAAGGTCCGGTCGAAGAGTTCGCGGATGCGTGGCTCGGTGAGTGTGTTCAGCTTGCCGTCCATGACGAGGCGATGGATCTCTTCAATCGTCTGGTGGACCAGCAGGCCGAAGAAGATGACCGCCGACCGCGACGGCGTGAAGTCATACTCTCGGTAGAACTGATATTGCCGTGGGCATGTCTCATAGACCTTGAGATCGCCGGTGAAGCTGAAGGTCCGTTTCACAGGCATCCGGTCCTTCAATGAGAAGTTCTGTGCCGTCAGCAAATCTTTCTGCACGTAGGGCCATTGAGGTAGCCCCTGCCAGATCGGGGTGAAATGGTCCTTCGGCTGCGAGTGGCTGGTGAGGACCAGCACCTTCTCAGGCCGCGAGAAGGCGACGTAGTGCAGACGCATTCGGTCGAAAGTCGTGGAACGGTTTTCGGGCTCAAAGGGTGGGCGGTGATAGAACGGGCTTAGGTCACGGTCGATCTGCTTCCCGGTCGAAATCTGCTTGTCCAGCGAGCCGACGACCACAACGGGAAACTCAAGCCCTTTAGCTTGGTGGATCGTCATGACCTGAACATGGCCCTTCGGAAACGGCTGGTCGGGATCTTCGTATTCGTTGATGCCTCCTTCGTGCAGCAAACGGAAGAAGCTGCTGAACAGGTGGAATCGAAGATACTCCCGGTTGCGGTGCGTGACGACTGTGTAGTGGTAGTAGTTCTGAAACGTGTTGAGCAACTGCGAGAGAATCGCCAAGTTGCGGGCGCGGTTCTCGTTCTTTGCGAATGCACTGAACGGGTCCAACGAAAGGAATTGATAAAAGAAATCCGCTGGCCGCATGTCCAATGATTCGCCCGGTTGTAGGCCGTTGATGTCGGCCACGAATCGCCGAAGGGCTTCGGCGAGCGGGTGCTTGCCGCCGCAGCGTTTCCCCAAGTCCACGATGCAGCCGTCTACATAGGCCGCGAGGTCTGCCAGCGCGCCGCCTGTGATGTTGCCGCGACCGGCACCGTGGTAGCCAAACACCAACGCGAGACACCCGACCATCAGCCGAACTTCTTCGTTGTCGAAGTAGGCTCTGGCGCGGGGGCAGAAGGCCGGAATTCCTTTCGATTCAAGTGCGTCGAGGAACGGGCCGCTGTGGTCGAGCCGAACGCTGTGGAGCAGCAAGGCGACCTGGCTGTAGTCCGCGATCACCTTCTTCGCCTTGAGAATGGCAACCATGTCGGCAAAACGCTCGGCCTCGTCGCGCGCGTCACTGCCCCAGATGCAGAACACCGCTGGGTAATCGGGATGAGCGGTCTTGAGGTCGGGTTCGATGGTCTTGTCGTACCGGAAAGGAAGGCCCGATGGATTGGTCCAGTCCACGGACGACATCCAGCGGTCGTAGGAGTGGACGATGTTCTTGTGCGAACGGTAATTCGTGGTCAACTTCTCGGTTTTACAACCGGGCACCCTTGCGGTGAACTCCAAGATGTTGCGGACGGTCGCGCCACGGAAGCGGTACAGGCTTTGATCCTCGTCGCCCACGACGCAGAGATTGCGAGTCTTCTGGGTCAGCTTTAGAAGGATCTGTTCCTGAATGTAGTTGGTGTCCTGATACTCATCAACCATGACATACTTGATGTCGTCGGCAATCTTGCGGTGAATGTCTGGGAGCAGAAGCAAGTCGTGGACGAGCTTCTGCTGGTGCGCGAAGTCGAGCCGGTTGTTGTCGAGCAGCGCTTGTCGGTAGGCTTTGTACGCCCGGCCAATCGCTTGCAGGAACGGGTCACTGGATGCGACGAGTTGATCGGGATCGACGAGTTCCTCGGTGATCTTGTCGAAGTAGCCCCTCGCGCCCTCGATGGCGGTCCATTTCGTCTTCCACTTAGTCAAGAAACGGTCTCCCACCGCTGGACCAACGATGGCGTCGAAGTTGTCAAAAATGAAGAGAAGTTGCGTCAGCTCGTCGAGCGTCTCGTAGTTGTTGCCAAGTGGTGTGTGGTGCCGGTAGGTCGTCAACAGGCGGTTGCACATGCCGTGGATCGTGGACACGCGCAGTTCGGACAGGTCTTTCGCGTACCCGACCTTTCGTGCGGCGGCGGAAGCACGGTCACGAAGCTCGAAGGCTGCCTTCTCCGTGAACGTGCAGATGACGAGTTCTCGCGGCGTCACCTTGTCCAAGAGGAGCAGGTTCATGGCCCGCAAAACGAGGCCGAAAGTTTTGCCACTACCCGGCCCAGCGATGACCAAAAGCGGGCCAGCATCGTGCGTGACGATTGCCCGTTGCGCGTCGTTCATCGCTGGGTATTCTCGGAGGAGGGCTGAGGCGATGCTCACAACAGGCCCTCCTTCCTGAAGCTGAACGTGGTGTCGGCAGATACGATCAGGTGATCGAGCACCTTGATCTGAAGGGTCTGGGCCGCGAGCACGAGCGCCCGGGTCAGCACCTTGTCCTGTTCGCTCGGTTGGACGTTGCCGTTAGGGTGATTGTGAGCAAACACGAGTGCGGCGGCACTTCGACGCAATGCTGCCTCCACCACTCGTCGTGGATAGACAGCGGCCCGATCAACGGTTCCTTCTTCAAGTTCTTCGATGCCGTCTTTGAGCAGCCGATAGCCCGAATCGAGGTAGCCAACGTGAAAGACCTCGTGCGGAAGGGCCCCAATTCGTGCTCGCCAGAATCGGCAGAGAGCGTCTTGGTCGGCGAAGGAATCGCGTTGTTCGGCGGACTGTTGCAGGTAGAGGTTCGCGGATTCACGGATGATTCGCAGCGCCACGGGTGCCACGGTGCCGATGCCGTCGATCTGCTGAAGCTCGTCAAGCGGGGCGTCGAAGATGCCCCGGAGGTTGCCGAATCGTTCGATCAGAGCCTTCGCTGGCTCCTTCACGTCGGATCGCGGGATCGCCAGCGTCAACAGTAGCTCGACGACCTCGTAGTCTTGGAAGCCCACGAAGCCGCCCTTGAGAAAGCGATCCCTCAAGCGTTGCCGATGACCGTGATAGTGAGGCCGTTCTGGAGCCATCGGATCAATCTCTCCCCAGCGTCACACCACATATTCCGGTTGATGGCGATGGCCTCGATTTTGCCAAAATCATTTTGGAGTTAGCGCAGCGTATTTTACCGGTTTCGCGCTCGGTGTCATCGCCGGAAACGGCTCACAGTCGCACGATTCGGTGCCGAGAAGTGATCGGACAAATGAAACAAACTGCGTCCACCCTTGCGGTTGCCTCCAGTGTGATCGCCGGCCCGGCAGCGCCGGGAAGGAACCATCAAAGCCAGGGTTCCGTAGACGTGGACAGCGTAGACGCTATCCGACTGTCGCCCGGACCATCGCCGAGATGCCAGCCCGGATTGCTTCGGGCAGCGTGGGCCAGGCGTCGATGAGCGCGGCCAGGGCGGGGTCGATGGCGGGCTTTTCGGGGTTCAGTGCGCCGCTTTTTGCGCCGCCTGGGGTGGGATTCGTAGAATTGTCCGGGAAATGCGCGGGGGGTTCGATTCCCATACACTCCCGCCATTTACTTGGCGACGATTTGTTGCAATTCGCAGTTTGCGGCGCAGTGTCGCAACCCATCGGGACTTCAGTCGTTATTTGCGAATCGGTGCGAATGTCTGCG
>Ga0233424_10003044_pt1 | contig 11168 bp, 10 predicted proteins | sample Watercolumn_Towu_FD_181011 | JGI IMG/M metagenome (GOLD analysis project Ga0233424, IMG submission 181011) | Freshwater microbial communities from Lake Towuti, South Sulawesi, Indonesia - Watercolumn_Towuti2014_125_MG | ecosystem: Environmental > Aquatic > Freshwater > Lake | place: Indonesia... | reverse complement strand
GGCGGCGCGGACGCGCTCGCCGGCAACCACCCGCACCGTGGTCGCGAAATCCCGGAATCCGGGCATCGACATCACGACTCGATACTCTCCCGGTTCGAGATCGGTGAGCAGCATCGGCGTCTTGCCGCGGGCCCGGCCATTGATCCTGACCGATGCACCCACCGGGCGTGATTCAACGGCCAGCGTTCCCGATCCCGCCACAGGCCTTTCCACTTTCGCGGCCGTGCCCGGCCGCGAACTCGCTGTCGTCCTGGGCGGCGTGGTCTTGACGGCTGGTGGCGCTTTCGGGGACGGGGTCGTCTGGATCGCCGGCTCCTCGACACGAACGGGCGCCGGTGGCGCCACCGGCGCGGGAATCGACTGATCGGTTCTGGCAGGAGCCGTGGCCAGGGTTTGTGGAGGCGTGAATTGGAGTGCCCTGGGCTTGGCCATATAGCCCGCCGCAAATCCGAACACCGCACCAACAAGCGAGGCAAGAATGAGCGCCATCCCACCAAACTTCTGCGACGCGCTCGATTCCACTGGTGTAGCAGCGGCGGCTGGATTCCACGACGTGACCGCAGGATCCGGGATCCGGGATCCGGGATCCGGGCTCCAGGTTGCGGAATCCCGGACCTGCAACGATTTGTCGGCGAACTCGTCCCGCTCCGGAGCCCGGAGCGACATGTCGCTCGAAGCCATGTCGGCCGGCTCAGCGAACGCACCCGCGGACTCGAGATCGTGATCGTCAGCAGCCTCGGCCGCCAGCAGGGGTAGTTCGGGGACGACCGCTGCCGACAACGCGTCGCAGAACGCGGTGCACGAGCCGAAACGATCCGACGGCCGCGGCGACAGGGCGCGCGTAAACGCATTCGACAACGTTGCGCGATCCACGCCGGGCATGGTGCGGACTTCGACCGGGCGATCGGCGGGCCTGTCGATCGGGCGGCCGAACAGCCACTCATAGGCGATCGCCGCCAGCGCGAACTGATCCGACGCCGGTGTGGGCGCGGCCCCATCCGCCAGTTCCGGAGCCACGTACGGTCTGGCGGATCGATGACCTGCGACGAGCGACGTTGATTGATCGGTGATGATGACGGCGCTGGGATGTAGCGCGCCGTGGACGGCGCCCGTGGTGTGGGCCGCATCCAACGCCGCGGCTATGGCGGCAAGCCGCGGGATCAGATCGTCGATCGCCGCCGGGCCGAAGTCGCGGAGCGCGGATTCAAGGGAAATGCCTCCGGCTTCGGGTGTAACCCGAAAAGGTCCGTTGCCATCGAACCTTGAGTCGAACCTTGCTCCGTCCTCGTTCAAATCAAGTCGCAATCATATCACCTGATAGAGACCGCTCGAGCACCGATGTTGACAGCGTGAGTAACCGTCTGAGACAGTACGGCGCAGTGCCAGCCGACGTCTCAACCGCCGCCGCCTCATCGCTGTCGGTAGACATTCGCAGCTTTCCCTGGATCCGTCGGCTCGCGGCGGATTACGCGTTCGATTTTCAGAAGGTCACGCCATTCTTTGCCGGCGATCCCGCGACGCCGGAGGCGTGGGCAGACACCATCAAGCGATCGCAGGATTACAGCCGCCAACCGGCGGAAACGGCCCGCGTCATCGCCGCGCAACAGGCGCAGCGCAAGGCACCGGTGGCGGCGCGAGAAGTTGCGGCGCGGCTGGCCGACCCGGCGACCCGCGTGATCATCACCGGACAGCAGGCCGGACTGTTCGGCGGTCCGTTGTTCACGCTCCTCAAGGCCATCACCGCCATGAGGCTGGCAGCACAGGTGTCGCAGGATCACCGCGTACCGGTCGTGCCGGTGTTCTGGATCGATGCCGAGGATCACGACTGGCCGGAAGTCAGTGGCTGTACGGTGCTGGACAGCGAGTTGGCGCCGGCCACGGTGCGGCTTGCCGATTTGCCGGGCGCCGGCTCCCTGCCGATCGCGCGCCTGACGCTGACCGACGCCGTTCAGTCCGCGCTCGATCACCTCGATTCCGCCCTACCCGACACCGAGTTCAAAGCCGCCATCGTCTCGGCGCTTCGAGCCGCCTATGTGCCCGGGCGCGGTATGGCGACGGCGTTCGGCATGTGGCTTGAGCACGTGCTCGGACCCCACGGCCTCGTGGTCTACGACTCGTCCGATCCCGCGGCGAAAGCGCTGGCGCGCGACGTGTTCGTCAGGGAGGTCAGCCAGCCGGGCCAGACCGCGCGCATCGCGGCGCAGGCCGGCGAAGCGCTGGTTGCGAAGGGCTATCACGCGCAGGCCACACTCGCCGGAGGCACCGTGTCCGTCTTCCATCTCAACGCGGAGCGCGCGCCGGTCCGGATCAGCGGTGACACGGTTGAAGTGGCTGGACGCACCCTGAGCCACGCCCAACTGATCGATGAAGCGCGCCAGCACCCCGAGCGCTTCAGCCCCAACGTACTGTTGCGCCCGCTCGTGCAGGACACCGTGTTTCCGACGATTTGTTACGTGGCGGGCCCCAACGAGCTCGCCTATCTCGGCCAGCTCAAAGGCGTCTACGCGCACTTCGGCGTGCCGATGCCGCTGATGTATCAGCGCGCCACCGCCACGTTGGCCGATTCGGCCACCTTGCGGTTTCTGTCGAAGTACGACCTGCCGATCACGGCGTTGCGGGCCCAGGACGAGTCGGCGTTGAACCAGCTGCTCGAGAGCCAGCTGCCGCCGACCGTCGAACAGTCGCTGACCTCGGTCGCGGCGCTCATCGACGAGCGTATGGCGGCGGTCGCCGCCGCGGTGCCGCAAATCGATCCCACGCTCGAAGGCGCGGTCAAATCCACGCTTGGCAAGCTCCAGCACGAAGTGCAGGCGCTGCACAACAAGGTTATTCATGCGGCGAAGCGGCGTGATGACACGTTGCGGCGCCAGTTCCAGCGCGCGCAAGCCCTGACCTTCCCCCAAGGGCACCCGCAGGAACGTGAGGTCGGCTTCGTATGGTTCCTCAACCGCTACGGGCCGGCGCTGGTGGACCGGTTGATGGACGAGCCGCCGCTCGCCATGGGTCACCATTGGATCCTGGCGATCTGACAAGGAGCGTCCGGCGGTAGCCGGACTGTTCCCGGTCAACAGACAGGTTGAAGAAAAAGAAGAAGACGGCGACGGGCTGGCGTATTCGGCTGCTCCGCATGCGGTGGCCCGCGATACTGGCGCCGTACCGGCGCAGAATCACGATCGGCGTGGGCGTGGCCGGCATGGTCATGCTCGGGGCCGCCGTCTATCTCTACGTGTCGTACGCGCGCATCATCGACCAGCGTCTGCATGGCGAGCGCGACCGCGCCGTGCCGCGCGTCTTCGCGCGTCCGCTGACCATTCAGACCGGACAGGCGTTGAGCCAGTCGGAGCTGGTGGCCCGGCTCAACGACGTGGGCTACGCGCAACGCGCCCGCGTGGAGCGCGCCGGTGACTTCGCCATCGACCGTCATCACGTGGTCCTGCTGTCGCGCAGTGGCGATCAGGCCAACAAGGCCGTCACCGTCTCGTTCCCGGAGCCCCCTGTTCCGCGCAAGCGGGCGGCAAGGCCGCCACCGCCGCCGCCCCAGCGGGTCATCAGAATCCAGGTCGCCGCCACACCGGTCGATCAGGTCACGCTCGACGCACCGCTGCTCACGGGCATGATGACCGGCTCGCGCGAAAAGCGCCGCCGCGTGGCGCTCGACACCATTCCGGGGCGGATGAAGGAGGCGGTGCTCGCCATCGAGGACCGGCGCTTCTACTACCACCCCGGCGTCGATCCCATTCGCATTGTCGGCGCCGCCTTCACGAATGCGTTCGGCAACCGGCCGTACCTGGTCGGCGGCAGCACCATCACGCAACAATTGGCGCGCAACCTCTTTCTGACCGAGCAGATGCTCGAAGAGCAGCAGACCCGCCAGCGATCGTACGTCCGCAAGGCGCTCGAGCAGTTCATGTCGCTCGTGCTGGAAACGCGGGCCAGCAAGGACGATATCCTCGAGCTGTACCTCAACGACGTCTATCTGGGACATCGCGGCTCGTTTGCGCTGCATGGTGTCGCTGAGGCGTCGAAGATCTATTTTGCGAAGGACGTCCGCAATCTGACGCTATCGGAGGCGGCGCTGCTCGCCGGCGTGATTCAGTCGCCGCAGGTTCATTCGCCGTTCAACAACCCTGAACGCGCCAGAGATCGCCGCAACGTGGTGCTGCGCGCCATGGTCGACGCCGGCTACATTACCGACGATGCCGCCGCCCGTGCGCAACAGGAGCCGATTGCGGTGGTGGCGCGCGCCGTCGACAACGAGGCGCCCTATTTCGTGGACTACATCGGTGACGTACTGGATGCATCGTTTCCCGGCGTCACCTCGACACCGGGGGCGCTGGACATCTACACCACGCTTGACCTGAACCTGCAGCGCCACGCCCAGGATGCCGTGCGTGAAGGTATTGCCGCCGTCGACAAGGTCCTCGCCCGCCGCACGCGTGGGCCGCAACGCGTCGCGCAAGCAGCCCTGGTGGCCGTCGATCCGCGAACCGGCGAGATCCTCGCTTTCATCGGCGGTCGCTCGTACAACCAGTCCCAGTTCAATCGTGCTGTCGCCGCGCGCCGGCAAATCGGATCGACCTTCAAGCCGTTCGTCTACCTGGCCGCCTTCGAAAAAGCCGCCGATGACGGCACCGGCGACATCACACCCGCGACCATCGTGTTCGACGAACCTACGACCTGGCACTTCGACAACCAGGAATGGACGCCGAGGAACTACGACAGTGAGTACGACGGCGCCATTACCCTGCGACGCGCGCTCGCAATGTCGCGGAACAGCGCCGCCGTCAAGGTCGCCGAACAGACCGGCTACGAGCGGGTGGTCGATCTGTGGAAGAAGGCCAAGGTCGGCGTCACCGATCAAGTAAAGCCCTACCCCTCGGTCGCGCTCGGTATCGTCGAGCTGACGCCGCTGGAGGTTGCCGAGGCCTACACCGTGTTTCCGAATCGCGGCACGATCCGCAAACTGCGTCCGTTGATCAACCTCACGAGTGGCGAGGAGGTGGCCAGGCCCAGGGCCGAACCGGGCCCGACGGTCGCCAGGCCGTCGACGGCGTTTCTCGTGACCCACATGATGCGCAGCGTGCTCAACGATGGCACGGCGGCTGCCGCGCGTGGCAGCGGCTTCACCGCCGACGCCGCGGGCAAGACCGGCACCACCAACGACCTGCGTGATGCCTGGTTCGTCGGTTTCACGCCGGAGCTGCTGACCGTGGTGTGGGTCGGCCTCGACAACAATCAGCCGCTCGGCCTCAGTGGCGCGCAGGCGGCGCTGCCGATCTGGACATCGTTCATGAAGGACGCGCTCGCCGGCAAGGCACAGGGCACATTCGACGCGCCCGAGGGCGTGAGCTTCGTCGACATCGATCGCGATACCGGCAAGATTGCTACCCCGATCTGCCCGCGAATCACCAACGAGGCATTCCTGACAGGCACTGAGCCTCCCGGTGTGTGCGAGCTGCACAAGATACAGTAGCCAGATGGCGGTAGCCGGTAGCCAGAAATGCAATTTGTGAATTTGTTCTGGCTACTGGCTACTGGCTACTGGATACTGTCTTCATGAACCATGAAGTCTTCGCCGCGCTGGGAGAGGCCCTCTCACGCGGCGAAGAGGCGGCGCTGGTGACGATCGTGTCGTCCAAGGGCTCCACACCGCAACGCGTCGGCGCCAAGATGCTCGTTTTCGGCGACGGCCGCATTGTCGGCACGGTCGGCGGCGGCTGCTACGAGCACGACGCCATCGGCAAGGCGCGCCAGGTGCTGCAGACTCGCAAACCGACGACGGTCAAGTACGATCTCAACGACGACTTCGCGGAAGAGACCGGCCTGGTGTGCGGCGGTCAGATGGAAGTGTTCATCGAACCCATCGAAGCTTCCACGGCCGTCTACATCTTCGGCGCCGGCCATGTCGGTTTCTACCTTGGCAAGATGGCTCATGACGCCGGCTTCGGCGTGCACGTCGTCGACGATCGCGCGGCGTTTGCGAATACCGAACGCTTTCCATTCGCGGCGTCGGTCATCGTCGACGATATTCCGCAGTGGCTGGCGAACACCCAACTGTCGTCCACCGCCTACGCCGTGATCGTCACGCGCGGCCATCGCAACGACCTCGACGTCCTACGCGCCATCGCGCCCCGCGACCTTCGCTACGTCGGATTGATCGGCAGCCGCGCCAAGGTCGCGCGGCTCTACGAGCAGCTGATCGCCGAGTCCACTGTCGATCCGGCGCTGCTCGAGCGCATCCACGCCCCGATCGGCCTGGATCTCGGCGCCGTCACCCCGCAGGAGATCGCGGTCAGCATCACCGCCGAGCTCATCGCGGTCAGGCGCGGCAAGGCCGAGGCGCTCAAGGCCGCCTCGCTCAGATGGTTCCCCACTCTCAAAGCACTTCGCTAGTAATCCGCAACGCCACGATTCTCACTATGAACGACGTCTTCGACGTCGTGCAAGGCGACGTGGTGGTTCGTGACGGCCGCATTGCGTCTGTCGGCGTCACAGACCTGAGCACCGCAACTCGCGTGATCGATGCGCACGGCGCCTATCTGCTGCCAGGTTTCATCCAGACCCATATTCATTTGTGCCAGACGCTGTTTCGCGGCTACGCCGACGATCTCGCCCTGCTCGACTGGTTGAAGACCCGGGTGTGGCCCATGGAAGCCGCGCATACGCCGAAGTCATTGGCGGCGGCGGCGCAGCTGGCCGCGTCCGAACTGCTGCAGTCCGGCACGACGACGGTGCTGACCATGGAGACCGTGCACGATACCGACGCGGTGTTTGAAGCGCTCGAGCCGATGGGCCTTCGCGCCGTGGTCGGCAAGTGCATGATGGACGCCGACTCGGCGGTGCCCTCGCGGCTGATCGAAGACACGTCGACATCGATCGACGAAAGCCTGGCGATTGCCAAGCGTTGGCACGGCCGCGCCAACGGACGATTGCGAGCGGCGTTCGCGCCGCGATTCGCCGTGTCTTGTTCCCGCGAGCTCCTGGAAGCGGTCGCGATGCTGGCGGTCGAGCACGATCGTGTGGTTCACACCCACGCTTCGGAGAATCGTGACGAGATTGCGCTGATCCAGTCGCGCACCGGGCGCGGGAACATCGACTATCTGGCCGATACCGGCCTGACCACGAAGCACCTGTGCCTCGCCCATTGCGTGTGGGTCGATGAGGCCGAACAGGCGTTGATGGCCGAGCGCGAGGTCAAGGTGCTGCACTGCCCGGGATCGAATCTCAAGCTCGGCTCCGGCCTCGCCCCGGTCGTCGAAATGCGGGCGAAAGGCATTTCCGTTTCGCTCGGCGCCGACGGCGCGGCCTGCAACAATCACCTGGACATGTTCGAGGAGCTGCGCCTGGCGGCCGTATTGCAGTCGGTTCGCCACAAACCTGGAGCGCTCACTGCCCGGGACGCAGTATGGATGGCCACGCGCGAAGGCGCGCGGGCATTGGGGCTACAGGACGAGATCGGCAGCATCGAACCCGGCAAGCGCGCCGACATGATCCTGATCGACTCGCACGGCCCCGATCCCTACTCGACGATCGTCTATGCGAGCCGAGGGACGAATGTGAGGACGACGATCGTTGACGGGCAGGTGCTGGTCGACAACTACCGCCCAACCCGTTGGCATGCCAAAGAGATAGCGGCAACCGCACGGGCCGAAGCGGCGGCGCTGGCGGCTCGAGCCAACCTTTTCTGAGAACTCTCATTATTACTCTTGCCAGCGTGTGGGACCTGGCAAGGGGTAGCACGCGCCTGCTGGGGTGAGATAGTCCACCATGCTTGCAAAACAGAAACAGTATTCTATAATCCAAGAATGATACGGCGAGCCATGCTGCCGGTGCTGCGCCGACGCCTGCGTGCCTCTCCCGCGCTCGGGCTGGTGGGGCCCAGGCAGTCCGGCAAGACCACCTTGGCCCGGGCGTTGCCCGGACGGTACTTCGACCTCGAGCAGCAGGCCGACCGGCTCGCGCTCGACCTGCAATGGGCAGACCTCGTGAGCGGTACCGCCCTGATCGTTCTGGACGAAGCACAGACGTGGCCCGAGGTCTTTGCCCGGGTGCGGGCGGCCATCGACGCGGATCGGCGCCGGAACGGGCGATTCCTGCTCCTCGGATCGGTCTCGCCGGCGATGATGGTCGAGGTCTCGGAATCGCTCGCCGGGCGCCTAGCGCTCGTCGAGCTGCCGCCGCTGTCGTTCGCGGAGATACCTCGCGTGGCGCTCCAACGCCTCTGGAGCCGTGGCGGATATCCAGACGGCGGCGTGCTCGGCGACGCCCGTTATCCGCAGTGGCAGCTCGACTACCTCAGGTCGCTCGCTCAGCGAGACCTGCCGGCATGGGGCCTGCCGGCGAAGCCACAGGTCACCGAGCGACTGCTGCGGATGACGGCCGCCGTGAACGGGCAGCTCTGGAACGCCACCCAGATCGGCCAAAGCCTCGGCCTGTCGTACCACACGGTGAATGGCTATCTCGATTTCCTCGAGGGCGCCTTCCTGATTCGACGCCTGCCGCCGTATCACGCCAACATTGGCAAGCGTCTCGTCAAGAGCCCGAAGATCTACTGGCGCGACAGCGGACTGCTTCACGCGATACTGGGGGTCTCGTCCGAGGCGTTGCTCGTCAATCAGCCATGGATCGGCGCGTCCTGGGAGGGGTTCGTCATCGACCAGCTCCTGACCCTGCTGGCCCAACGCGACCATCGGGCTGAGGCCTTCTTCTTCCGCACGAGCGATCAGCACGAGGTCGATCTCGTCCTCGACTTCGGCGGCCGCCTGTGGGCCATCGAGATCACACTCACCTCGTCTCCGGGTCCCAGTGACATGCGGCGGCTGCAAACGGCGGCCGACCTGATCGGCGCTGAGAAGCGAATCCTGATTTCTCAGACCCGGCATTCCGTCGCGAACGACCGCGACGTCTCGTGCAGCCTGCCCTGGTTTGCCCGGAACATGTCGACCGCGCTCGCGCACCAGCGACCGCGTCGTTGACACCGACGACGACCCCGACCCGAGGCAGGGCATCGGTCAGGTGACGGCTGTGTTGCGCAGACGCCCCTGGTCTTCCCGCCAGATGAAGTACACGAAGCGACTGTCCCGCGAGACGGATGAACCACTCGTCGGCACGAAGGTGCCGTGTCTTCCCTTGAAACTCATCGTCGACCGCACGCGACCGTCCGCAACCGATACGGCTTTGAGTCCGGTCTGGTCGACAAAGTGAATCGCCTGCACATCCGGCGACCCGCCCACGATCTGGATCTGGCTCTGGTCAGCCGTTACTCGTTCTTCTGGTCCACCTGCGGCTGGCACCCGCCAGATACTCCCCGCGCCACTGCGCGCCGAATAGAAGGCGACCCAATTGCTGACAGGGGAGAATCGTCGGCGAATCCGGACGCCCAGGTCCGATAACACCCGTTCCGTTGACCCAGGAGACCCGTTCATCGCGCCTATCATCCATTCACGATAGTGTGTCCCTGCCGTCACTCTACCTCGCAGGGGACCGGCAAGACGACGGGGGCATCGGGCGGATGACACCTGCGCGCGCAGCCGCGACCGTGACCAGCGTATGAGGGAAGGTTTGGTGGACCTGACCCGCGTCAGTTGGAACCGCCTGATCGTCTGGTTGGCTCAGCTCGATAGGCTCCGCGTGGTTCACGGCACTCTCGCCTGATGATTATCGCCCGGGCTCGGCGCCTCGCAACGTCTCCCACAGTCCTCTCGGCGAGGCGATCGGCAGCGGCGCACGCTTGCCGAGCTTCTGGAGCGCGCCGTCTCCCGTGACGAGGGCGTCGGCTTCGCCGGCCATTGCCTCCGCCACGATCCACTCATCGTCAGAATCGGAGATGCCGAGGCGTAGGTGCTCGGTCGGGGTCTTGACGACGGTCTGGTCGCGCAGCAGGGCCTCGATCTCAGCGATGGCGTTCTTGGAGAGCTTCAGCTTGATACGGAGCTTGCTTCGCAGTTCGCGAATCACGGTTTCGCCGATGATCATTTCATGCTCGAGAAGGACATGGGCGAACAGATCCGCGCACAATCCCCGCGTCGCAAACGCCGCGAGCACGACGTTCGTGTCGAAGTAGACCTTCACGACACGTCGCGAAAGATGTCTTCGTCGGTGAGGTATCCCCGCGCTTCGGCCAGCGGCAATGTACGCTTGCGCAGCCGCTCGAATCGCAACAAGGCGAGCTGCCTCCGCAATGCGTCGCGCGCCAGCTCGCTGCGAGTTCGGCCGCTTCGCGCGCATGCCTGATCGAGCTCTCGACCGAGCGCGTCGTCGAGGCGAATCGTGATGGTCGATGTCTTCATGTAAGACATCGTAACACGTCCACGGTCAGCCTCCTGAGTCCGGGCCGGAATAGGGACAGTCCCCGCTATTTCAATTCGATGGCGATGACGCGGGGGCTGCCGCTGACGCCCTGCTCGGTCACGATGGTGCCGCGGTTGATGTAGCGGGCCTGCTTCGGCGCCAGCGTGCGCGTCTCGGCCTTGCCGTCAGGGCCGGTGACCTTCACCGTGCCGCCGGTGACCACCACTTCGACGACGTCATGGCGGTGGACGCGTTTCACGGCGGCGCCGGTGGCCGCGTAGGTGTAGTCCCACATCCGGATGCGCGGGTTCTCGAGCACGTTCTTCGCGCCCTCGCGCGGATACGCCGGCGGTCCCGGGTCGTCGATGAACATCATGTCGGTGGCCGCTTCCTTCAGGTCCACCATGATGGCCAGCAATTCGGGCGCGCCTGGCGTGACGGCTTCCTCGCGGTGGGTGATTCCTTTCGGCTGGAATTACGGCCACGGCACTGGGAAGTCGGGGATCTTGTTCTCCTTGCCGTCGCGGTCGGTGATAGTGATAGGCCCCCAGCGGAGGTACACGCCGGCCATGTCATACAGGTGGCGGTGCACGGGCTGCTTGTCGCCGTGCCGCCAGTTCACCTCCCACACCGTGACGCGCGCGTTGTCGAGGATCTGCGTGACGCCCTTGCGCGGGAACGCATGGGGATACGCCGGCTCCTGCGCCGCCAGGCGCTCGCCCCCGAAAGTCCACGAGCCCAGGAGCCCGCACCTCGCCACGACTGTCGCGATACTGCGCATAGGTCCTCGATTGCGAAAGGTCTGGTCCCGCCTTGAACGGAGTATACCGTGCACGCGCGACGCCTGCGCCGCCCGGGTTCGACCTGGTAGGGACCGC
>Ga0233424_10003043_pt1 | contig 11172 bp, 8 predicted proteins | sample Watercolumn_Towu_FD_181011 | JGI IMG/M metagenome (GOLD analysis project Ga0233424, IMG submission 181011) | Freshwater microbial communities from Lake Towuti, South Sulawesi, Indonesia - Watercolumn_Towuti2014_125_MG | ecosystem: Environmental > Aquatic > Freshwater > Lake | place: Indonesia... | reverse complement strand
AATCTGTTGGTCAACGGCAGCACCGGCATTGCGGTCGGCATGGCGACCAACATTCCGCCGCACAACCTCCACGAAGTCTGCACGGCGCTAATCAAGCTGCTCGATGATCCCGACCTGACCGCGATCAATCTCTGCAAGTGGGTCAAGGGGCCCGACTTTCCCACCGGCGGCCACGTGCTGAACTCGCCGCAGGAGTTGAAGGAGATCTACAAGACCGGTTCGGGATCGATCCGGCTGCGCGCCACCTGGGAGCCGGGACCGGCGTCGCGCTCGGGTAAGAAGCTCTACATCACCAGCATTCCCTACGCGGTCAACAAGGCGCAGCTCGTCGAGCAGATCGGCGATGTCGTGTTGTCCCGGAAGATGCCGCATCTCATCGACGTGAAAGACGTGTCGACAGACGATGTGCGGATCGAGCTGGAGTTGAAGGGTGGCGCCGACGACAACCTGGTGATGGCGTATCTCTTCAAGAACACCTCGCTGCAGACGACCTTCGCGGTCAACCTGACGTGCCTGGTGCCGACGGAGAACGCCGACGTCGGCCGTCCCGAGCGACTCGATCTGAAGCAGATGCTCTGGCACTTCCTCCATTTCCGCCTGGCAGTGGTGACCAGCCGGCTGGAGCACGAGCTCGAGCAGCTCAGGAAGCGCATCCACATTCTCGAAGGCTTCGAGAACGTCTTCGACGCGCTCGACGAGATCATCAGGATGATCCGCAAGTCGGATGGCAAAGCCGACGCGGCGGAGAAGATCATCAAGCGGTTCTTGCTCGATGCCGGGCAGGCCGACGCCATCCTCGAGCTCAAGCTCTACCGCCTCGCCCGCCTCGAGATCATCGTCATCCAGCAGGAGCTGGCCGAGAAGCGCAGGCGTGCTCGGCAGATTTCGACGCTGCTCAAGGACGAAGACGGCCGCTGGAAGCTGGTGCGCGAGGAGCTCCAGGCGATCCAGGCCACCTACGGCAACCCGAAGATCGATCCGCGCCGCACCCGCATCGAGGAAGCCGAAGAGGTCGAATACTCCGCCGAATCCTTCATCGTCGAAGAAGACAACGTCGTCATCGTGTCGCGCGACGGCTGGGTGAAGCGGCAGAAGGAAGTCAAGGATCTGTCAACGACCCGCTTGCGCGAAGGCGACAGCGTCCTGGCGGCGGTCGCCGGCAGCACGCGCGCGACCATGGTGTTCTTCAGCAACTTCGGCATGGCCTACAGCAGCCGCATTGTCGATGTGCCGGCGTCCACCGGTTACGGCGATCCGATCCAGAAGCTCTTCAAGCTGAAGGACGGTGAGTGCATCGTCGCCGCCTTCAGCCTCGACCGACGCGTGGCGAAGAGAATCGAGGCGAAGAAGGAAGGCGACAGTCCGCCGCTACATGCGATTGGCGTCACCAGCGACGGTTATGCGATGCGATTCTCGCTGCAGCCATTCATCGAGGTCAGCACGCGCTCGGGCCGGCGCTACGCGCGCACCGCCGAGGGGGCCGAGGTCGTCGCGGTCGGTCTGACGACCGGTGACGAGACGGTGATTGCCGCGACCGCGAACGCCCGCGCGATGTTGTCGAAGGCCGACGAGATCAACTTCCTGGCTGGCCCCGGCCGCGGCGTCATCCTGATCAAGGTCGCCGGCGACGACAAGGTGATCGGCGCCATTGTGTCGAGCGGCGATCGCGATCTGCTGACCGTCGAGACGACCCGCGGCAGCGAGCAGACCATCAGCACGACCAAATACGAAGTCACCGGCCGGGGTGGCAAGGGCAAAGAACTGATGCAGCGCGGCGGCTTCACGCGGGTTGTACCCGCGGAAGTCGCCGTGCCCGTCATCGAAGGCGCGTAGTAGCCAATCGCGGGGGGGGGCCGAAACAACTAGTATGATAAACTAGTTGAATGAAACCCGAGCTGATTGGCGCCTTCGAGGCAAAAACCCGGCTCTCGGAGCTGCTCGACAAGGTCAGCCGGGGCCGAACCTATCGCATTACCAAACGGGGACGAGTGGTCGCCGAGCTCCGTCCGGTCACGGTGGGCAGGAAACGGCCGTTGTACGGTTCCGATCGCGGCAAGATCAAGATGTCCGACGACTTCGACGCGCCGTTGCCTGATTTCAAGGACTACCAGTGACGCTGTTGCTCGATACCCATGCGCTGCTGTGGTTTGCGGGCGCGGACCCGCGGCTGAGCCGCGCGGCTCGGCGTGCGATGGACGCAGAGGACTCCGAGCTCGTCATCAGCGCCGCGACCGTCTGGGAGATGGCAATCAAGTCCGGCACCGGAGATTTGCAGCTGCACCGTTCAGTCGACGAATACGTGTTGGAGAAGCTCGCAGAAGGCTACACCATGTGGCCAATCACATGGGAGCACGCGGCGGGCGTCGCGGTTCTGCCGTGGCATCATCGCGATCCGTTTGATCGGTTGCTGGTCGCCCAGGCGTTGAGCGAGAAGTGCGCGGTGGTGACCGCCGACCGGATGTTCCGCAAGTACGGCGTCGACGTCGTCTGGTAGCGTGGACCGGGCCGGGACCGATATCACCTGGCAGCTCGACGGGGGGCCGCGAGGGCCCGCCCGACGAGGTGATGTTCAACGTTGATCCGAAGCGTTGGGGACTACTGGATCTCTTTCTGCAACCCCTGGATCCGTCCGGCGAGTCCGCCCATCATCGAGCCGACCGTTGGCGAATAGCCCTTGTACTTCTCCGGCAATTTCCACTCCGCGGCCAGTTGCTCGGGAGTCTTGCCCGCTTTGAGGCCTGCGCGCATCCAGGCGACCAGGTCGGCGTTGAAGTCGGCGAACTCTTTCAAGTCGGCCCACGTCGTCTGCGCCGGCGTGTGCCCGTTGATGATGGTGGTGGCGTTCGGAATGCCGGCGTGCGCCTTGCGCAGCGTGTCTGAGATCTGCAGCATGCTGCCGCCGTTGTTGGTGTCGATCAGCGGCACGGCCTTGCCCGCAAAGATGTCACCAGTGTGGACGATGCGATGGGCGGGGAATGACACGAATGTGTCTCCGTTGGTGTGGCCGCGGCCGAAGTAATAGAGGTCGATCTGATCGGCGCCCTTGCCGATCGTCATCTTGTCCTTGAAGGTGCGCTTCGGCAGGCCAGCGCCGTTGCTGTCCTTGAAGATAGGCATCTGTTCCATGCTGAGCTTGGCGTTTTCGTGCGCCACGAAGTCGACCGACGCCGGGAACGCGACGTTGCCGCTCACATGGTCGCCGTGCGTGTGGGTGTTGATCAGGACCGTCACCGGCTTCGCCGTGAGCTCTTTGATCTTGGCCAGGATCGGCTGGCCCCACCCGGGGTTCTTCGCATCCACCACCGCCACGCCGTTGGCCATGATCAGCACCGCGGTGTTACCACCGCCGCCCTGGCCGCGCAGCACGTAGAGGCTGTCGTTGATCTTCTCGACGTCCACCACCTTCGGCGCGTCGGCCGCCGGTTGATTCGACGCCACCGTGACCACGCTGCCGATGCCGATCAGCAGCCCCAATATCAGCTGTCTCCTCATGAGCCTCTCCCCGGCCTGCTGGCCACGTGCATCATACAACCCGAGCGACCAGGCGCCAATGAAACTCATTGGCGCCCTGGTCTCCGCCCCCGGGCTGGCGCAGCCGGCCCCGCCAACCCCGGCGCCGTGTCCAGTCCCCGCCGCAACACGAACAACGATCCGCTGCTGGAAGATCTTGCTTCGCGCACTCACCGCGCGCACATCGGCGGGTTCTCGATGGGTGGTGCGATCGCTGAACCTTTCAACCAGTGTCGGCATCGCCGTTCTCCAGGTATTGCGGCAGCGATCGGTACGTTCGATCGGGTAACCGACGAAATCACTTGTCTGAGGGGCCAATTGTCCATAGACGCTGGACCGCGCGCACGTTCGCGCGTCAGCAACCCGTTCTCCAAAACCATCTTCGTGATAGGCCCCATCCACATAGGGGAATGCGTCAGGCATCGAGCAGGATGCCGGCAGCCCGCAACGGGCCAATCAGCCTGACGTCTCCCCCGAAAACGACGGCAGTCTGAATTAGAGGAAGATAGCGGCTTCGAACGGGTCCAGGACAGGAGTGGGGACCATGAAGAAGTCGAAGTTCAGCGAGGAGCAGATCGCCTACGCCCTCCGCGAAGTGGAGAGCGGCCGGCCGCCGGCCGACGTGTGCCGGCAGTTGGGCGTGAGCGAAGCGACGTTCTACATCTGGAAGAAGAAGTACGCGCACCTGGGCGTCACCGAGCTGCGACAGCTGCGGGCGCTTGAGGACGAGAAGGCGCGGCTGAAGCGCCTCGTCGCCGACCTGTCGCTCGACCAACACATCCTCACGGAAGCCCTGCGAAAAAAAGTCTGAGGCCCACACAGCGCCGCGAGCTGGCCGCCTGGGTGCACACCACCTTCGCGGTCAGCTGCGTGCGGGCCTGTCATCTGGCGCAGTTCAGTCGAGCCGCGTGGTAGCGTCGGTCAACGCGCGATGACCCAGCGCCGCTGCGGAGTCGCATTCGCGAGCTCGCGCACGCGCGACCACGATTCGGTTTCAACCGCATCTGGGTGCTCCTTCGTCGCGAAGGCTGGCCCGTCAACAAGAAACGCGTGCGACGGTTGTATCGCCTCGACGGGCTACAGTTGCGCATGCGCGTACGACGACGCAAACACATCGCGTTGCATCGCGGTCCCGCGCCGACACCCGCCGGGCCGACCGAGCGCTGGAGCATGGACTGTGTGCACGATGCGCGCGCCGACGGCCGTCCGTTTCGCGTGCTCACGGTCGTCGATCAGTGGAGTCGCCAGAGTCCGATCCTTGAGGCGGCCTCGAGTATGTCGGGCCAGACCGTCGGAGCCGCGCTCGATCGTGCGATCGCGGACGGTGTGTCACCGCGCTCGATCACCGTCGATCACGGCAGCGAATTCATGTCTCGCGCGCTCGAGGACTGGGCCTTTGCGCGCGGGGTCCAGCTCGATTTCACTCGACCAGGGAAACCCGTGGAAAACGCCTTCATCGAGTCCTTCAACGGCCGGCTCCGCGATGAGTGTTTGAACGTGCACCAATTCACGTCGATCGAGGATGCGAAGGCCAAGATCGAAGCGTGGCGCATCGACTACAATCAGCGCCGACCGCACAGCTCGCTCGGCCATCTGACACCGAACGAGTACGCGCAGCAACGTCAGAACCAACGACCGTCAGAGGCTGCGATTTTCCAATGACGGCTGTCTCGTTGCGGGACCAACGTCATAACCCGGAGCAGTCTACCCTCGACTGTTCAGTGACCAGGGGAGCTTACGGCGATGATGACGAAGGCGACCAAGGCGAAGCCGGTGATGTGGGGCCCGTCGATCGTGGGCTTTGGCGATCACGAATATGCCGGGTCCAACGGCAAGTCCATCCAGTGGTTTCAGGCCGGCTTCTCGCCGCGCAAAGCTGCGCTGACGCTGTCCCTGATGGGTGGCAAGGATGCGACGCTGTTGGCCAAGCTCGGACTTGGTGCGAAGGGCGCGGGGTGCCTGTACATCAAGCGGCTGGCCGACGTGCACCAGCCGACGCTGCAGAAGTTGATTGATGCATCGGTCAGTAACCTCCGCAAGATCGCTGCCGAAAAAAAGAAAAGAGGTTAGGAGAGAGGGCTCTCCTAACCTTCTGTATCGCTGCTCCTGTCTCGAATTACTTCGGCCGCTTGGCGACGTTCAGCTCGCCCAGCTTTGCCACCATGTCTGGCCCGGCCGACGCCGGCTTCACTGCGTTGTCGATGTGGAGGATCTTGCCGTCGGGCGCGATGTAGAACGTCCAGCGCCGCGCGAGCCCCAGCTGCCCGAGCACGCCGTACTTGTTGGCGATTTCCTTGGATACGTCACTGAGGATTGGATAGTCCGCCTCGTGCATCTGCGCGAACTTCGTGTTGTCCTCGATGTTGTCGACGCTAATCATGTAGTACGCGACGTTGTACTGCCGAATCAGATCGCCGCTCTCACGGAGCGACTTGCATTCGGCCGTTCAACCACCAGTGAACGCCTTCGGGAACCACGCCAGCACCACCGCCTGCTTGCCGCGCGACTCCTGAAGCGAGTGCGTCTTGCCGTCCGATCCCGGCGCCGAGAAGGCGGGGGCCTGGTCACCAACCTTGAGTTCCACGGCAGGTGCCTGGGCCATCGCGCTGCTCGTCACCAGGCTCAAGGCCGCGCCAAGGGCGACTTTGAGCCATGACTTCATGCGCATCAGCTGATCCTCCACCGGGGAATGGTATCCCAATTGCGCACGCCAACGCGGGGCCAGATGAAGTGCCGTTGCGCCTTCTGAGGCTCTGGATTTCAGCGCCTTCTGTGGCCCTAGAATCGAATGGTGGGTAAGCGGATCCGGAAAGGCCTGGTGGTCCTGGCGGCGGCGACAGCCGGGCTGATGCTGGCCGCGCTTCTGGCCGTTCATACCCCCATGGCTCGCAGTCGCGCTTTGGCGTGGGCGTCGAAATTCCTCACGCGATATCACCTCGAACTCGAGGCGCAAAACCTGTCCTACAACGCGCTCACCAGACGAATTACGCTGACGGATGTTCGCCTCGCGGCGGTGGGCCACCGTGGCCGGCCGTTCCTCATCGCGACCCGGATCGAGGTGAAGCTGCCGTGGGGCGTGATTCGCCGCCGCTTCTCGATCGACCACCTCGCGATCGATCGGGGCCTCGTCGACATTGTCCGCGACGAGAACGACGTCGTGAACCTGCCACCCTCGTCGAACGCCCCGACACCGGAACAAGCCCGCCGGCTCGACATCCGGTCGCTGTCGCTGAAGGCCCTCGACGTTCGATATGACGACAGATTCCGTCACTGGGGGATCACGGTGCCGCGCATCGAATCCGAACTGCTCAACACCACGCTCGGCGCCAAGGGCAACTTTGGCGTGCGTGGCGGCATTACGATCCGGCTTCGCGATCGAGCGATGTCGCTCGAGCCGTTCGAGACAGTGATGACCTTCGACGGCTCAAACCTGTCCCTCGAGCAAGCCCGATTGTCGTCGCCGGAGCTCGACGCGTTTCTCAGCGGGCCGATCGCTCGCGTGCTCGATTCGCCCTCGTTCGATCTGTCCCTCAAAGGCAGCGTCGACCTCGACCAGGCGATCAAGTGGGTGCCGCCGCCGCCCGTGCCGGTGTCGGGACAGGCCACGATCGAAGGACGGATCAGAGGCCCGGCGCGGAACTGTGCGGTCGATCTGACGGTGCATAGCAACACGCTCGATGTTGGCCGCGAGCGCGAGCTGGGCCTGGCCGGCCCCGTGCGAGTAACCGTCGAAACTGTTTCGGGGCATGACCTCATCATCTCGCCGCAGTCCGGCGGATCGGTTCGCGCGAAGTTCAACGTGCCATGGGGAAAGGCCGCAACCAGCACCGCCGCGGCGACATGGAGCGGCGTCGATTCACAGGCGGCGCTGCGCATGGCAAATGTCAACCCTCAAGCCATCGGCGCCAGGTTCGACGGGGACGGCACCTTCGAATTCAGCGAGCCCCGACACTTCGCGATTCGCAACCGCTCGCACGGCTACGCGCGGCCCGGCGCGGTCGCCATGTCCGGCACCATCAACGCGACCATCGTTGGAGATGACTACCAGCTCGATCACCGCAACACGTTTCCAGGATTCGATTTCGAAGGCCGGATGTCCGGCCGCATCAACCGCAGCGAGGCGCTGCTCAGCACGATGAACGGGCCGGCGCACGCGATCGTGCGCGACGTGGCGCAAGCGGCACGCAGTGCGGCGGCCCTGGGATTCCCGGTTGCCGAGATCATGTTCGAGGTGCGCGGCGGCCTCGATGCGCCGATGACGCTGGGCGGTTCGTACAAGGTCCCGGAAATCGAAACGACGGTCGCTGGAGAGGCAGTCGATCTCCCGCTGCTCGGACGGGTGCGTGCTTCGGCCAGCGTGGTTGCCGATTCGAAGCGTGCCGCGATTTCGTCGATCAGCCTCCAGCAGGGAACGGCGGCAATCACCGGTGATGCGGCGGCGCATCTCACCAACCGCACCTGGTCCGGAAGACTTCACGTCGAGGCACCGGACGCGACCGAGCTCCAGGGTGACGTTCCCGAGCGTTGGCGGGTGGCCGGCCAGATTTCCGCGGATGCGACCCTTGGCGGCACCTTCGATCAACTCAGGCTCGACACGACGATCAACGCTACAGCGCTGCGGTTTGCCGGACAGCCGATCGATCGGGCCGTGGCGAAGGCCGTGGTGACGGCCGAGGCGATTAACGTGTCATCGCTCGAGCTGCACCAGGGCGCGGGCTACCTGGCCGGCCGCGTCCGCTATGCCTGGGAATCGGGCGCCTACGAAGCCCGCCTCAAGGGCGATCGTCTCACCTGGCAGGGCACGGTGCTGTCACCGAACGACACGCAGGCGATCGTTGCCGTGCAGTTCGAAGGTGCCGGGACGGTCGCGCAGCCAAAGGGCCAAGCCAACCTGGATTTCGCGTTGACCGGGGGCAGAGCCGGCTCACTCTTCGGCGCCGGGCAGGCGACGGCCGATCTGCGCGGCGACCACGCTCGCGTGGTGGCGCGGCTCCCGCAGATCGGCGCCCTCGTCAACGCCGACGTCGCCACCGCGCCGCCGTACGACTATCGTGTGAACGCGCAACTCGACCGGTTCGAGCTGACGCGCCTGTCGCCGTTCATCGGCGCCATCGAGACCGAAGTACTGGGTTTCGCCACCGGCACCGTGACCGCGTCAGGCCGCCTCGCCGACGACCGGGATCGCGTGGCGTTTGTGAACATCACCGAGCTCGACGCGGGAATCGGCGGTGTGCCGGTGTCGCTGCTCTCGCCGCTCAACGCCACAATGCGCGGCGACGACGTAACCCTGGAGGACCTGTTCGTGCGCGTCGGCTCGGGACGGTTGTCCGTCGCCGGCGAGTGGCCGCAGAAGGCGCAGATGGCCCAGACAGGCCAACGCATGCTCGGCGCCGAGGGAAGTGTCCGGGCGCGGTTCGACGGCGATCTTCAGGACGCCATTCGCCTCGGCAAGGCGTTCGGCGTGCCGGTGTCGATCGACGGCAGCGGCGCGATGCAATTCGATCTGAAGAGCAACGGCAGCCGGCTCGGCACGTCCGGCACCCTGGCCATCAGGAACGGCATGCTCGGATGGGTCAACGCGCCGGCCGCGGTGCAGGCCTTCAACGTCAACGCCGCAATCAGCGGAGAACAGCTGGTTCTCGAGCGCATCTCCGGCAACGTGGCGGCCGGAGGCGTGATCGGCAGCTTTTCGGGCAAGGGCGCCGCGAAGGTCCTCGAGCTGTCGCTGGACGCGATTGACGGGGCCGTGGTCCTCGACGCTGCGAGGTTCACGTTCTCGGGCATTCCGGTCGAACAACAACGGCCCTCGCGGTTCGAGCTGTCGAAGGGCAGCCTGGCCATGGCCGATGTGTCGTGGACCGTTGCCGGGAACCCTCTGCTGTTCGGCGGGTCGGTCAACATTGCCGCCGACGATCCGGCGCTGCACCTGGCGATCACGGGCCTGGTGGATCTCCGCGTCCTCTCGGCCTTGACGAGCGCGGTGGCCTTCGACGGCAACGCCGACATCAACACCCGCATCGAAGGCACCGTGGCCAGGCCGCTGCTGGACGGCCGCGTGACGCTGGCCGGCGCGGAGATCGCGGTCGCCGATCCGCGCCTGGTGCTGTCCGAATTGAACGGCCCGATCCTGCTCGATGGGCGGCGCGCGGTGTTTGACGGGGTTCGCGGCCTCGCTAATGGCGGCGCGCTGGGCCTCGACGGCTCGGTCGAGCTCGACGGAACGATCCTGAGTGGCGGCGCTCTGAACATTCAGGCGCACGGCGTGGCCATCGAATTGCTCGAGGGCCTGCGCAGCGAGCTCGATGCGCTGGTGACCTTCCGGCCCGATCCGCGCAGTCCATCGCTCACCGGCGACATCAGAATCGCCCAGGCGGCCTACACCGAGACGATCACGCTCGCGGCGCTCGCCAGGCAGGCGGCGGTGCCGGTCGCGTTCGGTCCGGCCCCGGAACGGCCGTACCTCGACCGGCTTCAGCTCAATCTCGACATCACCACCACCGATGACATCGTCGTTGACAACAACTACGGGCGCCTCGCCGCCGCGGCCAACGTCCGGATCGTCGGCACCGTGGCCCAGCCGGGCGTGGACGGCCGAATCACGCTGAGCGAAGGTGGACAGATTTTTCTCGCCGGGCGGACATTCCGGATCACACGCGGCGACATCTCCTTCACCGACCGCCGGCACATCCACCCTGAGTTCAACATCGCGGCCGAAACCAACCTTGGCGGCAGCGGCACCGTGACGCTGACCCTGACCGGCACGCTAGAGCGGCCAACCATTGATCTGACGTCGGAGAACGGCGCCATGACGCCGGGCGAGATTGCCGCCAGCCTGGTGGGATCGACCAACACCGAAACCGCCCTGACCCTGCTGTCCGCCGATCTCCTCGGGGTCACGGGCCGCGCCATCGGCCTCGACGCTGTCCGTCTCGAACGCGGCGATATTACCGATCGCGACTTTCGCGACTACCAGGAAGATCCTACGCTGATCGTCAACAATCGCACCGACCCGACGACGCGGCTGACGGTGGGTAAACGGCTGAGCGACCAGGTGGAATTCACCGTGTCGCAGAACCTTCGTGAGAACGGCAAGGCGACGTTCATCATCAGTAACTTCCCGCGCCGCAACGTCGAGCTGCGCGCGCTGTCTCGCGACAGCGGCACGATCAGCGTCGGCGTTCGCCACGAGATCACGTTCGGCAACGGCACCAGCAAGCCGCCGCCGGAACGGCGGGTGCGGCCGTCGATCGCCGGTGTCACGGTCAGCGGCGTCGATCCGTCGAGCGCCGCCGTGGCGCAGCAGGAGATCGAGCTCGGGCCCGGCGACGAGTTCGATTTCCTGAAGCTGCAGCAGGACGTCGATCGCCTTCGCGAAATGTTCCACGCGCAGGGCTTCCTCGAGGCGCGCGTCCGCACGCGCCGGACGGAGTCGGATGATGCCCGCACGGTGGTGATTGAGTTCATCATCTCTCGCGGCCCCAGGACCATCCTGCAGATTGACGGCTTCGCGGCGCCGGCCGACCTCGTCGCCGAGCTCGAAGAGGCCTGGCATCAGAACGTCTTCGATCAGTTCCTGGTCGAAGACCTGACTCGGCGCGTGCGCCGCCACCTGGTGAGCAGCGGCGATTTGGGCAACGTCGTGGTCGGGCGCCTCGATCGGAC
>Ga0233424_10003042_pt1 | contig 11173 bp, 11 predicted proteins | sample Watercolumn_Towu_FD_181011 | JGI IMG/M metagenome (GOLD analysis project Ga0233424, IMG submission 181011) | Freshwater microbial communities from Lake Towuti, South Sulawesi, Indonesia - Watercolumn_Towuti2014_125_MG | ecosystem: Environmental > Aquatic > Freshwater > Lake | place: Indonesia... | reverse complement strand
TTTAGACCTGGATCAATCTCGATGGTCCGACTGTCCGCGTCAAATGCCGGCTCACCAACCAGCGCGGCGACATGACGCAGTACGCCGCCCGCACGCAGGAGATGCCGGCGGTGTATACGAACGGTCCGTACCATCGCCTGATGACGTACACGGGGGACAAGCCGTTCACGGGTGATGGGCTGACGCAGATCGTCAAGCCAAAGGACCACAAGGGCCCGTGGATGCACTGGCTGGCAAGCGAATGCTGGGCGGCCCACGTCGACGACGCCGGATGGGGCCTGGGCGTGTGGCATCCGGGGAACTATCGCTTCACCGGTGGGTTCGCGGGGAAGCCGGGCCGCGGCGGGCCGAAGGACGAGGCGACCGGCTACATCGCGCCGCACCGGCAGGAGATCCTCGACCACAACATCGTCCACGAATACGAATATGTTCTTATCCTCGGCAAGCTCGACGACATCCGCGCCCGCGTCTTGAAGGAAGCACGCAGGCCCGCCGCGCCGAACTATCGCTTCGCCAAGGATCGCCAGGGCTGGCACCACGTCAATGCCTCCGACACCGGTTGGCCATTCGACGGCGACATGAAAGTGTTGCTCGACCGCGACGACGCCCAGATGCATTCGCCGGCCACGTTCTTCAGGGCCGCGGAGGCGCCGACCCTGCGTGTCGAGGCTGCCTTCCACACCAAGGAGACGATCGGTCAAATCTACTGGACCACCTTCGGCGATCAGGACTTCAGCGAAAAAAGCAGCATCCGCTTTCCGATCGTCGGCGACGGCGCGTTCCGCACCTACACCGTGAACCTCGCGAAGTCCGAGCGCTACGAAGGTATTATCACGGGACTGCGTTTCGACCCGACGCCGGTGGGGCATGAGGGAGACTGGATGCGCATCAAGTCGATCGCGCTGGGGAAATAGCGCAGCGGCCTACGTTCGCCGCCAGCGCCACGGAATCAGCATCGGGACCTCGCTACGATATTTCTCGTATTCTTCTCCGTATTGCCGAACCAGGTCGCGTTCCTCCAGTTTGACGGCGAGCACGATGTAAAGCGTCCAGCCGGCATTCATCAAGAACAACTCGCGCGGCATGACGGGTTGTGCCCAGAGCACGATGAGTAGGCCGAACATGAGGGGATGGCGAACGTAGCGATACGGCCCCTCGACGATGAGCGGTCCATGCGTGTCGGCGTCGCCCGTCCAGGCTTGCGTGAGGCCAAAGAAGCGATTGTGATCGAAGCGCGCCGCACACCACGCCACGCCTACGCTGGCAAGTAGGCAGATGCCGACGACCCAGACAGGCCCCTCCCAGATCGCCTCACCTGGCAACGGCTGCCAGCACAGCGTCACGATGCCGAGCACGATCCCCGATGCGGCCACATAGGTCGAGCGTTCCAGCGCGGCTAGAATGACGTGAGTGATGGCTCGCTTGAACGTCTCGCGCGCCATGCCGCTGTGCTGCAGTGCGAACAATCCGAGCAGGCTGACGTCAACCAGCCACGGCGTAAGGCCCTCCGACGTGTCCGGGCGAGGCCACACGCCAACGCCCGTGCCGAGCAGGTAGAGCATGAAGATGCCCGCGCCTGCGAGGCCGATCAGGTAAGAAACCACTGCAAAAACGCGTCGCCACATCAATTCTGATCCCTAACCACTAACCCCTAACCACTGACTGTGTAAGATGTCAACACGAGGCGGCTCTCTCATTCTAGTCTCTTCGCGAAAGGCATCCGATGGCTACCAAGGGTGAAATGTTCGCGGGCTTGACGGTCGCGATGGTCACTCCCTTCAAGAACGGCCAGGTCGATTACGACGCCCTGCGCAAGCTCGTCGATTGGCATATCGTCGAGGGGACCGACTGCCTGGCGCCGTGCGGTACCACCGGCGAATCGCCGACACTCGACCATGAGGAGCACGAAAGGGTCGTCGCCATCGTGTGTGAACAGGCGCGCGGCCGAATCAAAGTGATGGCGGGCACCGGCTCCAACAGCACGCGTGAAGCGATCCGCCTGACCAAGGCCGCCAAGAAGGCCGGCGCGGATGGGGCACTCATGGTCGGCCCGTACTACAACAAGCCGACGCAGGACGGCTACTACAAGCACTTCGCCGCCGTGGCCGAGGCCGTCGATTTGCCGATCGTGCTTTACAACATTCCCGGCCGCACCGGCTCGAACATGCTGCCTGAAACCATCGCGAAGCTGGCCAAGCTGCCGACGATCGTCGCCGTCAAGGAAGCGACCGGCTCGATGGACCAGGCGTCGAGCATCGCCGCGCTGTGCGACATCACGCTGCTGTCCGGCGACGACAGCCTGACACTGCCGCTGATGAGCATCGGCGGCCGCGGTGTGGTCAGCGTGGTCGGGAACATCGTGCCGCGCGACATGAAAGCGATGCTCGCCGCGTGGGAGGCGGGCAAGCTCGCCGACGCCGTCAAGTGGCACTACAAGCTCTTCGCCCTCTGCCGCGACATGCTCGGCATCGCCACCAATCCGATACCGATCAAGACGGCAATGAAGATGCTGGGCCGCGACACCGGGGAACTGCGCCTGCCGATGTGTCCCATGGACGCCTCGCTCGATGCAAAGCTGCGTCAGACGCTGGCGGCGTATGGGTTGCTATGAGATTTCGTGGCACGCCGTCAACATTCGTAGAATCTTTCCCCGCAACCGGCTGCGCTGGCGGCATGAGTGAAATGCCAACTCGCGAGGGGTATATCCCCTCATGGCTTGGTACCGTCTACACATCCAGTGCCGGCATGGCGGTGGCGCCGGCCGTTGAGGGCGCGTCCGATTCTCCGAGCTGCCGACATCTCTCTGGGCTTGCCCCTTGACGCCTTCCCTGTGATCGAAGACGATAACGACACACGAAACTCAATCCCGTGAGGTTGCCATGCAGCAGCTCCCACGCCTCTTTGCTGATCCGCCTTCTCACTATCGCTCGCGCCGGGAATTCCTGAGCCGTGTCGGCGGCGGTTTTGGCATGCTTGCCCTTGCGGGCCTCTTGCAGGACCAGGACTTGCTCGCTCAAGATGATGCCTGGCGCTCTCCGGATCCGGCTCGCCCGTTGGCGGCGCGCGTCGGGCATCATCGTGCGAAGGCCAAACGCGTCATCTGGCTTTTCATCAACGGGGGTCCGAGCCATGTGGACACGTGGGACTACAAACCCGAGCTGATTCGGCGCGATGGGCAGGAGCTGGTTGGCTTCGATCGGAATACCGGGTTCTTTCGCGACAACGTTGGACCGATCATGCGGTCGCCGTTCCGCTTTCGCCAGCATGGTCAGTGCGGCAAATATGTTTCGGACATCTTTCCGAACCTGGCCCGGCACGTCGACAAGATGACATTCATCCACTCGTGCTGGACCGATTCCAACAACCATTCGCCGGCACTGATGAAAATCAACACGGGCTTCACGCGCATGGGCTTTCCGTGTGCCGGCTCGTGGGTGACGTATGGGCTCGGGAGCGAGAGTCAGAATCTGCCGTCGTTCGTGGTGATGTATGACACGCTCGGGCGGGGGCTGCCGAAGGGATATTCGCAGAACTGGGGGGCGGGCTTCCTGCCGAGCATTTACCAGGGGACGGCGCTGAAGCCGCAAGGTTCGCCGATCGACAACCTGCTCAGGCCAGGCGATCTGACCGATCAACAGCAGCGCAATCAGCTCGACTTGATGGCCCGGCTCAATCGCCGGCAGATCGAGCAACGGCCTGGAGACAGCGATCTCACCGCCCGCGTCGAGACGTTCGAGCTGGCCTATCGCATGCAACTGGCGGCCCCGGAGGCGATTGACCTGGCGCGGGAGACCGAGGGAACGCATCGGCTGTACGGGACCGACAACCCGCGCTGTCAGCATTTCGCCAAGCAATGCTTGATCGCTCGGCGGATGGTCGAGCGCGGCGTCCGCTTCGTGCAAATCTACTCCGGCGGCGAGGAAAACGAGCGAAGCTGGGACGGACACATGAACATCGCGGCGAATCATACGGGATTCGCCGGCGAGACCGATCAGCCGATCGCGGCGCTTCTAACCGACCTCGAGAGCCGGGGCATGCTGGAAGAGACGCTTGTCATTTGGGGCGGCGAGTTCGGCCGGTTGCCGCTCGTGCAGCGCGGCGGAACAGGACGCGATCACAATCCACATGCCTTCACGTACTGGCTCGCGGGGGGCGGCGTCAAGGCTGGCTATTCGCACGGCGCAACCGACGAGATCGGCCATCGCGCCGCGGACGACCGAGTGAGCGTTCACGACCTGCACGCGACCATCTTGCACCTGATCGGCCTCGACCACCTGCGCTTGACCTATCGCTACAGCGGCCGCGACTTCCGCTTGACCGACGTACACGGCGACGTGGTGCGCGAGGTGCTCGGATGAGCGCGCGTTGAGTTGCCCCGGCAAAGGATGTCCGGTAGGACGGATTTGCAATCCGTCCTCACAGACCGGCCCGGCGGCGTCACATGTTTGGGTCGTTGCACCATCAAAGACGAATTTCAAATCCGTCCTACGGGAATTGACCTATGTGGAACCTTCCCCCGCCGCCCGGATTTCAGGGGCTGCATCCCGACAGGTCGTTGAATGTGTACTTGCGGCATCTGCCACATTGGCGACAGGACGGCGCCACCTACTTCGTTACCTTTCGCCTGGACGATTCGCTGCCGCAAGCCAAACTTCGCGAACTAGAAACAGTGCGACAGGACTGGGCGAAGAAAAACCCGGAACCGCGTCGCAAGGAGCAACTCGAAGAGTTGTCGAACGAGGTGATGCGGCGCGTCGAGCGTTGGCTGGACCAGGGCATGGGGCGTTGCCGTCTTCGCGAGCGCGCCGCTGCGAAAATTGTCGCGGATGCACTGCACTATTTCGATCGGGATCGATACGAGCTGGGCAGCTATGTCGTCATGCCGAATCACGTCCATGTGATCGTCAAGCCGTTGAAGTGCGACATCGAACCGCTGGAGTCCATCCTCCAGTCATGGAAACGATACACTTCCCGGCAGATCAACTCGCTCGATCGCTCCGAAGGATCGTTATGGCAGGAAGAAAGCTTCGATCGGATCATTCGCGATGAGGAGCACCTTTATCGAGCGATTCAATACATTGGCCGGAATCCGACATACGCCGGACTGAAGATCGAAAGCTGTCCGTTATGGATCTCCCCCGCGTGGATCGCCGCAGGATGGCGATTCGAACCCACGTAGGACGGATTTGCAATCCGTCCATCCCCGCGCGTGAACGGTGCGCCGAATCAAGGGTACGTAGGACGGATTTGCAATCCGTCCATCCCGCGCGTGAACCGTGCGCCGAATCAAGGGCACGTAGGACGGATTTGCAATCCGTCCATCGTCGCGTGAAGCGGTGCGTCACACGGAGGGCGCTTCGGACGGATTGCAAATCCGTCCTACGGCGCCATGAAAATTGGATTTCGCGTTGGGCGCTTCGGACGGATTGCAAATCCGTCCTACGTGAGGCTGGCCGTGAAGGTTCTGGTCTGGAGCATACTGATCGTGCTCAATGTGCCGCTGCTCATCGGCCTGGGTTGGCTCTTTTTTGGAACGTGGCAAAAATTCCTTCTCACCTTATTATCGGCACTAAGCAGCATGATCGGCGCCCTTGTGTCTGAAAATACCAACAGCGATGAAGTCACCCATCCCATCTGGCTCGTGGTGTTCGCGTTCACTTACGCTGCCTTTGCGTACGTTCAATATTTGATGCTCTCTTGGCTCGGAATAGACATATGAAAATCGTCAATGCCAACGACGTGCGCGAATGGTATCTGCAAGCGGCCGACCTGGCGGAGTTCAGCCGAGGCATTGGGCGGCCGGATCGCGATGATCTGATGATGCGGCAGGTCGATTTGCCGTTGCATCTGCAGGTTACGATCGAGGCGCGGGCCGATGAGCTGGAAGGGCCGGTGCCGGTCGAGGCGCTCACGTCGATTCCGTTTTTCAGCCTGTGCAAGGGGATCTTCCTGCCGCTCTCAGGGTTGGCGCCGGAGCGGGCCGCGCCGCTGTTCGGCTTTATTGCCGCACCGGCGACGGAGGATCGCGCCACGCTCGTGCGCAATTTTCTCGCCAAGGACATCGGCCTGTCGCTGCTGCAGAAGATCGGCTGTCTGCTCGGCGATCCGTTTCTGGGCAAGCGCAGCAGCTTTCGGCGCGACAGCCTGATTCGCTTGCTACGGTCGATGCGCATGGTGCAACGCTCGGCGATGCTCGACCGGCTGACCAGGGTCGGCGACGTGGCAGTGCTGTTTGCCGAGAATTTCAGCGACATCAAGGGAGACCCGCCCCTCACTGCGCTCGAAGTGCTCGAGTGCTTGCGGCTCTTCCCCAAGCAAAGAAATGTGCACAAGCTTGCCATCCTGCGGTCGCTGCTGGGGCGGTGCGGCAAGATGGAGTCGTACTTCCTCGTCAAGCTGCTGCTGCGCAGCGCGGGATTCGGCTTCGACTATCAAGGGCCGCTCCTGACGCGCGTGCTGGCCGAGCAATTCAAGGTCAGTCCGGAGGCTCTCGAACATGCGATGGCGCTGACCGACCCGCTCAAGGTGGCGCGCGTCCTGACCGAGGAAGGCGCGGAAGGGCTACGCAAGATTCAACTCCGCCCACTCTCTCCCGTGCGCCCGGCCCTGGCGAGCGGCGCGGTCGAGGAAATCAAGAAGTATCCCGTTTGGGTCGAACGCAAATACGACGGCATTCGCCTGCTCCTGCACAAGCAAACCGACGATCACGGCTCGGTCCTGTGCGGCGCCTACACGCGGAACCGCAACGATTGGCTGGAGATGATTCCGGGCTTGCCGCCGACCATCAAGATGCTGCCGGCGAAATCGGTGATCATCGACGGCGAGTTGTTCGGGACGGTGCCGAGCATGGAAGGTCCGCGTCCGGCGTCGGTGTATGAGGTCTATTGCTTCCTGCAGGGCGAACCGGTCAAGCCGGTGCAGCTCAAGTATGCCGCGTTCGATATTCTCTACGTCAACGGGCAGGATGTCACGCGTTTGCCGTTGTCGCAGCGCCGGCAATATCTGATGGCGCTCGTCGCGCCGGTGTCCGCGCTGGCATTGCCGGTGCCGATCGCGGTAGCGGACGGGCAAATGGTGAGCAATCGCGACGACCTCAATCGGCTCTTCCATCACTTCCGCGCTCAAGGATACGAAGGGATCATTGCCAAGGACTGGAGCGGCACGTACCACCTCGCGGCGCGCGACCCGGCGTGGGTGAAACGCAAGCCGGAGATCACGCTCGACCTCGTGCTGCTCGCCGGCGTCTATGCCGTGACCTCGAAGGAAACGGCGGGACTGTTCGGCTCCTACGTGATCGGCGTCCGCAACGCGATGGGCGGGTTCGACGACGTCGGCGACGTGGCCGGCGTGGACAAGGCGCGCGACCTGCAAATCCAGTCCGAGATCATGCGCCAGGGCCTGCTCACCGGCCGCCGCGTCGAACGCATCAGCTCCAGCGGCACCCGCCCAGGCCTCGAGTTCCGCCCCGCCATCGTCGTCACCGTCAAGTTCGAAGGGGTCGTCCGCGAACGCTCCGGCAAGTACAGCCTGCGCGACCCCAAGATCGCCCTGATCCGCTCCGACAAGTCCGCCTTCGAAGCCGACGATACGACCGCGATCGAGAAAGTGTATCTGGACATGAGCTTGAGTTAGCCTTGGAGTGCGGAGGCAAAGCTTCCGCTTTCTTTCTTCAAGCGCCAGGAATAATAGACCAAAGAAAGTATGAAAATTGGAAAGAAACTAAGAAAGAAAGCGGAGGCTTTGCCTCCGCGCTCCAAGGAGTTGCCATGAACCGAATTTTTGTCCTCTCGGCGTTTCTACTTCTTGCCGGCGTTACGATCGGCGGCGAAGACAACAAGGTCGTTCTCTTCAACGGCAAGGACCTCGACGGCTGGATTGCCGAGGGGGCGAAGGATTATAAGGACGGCGACAAGGTCATTCCGGTCTGGACGGTCAAGGACGGCAACCTCAACTGCGACGGCAAGGGCTTCGGCTTCCTGCGCTACTCGAAGCAGGAGTTTGCCGACTTCCATTTCCACCTCGAATACCGCATGCAGGCCAAGTGCAACTCGGGCGTCGGCATTCGCACCGTGCCGTTCGATCCCAAGAAATCGACCGACACGCGCCCGTCTTACGCTTGTTACGAGATTCAACTGATCGACGACTTCGGCAAGGCGCCGACGAAGTACTCCAATGGCTCGCTCTACCGCTACGTCGCGCCGTCGTCGAACCCGTCCAAGGCGCCGGGGGAGTGGAACGTCCTCGATATCGAATGCAAGGGGCCGAAGATCGTCATTCATCTCAACAAGGAGAAGATCATCGACTTCGACCAGAGCACCGACGAAAAGCTCAAGAAGAACCCCGTCAAAGGCTATCTGTGCGTGCAGAACCACGGCGGCAAGATCGAATTCCGCAACCTGTGGGCACGCGAGATCAAGTAAGAGCCATCACGCCAGGTCGTCGAGGACGTGGCCGAGCTTGTCCTTCTTCGTTTTCAGATAGCGGGCATTGTGCTTGTTCGGCTCAACCTGGATCGGCACGCGCTCGATAATTTGCAGCCCATAGCCGTCGAGTCCGACGACCTTGGACGTGTTGTTGGTCAAAAGACGAATCTGCCGAATGCCGAGATCGAAGAGAATCTGCGCGCCGATGCCGTACTGGCGGAGGTCGGCCGGGAAGCCGAGGGCCTTGTTCGCTTCGACGGTGTCGAGCTTTTCTTCTTGCTGCAGCTTGTACGCTTTGAGCTTGGGCAACAGCCCGATTCCGCGGCCTTCCTGACGCATGTAAAGCACGACGCCTTTGCCTGCCTGCGCAACCTGAGCCATGGCCTGGGCGAGTTGCGGCCCGCAGTCGCACAGCATGCTCGAAAGGATATCGCCGGTCAAACACTGGCTGTGGACGCGCACGAGGATCGGCTCGTTTTGCACGGGCACCACGCCGTTGACCTCGACGCCGACGCCTCCCATGCACAGGGCGAGGTGCGGCTCCGGATCGACGACCGACGTATAAGGGATGAGGTCGAAATCGCCGAACTTTGTTGGAAGCTTGACGACGAGTTCGCGGTGAATGAGCCGTTCGCGCGTCCGGCGATACTTGATCAGATCCTCGATGGTGCACATCTTGAGCTGATGCTGGCTGCAGAATTCGCGCAGGAACGGCAAGCGCGCCATGGTGCCGTCGGGATGGACGATCTCGCAAATGACGGCGGCCTCCTTGAACCCGGCCAGCCGTGCGAGATCGACGCTGCCTTCGGTATGTCCGGCGCGCACCAGCACGCCGCCATCCTTGGCGCGCAAGCCGTCCACGTGGCCCTTGCCGCGAATAATGTCGCTCGGCGAAGAACGCTCATCGACGGCGACGGCGACGGTTCGAGCGCGATCGAAGGCGCTCGTGCCCGTGGTGATGCCGAAGCGAGCGTCGATCTTCTGCGTGAACGGCGTCGTCGGACCTTCGAAGTTCGAACCGGTCGCGACTTCCAGGTGCAGGCGGTCGCAGATCTTGCCGGACATCGCGAGACAGACGATGCCGCACGCGTTGCGCATCATGAAGTTGATGACTTCCGGCGTGGCGCACTCGGCGGGGATGATGACGTCGCCTTCGTTCTCGCGCTGCTCGTCATCGACCAGAACGATCATGCGTCCCGCCTTCAGGTCGGCCAAGGCCTCTTCGATCGGCACAAAATCTTGCGAGTTCGGCATGGTGATTGCCCAAGTCACGATGTCATTTGACCTGGATATCTTATTCGCGCACGAGGGTTATTGACACGGCAGACTGGGTGCGTCATGCTGCGACGCATGGAACACGATCAACGGTTCAAGACGCTGCTGCGAACGTTCTTCGCGGATTTTCTGCAATTGTTTTTCGCAGAGTGGGCGGAGCGCTTTGACCTGTCGCACGTCGAATGGCTGGACAAGGAGTTGCTGGCGGTTCCCGGGCAGGAAACGCCGCATGTTGCCGACATGGTTGCCCGCGTCGCCGCCAAACAAGCGGTCTTGGGTGGAGAGAAGGAACCGCCCTGGCTTGTATTGGTCCACATTGAAATCGAATCGGGGGAGCGGGCGACCGACATCAAGGCGAGAATGCCGCGATACTACCATCAACTGCGTGCGACGTATGACCTGCCGGTGCTGCCAATTGTCGTCTATCTGCGAATGCAGTTGCAGGGCATCGGGGAAGACGTGTACGTCGAGCGGTTCTGGGAGCTGGAAATCAGCACGTTTCGCTACCTCTACGTGGGACTTGCGGCACTCGATGGTGTAAGATACGTGGAGGGCGAGAACTGGTTGGGAGTGGCGCTGGCGGCGCTGATGCGATTCCCGCCCGAACGTGCCGCGTGGCTCGGCGCGGAGGCGCTGCGCCGACTCACGACCGCGCAAGTGACGCCGACTCAGCGATTCTTGCTTGCCGAGTGCGCGCGAGCGTATCTCGACCTGAATGAGGCGCAGAAATTGGAATACGATCGGATGCTTCATTCGCAGTCCTTCACGGGAGTCCGTGCCATGGCGAAATCGTATTACGAAGAAGGCATTGAAAAGGGCATTGAAAAGGGCCGCCTGCTGGATCGCCAGGAATCGATTCTGGCTATTCTCGAAGAGCGTATCGGCGAGGTATCGCCGGCACTGCGCAAACATATCGAATCGCTATCGTGGCAGGACCTCTCGACATTGCTGCGCAAGCTTGCAAAGGCCGAAACTCTGACGGAGGCCGGCCTGGGCGAGTTTGAAGGGTAATCGGTGCTTGCCTCGGGTCTCAAGACTCGCGAGAATGGATGATACCCGCCATTGCTCCCTATCCTTGCTTCCTACCGCCAGGCTGGACAAGACCTGAGCAGACATGATGAAAGATTCCTCAGATGAATGATCGTCGCGTTGGACTTTGGCTCATCGGCGCCCTGGGCGGCGTCAGCTCGACTGCCGTCCTCGGTCTATCCGCTCTGACACGCAAACTCACCGACACCACCAGCCTCGTCACGGCGTCGCCGCTCTTTCGCGGCGTCGATCTCGACGATTTCGGGTCTTTCGTCATCGGCTGACACGACATTCGCCGCAGCAGCTTTGCCTAAGCTGCCCGCGAGTTGCTGCAGCGCTCCAATGTCTTTAGTGAGGCACTGATCCAGGCGTGCCAGCCCGATCTCGATCGCTGGACCGCGAACGTGCGCCCCGGCACCGTGCTCGGCGCGGGACCGACGATCGGC
>Ga0233424_10003041_pt1 | contig 11182 bp, 12 predicted proteins | sample Watercolumn_Towu_FD_181011 | JGI IMG/M metagenome (GOLD analysis project Ga0233424, IMG submission 181011) | Freshwater microbial communities from Lake Towuti, South Sulawesi, Indonesia - Watercolumn_Towuti2014_125_MG | ecosystem: Environmental > Aquatic > Freshwater > Lake | place: Indonesia... | reverse complement strand
ATTTGATATTCTTATTATGAATTTGTAGTAATGATTTTGGTAAATAATTTTTTGATGGTATTCCACTTACCACAAATCTGTTTTGAACCGATAATACTTTCATTAAATAATTAAAGTAAAAATTTAATTACTAGGTTAAAAAATTATAACTTTTCAATTAATTTTATCTTAAATTCTTTATCAGCCCACCTTAATTTAATTATGTGTCCGATAAAATTTTCTATTTCTTCATTGTCTTCTATTTTAGCATTTGTTTTAGTATACAACCCAATATCTTTTCCTAAATTTATTTGCACTTTTGATTCAAGCACAGATAATTTAACCATCAGATTTCCAATATCATTTCTAATTAAATTTTGACAATCATTTTTTAATTTTACTAATCCATTAAATATTTTATATAATCTTTCATTTAATTTACCTAGTGCATTTTGACTATTTGTTATATCATCCAATAATTCTGAATTTATCTGGTCTCTCATCTTTTCAAGTGAATTGATAAATTTTTTATTATGCTCTACTATAAATTGTGCTGCTAAACTTGGTGTAGGAGTACTTATGTCTGCCACTAAATCTAATAATGGATTATCTACTTGGTGACCTATTGCACTTAATACAGGTAAATGAAATTGATATACTGATTCAATTAACTCAGGTTGAGAAAATCCAAATAAATCTGAAAAACTACCTCCTCCTCTTGTAATAACAACCAAATCATATTGAGTATTTGATTTCTTAAGTTCATCTAACACTTCACAAATATTTTTTGGACATTCCACGCCTTGTACTTTAACATCTTTAATATCATAATTTATTAATGATTTGTTATTGTTTATATTGTAAATAAAATCCTGAAGAGCAGCACCATCTTCACTTGTAATAATTAATATATTTTTTAAAATTTTTGGTAAAGTTTTTTTCCTCGATAAATTGAAATAACCTTTGGAATTAAATTCTTGTTTTATTTTTTCATATTTTATAAATAATTCTCCTTCACCTTCATTTGTTACTATTTTATCCACAATAAGATTAACATTTCCTGTACCTGCATAAAAATCTAATTTACAATCCATAGTTAGTTTTTGTCCTTCAGTTATATCTTCTTTATTTATATTTTTGGATTTCCAAATAATCGATTTTATATTTGATGAATCATCTTTTAAAGAAAAATATAAATGACCTCCTCTAATTGTTGGTTGTGAAACTTCACCAACTACCCTAATTTTTTTATTAGCAATTACGGATTTTAAATATTCGGATAATTCTGTTACTGTAAACACATGTTCTTTTGACATTTTAATAATAAAATTTATTTTCTTTTTAAATATAATATGAAACAATTTTTATTGCTTATTATTTTAATATTAATCATAATACTATTTCAAAGAGTTTATGAAAACTTTGATATAGTTAGTGATACTGAATATAAAACATTTGAATCATCATATAAGTCAGATGAAGATGAATCACAACCTTCTTATTTATCTAACTTAACCCAACAATATCAACCCAATGTAAAATGTTGTTTGATTAAAAAGAATTACGTGGAAGATTCTAATAATGAATTTGGGGGAAATTTTAAATATCAATTCAAAAAAATGGAAAATGAAAATTGTGACTCAAAATTGTATAATCCAAATTCAAATCAACAACTATTTTTTAATGGTGAAAATGGATGGAATAATATTAACTGTGACGAAAATAAAAATATTCTGGGTTCATGTAGACAAACCAATAAAGAATGCATCGATTTTGTTACAAAGGAATTTTGTGACAAATACAAAATGACATGGTCAGAAAGAACCTGTCAAAATCAATTAGATTTTAAATGGGAAGATAAAACAAGAATTCCATTACCGGAATTGAAAGATGATGGAACATTTGTTATGTTTAAAAGATGGAATTAATTATTTGGTATCAGTATTAGAATTTACTGATTTTTTAAATTTAACATATAATTTTAGGAAAACATTTTTAATTAACTCCACGTTATTATCATTTGACTCTGGAATATTTTTTAATGATAATTTGGTTGCTAAATCTTTTAATTTTATAAAACCATAACTATGATAAAAACTTATGGTATCAACTATTACATAATTACTAAAATCCAAATTAATATTATAACGTACTGCCTCAGATAAAATAGTTTTCAGATGAAAATCAATATTATGACTTACAATTATATCAACATTTTTCAAATCAGTTTTAAATTGGCTAATAAGTTCTTCAGGGTCTTTTCCTTTTTTATTGGCAATTTGTTGGGTAATCCCATGAAATCCTATTGTTTCTTCAGGTATCACCATACATCTTGGTTTTACAATTTGTCTAACTTTAATTTCTTGAATGAATTCATTATTTTTAACAAATCCTATTTCATAATTTAATGAAACCATTCGGGCGAATTCAAATAACTTTTTTTTTGAAACAGGTTCATTAGTATGATGAAGACCTGTAGTCTCAGTATAAATAAAGCAGATTCTTTTATACATCTTATTAGATTAATTTGAATATATCTTTAATTAAGTTATTTTCAATTTTTATCTTGAAATTGACATAAATTGCACAACAATACATTTTCTTGTTCCCTTACCATTAATTGATTGAGGACGATGATATAAATTTCCTCCTAATAATGCAACCATATTGTTTTGTATTTCTAATTTTTTTTGTACAATATTTGAGAATAATCCAAATCCCCATTTATTTATAACTTCTTGATATAATAGATTTCCTCCAATAATATTGGGGTCTTTTTGTAGATAAAAAATACATGTTTCAACACAATATGGTAACCCACCATAATCATCCTCATGCATATCCAAATTACTGGTTACTTTTTTACCATCACAACTATATTTCCAAAATTCAATCAGTCCATTGGTTTTATCAATATTAAATCCATTTGATGATAAATAGTAATAAGCCTCATTTAATATTTCTTTTAATTCATAATTAACTTCTTCTTTGTTTGAAAATATAAATTGTTGACAAACTTTATCATTAGATATATTTTTAGAACAAAATGTGTCAAAGATACTAATAAATTTATTATTAGTATCTGAGTCAATAAATCCCGATAATAATTTAGGATTTTGGTTGTTGGTATGTGGTATAAAATTTGATTCATTATTTAAGTTTATCATTGGGATATATAATACATTTTTTATAAAAATTATTTTTCACTTTTTTAATGTGATGATTGCATTAAATAAACCCCATGTTTTAATCCAGAATAAATACCAACACCTATTAAAGCATTATGGAACCATTCAGGTCTTTCTGATTTCAATCCATAATAAATACCAATACCCCCAGTTATTAAATGTCCAAATGAAATGATATTGAAATTATCTAACAATCTAACCCCATGATATAGTATTCCAAATGCTAAACTAATTATTAGTAATAATATTGATAGTTGATTGGAATTATTTTTATTTATACCTATATAAATGAATAAAGGAGCAATTACCAAAATATGGAATAAGTTTATTAATTGCCATTCTAAATCTTTTTCTTCAGATGTCATTTTGGATTTGTCAGTTTGACTTGGCATATGTGGTTCTGGTTTTAATTTATCTGTAATACCAAGTTTACTGGAGCTCTTCTTCAGTGCCAATTTTTGACAATCATACCAAGCCATTGATACATAAGATACAATAAATAAAATCATTGCAACAAATATCTTCCAGTAAATATTCATTTCTGGTGGATGATAAAAAAATAATCCAATAATAATTATACTAAAAATTATGCATTTTGGATTCAATTCAAATGGATAATTTGGAAATAAACCTCCTGCCATATTATTATAAACTATATAATAAATTTAAATTTTTTAAGAAAAATTGATGAATTATGTTAAAGATTATGTTAGATTATAGTATATAAATGAGTTATTATCTGATTGACTTTAGTACAAATAAAATAGACTTTACTTTTGACCAATTAATTATTGGTAGGAAAATTAAAATGGACCAAGAAAATTCTAAATATTATATTTATTATCAAGTAGATTCAAATGATACACCTAAAGAAATATATTTAAGATTACCAAAACTAAGACTTATTTATAATATGGGAAATCATAAATTTAATCAATTAAGCATCCCAATTTATCCCAATTGGGAACAAACAAATATTTTTATAGATTGGATTAAAAATTTCGAAAAAAACATAGAAGAGTGTTTTAAAGGGAAAAAAATAAATCGGGAATTTGTTAGTCTAATTAGTAAAAAAAATTTACTTAATTTTATTAAAGCTAATGTTAATGATAAACTAAAGATAACATCTAATATTGAAAACAAACAACTTAAATTGGAAGATTTTAAAATAAACGGACAAATAGAAATAGTAATTAAAATTAGCTATATTTGGTCAAGAGGAGAAAAATTAGGTTTATCTTCACAACTTTATCAAATTAAATATTATGCACCACCTGATCAACTAGATATTAATTTCATTGATCCAACACCAAAAATTTCTATACCCATTCCACCACCCCCTCCATCTTTCTTATTGCCAAATAATCCTATCAAAGTAAATCCAGAAGAAATAGCAATTAAATCTGCTAATTTAACTGGTAGTAGCTTACCCCCTCAAATTCCAATTAAAATGATACCTTCCGTTAAAGATTTACAAAAAGCTATTAAAGGATTAAAGTCTGTAAATAATAAAGAAGAAGATTAATGTCATTAATACCAGAAATTGAAGAAGGTAACATTGAATATAAGAGGTATTTAATTAATGTTGATTCTACTAGATTAGAACAATTAGCTACACAAATGAAATGTAGATTGTCTGAAGGAGATAATCAAGCAATTTATTATTTAGGAGTAGATGATGATGGTACACCTTATCCGATAAAAAAAAAGAAAAAAAAGAAACCTTAAATAATTTTATTTTACTATTAGAAAAAAACAATGCTGAAATAATTGATTTTAAAGTTATAAAAACCACATATAGTGAAAAACCTTGTTCATATTTTAAAATTACAATTAGGAGAAAAACTAAAATTTTACCAGAAGTACGGATTGTGTTGTTGGGTGACAGTCAAACTGGTAAAACCACATTCCTATCAAATATTTTACTTAATAAAATAGATGGAAAAACTGAAGCACGTATTTATTTAATGAATCATAAACATGAATTAGAAACAAAAAAAACATCATCAATAAATTGTCATTATAAAATTTTTAAAAATTCTGAAAAAGAATACAAATATACTTTTTTAGAAGCACCTGGTAGTGAACAATATAAACGTACCAAATATAAAACATTATTAGGTACCCATCCAAATTTATGTTTATTATTTACAGATAAATTTAACAATTATAATCATTTTGATAAGTTCATATTAGATAAATTGGACATACCCTACATAATTGTTAATATATTTGATTCCAACAGTTTATTTTATTGTAAGAAATTAATTGATAAAGAACAAATATTTCTTATGATTAATAGTAAAATTAATAGTCTTAATTCCAATGATGCTATTCATGAAACAAAATTCAATATTTTAAATATTTATCCACATAATGATTTAGGGATAATAGTTTCAGGATTTTTGGTCTCAGGAAAAATAGAAATTAACAAACCAATATTTTGGAAAATACAATCTAATTATGTAAAATGTCAAATTAAATCTATTCATATTAATTCTGAACCAGTTAAAAAATTTAATAAACAACAAATGTTGACAGTTTGTTTACAAACAAATAAGATTCCTAAAAAAAATTGGAAATATGGTTTATTGGTTAATAATAAAGAAAAATCATCAAACACAAACATAAAACAAACTTTTAGTATTAATAATTTTAATAATATCAATGAAATAACTAATTTAATGTCAACAGGATTTTTTTACGGATATTGTGAGAATAAATTAATTTATTTCACTGATATAAGGTTATTAGAAGATAATAAATTTGAAGCAAATGTTTCAAACTATTATTATGAAAAAAGTCCAATAATAATAGATTGTAATTTTAAAGGAATTGTTTATGGAATTTAATTATTAGGAATATTTATAACGGTAGGAACAAAAGGTACGAATGGGGAGACAACAGGACTGAGAGGGAACATAGTGCTGATAATTGGTTCAGCAACTCTGGGAGGGATGTAAGTATCATTAGTTACAATTGGAATTGGATAATTTAAACCAACAGGGAACATATTGATACCAACTTTATTTCTACCATCTTCTTGATAATATCTGATTTGAGCCTGCATGTTGTTACTTTGGTCCTTAATAATCATTTGGGTTAAGTTCAAATTACGATTTAATTTAACATAATTTTTAACCGCATCCTTAAAAGAATCTCCATAAATAATTGATTCAAATGGGTAAACTATTTTAAATTCTAACATTAATATACATGGGAAAATAATTTATTAATATAATAAAAATTATAATTTATAATATTTATTTTATTGGCTAAAAAATTGATTTGTTTACTATTAAAGAAATAATTTAATCATATAATAAATACCTATATGGGCATTAAAAACTTACTTAAATTCTTATCTGATTATCCTGAAATAATTTCTGAAAAAGAGACAAATAATTATTACGGGAAGAAAATTGCTATTGACATCAGCATATTAATGTATCAAGTTGTTATAGCAATTAGAAACTCCGGTTCAGATTTAACAAATGAAAAAGGAGAAATTACATCACATATTTTGGGATTATTTAATAAAACATTAGCATTCCTTGAAAAAGGAATCATTCCAGTTTATGTATTTGATGGCAAACCGCCTCAACTCAAACAAAAAATATTAGACGCACGTAAACAAATAAGAAAAAAAGCCCTCGAAAAATTATCTGATGCACAAACCGAAAGTGATAAAATCAAATATTTAAAAAGAAGTGTTTGTATATCAAGAGAACAAATGGACCAATGTAGAGAACTGTTAAATATGATGGGTATTCCTTTTATTGATGCACCTGAAGAAGCAGATTCAGAATTAGCATATTTATGCAAGTCAAATATGGTATATGCAGTATTAACAGAGGATATGGATATATTGACTTTTGGTTCACCTAGAATTATTAGAAATTTATCATCAAGTAAAAAAATTCCATTAGAAATAGAGTTAGATAAAATTTTAAATAACTTGAATATTAATCATGAACAATTCATTGAATTATGTATTTTATTTGGGTGTGATTATTGTCAAGGTATTGCAGATGCAAAACCAAATGATATTTTTAATGCATATATTAAGCATAAATCAATGGATGCAGCATTAAAGGAATTAGCAGAATTGAAATACCCTATACCTGAAAATTATAATTATCAAGATGCTAAAAACTATTTCTTAAATTCATTACATGATGAGGTTGCACAAGATAAATTACAACTTAAAAAACCAGATATTGACCATTTATTAAATTTATTAGTAAATAAGTATGGCTTAATTAAATATAAAGTACTTGGAAAATTAAATAAGCTTAATGAATATTATAATAAGTTTAAAAACACTTAATGTAATATTTGTTTTAATTTATTGGTGAATTGATTTATATCAACCACATAGTTTAAAATTTCATAGTGACATTTTGATATGAAACTTGAATTAGAACAGTCAAATAAATTTTTATTTAAATTACCTGTGTTAACCGAATAATAAATTTCATCTAAATTATAAAAAAATTGTGGATGTCTTTCAATAAATATTCTTATTGATTTAACCAAATCTTCATCAATAAATTTTTTATTTTTGTATTCTACAAACAATGAATAAAATTCTGGTTTTGATAAATCACTCATTCTGACAGGAGTAATGTATAATAGTTGTTCTAATGGAGTGATATCTAATTTTTTATATTTTTGCTTGGTTTCTAGTATAGAACTAGAATAACTTGTTACCATGGTTTCAAATAAAGGAGCTTTAAAATATGGATAATACCATGTTTCATCAATAGAATTTATTTTCTGCTTTCCAGTACATGGTTCAGAAAGCCTAGTAAAATAATATTGATAAACCCATCTAAATCCTTTCAAATATGCATTAACAGCAGTTTTTCTATCATTTCCATCAAAATATTTTTTATAATAAAAAGACTCATCTATTTTTCTTGTTTTCATAATTCTCAAATAAAATTCATTAATTGGATTAAATAGATTATAATACTTATCTAATCTATTTTCCATTAAATATATTTCAACTTCTCTAGGTGATAATTCTTTCATATTCATCAAATGTTTTTTAATTTTGGATTGATATTTTGTCTCTCTTAATTTTTCATAAGATGAATTTTCATTAATATTTGCAATATCAATTGTAAAGATTGCATTTAATGGTAAAATATATTTCAATGATTGTTGAACTATTTCGAATAATTTATTTCTATCATATAAATAAAATTCTAAACATCCATGAAATTTGGTTTTTGGTTTGTTTTTCCTTAATGTATCTAATATTTTAAATGGATCTATATAAAAAAGTAAATTGTTATGAAAATTATAAAAAGGCTCGCCAAATTTATTTCCAGTTATTTCAGACACATTCGATGATGTTTTTAATTTAAGCAAATCTATTAAAAAATTTGTTTGATTAGCATAATTGTAATTATGATGAATATTTTGATATGAATTTCTAAATAATAATCTCTTTTCATGATGACTAATAATTATTAAATATTTATGAAAATTTGATGTGATGATATCATTATCTAATAATAAATAACCATTATCAATTAGATTAATTAGGTACATATCAATTAAAAATAGAAAATCATAATTTGTTTGTATTGCTTCGCATTTTGGTAAAAAATCATTTCCAAAAATTGTAAAAATAAAAACCAAATCTCTTATTAATCTTCTTATATTCAACTCTTCATATTCGGAACCTTCAAGCCTATCCAAACAATATGAATAAATTGTTTGTTTTAATAGTTGGATATCGATAATTGATAAATTATTATGATTATTATCATATCTTAATACATCAATAAAATCTGAATTTTTTGATATCATACTTAATAATATTACATCTGCATCAGGACTGAAAAATATTATTTTATCTTTGGTGTTTAAATTGTTAATTAAATCAAAAATCTTCATTTCACCCTCTCCTTCGACATCATAATCTGATATTTCTATCTTTTTTATTTTAGAAAAGAATTCATAATCTTTTGGTTTTAAAATTAAATCCTCTTTTTTTACTAATTTATTTTTTGAAATAAGTTTAATGTTTTTTAAATAGTCACTTACCTTATTCATAAATATTGTTCCAGGACTAATATTATTTTTACTCCAATTAAATGGTAAAGAATATTTTTCCAATAATTTATTCACAAAATCACCAATAAATCTCCTCTTTTTTTGTTCTAAAATTTTTGCAAATGTTGGGACCCCATCTATTGCAATAAAAATTTGTTCTAATTTTGTTAAATCAAAACGTTCTAATAAAGAAATCAAAAAATTATTTATTTCTTTGATAATCAAATATTCAATATCATTCAAATGATATTCCGTTTTTGAATCTTTAGTACTGTGAGATTGATTTAATTCATTAATTAGTTTACTTGAAGAATTATGAATTATGGAATTAAAATCTATTAGTAAAAATTTACCTTGAATTAAATCGTTTGATTCGGTATTATTCAAATCAATTGTATTAATTATCTTAAAATTGCGATTTACAGTTGAGAAAAATTTCTCAATTCCCATTATATTATTCTAGATATAAAAAGTTTCATATAAATAATAATTTTTTGGTTATATCGACTTGTTCATTTTACAGCATATAACCTTTAAATATTAGACTTTAAAATATATTAAAAAACCATAAAAAAAATTGTTTTTATTATTACCTAAGGGAAAAACTAACAAAGATAATGAATATTGACGTAGATAATTTTGTTGATTATATTAATAAAAATACCGTAAACTCAGCTGGTAAAAGACCACGTAATTCTTTATCATCTGAAGAAATCATATCCGACCTAAAAATTGTTGCTGTTGATAGACTTCTTAATTTGGATAAACATTCACTAAGTTTAAAAGGTCGTGAACTATCTAAATTTATTGAAAGTCTAAAAGATGTTTTTAAGAAAGTGATTTATGGTTTCAAAAATGATAGACAAATTCATCGAGAGCTACCTGAAGTATTGAGACTTGGATTAATTGCTGAATTATCTATTTGTAGAAATATTTTGGATCAAGCTAATACTTGTTCATTTGATGACAAGACTAAAACTTTTGAACAATGTCTTAAGATTGTTAAAAATAATATTAACAAAACCAATACTAAATCCACAAACAAAAAACAAAGAAAAGAAATTCAAAGACCTGAATTCGTAATTGAATTTGATAAAAATAACGAAGATGAAGATGATGATGTATATGAAGAAGAATCTGATTATCAGACATCAGATGATGAAGATATGAATGAAGATGAAGAAGATGAAGAAGACCTATATGGTGATGACGATGATGACAACGATGATGACAACGATGATAATGACGACGATGATGATAATGATGACGACGAAGAGTCTGATGAATTTAAATCAAAGAAAAGTGTTCTTAATAAGAAGGACGGTCGCGAATTCGTTCATCAAATCTTCAAATCCAGAGACAATGATGATGAAGAGGATGAAATTCTTAAATACTATTCTAAATTATCTGATGAAGAAAAAACTGAAGCTTTGGAACAAATCAAACAAATTAACAAATTCCAAGCTGGTGACAAACCTATCCTATTCCAAATAATGGAAATGCCACTACCAATTGGTCAAAAGAATCATATTCTTAAAACTTATACAACCCTTGTATCTGCTAGACATCCAGACAACAAACTAAAAACATGGTTTGATTCTCTGATGACAATTCCATTTGGAAAATATAAGGGTGTTAGTCTAGATTCTATTAAGTCTAAGAAAGTTAAAAATTTCCTAAATAATCTTCAAAAAACTATGGATGGAGCTGTTTATGGTCATGATGAAGCCAAGCGACAAATTATTCAAATGATGGGTCAGCAAATTAGAAATCCAAAATCTAAGGGTAATATGCTTGGTATCTATGGTCCTCCAGGTAATGGTAAAACGTCACTTGTGAAAGAAGGTATTGCTAAAGCGATGGATAAACCATTCGTTTTCATTTCACTTGGTGGTGCTACCGATGCATCATTTTTAGAAGGTCATTAATACACTTACGAGGGCTCT
>Ga0233424_10003040_pt1 | contig 11182 bp, 6 predicted proteins | sample Watercolumn_Towu_FD_181011 | JGI IMG/M metagenome (GOLD analysis project Ga0233424, IMG submission 181011) | Freshwater microbial communities from Lake Towuti, South Sulawesi, Indonesia - Watercolumn_Towuti2014_125_MG | ecosystem: Environmental > Aquatic > Freshwater > Lake | place: Indonesia... | reverse complement strand
GTTTTCGTCTGCAGGGATGCCAGTGCGGGTCCAAACCGAAGTACATTGCGAACCGCGTACCAAGCGATTGGACACGCACTGGCATCCCTGCCGACGAAAACGCATCACGAAGGCTTGAGACAAGCCGATCGGTCCGCGCGATGGCGTCCGCGAAGAAGGTTGGCTCGGAAGCAATGTCGAGGAACGCGATCGCCGCGGCGACGGGGACCGGATGGGCGTTGTACGTGCCGGTGTGCACCGCCTTCCCCAGCGGGGTCAGGTGGTCCATCAAGTCAGCGCGTCCACCGAACGCCGAAATGGGCACGCCCCCGCCAAGTGCCTTGCCAACCGTCGCAAGGTCCGGAGTGACCCCAAAGTGGGTCTGTGCGCCACCGAGGCCGGTGCGATACCCGGACAGGATTTCATCAAAGATCAGTACGATCCCGCGGCGACGCGTCTCTGCGCGCACCGCCTCAAGGAATCCTGGTGCAGGCAAGACACAACCGGCGTCAAAGTTCGCGGGTTCGAGGATAACCGCGGCAACCGCGTCACCGATTTGGCCAATCACCCGTCGAAAGGTCTGCTCGTCGTTGAACGGGAGAACTATCACCTCGTCAACTGCGTTCGGCGGCAAGCCCGCAGTCTCGATCACTGGGAACGGCGCTTCAGCTGGGCCGCTCGTCGCCGGGTCGGGGCTTGGCCACATCGAGAACGCCAGCGTGTCGTTGTATCCGTGGAAATGCCCCTCAAACTTCACGACCCGGGTACGTCCCGTCGCAGCGCGAGCCAGCCGCGCCGCGTAGAAGGTTGCCTCTGTACCAGAATTCGTAAAGCGGACGCGTTCGAACGCGGGCACCTGCGCGCACAGTCGCTCTGCAAGCTCGACCTGCAACGGCCCGTCATAGGCGCACGGGGCACCAGACCCAAGAACACGCCTGATCGCCTCTGAGATGCGTGGGTGCGCGTGCCCGACGAGTGCAGCACCGTTCGACGTCACGAGGTCAAGAAGTACCCGCCCGGCGACGTCGGTGACCGTCGGTCCCGATGCACTCACCACATAAAAGGGATGCCCGAACGCAGCGTTGGCACGTGCCCCTGCAGTCACGCCTCCGGGAAGGACCCTGGTCGCCCTGCGGAACAGCGCTCCGTGCCCGTCACTTGCCGGGGCCGCAATTCCACCGACCGCTTGATCCCACGGCCAAAGCGGTCGTGGAATCCGCCGGTATGGCAGCGACTGGAGGTTCGGCGTGGCCGCGCCCGGTGCATCGACGTAGATCCAACCCGCGGCGATCTCGCGGTAGGTCCACCGGAAGTTCGTGGCAGATTTCACCACCACGACGCTTGCCGACAACGGTTCGAGGTTTGCGGCGCGGTAGATGGCGGGGTCGTAGCAGGGCGCAGGGTTCGCGATGACCAAGACGTGCAGGCCTTCGGCGCTGTCAGGCCCGTCATCACCCTCAATGACAGCGGCCACCCCAAGATCCGCAGTCAATCCGTCGCCCACCCCACCGGCGAACGCGACCTGTGGGTTGTCGATGCGGCGCGCCCGTCCGGCAAACCGGACAGGTGCGAAACGCGCCGGGTCGAGCGTGCCTCCCAGCTCAAGCGTCACCCTTGAACCGTCTGCCGCAGCCGCGGCACGCGCGGCGGGCTCATCGACCACCATGGCCAACACCCGCCCTGGGAACGCCCGTCGGCTGATCAAGGCGCGCAGGACCGTCGACGAATCGCCGCACGCACCCGCAGACGGGCTGTCCGCCGAGTCCACCAGCACGATTGGTCCGGTCCGGTCTGCCTTCTGGTGGCCATTCGCGATCACAAGTGCCGGGTCCCGGGAGATGGCGCCATCGACGGCCACATCCGCGTCAACGAGCGGCACGCAGATGGCTTCGCGTACTCCCCAAAGGGCGTTCGAAGCAACATTCAGGCGCCGCTCCGCCTCGGCCAGATCGCCCGGATCCACGGCTTGGTCCACGACGGCAACGATCGTGCAGCCGATTTCGGGCGTGTCAAGCCACGGCTGCACCACGAAGGTCGACGTTGACCGAACACCAGCAACCTGACCGACCTCGAGTTCGAGCCGCTTGACCGCTTCAATTGGACCACTTGTGGTCTGGCTGTTCTCTGGCGGCACGATCATCGGCACCCGCCGGTAGATAACGCGGGTGCGCCGGCTATCCCCCAACGCTTCGAACAAGACGCGTGCGGCGCGTTGACCAGTTTCCCGCATGTCAACATGCGGATATGTTGCATATCCAACTAATGCATCGCAAGCCCGCACCATCTGTTCCGTCACGTTGGCATGGAGGTCAAGCGTCGCCACGACCGGAACACTTGGGCCGACAATGTCACGGACACGCGCAAGCACGCGACCATCCAGGTCGTCGTCGTCGGTTGCAATCCACGCCCCATGCAGCGCGAGAAGTATTCCGTCGACAGGAGCGGACCGCATCGCCTCGCCGATACCCGCAAGGAGTTGGCCCACAAGGGCGTCCCGGTCATCTGGACGCATGGGGCCACCGGTCGATGCCCATGCGATAAGTGACGGCACGAGATCGGCACCATGAGTTCCAGCAACATCAACGAAGCCGGCGATCTCCGTACCGGTCCCTACCATCGCGGCGAGGGCCACGGCGCCTGATCCAAGAGTGCCTGCACGAAAATGCTCCAACCCGGATAGGGTCGGGCAGAACGAATTGGACTCTTGGATGATGGCGCCAACAACGATGCGCCACGGCCTGCGCACGGCATCGTCTTTCGCGGGTTCAGGCACGGCATTCCCCCTAAGCGCGCAACAAGGCGCGCCGGGGAAAGATACCCCGTGAAATCCTATTAACCGGCGTGGATGTGGGGACGAATGAGCGGATTCGGCTCGACCTGGCGCAGGATTTCGCGAGTCATCGTGGCGGTCTCACCCTCACCCCAGAAGAGGAAGCGCGCCGCATGCCAGAGGGGACTCCCTTCGGTCCAGGACATGTACGCGTGCGGAATGATCTTGAGTTCACTGTCCCGGTTGACTTCGTTGCGGATCCACATCAGGACCGCCGCAATGGTCGGCGGAATGGATGACCCCTCAACACGCAGAACACGGAATGTTTCGTCACCCGTGATGATCTCGCCGGTGATCGTGCACTCCGCTACCTGAAATTCAGAGAAGTCACTGATGTTGACCTCCAGAAAGATCAAGTCGTCGCCAATCGGGGTGTTGAACGCCTCTTGCTCCTTTGTCAGCTTCTCGCGGTAGTGGCCGTAACTGCGTTCACCGGGCCGGTCGCACATCACACTGATGCGCCCGTCCCGCACCGATTCTCGGATGATGGCCATCGCCGTGTCGTCGGCTGCAATCATCGACAGGTCCGTGCGAAGCTCGAACGACCTGTAGACGCGCGACAGTATTGAGGTGAGCATGATCATGCCGATAAAGAACGAGGCGATGCGCAGGCCGTCCGGGCGCTCCCACACATTCATCAAAAGTGTGTAGAAGAAGATCAGTGTCACAGCGACGAAGTAACGGAACAAGGTCGTCCGCTTTTCCTCATAGTATTTAAGGGTGACCGCGAACGCGCCACTCGTCATGAGTACAAGCACACCGGTCGCGTACGCACCACCCTGTGCGTCCACATCCGCGTCAAACAGGATTGTGACGGCAAGCCCAATCGCGGTAATCACCAGAACGAGCGGTCTCGTCGCCGAAATGAATTGGGGAGCCATGCCATAGCGCGGAAGGTAGTTCGGGATTAAGTTGAGGAGGCCCGCCATTGCCGACGCACCCGCAAACCAGAGAATCGCAATCGTCGAGATGTCGTAAGCGCTGCCGAAGAGTGGGCCGAGAAACTTGTACGCCAGGTAGGCTAGAGCACGTCCGTTCGCCTTCCCGCCTGGCTGAAACTCATCTGCTGGGATCAAGGTTGTCGTCACGACACTACTGAAGACGAGGAATACACTCATTATCAGGGCGGCCGATGTCAAAAGCCTGCGGGCGTTGGCGACTCGGCCGACGGGGTTGGACCATGTGTCGCCCTTCGCCCCTCGGACTAGGGGCATGACCGCTACACCGGTCTCAAACCCGGAGAGGCCCAACGCCAACTTCGGGAACAGCAGGAGACTTGTGAGGATCATGTTCAGTGGGCTTTCAAAATCACGGAACAGAACATCCTGCCAACTGACAAGGGCCAACGGCTCTTGGATGATCGCAGTGGTCGCGACGGCGATAACCACGGCGTTCAATGCGAGATAAAAGATTACGATCACAACCGCGACGCCGATCGCTTCACTGAACCCCATAAGGAAGACCCCGCCGAGGACTGCGATCAGTACCAACGTGACCGGCACGCGTGCCCCGTGCAAGTACGGCTGCAAAATCGGGTTTTCGACCAAGTGCGCCGTCGCGTCGGCGGCAGACAGCGTGATCGTGATGATGAAGTCCGTTGCGGCGAACCCGAGCAGAACGAGAATGAACGCCTTGCCCTTCCACCGTGATAGGAGCCCACGAAGCATGAGGATCGAACCTTCGCCGTGGGGGCTCTCCTGGGCGACCTTCTGGTAGATGGGTAGGGCGCACGCCAGCGTTACGATGACGAGGATCACGGTGGCCACTGGCGCAAGCGCGCCGACAGCGAGGACCGCAATACCTGGTTGGTACCCAAGCGTCGAGAAGTAATCGACGCCGGTCAGGCACATGACCCGCCACCACGAGTGCACCTGCTCGCGGCCGACTTGCTCAGGATCCTTCTCAACGTGATGCGACTGCTTGGTCTCCGTCGATCGCTTGTCCTCAAGGAGCCAAGCCCCAATGGCGTTGATCAGACCCCCCGGTTTCGCTTGGCCCGGGAACGGCGCCTCGGAGACATACGCGCGACCACCGAGACGCACGGACGCATGCTCCCCACGTTGGGTGTCTCCCCCAGACGCAGACGGCTCTTTGGCATCAGTCACGATGAAGTCCTTGCTGTGTCGCTTGAGATCCGCCCTAATGGAACACGACGCTGCGACGTCGAAGCCGGAGCAGGGAACTCTCGGGTCCGTTAAGTCGACGGACGATAGGTCGAACAAGAGCAGTGTATTCGGCCATGAGCCGTGGGAAACCAGGCGGTTACCCGCTTTCGCTCGAGTATCCTGCCGTTATCGAGTTTCCTCGGTTCCGATGGCACGCAGGACGACGTCAGGCAGCCTGCATAGGCATGCTTGCTTCGGTCGACATGGCAGGTGCATTGCTGCGCTGGTCTCAACGAATAGAGGGCTGCCTTGGAACCGTTCGCGCTTGAGCGATATTTCTCCCTGCACGAGTTCTCCGCGCCGTACTTGCTCTCACCGTCGGACACCGAACCCCGCTCGCTCCGTGACGTTATCAAACGAGCGGACCCCGAATGCCGCGAGAGGTGGGAGTCGCTCATGCTCGGCTACACCGAGAGCCGCGGCTTGCCCGCCCTAAGGGATGCGGTCGCTGACTTCGTGTCGGAATCCAGCAACGCACCGGCCGGGTCGCTGTCTGGCGAAGACGTCCTGATCTTCAGCTGCGCAGAGGAGGCTATCTACACCGTCGCCCGCGTCCTCCTGCGCCCTGGTGACCAAGTCGCATGCATGTGGCCGGCGTACCAGTCACTCTTCCAGGTGGCGCTGAACACCGGGGCAGTCATTCACCCACTTGAAGCCGCCTTCGTCGACGGCGCGTGGGATATCAACCATGAAGCAATTGACCGGGCGATTACCGCAGGAACGCGAATGGTCGTCGCGAACGTGCCGCACAACCCAACAGGCATGGTTCCGTCCCAGGCGTCGTGGAGTCGATTGCACGAGCGTGTCAGGGCATCGGGCGCGACTTTCTTCGCGGATGAGGTGTATCGGCCCCTTCGAGGTGCCAGTGCGGAATTGCCTCCCAGTCCGGTGATCGCCAGCGATCTACCTGCCATTTCCCTGGGGTCGGTATCGAAGGCGTTTGGTCTGGCGGGCGTCCGGATCGGTTGGATCGCGTGCAAGGATCGCTCGCTGCTTCGCTTGCTAGAAGAGTACAAGGACTACACTACGATCTGCGCCAGCGCCCCCGCAGAGGTCCTGGCGCTCATCGCCTTACGAAACTGGCGCGCAATCGTGAATGAGCAACTAGCCATCGTCCGCAGCAATGGTGTGTTGTTCTCATCATTTCAGGCAGGTTTCAGCAGGCTTGTCGAAGGAGCTCAAGGCCAAGCAGGCTCGACGTGCTTCCCCAAGTGGCTGGGTCCAGGCACGGCGCGACAAATGGCGGACCGCGCGGTGTCCGACTCCGGAGTGATGGTCCTGCCAGGCGACACCTTTGATCCGAACAACGTTGGGGGTGGCGCTGGTGATATCCGCCAGCGCTTCAGGGTTGGCCTGGGCCGGCGCTCGCTGGCAACCGTGCTCGACCGGTTTGCCGACCACCTTTCTCATGCTTACGGCGCCTAGCGACCATGCTAAGCCGTGAGGTCGGCGTGCCGACCAAGCGTCCGTCAGAGATGCAGCCTCGCAGCGGACGCAAACGGGTGCCAGCCGCCGCTGTCGGCGGCACGTTCAACCTGATTCGGTTCCGCGACACCAGGCAAGTTCAGCAGCCTGCCCACAGCCACTCGGGTCCCAGGATCAGTCGGCGGGAGTACATCGGGGCGGCACAACGCGAACGGGAGGAACATGTCTGCGGTGCAACGGCCGATGCCCAGCACTGCGGTGAGATCGCGCCGAACGTCGGCGTCCGTGCCTGCGTCCAACATGGCCATGGTGATGGAACCGTCGCAGCTGGCGGACGACGTGCCGAATTGAGCGCACCTTGGCACTGCTCCGGCCGCACGCACGGAGTGCGCCGTCGTTCACAGCGCGTTGCATGTCGATCAGTGGGGCTGGGCCGAGCCAGTCTTCGACCCTCTTCCGGATGGCGCCTGCAACCGTGGTTGATATCTGCTTGCCCACAATCACATCGACGAAAGCGCGGATCCGGTCATTCGCACATTGACGAACGATCAGTCTGTGCGCAACGACGACGGGCGCAAGCGGACCACCATGACTGACGAGGTGGGAATGAGCCTCTAACCACATGCGCGCAACTGGATCAGGGTCGATGGCCCCCACCTCAGCCACCCGACGACACATGTCGATGAAACCAGTCGAGGATGTGCCGAAACCGCTCTACCCGTTGCCGTGGCCGACCCGAACGGGACAGTTCGTGATCGGCGTCCGGTACGCGCACGAACCTCACGTCATGATTTCGGGCTGCAAGCGCGACGTAAAGACGTTCCGCCTGCTCAACAGGGCACCTGAAGTCCAGTTCCGAGTGCATGATCAGGAGCGGGGTGCGGATGTCGGATGCATACGTGAGCGGCGAGTGCCTTGAGGCACGCGATGGATCGGTGAACGGCGACGCCCCCAGTTGCCCTTCGGAGAACCAGAACCCGATGTCCGACGTGCCCGCGAACGAAACCAAGTCGTTCACCGCTCGTTCCGAGCAGGCTGCCTTGAAGCGGTGATCGCGCGCCACGATCCAGGATGTCAGGTAGCCGCCGTAGCTGCCACCGACCAGTCCCAAGCGCCGAGGATCAAGGCAAGGCACATCGGCAAGCGCCGCATCGAGCGCAGCGAGCACGTCGTCAGCATCGATGCCTCCCCAGTCGCCGCGCACCGCCCTGGCAAAGCCTTCGTCACGACCCGTGCTTCCGTGAGGATTGGTGTAGACAACGGCAAATCCCGCGCCGGCGTACACGGCGAACTCGTCAAAGAAACGATGCCCATACTGGGCGTGAGGGCCCCCGTGGATGCTTACAAGCACGGGTACGCTTGAGCGATGGGATTCATCGGTGCCGGGAGGCAACTGCACCCAAACCGTGATCTGATCGTGCATGCGCTGTACCGAGAGCTGCCTTATGGGTCCTGTTGCCACCTTCCCACACCAGTTTCGGTTGAGCGCCGAGAGTGGGGCCTCGACTAACGTTTCGCCGACCATGCTGATGAGGTGCGTTTCGGTCGGGCTTGAAGGGTCGCTTGTCACAATTGCGATTGCACCGTTCTCACCCCGAGCGGTAAACGAACTGACCTCTCGGCGCCCGCCAGCGATGACGCTAAACCTTGGCGCTGAGTCACGGTTCTCAGGAGTAGGCAAATGCGCCTCGACCAGTACGGTTGCGCCGTCGTCCTCGACAGTGAAGAGCACCGAGTTCCCGCCGCCAGCCCAGGTTGGGCGTGCAGCTGCACTGACGGCGACGTTTCGATCGTGTGGGTCCTTGACGCAGTACGCATCACCTCCGCCGGCCTGGACGACCCAGACCCGCATGTGCCGTCCCGTATCTAAAGGGTACGCGTGCCCGGTAAACAACAGGGCACTGCCGTCAGGCGACCATGCTGGCAGGGCTATCGGGCCGCCAATCCACGCGATGGTTCGTGCAGGCCTCAGGTGTGGTTCACCGTGACCTCGCGGTGCCACATGCACGGCCATGAGCGTCTGGGTGTTATCCCGGTCTCGAGAATGGTGTTGAGCAGAGACAAAAGCAATCTCACCACCATCAGGTGACCACGCCGGATCCGCGTGGTCAAAGTCACCGTCGGTCAGCTGGACGGCCCCGAAATTGGCATCCACTTCGGCAACGAACAGGTGGCGCCTGCCGTCGACAAACCCCTCACCATTCCTGCGGTACTTGAGTGCTTCGATAATCCTGAACGGCTTAGATGGAGGTCGGTCTCCGGCGACGGCTGGCTTCGCGTCGGCCGGGGGCGAGTTCGGAACCCTGGCCACAAATGCGATGCGCGACGAGTCCGGCGCCCAAGCGAACTGCAAGACCCCTGCGGGCGCGGCTGTAATGCGCCGGGGCTCTCCCCCGTCGGTACGAATGACATAGACCTGGGCCTTGTCCGCGCCGGGTCCAACCATGTCAGGGCATGGCCTTTCGGACAAGAACGCGACCAAGCGCCCGTCAGGCGACCACCGTGGATGGGAGTCACGCAATGTCCCGGCAGTGAACTGCATCGGTGCAGCATCGGAACCGATGTCTTTTACCCAGACCGCAGATATGGTCTCGTCGCGGTCAAGTGACGGAGTGGATACGACGAATGCAACGCGCGCCCCTTCCGGGTGCAGGTCAACATCGCCAACCCAAGCGATTTGTGCGATGTCTTCCGGCAGCATCGCAATGCCCGAGAGCCCCGGGTCCACGTTTTCCATGACCTCATTCTGCCGGACGCCTCGATGGTTGCCACGCGGAACGGCAAAGGTTGCTTTCGCCGGGTCCGGGGGCGAAACTCGGGGAGCGCCCGAGGTTAGGGTCCTCGGACAGCTGAGCTTGGAGACGCGGGAATGCCTCGGATTGACTTGCGCGCGCGGTTGCTGGGCGGTGAGGTCGTGGGTGTGGTCTCTGGCCATCATTCAACTGACATGGTGGATTGGATGGGGCAGTTCCGTCCCGACGCGATCTGGATGGAGTGCGAGCATGGTCCAGGCAACTGGGAGGAAATCGCCGACTTCTCGCGAGCGTGCGACCTCTGGGGATGCGCGTCGATCGTGCGGGTAATGTCCGGCGACGCAGCTACGATCACGCGCACCCTTGACCGGGGCGCAAGCGGGGTTGTGGTCCCCCATGTCAACTCGCGAGCGCAAGCGCAAGCCGTCGCGACGGCTAGCCGGTTTGGCCCGCTCGGCCTCCGTGGCATGTTCGGTAGCCGGAGGTCGTATGGGGTTAGCGATCCCCAGTCGGACGCAAATGACGAAATCGTGACGATTGTCCTGATTGAGGAGACCGGGGCGATCGCAAATCTCGACGAGATCCTCAAGGTTGATGGCATCGACGTCTTCTTCGTTGCGCCGTCGGACCTCGCCCAGACCATGGGCCACACTGGCAACCCAGGGCACCCGGAGGTGCAGGCAACGATTGACCTCGCGCTCGCCAAGATCCGGGACGCCGGACGCGTGCCCGGAACCCTTGTGACGGACTCAAACCGGGACCGCTACCTCGACCTTGGTGTCCGGTTCGTCATGACGAGTTGGCTGCCATGGGTGCAATCAGGCCTGCGCTTGTTTCAGGACACGCTTCGCGCCCGCAACTCTGACAGGTCGTAGCACGGTGCACGCGGCGCGGCGGTCTGGTCACGCACCCGGATGCAAGTTCAGCGGCAACCACTGAAGGAGATCGGATATGAGCTCACGGTTTGAAGGCAAGGTGGCAATCGTTACCGGTGGCGCTCAGGGAATTGGTGGCGCGACAGCCAGGCGCCTCGCACAGGACGGTGCCTCAGTGCTGATTGCGGATATCGATGAGGCGACCGCTAACGAAAACCGCGCACGGATTGCTTCACACGGAGGCACCGTCGCGGTGATCCGCACCGACGTTGCGGTTGCAGCCGACGTTGAAGCCATGATCAGCGAGGCGGTTGGACGTTGGGGTCGCCTCGACTTCCTCGTCAACAATGCGTTCAGCGTCGCCGGCGGTGGGTTCGACGCTGGCTCGATCAGTGGGGGCGCGGTCGACGTTTCAGAAGTCGCGTGGGATCGCGGCATGGCAGTCCTCGTCAAGTCCATCTTCCTCGGCGTCAAGTACGCAGTTCCCGCCATGCGACGGACCGGCGGGGGAAGCATCGTCAATGTGAGCTCCGTTCACGGGCTCTTGATGGCTGAAGGGTTTCTGGTCTACGAGGCCGGCAAGTCCGCAGTCATCGGGGTGACCCGACAGATGGCTTGCGACTACGGCAAGGACGCGATTAGCGTCAACGCGATCTGCCCCGGTCACATCATGACCGAACGTCAGGGAGCCCAGTGGAAGGCGCGTCCCGATGGCTTGCGGTTCTTCGAGGAGCAATATCCGATGCGTCGGGTAGGTACCCCCGACGACATCGCGGGAACCATCGCCTTCCTCTGCTCGGAGGACGCGAGTTTCATCACCGGGCAGGCGCTTGCGGTGGACGGCGGGCTAACGATCCAGTTGCAGGAAAACGTCGGCGTGCGCCTGGCGAAACACATTCAGGCGAACCAGGAAACGTGGCTTCCCTATTAGTTGGTGATCGGGCCGGAACGCGCAACCCCCGCGCCACAGCCCCGTTCGGCGTCCGTGGCGCGCGGGACGCGCAGACATCCAATGCTGTGTCCTGCACGAGACGCGGCTGCCAAGGCGTGCAATCCGGAGGTAGGGCGTTCGTGCAACGAGAGCGCACGTAGCCGATACCAGCGTGGTACCTAGGTCAGTCGCGCGCGACCATGTCCAGTCCCGGCGAACGACCG
>Ga0233424_10003039_pt1 | contig 11186 bp, 8 predicted proteins | sample Watercolumn_Towu_FD_181011 | JGI IMG/M metagenome (GOLD analysis project Ga0233424, IMG submission 181011) | Freshwater microbial communities from Lake Towuti, South Sulawesi, Indonesia - Watercolumn_Towuti2014_125_MG | ecosystem: Environmental > Aquatic > Freshwater > Lake | place: Indonesia... | reverse complement strand
AGGCAACCAGCCGAGTCGGTCGCGACGACAAGCGGCCCGGATTGGTCGTGACCCTGCTCAACATTCACAAGCCGCGTGACCGTTCGCACTACGAGAGGTTCCGTCACTATCACGAGACCTTCTATCGGTCGGTCGAGGTCGCCAGCGTGACGCCGTTCTCGGCGCGAGCACTCGACCGCGGCCTGGCCGGCGCCTCGGTCGCGCTGGCGCGACACTCCGAGCGCGACCTCACACCGGCCGACAACGTCGCTCAGCTCGACCTGGTGCGGATCGAGCTGGAGCAGCGACTCGTGGCGGAGTTCACCGAACGCCTCCAGCAGCAGCCGATGGACCCCTCGGAGCTCCAAGCGCGCCTCCACAGCGTGCGGAGCCGACTCGTCGATCTCCTCGATTCCTGGCACGCGGTCGTTGCCGCCAACCGCGACCACGGAGTTGACATGCGCTACCAGCCCTACGAACTCGGATCGCGGGCCGGGGCAAAGCCGCTGTTGCGGGAGGTGCTCGAAACTGACTTCGAATCGGAGCACGAACGCAAGTTCCGTGCGAACCGGTCACTGCGTGATGTCGAGCCCGATGTGAACCTGTTCCTCCGTGAGCTCAACGACGCGCCCCTGGAGGTCAACGAATGAAGCGTGCACACGGCCAACTTCGGCGCGGCCAGGTCATCACGACCTACGGGCCAGGCGCGCTCATCGACCTGCCACAGCATTCGGCGATCGTCGGAGGCCTGCAAGCCTGGCCCAAGTTCACCCAACTCGACGAGATCATCGAGCCGCGCGTCACGGCGAAACTCCGAACGTTGACGGGAGTTCCCAACCCGCGGGTGTACTCGCCACCCGCAGCAACGAACGATCCGCGCGAAACACCGATCGGCATCGGCGCGTATCGATTCCCCGAGTGGTTCGTCGTGCAGGAGAAGCAATCGACGCAGGATCGCCAGAAGTCGCGTCGCCTCGTACATCGCCGCAAGCTCGACAACAAGGGACGACTCGACGGCCTCCCCGTTGTCGCTACCCGGTTCGTTCGTGCCTGCCCGAAAGGTCATGTCGATGACCTCGATTGGTACAGGTTCGTCCACGGCCCCGACGACAAGTGCCGGCGCCAACTCTGGCTCGATGAGCGCGGCACCAGCGGCGACCTCGCCGACCTCGTCGTGCGTTGCGAATGCAAGAAGTCACGCGACTTCTACGAGGCAACCCTGCTCGACACGGTTCCGCTCGGGACGTGCCATGGCGCACGGCCGTGGCTCGGCAGGAACAGCAACGAGGATTGCGGTCACCCGGCCCGGCTGCTCATCCGCACTGCGTCGAACGCGTACTTCTCCCAGAGCGTCAGCGTGCTCTCGCTGCCCGAGCACGGGAGTGACGTGACGGTTGCCGTGCGTGAACTGTGGGACCTGCTACAGAACGTCAGCACCAAGGATCAAATCGCGACGTTTCGGCTGATCCCGAAGGTCACCGAGGGCCTTGCTCCATTCAACGACGACGATGTCATGGACGCCATCGAGATGTTGAAGCATGGCGTCGCCAACGACCGGCCGGTCAAGTACGTAGAGCTCGACGCGCTGCTCGCCGCGCCCGAGGGGTACGGCGAGGACGTGCCGATCGACCCCAACTTCCATGCCCGCCGTCTTCCTGATGCCGCATGGCGTGCGTCCGAGCGATCGAGTCGCATCGAGTCGGTGATACAGCTCCACCGCTTGCGAGAGGTCATCGCCCTCATGGGCTTCAGCCGCTTCGAGGCAATCACGCCCGACATCAACGGCGAATACGACTCCGACGTCGAACGTGCCCAGATCGACCGGGAGCCGACTTGGTTCCCGGCAGTCGAGAACCGCGGCGAGGGAGTGTTCGTTCGCTTCCGCGCGGACGACATCAACGCATGGCTCGACCGGCCGGTCGTGAAAGGCCGGCTCGCTCATCTCGAAGCCGGGCACCGGCGCTGGCAGGAACACCGCAAGAGCCAACGGCCGTTCCCCGGTGGTCCGTATGTGCTCTTGCACACGTTGTCGCATCTCATGATCCAGTCGATGGCGATGCGCTGTGGCTATCCGGCGAGCTCAATTCGCGAACGAATCTACTCCGATACCTACGGTGGCCGCTACGGGTTCTTGTTGTACACGGGCAGTTCGGATGCCGAAGGGACCCTGGGTGGCTTGGTGTACCAGGCGCACAACATCGAAGACCATTTGCTGCAAGCGTTGCGTTCGGCCGAGCTGTGCTCGAACGACCCGATCTGCGCACACCATGTGCCCGGAGGCGATCTCGAAGAACGGTGGCTCCACGGCGCCGCATGTCATGGATGTGCCCTCGTCGCCGAGACCTCGTGCGAGATGCGTAACGACTACCTCGATCGCGGTCTCGTCGTCCCGATCATCGGCGCGGCAGGCGCCGCCTACTTCGGGAAGTGATGGCGTGGATCAGCTGGCGCTGCTCCCCGCACACGTGCGCGGCCGCATGGCGGCGGCGCTCGCGAACGGATCGCTGGCGCCGCCCTACTCCGAGTCGGCGGTGCGATCAGCGATCGGAGTGGTATCCGGGGTCAACGACGTGCACGCGCAACTCCAATCACTTGATGCCGAGGGCGCCCGCCCGTCGTTGATCGCTCGCTGGCTGAACAGCTTGACCGACATCGAACAACGTGCGCCACGCACCGATCTCGTTTGGTCGGGTTCCGAAGTCCCTGGCCTGCACGCGCGCGACACCCGAGCGGTCTTCTCCGAGCTCTTCGCCCGCTCAACGAAGGCGATCCTTGTGAGCTCGTTTACGTACTTCGATGGCCCGAAGGCGTTCGGCGAGCTCGCCGTGCAGATGGATAGCAAGCCCGATCTCGATGTGCGTCTCGTACTCAACATCCAGCGCAAGTTCGGCGACGTGACGAAGGCGGACTCGCTCGTGCGCAGTTTCACGGACTCGCTCTGGAAAGGCTGGCCGGGCAAGCGCCGACCAGCCGTGTTCTACGACCCACGTTCGCTCGATCTCGACTCGCCGGCTGTCTTGCATGCCAAGACGGTCGTCATCGACCGGTCGATCGTGCTCGTGACCTCTGCGAATCTCACGGAGAAGGCATTCGACGACAATATCGAACTCGGCCTGCTCAGCTACGACGCAACGCTTGCTGCGAGTGTTGCAACCCACTTCGATGTGCTCATCGAACGCGGCCTACTCAAGCCACTCCCGCCCGCGTAATCACTACTTGGAGGAACGATGGTCGACAAGCGACAGTGGCCCAAGCCCGCCGCATGGGCGATCACCCAGAATGAGCGCCTCTGGCGCGAGTCGGATGCCACGGCCGACCCTGAGGTGATCATCGAGTGGAGCCTTGGAGACAGCTATCGGACGCACATGATGGAGCCGGGGGATCGAGCGATCTTCTGGATCACGGGCCGCAACGGCGGGCTCGCGCGCGTCGGCTTCGTGCTGGGTGTAACCAGACTCCGCGGTGGCTACTGGAAGGATTCATACGGACGTCGGCACGAAGCGCCGTACGCTGGGACATTCTTCATGCCACCCTTCCCGAACCAGCGGTACATCCATCGCGATGTTTTCGCCGAGCGAACCAAGTTCGAAGGCTGCGAGGTGATGGGGACAGCCGCGCAGCATCAACCGCCGTTGAGGATCGAGCCGACGGAGTGGACGGTGATCAAGAACGTCCTTCTCCGATTCGACCGATCAGCTCGACACACACGATCACCGTGGTTTGGCTGAGCAGGCCCTACCTACTAACAATCCAGGACAGCTCGGAATCCTGAGAACGGCGGCGCGCAGTTGACGATCGTCAAGTAGCTCGTGAGATCAGACGTCTTCAGTCGCGTGAGCGCTATGTAAACCTCCATTCGGTCCGTGCGCGTGGTGAACCTGTCTACGGCTACAACCAGCGCTCGCGACTCCCAACCCTTGAAGCTGTGAACCGTCGTCGCCTTGACCCGCGCGTCGTCCTGCATGAACCACAGTTTGCGGCGCCTGCTGTCGGCGCTCGTCTCGCCGAACACGTGACCGACACTGATTCTCAGCTGCTCCAGGCGTTCAACCGCCTTGAGGCCTCGTGCATGAGTCTGAACAAGGAGGAATACGTCGGCGTATGCGGTTGGGTCGGGGTCGCTCAACGTTGGCATGGTTGCCACCGCGCGGGCGACCTCGTCGACGAAGTTCTCGGGCGATGTCTCGATCCACCGAATCTCTGTCAGATCGAACTGCTCCTGCTGGTCTCCTTGATCAAGGTCAACTCGCTCGACCTGCAGCGATCGAGCCAACCTGACGATCGCTGGATGGATTCTGCGGGGAATGCGATAGCTACCGGTTAGAGTTGCCCAGGGTCCTGTGAATCCGGCACCGGTCATTCCTACGTCGGTCCAATTCTCACTGCGGTCGTAGAGGTCCTGGCCGGTGTCGGCCACGAGCACGTGCTCGCCGTCTTCCCGTACGACGCCGCAAAGCAGGTTCCACCATTCGAGTTCGAAGTCTTGTCCTTCGTCGACGAGGACGGCGTCGTAGCCGCGCGCATCGTTTCCGAGTACAGCCAAAGCTTGGCGACCGATCGCCAGTCCTCGCTGAGCGTCATCTGCCGCCTCGATGTCTTGCGCCCATGCTTCTTTCAGCTGTTGCGATAGTTGCGCGTTTCGGCAGAGATCGCGGAGCCAGTCGTGGAAGTTCGTGATCGTGATGTGCGAACGAACTCCACCCCGCGACGCGCGGTCGATGAGATCACGCAAGTAGTGGCGGAGCGTGATGTTGTATGTCACGACGAGTACTTGCAGTTCGTGTCCGGCGAGCACCGCTGCTCGAGTGGCAAGCACTTGTGATTTCCCGGATCCCGGCGGCCCCTTAATTCGCCGATATCCAGACTGGGTGCGACGATACGCGAGCTCCTCCTGCTTGGGGTTCAAATGAATTGGTCGCCGCTTCTGTGCCTCCACGTCAGGCTCGACAAGCCAGTTGCGGAGGTCTGAAACCATGCGAGCATCCAGGGGAGCAGCCCGTGATTGACGCCAGGGCATGATCTCATCGGGCGCGTCGCGGAGGATTTCTTTCCCTCGCGCAAGGTGTCTGTCACACACGTGGTGCACCTCAGCGCACGAGTCGAATGGAAAGACGACATACACGGCGAGTCGCCCGGCGAGGCTGGCGTCGCGCTTCGCCGCTGCTCCGAGTCGAGGGCAGTAGACGTTCAATACGTCATCTCGCACATATTCCGCCCGCGCATTCGGATCGAGTCGAACTCGCTGGGGCTCCGCATGGCTACCCCGAACGAGGGCACCGTTCAGTCCACGACGCCAGCGCTCGACGACGATGGATGCTTCGATGACATCGAGAACGGTCATCCCGTGCTTTTCGGACAGGAGCACAATCGACGGCCGGAGACCGTTCAGGTGCGGCCGGACGTACAGCTCCACGTCGTCGGGTACCCGAGCTGCGAGCCACTCCGCCACCTGCCGGCAGCCTTCGGGAAGCGGAGGCCGGAGCTCCTGCCACTCGCTCGGAGCAGGAGAGATGGTCTTCGCCATGTTGCCCTACCCGTCCACGTCGCTGATGAAACCGAGCGACGTCCTTCGTGTCTTCGCAGTACGCGATGCATGAGAGTCTCCAACGACCACGCCTGCGTTCATCTCACGCGCCTTGGACGCCCTGGCCGCTCGCGACCAGACGCGCGCACACCTGCGTGAGTGGGCACTCGGCGCACTCGGGGTCGCGAGCGTGGCAGAACCGTCGGCCGATGTCCCAGGTCGGGTTGTCGAGCGCGCCGGGTCGTGTCGGGTGCAGCCGGCGAGCGACCGCGACGATGTGGTCGACGTCATCTCGGTCGGAGAGGCCGGAGCGTAGGAACACTCTTCGGATGTGGACGTCGACGGCGACATCGCTGCCTGCGAGTTCGGCGATCTCGACTCCGAGGCCGGCCTCGAGCAGCTCGACGGCCATCGCTGCCTTCTTCTGGCCGATTCCCTCGAAGGCTTGGAGGCGTCGCCGCAGCGTCGCGGCAGACGGCCGATCGTTCCAGATGTTCGCAGCATCCCCGTTGTAGTCGTCGAGGACCTTCGTCGCCGCCGCGACGATCCGCTCCGGTGTCTTGGTCACCCAGCGGTGGAGTTTCGCTCCATCGGCGAACGCGGCAATGACCGTTGCCGGCTGGCCGGCAATTCGAAGGAGGTCCCAGTGCCCGAGCCGGCGGCGCAGCTCGAGCGGCGCATTCCACGCGGCCTCGAACCGGACTTGCTCGTCGCAGATCACGCCGACCAAGAAGGCGAAGGCATCGGTTCGAACGAGATGATCTGCTTCGGCGTCGGGTGTGAAGTCTCCCGATGCCAGTGCGGTCAGTCGCTCGCCGTGCGCCAACAACGCGTGAGCAATGGCGGCCGGGTCGACGGGTCGTGTTGCGGGCTCTAGCGGTGTTTGCTGGGTCAGCGGGCGGCGATCGTCGCCTCCGGCCGCCCGCGCCTCCCGGTCTCGGTGACGGAGCAGCGCGAATCGCGCCCACGCGCGGAGATCGTCTTCGCGGATCTTCAGCGCCAGGCCATGACGCGCGTTCGGGCCGCTGATCTCATCACGGTGGGTCACGATCTCGAACGACTCGTAACCGAGTGGGACCTCGGCGAGATTCCGAGCATCCTTGCGATCCGGTCGCTTGAGCGGGCTGATCAGCGCGCGGCTGACCTGGTGATCCTCGGCCTCTGCACCCTCGACCGTCGGGTGATCGTCGAGCCACGTCACGGTGTGAATACGCTCGCGTCCGTAGGCGACGCGCCTTCCCACGCCGTGCTTCACGCGGTGGCGCAACCCGCCCTCGCGTGCGATGAACTGCCAGCCGTGCGCGAATTCTTCGATCGAGTCGGGCCATCGATACCGAAAGGGTCCGATCTCTCGAATGTCTTCGATCGCGAAGTCGGCCCGTTCTGCTGAACCTGAGGTCGGTGGTGGCTTCATCGGGGTTTCGCGTGCGTAGAACGCAAGTTGTTGCCCCTGGTTGAGGCCCGCAGCCGGTTCGTCGACCCGCGCGCCCTCACGGATGAGCAGCGGGACGAGGTCGACTCGATATGCCTCGCCAGCGTGAATCTCGAACGTGATGTCATCGAACGCGCCCAGATGATCGCGGAGTTGTTGTTCGACGCCGCGGGACCATCGCATCCGCTCGTGTCGTGACGCGTCCTTCAACGCCATGTCGTACGGCTCGGTCTCGGCGTCGGGGGTCAGGACACCGTGCTTGGCGGACAGGATGAACCAGACATCACACGACTGCTCGACGTACTTGCGCCGCCCGAGAAACAGCGGCGAGGTATAGAGGTCGCGAGCCCGTGCCGGTCGAGACCGCTTCGACTTCACGCACCCCACAAGTCCCACGCGCCTGCTCATACGAACCGTGCGCTCTACGTATGCCGACGTCTGGACAGTGCCCGCTCGTGTCGCAGCGCGACCGCCAAAAGCTCGCGGAGCGACTGTGCACTGCGCTCGACCGCGCCGAGCCCCTCTTCGAACGGCGCCGACCCCATCGATCCCTCCCGACCTGACGCATTGTGCCAGGTCCCCAAGGCGCGATGCCACAGTTGATTCGAGTCGTGCCATAGGAGTTCGCACCTCGTCCTTGAACCTTCCGGCCGTCTTCGTCCGTCCTCGTCAAGCGTTCCAACTCGGATCGACCTTGGCGACAGGATCGCAACACGGTGGAATGTGGCCCGCCGGCCTACCGGCCCAGAGGGACCCGCGCTCGAGGGCTGCGTGCCAGCCGACCCTCGTCGCCGTGCTGTGGGGCCAACTCGTAGTCTCTCTCGCCATGGAAGATCAGGCGGGCGGGCTCGTCGTTGTGGCCGGCCCCTTGCCGCTGATGATCACGTCGGGGGAGCGTCCTTCGTGGTTCTCGCGACGACGTGGTCGCGAGATCGATCGGTCGCCGCTGCTCGCAGCCGTGCCCTCGATCGCGCATGCGCTCGCAACCGGCGATGTCGTGCGCGTCGTCGGGCCACAAGGTCTGCTCGACGGCATCGCGAGCGGCGCGCTCTCATATCTACAAGGTCCGGAGGGCCACTACGGGACGGTGGTCGATCGGAGCCACCGGATCGTCGGCCACGTCCAGTTGCAGCACTCGGATGCGCTCGCGCACTCGGCTGGCGCGCTTGCGGCGTTCCAACTCGCGTCGGCGATGACGCTGCAGTACTACCTGCACCGCATCGACCAGCGGCTCGAGGAAATCGCGGATCTGGTGAGGCGGCAGCGAAGCGACTCGGCATGGGCGGTCGTGGGCCGCGGAGCGGCCGAAGTCGATCGGCTCCTGCGCTTGGTGCAACGGGGGCCGTTGTCGCAGACAGCTCGAGTCCAGCTCGACCGCGAGGAACGCGCCGTCGACCTTGTCGCCCGCACGGAACGGCGGCCCGTCATCGATCTGATTGCGGAGATCGACCAGCTCCGTATGCACCTGCCGCCCGCGACCCCGTCAGGTTGGACGAAGGAAGCCGTTGAGCAAGCGCGGCGCAGTATCGGCGGGTTGCGGGGCCGCGCCCGAAGCGTCGCCAAGTCGATGGCTGCCATCAGCGACCACTGGTCGCTCGTGTGTGCCGCTGCGCACGTTCATGCCGCGCTCGCTGCGATCCAAATCATCGACGACGAGATGTGGGACCAACGATCACGGGACGTCGCGCGTGCGGACGCCTTGATCGCGAGGCGCGACGAGATCCGCGAGCACGCCGACAGAATCGCGGCGCTGCCGGCAATTTTGGCGCGAATCGAAGATCTCGTCGTCGACGACATCACGTTGCGAAAGCCGTTCGCGCGAGCGGCCGCAGTGGCCACAGCGACGAAGGATCTCGCGGATCAGGCGATCGCCTCGTTGGATGCGGCGGGCTCACCAACGCTGAGCAACATCGTCATCATGCCGTCGAGTCGCGGGCGGCCACCGGTCGGTCGTCTGGCTCCGGTGACTTCGCCACGCAACGCGAGGGCGTCGCACTGACCGGGACGCGCTGGGAGCCGCCGGGCTTGTCACGCACGATCGTGTTCGGGTATTCCCGCTCGATCCGCGCGCCGAAGTCGGCTCGCAGTCCCGGAGGTGGGCGGCGATGCCGGTAGGGCGGTTCTCGTTGATTGTGGACCCGATCTCGGGGCCGCGATTCCGGCCGCGGCTGCGCGGACGGGCGTCAGCGTGTCGCGCTGGCTGACCGACGCCGCCGAAGCTCGGTTGTGCAACGACCTCCTTGGAATGGCGCTCGACACGTGGGAGCGCGAAGCGGCGCCTTCACTGCCGCAGAGCTTGCCAACGCGATCGCCGCGCTCGGCCACGCCGAGTCCGAGGACGCCAGGGTCAGGACGACGGACGTCGCATCAAGGTGCTCGATGAAATGCGCTGATCGCCATCGATCGGCGCGATCGTCGCGTCGGGGCCATGCTGCGGCTCCTGCAGCGCAGCGCGACTCCGCTGTTCACGAGCGGCGGAGTCGTCGCGGAGGTCTGGCGCGACGGCGCGAAACAACCCGACCTTGCGCGCTCGCTTCGAGGAGTCGACATCCGGCCGATCGACGCGGCGCCAGGCCGGACCGTCGGCGAACTCTCGCGCAAACTCGAACGAGTGACATCGGCAACGCGCGCCTTACTTCGATCACCCGCGACGGGGACCGCCTCCTCACGAGCGATCCCGACGATCTCGGTCAGCTTCTCGGTCGCCGCCGCGTGTAGATCGAAGTCATCCGCGTCTGAGGACGGCCTGGACACCGACTACTCCGTAGTCTCAGCCGCGCAACGACGTCTTGGCACGATGTCGAAGGTGGCTCAGAGCCCCAGGTCGAGCTGCTCGGTTTGGGACGCGGACGACCCTTCGAACATCGTTTCGACATCCCTCAGCGGGCTCGCGCCGAGTTCGACGAGTCGCGCGTTGCCTGGGCCTTCACCTTCGCCGCGCCACACCGCGACCGGGCCGTAACCCTTGGCCAGCGCTTCCTTCGCACCCGACCAGGTACCGCCGGTGTCGAGGTCGCTGGCGACGACGAGCGTCACGTCGGCGAGCGCGTAGATGAGCTTGTTGCGGCCCATGGCGTTGCCAACACTGAACGGTGCGGTCGGCGCGTAGGGCGTGGCGAGGGCGAGTCGCTCGTCGAGCACGGCGTTGCGCAGATCGCTGCTGCGCGCGGCGCGCACGAGCGCGTCGGCGAGGATGCCGACGACGTGGCCTTCGGCGTCGAGCGTGGCGTGCATGGCGATGGCGTCGGTGCCGCGCGCACCGCCGGACACGACGGCCCGGCCCTGGGTCGCCGCGAACCGGGCGGCCCGTTGCGCGATCTCGACCGCGGCTGGCGCGAGGTCGCGCGACCCGACGATGCCGACCGCGGGCTCAGCGAGCAACGCCGTTGAACCGGCGAGGTGCAGGTGCGGAGGCGCGGCAGTACCGAGACGCGACCGCCACCGCGGCGGGTACTCCGGGTCGGTCGCGGCGATGGCCCGGACACCCTGCTGTTCGAGTTCTTCGAGTGCGAACGCCAGCGCGCCTGCCCGATCGAGCAGCGCGACGACCCGCGCCGCCATTTGTTCGCCGAAGTCGGCGACCAGCGGCGTTTCGTCGGCGCCCAGCAGTCCGGCGAGATCGACGCGCGCCGCGAGCGCCCAGTAGTCCGACGCCTTCAACACCGGTGCAGCACTGTCGACAAGACGCGACGTGAGCAAAAGGGTCGCGAGGCTGTCGTCGGCGAGGCGCGCCATATGTCAGTCTCCGGTCGCTCGGGCGAGGATGAGGGGAAACACCGGACCGCTCCCAGCCTCGCGCAACAATGCGCCGATCGTCGTGACGGTCCAGCGCGAGTCGACCACGTCGTCGACGAGGAGCACAGGCGAGTTCGGCGCCGGTCCTTGCACCGCGAACGCGCCGGCAACGTTGCGTGACTGCTGTGCGCTGTTGTCCATGGCTTTCTGCGGCTCGGTCCCGCGTACCTTGCGGACGACTGGCCGGTACTCGAGCTCGAGAGCAACGGCGAGCCGGCGAGCGAACGAATCGACGAGCTCGGGATGGCGCAGTGACGGCACCGCGGTGAGCCAGGTGGGGCGCGGATCGGGCCGCCAGGCGCGCACGAGCCGGGCGGCAGCCGCGATGAGTTCGTCGCCGAAGTGTTGCGCGACCTTGCCGTCGCGCACGAGCGTGCCCCAACCGCCGTCTCCCCATTGGCACAGCGCTTTACCTGGCTCGACCCGAACCGCATGCGAGATGTTCGTGTTGTCGGC
>Ga0233424_10003038_pt1 | contig 11190 bp, 11 predicted proteins | sample Watercolumn_Towu_FD_181011 | JGI IMG/M metagenome (GOLD analysis project Ga0233424, IMG submission 181011) | Freshwater microbial communities from Lake Towuti, South Sulawesi, Indonesia - Watercolumn_Towuti2014_125_MG | ecosystem: Environmental > Aquatic > Freshwater > Lake | place: Indonesia... | reverse complement strand
TAAAGAGAGGCGAGCCGACGATGCCACTGACTTTTGACCTTCCGCTCGACAGGCTTCAGACCTACACGGGCCGCAATCCGAAGCCGCGTGACTTCGACGCCTTCTGGGAGCGGGGGCTCGAGGAGGTGCGGAAGACCGACCCGCAGATGGAACTGCGCCCTGCGAGCTTCAAGTCGGGCGTCGCCGACTGCTTCGACCTGTTCTTCACGGGAGTCGGCGGCGCTCGTGTCCATGCGAAGCTGCTGCAGCCGCGGTCGGCGCGCGGGGGCAAGGGCAAGCACCCCGCGGTGCTGATGTTTCACGGCTACTCCGGGAGCGCCGGCGACTGGTACGACAAGCTCGGGTACGTTTCGCAGGGATTCGTCGTGGCGGCGATGGACTGCCGCGGGCAGGGCGGGCAATCACAGGACACGGGCGGCACGATCGGCCAGACTTTGCGTGGTCACATCATTCGAGGCATCGATGGACCGCCCGAGAAGTTGCTCTTCCGGCAGATCTTCCTCGATACCGTCCAGCTGGCGCGCGTCGTGATGGCGATGCCGGAGGTCGACCCCGCCAGGGTCGGGGCGACCGGGGCCAGCCAGGGCGGCGGTCTCACCCTCGCGTGCGCGTCGCTGGAACCCGGGATCAAGCGGGCGGCGCCGGTGTACCCGTTCCTCACCGACTACCGGCGGACGTGGGAGATGGACCAGGCGAAGGACGCCTACCAGGAGCTACGGGACTACTTCCGCCAGTTCGACCCCAACCACGAGCGGGAGGACGAGGTCTTCACGAAGCTGGGCTACGTCGACGTGCAGCACCTTGCGCCACGCATCCAGGGCGAGGTCCTGATGGTGACCGGCCTGATGGACACGATCTGCCCGCCGTCGACGCAGTTCGCGGCTTACAACAAGATCAAGTCGAGGAAGTCGATGGCGATCTACCCCGACTTCGGCCACGAGACCCTGCCGCGTAACGCGGACCGGATCTTCGAGTTCCTCAGCGGGCTCTGAGCCGCATGAAGTCGGCGACGCGCTCGCCGATCACCAGTGACGTCACGTTCGTGTTGGCGCGGACGCAGTCCGGCATGATGGACGCATCGGCCACGCGCAGCCCCTCCAGTCCGTGCACGCGACCCTCGCTGTCGACGACCGCCATCCGGTCGGAGCGTGGGCCCATCTTGCACGTGCTGGAGATGTGGTGACTCGTCCGCACAGACCGCATGAGCCAGGCGTCCAGCGCCTGGTCGCTGGCGAGGTCGGCGTCAGTGGGGTCGATCCGCTCTCCGATGAACCTGCGGTATGCAGTCGTTTCCGCGATTTTCAGGCACAGGCGCACGGCCTCGCGCATGCGGGCGCGGTCCGACGGTTCCACGAAGTAGTTGTAGTCGAGCACAGGCTGAACGTGAGGGTCGATCGATCCCAGGTGTAACGACCCTGACCCTGCGGCCAGGTAGAGCGCGGCGATCATGCCGACGCCCACGGCCTCACCCGACGAGATCGTGTAGATCCCCGACTCCGGCGCGTACGAGAGCGGATGGATGAACACGTCGTTCCGTAGCTTCGAGCGCGTCGCCGTGTAGCGGACGGCCACCTGGATCTTCGCGGCGAGCGGGTCCTGCCGGAAGCCGGGCCGCGTGCGCCAGGTGACCTGGACCTGCGGGTGGTCCCGCAGGTTCTGGCCCACGCCTGGAAGGTCGACGACCGAATCCGCGCCGAACTTTGCAAGGTCTGCCCTTGGCCCGACGCCTGACAGAAGCAGGATATGCGGCGAGCCAATCGCGCCGGCGCTCAGGACGATCTCGCGGCCGAACACCTCGAAGGTCTCGTCCCCGCTCTCCGCGAGTACCCCAACGGCGCGCCGACCGTCGAACAATACGCGGTGCACCAGACAGTCCGCCCGTATCGTCAGGTTCAAGCGCGGGCGGGCCGGCTGGAGGTAGGTGAGAGCCGTGCTCCAGCGGATGCCATCACGGTTGTTGAGCGGCGTCGGGCTGATCCCGGTAGCGTCGGGATCGTTCTGGTCGGGGGCTTGCGCGAACCCGAGCTCGACGCAGCCGTCGTAGAAGGCCGCCTGGTCGGCGTTCCATTCCGATCTCGTCCAGCGCCGGACCGGGATCGGGCCATCGGTGCCGTGGAAGTCACCGGGGAACGCAGTGTCGGACTCGATGCGTCGCAGGAACGGCAGCAGGTCGCGGTGACTCCAGCCTCGGTTGCCGGCAGCCTCCCAGGCGTCGTAGTCCTCGGGGATGCCACGCAGGAAGATCTGGGCGTTGATCGCGCTCGACCCGCCGACGACCTTGCCCAGCGGGACCGTCATGTTCGTGTTTGAGTCAGTCGCGCGGGCGTTGAACGCCCAGTTGTGCGGACTCTTTTCTCCGAACGCCCTGACCCATATGTTTCGGTCCAGGCCGTAGCCGTACTTCACGGCGTCGGGCATCTTCGCCGGGTCGGGGTAGTCCGGGCCGGCCTCCAGAAGCAGGACGCTTCTGGCCGGGTCCTCGGTCAGCCGCGCCGCGAGGATGCCGCCGGCAGAGCCGGCACCGACGACGATGCAGTCGTAGAGAGGAGGGCGCCGCGTCACGGCGCCAGAAGCGCCGCTAGGCGCTCAGGCCGACGCATGCCCCGCAGCATTCGCAGTAGGGGTCTTCCAGATTGCAGACGGAGCCGCATTCGGGACACTGGACTTCCAGTGGCGATGCACACCTTCGGCAGTACTGGGTACCGGCGAGGTTGACATGGCCGCAGAACGAACACCGCATGTTCCACCTGCCATTCCGTGCAAGAGGGCCCAGGGAACACGTTCGTTGTTGCCGGTTTTTTGGACCGTGGGAGCGTAGCACTCGGCGCCCGTGCATTCAATCGCCGTGTGCTAGAGTCCGCCGGGCGTTTCGACGGTTGCGAGGTGGAGATGAGCACCGAACTTGTCGTCCTGCGGATCCTGCACATCGTTCCAGGGGCGTTCTGGGTCGGTGGAGCGATCTTCGTCGCGTTCATCTTGGAGCCGGCGTTGAGGCGACTCGGTCCGCCGATCGAGGGCCCGGTGTTCTCAAGCCTGGGCAGGGTGGTCGGCCCGGCAATGACGGTGAACGGGCTCGTCACAATCGCGTTTGGACTGGTCCTCGTGTCGCGGACGCCGGGGCGATCGTTCGATCAGCTCTTCGCAAATGGCTGGGGCACGGCGATTGGAATCGGGCTGGTCGCCGCGGTCCTTGCATTTGGGGCGGGGACGATCACAGGGATGCAGAGTGCAGCCCTTGCGCGGATCGCCCGGACTATTTCACCCGGCACGTCACCTGCTCCGGACGTAGCAGCAAGGATCGAGCGGGCGAAGGTCAATCTTCGCCTGGCCGGCCGAGCCAACGCTGTCCTCGTAATCGTTGCAGTGGGATCGATGGCCTCGGCACGCGCCTTCGTGTAGGCCCGTCTCCGATCCATGCGGGCGGGGCCCCGTGCGCCGGGGCCCGCTGCCTAGCCGTGAAGCGGCAGGCCGTCGGCGGCCACGTCGTAGACCTCGAAGTTGCCCACGCCCTGCTCGGTGACGTAGAGCTTGAGCGAGCCCTTCGGCCCGAAGCACACGTTGGTGGGTGCCGGCCCATGCAACTGAATGCGACGCACGATCTTGCCGTCGGGCGAGACGATCGTCACGTCCCCCTGATTGACGGCGGCTACGTACAGGTTGCCGTCGAGTCCGAACTTCATGCCGTCGGGCCCGCGGAAGCCGCCCGACTTTGCGGGGTCACGGATGTCTGCGAACAGCTGGCGCGGCGCGAATCCGCTGCCCCGCTTCGGGTATCGCCACACCTTGCCGTCCTGCGTGGTCGCGACGAACAGGTCGTCGCTCGGACCGAAGACAATGCCATTCGCGAAGTGGAGTCCCGCGTCGAGCCGCTCGACCTTGCGAGTCTTCGTGTCGATACGGAACACGCGGCCGTCGATCCGCTTGCGCCCCCGCTCCTCCGGGGCAAGCGACCTCCACTCGGTGATGCGGATGCCCGAGTCGGTCATGTAGAGCAGACCGTCCCGCCCGAATACGAGGTCGTTCGGGAAGAGGAAGGGCATCGCGCCGTCGCCGGTCGCGATCACCTCATGCTTGCCGTCGAGCGTCATGCGAAGCAGGGATGGTGGATTCATCGACTCGGCCACCCAGAGGACGCCGTGGCGGTCCAGGGTCAGCCCGTTCGGCCTGCCGGTCCGGGCGATCACCCGGCGCGACTTGCCATCGGCCGAGAGCCACAACACCCAGCCGCGTTCGGGGTGCATCTCGACCAGCGCCCAGTTGCCGTCTGGCAGGAGGACCGGGCCTTCGGGGTTCTTGAGGTCGCCGACGAAGATCATGCCGGCGGATTCTATCGGCTCGATGTCTCCTGGAGGAGCCGGACCGCGACACGGGCACGCAAGGTATTCGGGTCACCTTCGCCGACGCCAAGCTCGTCGCAGATCCGCGCGATCTCATTATCGACCGAGCCCTCGTCGATGTCGGCGCGGGCTGCGATCTCGTCGTCCGGGCAGCCCCCGGCCACGTGCTTGAGCACGAGCATCTGACGCTCGGTCAATTGATCCAGGGAGGAGCCCGCACGTGGCTGAAGGCGTTCGACGATCGTGCTGTCCAGCGTCACGAGGCCCCAGGTCGAACCCTCGATCGCCCGGACCAGCGTGGACATCTGCTGAAGGGTCGTCTTCAGCAAGTACGACCAGCCTCCGCCGCGCCCTTCCGCCACTGCCTGCAGGTACTCCTTATCACGGTGCGACGACAGCAGCACGATCCCGACCTCCGGGCGCGCCTCTTTGATCTTCTGGGCGGCCTCGATGCCGGTCATCCCACCACCGAGGTCGATGTCCATGACGATCGCGTCGGGCCGGAGTTCGGCCGCGGCCCGGATAGCGTCGCGCCCGTCGCCGGAAGTGGATACGACCTCAATGTGCCCGTAAGCTCCGAGGGCGTTCCTCAGGAGGTCCCGGAACAGGGGCTGGTCCTCGACTATGGCCAACCTTATCTTCATGGCGGACTCCTCGTGTGATCTATTCTGCTGAAGGGGCGTGTGGCAGGCCGCTTCGGGAGGCGAGAGCGATGAGAGCCGCCGGTATCAATCGATGAGCCAGAAGGCGCACCGCCGCAGCCTCTGGGCGTGGGGGACGGAGGCCGACGAACCATCGACGGCGCGGCTGAAGGCGGCCGCGGCGGCGATGTCGAAGCGGTTCGGAGCCAGTCTGGCACCCGGCACGCCCGCAAGGCTCTCGGACGTGTCCCTACGGGCGTCCCGTATCAGGCCGGGCAGGGCGTTAACGGCCTTCGCCTCCGCCGCGACCTATGATCGGGCCGGCCACAGCTACGGTCACAGCTTTCCGGACAGGGTTCGCAAGTTCCGTGGCGACTTCCCGAACCCGCCTGACCTCGTCGCCTACCCGCGGACCGAGGCCGAAGTCTCGGCCACGCTGGACTGGTGTTACTCCAGGGATGTCGTCGTGATCCCGTACGGAGGCGGGTCATCGGTGGTCGGAGGCGTCGAGCCACCCGCCGACGCGGACCGGGTCGTCACGCTTGACCTTTCAGGCCTCGGTGCCGTGCCGGACATCGACGTGACGTCGAGGGCCGCCCGCATTCAGGCTGGCGCCTTTGGCCCGGCGATCGAAGGTGCACTCCGCCCGCACGGCCTTACCCTCCGGCACTTCCCGCAGAGCTTCGAGTTCTCGACCCTCGGCGGTTGGGTCGCAACCAGGTCGGCTGGCCACTACGCGACGAACCATACCCACATCGACGACTTCGTCGAGTCGGTGCGAATGGTGACGCCGACGGGCGTTTGGGAATCGAGGAGGCTCCCGGGGAGCGGTGCCGGGCCGAGCCCAGACCGGCTCGTCATGGGGAGCGAGGGTATTCTCGGCGTCATCACCGAGGCCTGGGTGCGGGTACAGGCGCGGCCACGGTTCCGGGAGTCGGCATCGGTGGGGTACTCGAGCTTCGAGTCAGCGGCCGAGGCTACACGCCGGATCGTGCAGGCGAAACTGTGGCCGGCGAATTGCCGCGTGCTCGACCCCGAGGAAGCCGAGGCCAACGGAGTCCTCGGCGGTGGCCAGGCCCTGCTCGTACTTGGTTTCGAGTCGGCCGAGGTCCCACAGGCGGCACGCATGCGAGAGGCGCTGGACATGGCGGTCGACTCCGGGGGCAAGGTGATCGAGCGGGCAGGGGACGAGTCGGGCGGGGCGGGCTCGCCCGGGCCTTCCGAGCGCTGGCGAACGGCGTTCATCCGCATGCCCTACGAATGGAACGCGTTGCTTGGTTTCGGATTGATCAACGACACGTTCGAGACGGCCGTTACCTGGGACCGCTGGTCTGAGTTCGACCGCTCGGTTCGTGCGGCGGTCGAGAGGGCACTCGTGGAGGTCTGCGCCGGTGGGTCGGTGTCGTGCCGGTTCACCCACGTCTACCCGGACGGCCCCGCCCCGTACTACACGTTCAGCGGCCTGGCGCGGGCAGGTGGCGAAATCCAGATGTGGCGAGAGATCAAGGCCGCGGCAACCGAGGCCGTCGTTGCCGCCGGCGGGACGATCACCCATCACCACGCGGTAGGCCGGGACCATCGGTCCGGCTACGACCATGAGCGACCACAGCTCTTCGCCGAAGCGCTGCGAGCCGCCAGGCGCGTCGTCGATCCGAAGGGGCTATTGAACCCTGGAGTGCTGGTCGATCCCTGAAGCGACCGCCATCGGTCGCCTACGGCGTTGTCATCGCCTGGAGGACGGCAGCAGGGGCGATTGTGTCCTTGAAGTTCCTGAGGCGTGCCCAGGCATCCCACCAGCCTGCCTGGGAAGCGAAAGTCTTCACTTGCGCGAACTCGGTATCGGTCAATAGGGGCCCCGTGTACTCAGCCTCGTGGCGGCTCTTGACCTCGCCCGTGACCCCGTCGACCAGGTGCGTTGCCACCATCGACCAGCACCTCCGCTTGAGCTCGGAGGCGCGCACGCTGGGCGTTGAGCAGTCGTGAAGCTCCAGCCGGGAGGTCAGGGTGACGAACCATCGGAACCGGAACGTCTCCGCCGCGCCCGGGCTGTCCACGCACCTCACGATTTCGGCGTCGGCGCGTTCGATTTCCCATTCGTTCCCGAACTTATCGCGCGCTCCTGCAGGGTAGATCTGGCGTACCGCCGCGGTGGCCTGGTCCGGGCCGAGCGAGACCTGCCCCGGTCCAGCGTCCCAGACCACGCAGTCGAATCTGGTCTTGCCACGCACCTGGCGGGGCGCCAGATACGGATCAGGGGACACGACAGCGACTACCGGCCGGCCGGTCCGCGTGTCGATCGCGACGACCGCGAACCGGTCAGATTGCGCGGTCCCCGGCGAATCGGGTGCGGTACGCCACTGGCCCTCGATCTGGACGGCCCAGACCAGCGCGTTGTCGGCCACCGGCTCGTAGTCGCCCTCGACCACCCGGCGCCCGCCGGCCCAGGACACCACCGAGCCCGCGCTTGCGAGGCTGGCTATCGGGTCGCCCGGGATCCCGGTGGCGAAGAGGCTCTGTCCTGCGGCGTCGACCAGCTTGAACGCCGTCTGCATCGCGGTCCCGTTGTCGACCGGACCGGGGTCGATCGCACCTGGGACCTCGATCGTCACGATCGGAGTCAGGGAGTTGCGTTCCGAACGCGCGCCGCCCCCGCACGCGCTCAACAACAGTACCAAAGCTGCGGCGACCACCATTCCTGCTATGGGAGCGAAACGGGCCAGCAACACCATACCTCCTGTCACGCTTCGACTTCGAGGTGCGTGCGCGGTTCCCAGCCGATCAACCGCCTGGCCTTTGACAGGTTGTGTTCCTTCTGATGTTCGTCGCCGGCGATGAAGACCGCCTCGAAGCGGCCATGCCCCGTCTGGACCGCCTCGATCGCGCCGAGATACGCCCTGGCGAGGTCCGCTTCGTCGGTCACGTACAGCCTGGTAGCCGGGTCCGCAGGAGGGTTGCGCCGTTCTTTGATCCATTGGGCGCGTGTACGTGGCCCGGTGATGCGCAGGGCGATGATGTTCATGTCGAACCACTGGCAGAAGTAGCGGCAGATCAGCTCGCCGAAGCCCTTGGTGAGCCCGTAGGCGCTCGGTGTGTCGAGCGGGATCGCGTCTTCCGAGTGGTACCACTTGCGGGCTCGGTGATGAACGCTCATCGTGCTGGTGTGAACACCGCGCTTGATCCCCATGCCCTGCGCGGTGAACAGGAGCAGGTGCAGGCCGAGCGTGTTCACCTCGTAGTTCTCGTTGATGATCTTCAGGTTCTGGTCGGTCGAGCTGCCGCCCTGCGGGCTCTTCATGACCATGTTTACGAACAAGTCGACGCCCTGGAGTGCCTTCTGCAGGTCGGCCGGGCTCGTGATGGAGCCCTCGACGTACTCGACACCGGAGGCCCGGGGCGGTCGGACATCGAGCACGCGCAGCTGATGGCGCTCTCGCAGGTAGGGCGTTACGAATGTGCCGACGTGCCCGGAGCCGCCGACCAGCAGGATCTTCATGGTGCGTCCTCGCTCGCCAGACCGAAGCAGCAGACGGCAGAATGTAACACGGCATCTCGCTCGCTCAGCGTGCCGGGCGCGCCATCGGCCAGTCGGTGATCCCGTCCAGAGGAACGTATCCGATTGCTTCGCGGGCGTGGGCGATATCGCGGTACCGTCCCCGGTTGTTCGACACGCCGTAGTAGACATCGAACCGCAGTGAATCGGGTGCGTTGACGCATCGCTCGATGATCTGAGCGACGTCCCGATGGCTGCAGTAGGACGCCGCCTGACGGGAGTCGTGGGGCCAGTCGTCGGCGAGCACCGGGCCGATCCGGATGCAGAGGACCGACATGCCGTGCGCGTCCGAGTAGTAGCGGCCCAGCGCTTCGCCGAACACCTTGACCGCGCCGTAGACGCTGTCGGGCCTCACAGGAGTCAGGTGCGTCAGGAGCCTCCGGGGCTCGACGACGTCGTGCCAGCGGGCCTCCATCAAAGCGACGATGTCAGGCTCCCGGCAGTAGCCCGTCACGGTCGACCCTGAGCTTCCGAATACGATCCGCCGGACTCCGGCCTCCCGCGCGGCCTCGAACACGTTGTAGACGCCGACCACGTTCGTCGTCAGGTATCCGTGAGGGTCGTCTCCCATGTACGCCGCCAGCTGGACGACCGTGTCGATTCCCAGGAATGCCGGGCGGATGGCTGCGATGTCGTTGATGTCGGCCTGGAAGGTCGGCACGCCATCGACCGGCCGGCGGTTCAGGGCGACGACCTCGTGTGACTTCGCGAGGTGCCTGCCGGCGATGCCGCCGATCAGCCCGCTCATGCCGGTCACGAGCACGCGCCGGGGCGTGATCACCGTGCGGCGGCGTCCGGGTGCTTCATGGGCCAGTCGGGGATGCCGTCGAGCGGCACGTATCCGATGACATCCCGGGCATGGGCGATGTCGCGGAACCGGCCCCGGTTGTTCGATACCGCGTAAAAGATGTCGTACCTGACCGTGTCCGGGGCGTTCACGCAACGCTCGATCATCTGGACGATGTCGCGATGGCTGCAGTAGGCGGCAGCGTGCCGGGCGTCGCGCGGCCAGTCCTCCTCCACCACTCGGCCGATCCGGATGCACAGAACGCTCATGCCATGCGAGTCGGCGTAGTAGCGGCCGAGGGCCTCGCCGAACGCCTTTGCTGCCCCGTACACCCCGTTCGGGCGCAGCGGGACGAGGTGGGTCAGCATGGGCCGTGGCTCCCGGACATCCTTCCACCGCGCCTCCACCAGTGGCCGGAACTCGGCATCGCTCTCGTAGCCGATCACGGTCGCCCCAGAGCTGCCGAACACGACTCGCTTCACACCCGCTTCGCGGGCTGCCTCGTACACGTTGTAGACGCCGATGATGTTGGTCGACAGCTGGCCTCGAACGTCGGAGCCCAGATACGCGGCCATGTGGACGACGCAGTCGACCCCCTCGAAAGCGGGCCGGATTGCCGCCAGGTCGTTGATGTCCGCTTGGAAGGTCTTGATCCCGTCGACCGGCCGCCGGTTGAGCGCAATCACGTCGTTGGCACGTGCCAGGTGCCGTCCCGCCAGCCCACCGATCAGGCCGCTCATCCCTGTGACCAGGACTCGCTTGCCAGTCGCCATCGCATCCTCCCGTCGCGCCCGATTATCTTAGATATGCAATGTGCGGCCGCTTCGTCCTGATCAACTCCTCCGACCTGCGCATCCGGTTCCGCGCCCTCGTGCAGGACGGCCCCGACCCTTCGCGGGGATTCGATCCGGTCCTCCCGGACGACCCTCGCCTCGTCTCGAGGTACAACGTCGCGCCGACGCAGCAGGTCGTGACCGTGACCATCCACGACGGGCGCAACCGGCTCGAATGGATGCGGTGGGGCATGGTGCCGTACTGGGCGAAGGCCGGGGACCTGCCCGGAAACACGATCAACGCCCGTGCCGACCGGCTGGCCCAGTCGGGCATCTGGAAGCGGCCGCTGGCTCGCAGCCGGTGTCTGATTCCGGCCGACGGCTACTACGAATGGACAGGGGCGAAGACGTCGCGGCGGCCGCTCTTGTTCCGCAGGCGGGACCGCGGCCTGTTCGCGTTCGCCGGGCTGTTCGACTACTGGACGGACCCCGACGGGAAGGTCGTCCGTTCCTGCGCGATCGTGACGACACCACCCAACCGCCTCGTCGAGAGGGTCCACGACCGGATGCCTGCGATTCTGAGCGACGAGGCCGAGGCGCTCTGGCTGGACCGCCAGACGGAGGATGTCGAGCGGCTGTCGGCGCTGCTGATGCCGTATCCCGACGAGCTGATGGAGTCGTTCCCGGTGTCGCCGCTGGTAAACAAGCCGGATAACGACTCGCCGGAGCTGGTGGTGCCGGCGGGCCAGCAGATGCTGTAGCCGGATGGCTGCGGGCGTCAGCGTTCGACCGGCGACAACCCGGGACGTCGACGCTCTGGCGTCGTTGCACGTCCGCGCCTGGCAGTGGGCGTATCGCGGGCAGTTGCCGGACGGCTTTCTTGACGGGCTGTCGGCGCACGTCGAGCGCCGAAGGCGACAGTGGACCGAGTGGATCGAGCGTCCCGGGGCCAGCTTCGTGCTGGTCGCCTCGCGCGGCGACGACCCGGTAATCGGATTCGCGTATTCAGGGGTGGCGCGGGACTCGGACCTGCCGCCTAAGTCGGGTGAGCTCTACGCCATCTACCTGGAGCAGGACGAGGCGGGGAAGGGCACCGGCCGGT
>Ga0233424_10003036_pt1 | contig 11198 bp, 9 predicted proteins | sample Watercolumn_Towu_FD_181011 | JGI IMG/M metagenome (GOLD analysis project Ga0233424, IMG submission 181011) | Freshwater microbial communities from Lake Towuti, South Sulawesi, Indonesia - Watercolumn_Towuti2014_125_MG | ecosystem: Environmental > Aquatic > Freshwater > Lake | place: Indonesia... | reverse complement strand
AATAGGGCTCTAGCGGATATTGCGAGAAATCCGGCCCCTCGGCCTTGCTGTAATCGAAATTGGCGCGCACCGACGTATCGAAACGTACGCCTGCCTCGCGCAGCAGGTTGAGCGTCTCGCCGCCAATGCCATAGCGGCCTGCGCGATAGGCGATCGGCTGCTTGCCGGTGGCCTCGGTGATCGCGTCACGAAGCGCATAGAATTTCGCGCGCTCCAGATCCTTGGGCAGATTGCCCGCATAGGTGTTGCGCTGGGTGACCTCTTCCTCGAACGGCGGATTGACCCAGGGGTGCAGCTGGATGCCCACCTCGGCACGACCCTCGCGGACGAGCTGGCCATAGATATCGCGCCCGCGCGGATCGGATATGATCGGCCAATCGACGAGATACAAAGGCGTTACGCCATAATCCTCGCACAGCTTCTGAAAGTCGTTGATCGCTTCGACCGCCTCGAGCGAATAGCCTTCCCGCTTGATCGGGCGCGTCCAGTCGAACTCTTCCTCGACATCGACCGTGACCAGATAACGCTGGCCAAAGCCGGGAGCAAAGTGAACGAAATCATCCTTGCCCGGCAATCTTGCAAAGGTCATTTGCTTGTATCTCGCAGCGTCGCAAGGCGGCGGCGCAGCACCCCCTGCCGCTGTCCCGCGCGCGCCCCCAACCGCCTATGAACGCGCGGCTTCTGCGCTAATCCCCGCGTCGGGCAAGGTCAAGCGCAGACCATCCTCGGCAATGGCCAGCTTGCCGCCATGGCTTGCCAGAAGATTGCGCACGAGGCGCAGGCAGAAGCCCAGACCCAGCAGCGGCCCGCCATCCTGCGGCCCGGAATCGCTCCGGTCGACATCGAGCAATGCCGCCTCATCCAGACCGGCAAGCGCCTGCGGACGGCTGAAATCGATGGTGATGCCGCCGCTGCCCTGCACCAGCTCGACCTGGATCGCCTCGCCCGGCTGACAGCTGCCGATCAGCGCCCCGGCCAGGCGCGGCACGATACGGTCGAGGGCCTGGGCCGACATGGCGACGACGGCATTTTCGGGCACCGGCCCGATGGCGAGCATCGCGCCTGAATGCTCGATCAGCGGCTGAATGCGCACCGACAGCCGATCCATCAGGTCGGCAAGCGACACATGGCCCGCCGGGTCGTCCAAGGCATTGCGGTCGAGCCGCAGCGCGGTGTCCAGATCGTCGAAGCCGCTGAGCAGCTGGCGCGCGTCCTGGCGGATGCGCTGCGCCATGTCGCGATATTCGCTGAGCACCGGGCCGAAGAGCTGTTGCTCGATAATCTCGGAAAAGCCCATGATCGCGTTGAGCGGCGTACGCAGTTCGTGGACGATCTGGCGCAAGCCGTCGCGCCCTGCAAGGCCGGAGCCGGTATCGGGTCCCGCGCTTTCCCAGGGCATCGGACGACGCAAGGTGCCGCCATAGCCGGTGAAGCGGCCCGTGGCGCGATCGAAACATGGGTCCGCGTCAATCCGCCACTCGCCCGTCAGCACCGCAGCGCTGCCCAGATCGGCGCGGCCGCCGCGAATGGGCATGCGCCGGCTGAAAGCGGTCGATACCGCCGCATCGACCCCGCGATAGCCCGCAAAGGCCGGCTGGGCGAGCGACAGGCCATGCACCAGCCCGAGCAGGACGCCGCGCGTGCTGACAATGCGCCCATCCACTCCGGTAGCGAACTGGAACTGCTGCAGCGCCTGGGCACGATCGAACGGCTCGGGCTCTCGTACCGCCACCGGCTCTGCCGCTTGCGGGGACGCGATGCTCTGCTCCAGATCGTCCCAACCGGCCGGTGTGCGCGCCGCGCCTTCCTGCATCGCCTGACGGATGCGCACTTCCTGCAGCGCCTCGATCCGCTTGACGATCTCGCCGATGCTCTGCGGTCCCTTGGCCTCTTCCGCAGCGGCGGTGGGCATCGCCGCTTCGGGCTCCGGTGCGGTCTCTTCGGGCGTCTGGGCAAGCGCTTCGACGGCCGGAGCTTCCGGTTCGGGTTCGGATTCGGCGGCCGAAGCATCAACTTCGGGCGCAGCCTGGGTCACCGGCTCGGGCAGAGCCGGGCTTTCGGCTGCGGCTATAGCTCCCGCGGCGGCGGGCAGCGCGGTGTCGTAAAGCCCGAGCTGGTCGAGCAGCGCCTGGGTGCGCGGACCCAGATCGCGGCGATGGCGCAGAAAGCCGCGCGCACGCGTCGGCAGCGTGGGCACCAAAGCAGCCCAGGCATCGTCATCGAGCCGCGCAGCGCGGATGGCCGCACTCGCGATCTGGGGCTTTTCGGACGCGAGATATTGCAGCAGCACCGGCGAGACCAGGCGTCCGGAAAGGCATTGCACGGTGAGCAGCCGGTCCGCCTCGCTGACCACGCCGCGCAGCTGATGGATGCGCGCCAGCGCAGGCGCCTGCCGTTCGTCGACTTCATCGCCGCCGATCTGCCCCAGAATATCCACCAGCTGGCGATACTGCGCGACCGCAGCCGATCCGGTGGGCACCGCCCCGGAAAGCACGGTCGAAAGGCGGTCATCATAGCGCATGGACGTAGCGTCGGTCCTTGAATCTTGGGTCGTCAGCGGCCGTCTGCGATACACGCGGGCGGTCCGGCAGGACAAGGGATAGTCGGCACGGGCCAACCGCGAAAGGGCGCTTTTCGTCGCGTAGCAATGTGGGACAATTGCGTTACCGAATAATTATATTATAGATGGGTGGCGTCATGTTGCGGGAAATTGCCGCAAATCACGGTTGGATTTGCAGTTTCAGCCGATTGCCGGTGCAGGGGGCATTGCAATCGGGCTTGGCTGCCGAACAATGCCAGGGGAAAAATCGTGTCGAGTTTGGACCATATCGATCGGCAGTTGCTGACCCGGCTTCAGGAAGAAGGCCGGATCACGAATGTCGAACTCGCCAACCGTGTCGGGCTGACCGCCCCGCCATGCCTTCGCCGCGTGCGGGCGCTCGAAGAGGCGGGGATCATCCGGGGCTACCATGCGGATATCGATCCGCAAAAGCTGGGCTTTGCCATCACCGTGTTCGCGATGGTCAGCCTGAAAAGCCAGGCGGAAAGCGATCTCAAGGGGTTCGAGGAACATGTCAGCACCCTGCCCGAGGTGCGCGAATGCCATATGCTCAACGGCGAGATCGACTTCATCCTGAAAATCGTCGCGCGCGACCTGCAGGAGTTTCAGGCATTCCTGACCTCCAAGCTGACGCCGGCCGCCAATGTCGCCAGCGTCAAGACCTCGCTGACCATCCGCACCTCGAAGCAGCAGCCGGGCGTTCCGCTCGAATGATCATGCCTGGCCAGGCCGGGTCTTGCGCATGAAAAAAGCAGGCCCGGCGCGATGCCGAGCCTGCTTTTCCTGAATTGCCCAGTGATGAGGGTCAGGCTGCCGGGGCAGCGGCGACGCCCGCACCTGCCTTCTGGTCGATATACAGCATCCACAGCTTGGCCAGCGGCGCGCGCGTGCCGGTCACGCCGCTCAGCACCTGGCGGGCGGGCTCATATTTGCCTTGGGCGACCTGCGCGATCGCCTGAACCATCAGCGCGCGCTCCTTGTCGGTGACGCCCTTGGTCACCGCCAGCGCCGCCAGCTCTTCGGCTTCGGCATATTGCTTGTTGGCCAGCAGCGCGTCCGCAGTCGCCAGCGTCACCGTTGCCGTGGCCTTGCCGCGCGAATCGCGGATCGAATCGGGCAGCGTGGCAAGATATTCGGTGCGGTTGGTGGTCGCCGTCGTCAGGGCATCCTTGAAGAAAGCGTTGCCGTCGGTGATCACCCCTGCGGCCTTGCCTTCCTCGATCAGCGAAATCACCTCGGTCGGGCGACGCGCGGCACCGGCGGCATCGATATATTCCTGATAGTCGCTGGCGCTGGTCATGCCGCCGGTCATCCGCAACAGGCGCATGGCATCGAGATTCTGCTCGCTGGTGAAACCGCGATTGTCGCTCTGCACTGCCTGGATCACTTCATGCCAGGCATTCTTGCCGCTGTCAGCGCGCAGCAGTAGCTGTGCCCAGGCGGTGCTGTCGCTCTTGGTTGCACGTGCGATCTGGAAGCCGCGCTTGGCCCAGCTGGCGGCATATTGCTTGTCGCCGGCCAGCTGCGCTTCGACCGCGCGCTGCAGATAGGGCAGACCCTGCGCTGCCAGCGGCGCGTTGGCAGCATCGATGCTGCGGCCACCCGACTTGGCAATGGCTTCGCCGAAATGCGCTTCGGCCAGCTGGAACAGGTTGACCGGGTTGTTCTGGCCCGCCTGCGCGGCGGCGGTCAGATACTGGCGTGCGGTCGCGAAGTCATTCTTGACCAGGGCCTTTTCGCCGACAAAGCTGTTGAACGTGCGGGCCTCGGCTTCGGTCGCCTTGCCGCTGGCCAGCGCCTGCTGGACGCCGCGGATCTGCATCGGTTCATCGGGCTTTTTCAGGCCGATCTGCAGCGTCAGCTTGCCGGTCAGATATTTCTCGTCCGCGCTGGCGGCAATCGCGGCGGCCTCGTTGAGCTTGGCCTCGGCGGTGACGAAATCATTCGCGCCAAAGGCGGTCTGGGCCGCCGAGAATGCGGTCCGGAACTCGTTGCTCAGCTCCATCTGCGGCGCTTCTTCCTTGCCCTTCTTGCCCTTCTTTTCCTTCTGGGCCAGGGCAGCATCGACCGGCAGGGCGAGCGAAACCGCCGTGGTTCCGGCGAGGGCCAGCATGAGAGCCATGTTGAAACGGGAAATGCGACGCATGTTATCCTACGAACTAAAAACTCGGCAAAAAAGGGGAGCTGCCGTTTAAGAAAGCCTTTGGCGGCCGGTTGATGAAGCCGTCCTTAATGACTCTGGCAGGAACGGACAACGACCTTTGCGGTTCCGGGTCAAAAACCCCATGGGAACGGCCTGACCCGCCGGGTCCGCAATGGCTGTTCAAGACGTCGCGATGGTCTTTGCATCGGTTCGTCGCTGGTCTATGCGCTGCCCATCATGATCATCCTGCTTTCCCCCGCCAAATCGTTGGATTTCGATTCGCCTGCCCCCGATATCGCGCCCAGCCCGCCGCGCTTCGAGCCCGAGACCGAGCGGCTGGTGAAATCCGCCGCGCGGCTCAGCAAGGCAAAGATGAAGCAGATCATGCCGGTATCGGATGCGCTGATAGAGTTGAACTATGCGCGCTATCGCGGCTTCTACGACCAGCCCGAGCGCGCGGCGGCCTTTGCCTTCAACGGCGATGTCTATACCGGGCTGGAAGCGAAGACGCTTGACGAGCCCGCGCTGAGCTTCGCGCAGGATCATGTGCGCATCCTGTCTGGCCTCTACGGGCTGCTCAGACCCTTCGACAATATCCGCCCCTATCGCCTTGAAATGGGGACGCGCTGGGCACCGCGCCACAGTTCGCTCGTCGCCTTCTGGGGCGACCGGATTGCCGCCGCCATCGCCGAGGATTTGAGCGCGAGCGGCGGCGACACCGTGATCAATCTTGCCAGTCAGGAATATTTCGCCGCCGCCGACAAGGGGCTGGCTAAGCGTGGCATCCGCGTCATCACCGCCGATTTCCGTCAGCAGGGGCCCAAGGGTCCGCGCTTCGTCAGCTTCGATGCCAAGCGCGCGCGCGGCATGGCGGCCCGTTTCCTGTGCGAGCACCGGCATGCCGAGCCGGAGGCGCTTAAGGGTTTTGACAGCGATGGCTATCGGTTCGATGCCGAGGCGAGCGACAACGACGTGTGGCGCTTCGTGCGCGCATGAGCCGTACAACGGTCATCATCGGGGCATCGGGCGGCATCGGTGCGGCGTTCGTCCGGCAGGCTGGGGCGCGCGGCGACACCGTCCACAGCCTCGCTCGGAGCTATTCCGATGACGGGCAAATCGATCTGGAGGACGAGGCGAGCATCGCGGCGGCGGCAGCGCGCATCGCCGGTCAGGGCGTGGTACCGGACCGCGTGATCGTCGCGACCGGCCTGCTCCATGCCGAAGGCCGGGGTCCGGAAAAGAGCATGAAGGACCTCGATGCCGCGTGGATGGCGCGCAATTTCGCGGTAAACACTATCGGCCCGGCGCTCGCCGCCAAGCATTTCGTGCCGCTGATGCCGCGCAAGGCCCCTGCCATGTTTGCGGTGATCGGCGCGCGTGTGGGCAGCATCTCGGACAACCGGCTGGGCGGCTGGTACGGCTATCGCGCGGCCAAGGCAGCGCTGCACATGACTATCCGCAACATCGCGATCGAATGGGGGCGTCGCAATGACCAAGCGATCGCGGTCGCGCTGCACCCCGGCACGGTCGATACGGCCCTAAGCGAGCCCTTCCAGGCCAATGTCGCCGAGGGCAAGCTGTTCGATGCGGACCGGAGCGCGGGCCTGATGCTGGACGTGCTCGAAGGGCTTTCTCCGGCCGATTCGGGCGGTATCTTCGCCTTCGACGGCAGCGCCATTCAGCCCTGACTCCGGCACGCCGCCAAACACCTGTTTTTCCTGTTGAAAAATACCCGTAAAACGCCCGCAAAAGCTGGCTTTTCCGCACTCCGTCGCCTAGAGCCGATCCTGACGCGAAAGCGTCACAAAAGGCATAAAAGGCGCTTGGAATGAACGATACCACCGCAACTGCGGAACCCAATGAAATCGAACGCATCGACATCGTCGACGAGATGCGGTCGAGCTATCTTGACTATGCCATGTCGGTCATCGTCAGCCGCGCCCTGCCCGATGTCCGCGACGGCCTGAAGCCCGTCCACCGCCGCATTCTCTTCGCCAGCCAGGAGGGCGGCTTCGTCGCCGGACGCCCGTATCGCAAGTCCGCCAAGATCGTCGGCGACGTGATGGGTAACTATCACCCGCATGGCGACAGCGCGATCTACGATGCATTGGCGCGTATGACGCAGGACTGGTCGATGCGCGTGCCGCTGATCGACGGCCAGGGCAATTTCGGATCGATGGATCCCGATCCGCCCGCCTCGATGCGTTACACCGAGGCGCGCCTCGCCAAGGTCGCCAACAGCCTGCTCGACGATCTCGACAAGGACACGGTAGACTTCACCCCCAACTACGACGGTTCGCGCGACGAGCCACAGGTGCTGCCCGCGCGCTTCCCCAACCTGCTGGTCAACGGCGCGGGCGGCATCGCGGTCGGCATGGCGACCAACATTCCACAGCACAATCTGGGCGAAGTGATCGACGCCTGCCTTGCGTGGATCGACAACCCGATGATCGAGCTGGAAGATCTGATGAAGATCGTCCCCGGCCCCGACTTCCCGACCGCGCCGCTGATCCTGGGCCAGGCGGGCGTGCGCAACGCCTATTCGACCGGTCGCGGATCGATCATCATGCGCGCGCGCCACAAGATCGAGGAAGGCCGGGGCGACCGCCGCTCGATCGTGCTCACCTCGATCCCGTTCCAGCTCGGCAAGAACAGCCTGGTCGAAAAGCTCGCCGAAGCCGCCAAGGACAAGCGCATTGAGGGCGTCAGCGACATTCGCGATGAATCGAACCGCGAAGGCGTGCGCGTCGTCATCGACCTCAAGCGCGACGCGACGCCCGAAGTCGTGCTCAACCAGATCTGGCGGCACAGCCCGGCCCAGTCGAGCTTCCCGGCGAACATGCTGGCGATCCGCGGCGGCCGTCCCGAAGTGCTGCCGCTCAAGGAGATCATCGAGGCGTTCGTCCGCTTCCGCGAGCAGGTCATCACCCGCCGCACCAAGTTCGAGCTCGCCAAGGCGCGCGACCGCGCCCATATCCTGCTTGGCCTGGTCGTCGCGGTGACCAACATGGACGAGGTGGTGCGGATCATCCGCTCGTCGGCCTCGCCCGCCGAGGCACGCGCGGCGCTGATCGCGCGGCAGTGGCCGATCGAGGAAATCGCGCCCTATATCCGGCTGGTCGAGGCGATCGAGGCCGAGATCGAGGGCGACACCTATACGCTCAGCGACCTGCAGGTCCGCGCGATCTTGGACCTGCGCCTACACCGCCTGACTGCGCTCGGCCGCGACGAAATCGGCAATGAATTGAAGGCACTTGCTGCCAATATCGAAGAATATCTCGCAATCCTGGGTGACCGCGCCAAGCTGTACCAGGTGCTGCGCGACGAGCTGATCGCGGTGAAGAGCGAGTTCGCCACGCCGCGCCTGTCCGAGATTGCGCCGGCGGCCGACGGCATCGACGACGAGGACCTGATCGAGCGCGAGGAGATGGTCGTCACCGTCACGCTGCAGGGCTATATCAAGCGCACCCCGCTCGATGCATTCCGCGCGCAGGCGCGGGGCGGCAAGGGCCGTTCGGGCATGGCGACCAAGGACGAGGATGCCGTCACCAGCATGTTCGTGACCTCGACGCACACGCCGGTGCTGTTCTTCTCGACGCACGGCAAGGTCTATCGCCAGAAGGTGTGGCGCCTCCCCGAAGGCGGCCCGGCGACGCGCGGGCGACCGATGGTCAATCTGCTGCCGCTGGCGCAAGGCGAGACCATCCGGACGGTGCTGCCGCTGCCCGAGGACGAGGATACCTGGGCCGATCTGCACGTGATGTTCGCGACCGCCAACGGCACGGTGCGGCGCAACTCGATGGATGCGTTCACCAACATTCCCTCGAACGGCAAGATCGCGATGCGCTTCGACGAGGGGTCGGACGACCGGCTGATCGGGGTCGCGCTGCTCACCGAGGGCGATGACGTGCTGCTCGCCACGCGCCAGGGCAAGGCGATCCGCTTTGCCGCGACCGATGTGCGCGAGTTCCAGAGCCGCACCTCGACCGGGGTGCGCGGCATGACGCTGCGCGAGGGCGACGAGGTGATCTCGCTGTCGATCCTGGGCGGCTTTGATGCCACCACCGAGGAACGCGACGAATATCTCCGCGCCGCGCCATGGAAGGGCAACGAGGCACAGCCGACGCTCTCGCCCGAACGGATGCAGCAATTTGCCGACGCCGAGCAATTCATCCTCACCGTCTGCGCCAATGGCTATGGCAAGCTGTCATCGGCCTATGAGTATCGCCGCACCGGTCGCGGCGGCCAGGGCATCACCAATATCGACAATATCGATCGCAATGGCCCGGTGCTCGCGAGCTTCCCGGCGCACCAGTCGGACCAGCTGATGCTGGTCACCGACCAAGCCAAGCTTATTCGCCTGAGCCTCTCGACCATGCGGGTGATCGGCCGCAATTCGGCCGGTGTCCGCCTGTTCAACGTCGCCGACAACGAACACGTGGTCAGCGCGGCGCGCATCGCGGAAGAGGATAATGGCGACGTGGCGGAAGAGGTGGCCGAGCCTGCGGGCGAGTAAGCCTCAGCCTCGCTCCACGATATGATCGCAGAACCAGCGGGCGACCTCTTCTTCGGAGAGGTCGCCTGCAGCGAGCTGCTGCATCATCACAGTCGCCTCGGCCTTGTCGAATTCGATCTCGACCGCGTTGACCATCAGGAACAAGCGCGCGGCAACCCAGGCGGTGCGCTTGTTGCCGTCGACAAATTGGTGGTTGCGCGCGATGCCGAACGCATAGGCTGCCGCCAGATCGGCAGGGCCGGGTTCGCCATAGGCGGCCAGATTAACCGCGCGGTTCAGTGCACTTTCGAGCAGACCATCGTCGCGGATGCCCTGGCCGCCGCCGTGTTCGGCAATCTGGCGATCATGGACGGCGAGCAATATGGCCTTTTCGATCCAGATCCAGCCGCTCATTTGGCGAGCACGCGCAGGATGTCACGATCCTCGCGCATGATCTGCTCGGCCAATTCCATCTTGCGCGCGAAATCGGCATCGTATCGATCCAGGCTGATCCGACCGTCCGATGTTTCGCTGAGATAAATCTCGTCGCCCTGCTCGACATTCATTCGCGCAAGCACGTCCTTGGGCAGGATGACGCCGGTCGAGTTGCCGATCTTGATGAGCTTGAGAGGCTTGTTCATACGGATGTTATAACACGCGCTCCACAGCGCTTCAACCGGCGACCCTCGGGTCCTTGTGGCGCAGGCTCTGGATCACCCCGGTGCAGATCAGGAACTGACCGAAATAATAGAGCGGCCAGATCAGCCAGTCGGGGATGGCCGAACCTTCGAGCGGACCCAGCCGCGCGAAGATCAGCAGGTCGGACACGACGAACATCAGCGCGCCGGTGCCGACGCGATAGCGCGGGAAATCGCTGGTCCAGGCCATCGCCGCCATGACCGCAAGGAACAGGCTGTAAAACGCGATGCCCCCTGCTCCGCTGCGATCGATCGGCAGCGCCCAGGCGATCAGCACCACGCCCGGCACGAGCAGCAGCGCGAACAGCCGCTGGCTGAAGGTCACGCTCGCCCGGCGATGCCGCGCATAAAGCCAGATCGCGACGACATGGCCGAACAGGAAGGCGATCGCGCCGTAGATCATGTCGATCTCGATCGCCATGTCGCCAATCGCACCCAGCGCCATCACTGCGCCGATCAGCTGCCCATCACGCGAATGGTGCCGGGCAAAGGCGAACACGGCGAGAAAGCCGACGCCCAGCCCCTTCCACAGCATCAGGTACTGGCCGGGAATCGGCGCATCGCTGACGAAGAAATAGCTGATCGCCGCGACTAGGCTGAGCAGCAGCCAGGGCCGCGATTCCGCCAGTGCGCGCTTGACGACCATGTATCTTCCCCCTTGCTGCGTCCCCAGCCCTGATGGCACCGAACACCGATCAAGCGCAAGCTGGGCAAATGCCTTTGCACGCGCTATCTGCACGCGCATGAGCAACAGCGACGATTTCCAGCACCAGATCCACATCATCGGCGGGGGCCTTGCCGGGTCCGAAGCGGCATGGCAGCTTGCCCAGGCGGGCGTGAAGGTGCGCTTGTCCGAAATGCGCGGGAGCGGCGACATGACGCCCGCGCACCAGACCGATGGCCTGGCCGAACTGGTCTGCTCGAACAGCTTCCGCTCCGACGATGCCGATCGCAACGCCGTCGGCCTGCTCCACCAAGAGATGCGCACGCTGGATTCGCTGATCATGGCGGCGGCGGACAAGGCCAAGGTGCCCGCAGGCTCGGCGCTGGCGGTCGACCGCGACATCTTCTCCGATATCGTCACCAGGGCGTTGGGCGAGCACCCGAATATCCGCATCGTGCGCGAGCGGATCGACAGCCTGCCGGGCGAAGGCCCGACGATTATCGCTACCGGCCCGCTGACCGCGATGTCGCTCGCCCAGTCGATCGGCGCGGCCACCGGAGAGGATGCGCTGGCGTTCTTCGATGCCATTGCGCCGATCGTGCATCGCGACAGCATCGACATGGACATCTGCTGGATGT
>Ga0233424_10003034_pt1 | contig 11202 bp, 10 predicted proteins | sample Watercolumn_Towu_FD_181011 | JGI IMG/M metagenome (GOLD analysis project Ga0233424, IMG submission 181011) | Freshwater microbial communities from Lake Towuti, South Sulawesi, Indonesia - Watercolumn_Towuti2014_125_MG | ecosystem: Environmental > Aquatic > Freshwater > Lake | place: Indonesia... | reverse complement strand
AGCTACAGCGTCAGCCTGCGCCCCGTGGCCGCGCAGCCCTGAGCCTGCCTACTGGTTGAACGGCTTTTCCTGAATGAGGGTGAACCCCCGGGTCTTGAGCGGAGCCGGACTGTACTGCGTGAACACCCGGTCCTCCCGCAGCGTCTGGAGGCCCGTGCGGAGGCTGAGCCCCACCTGCACTGTGACCAGCGCCGTGAGGAACCACGGCAGCACGCGCCGCCACACCGGACGCGGCGCCCACGGAGCCGCCGCCACCGCGCCCCCGGTGAACGCGGCCCGCAGTCGCCGCGCGTCCATCGCCAGGAGCAGCAGCGCCGCCAGCAGCAGGTGACCGCTGAACAGTTTCACCGGCACGTCGTAGAAGAGGTTCAGCGCGAACACGTTCGTCATCGTGACCGCCGCGACCAGCGCCCCTGCCGTCAGGGTGCGGCGGTGCATGAGCAGCAGCGCGGGCAGCACCTCGGCCACGCCCGCCACGAGCTGATACCCGGGACTGGCCGCCATGAACCGCCACAGCAGTCCCATCGGGCTGGACTCGCCGTACGTGCCCGCCAGCTGCCAGCTGTTCAGCAGCCCGAACTGCGAGAACGCGAACTTGCTCAGGCCATACATGGTCAGCCACCAGATCAGCACCAGCCGCAGGAACGTCCGCAGCGCCGCCCGCTGCCCCGCCGTGGGTGCCGTCCGCTGCCGCGCCGCCCAGACCAGCCCGGCGGCCACCGCCAGCAGCAGCAGGCACAGCGTCCACGCCCAGTCGAACGCCGTATCCCCACTGCCCGTCGGTTCGGGAATGGGCGGTACCGGCACCTGAAAGACCGCCCGGCTGACCACGTCCGCGAGCTGCCGCACGGCGGGCAATCCTTCCAGATGCAGGATCGGTTGCGTGCCGACACCCAGCGACAGGAACGCGTACGACGCCGGGAAGGTGAAGGCCAGCCGCCGCCAGAACGGACTGGCCGTCAGGGCGGGTTCAGCAGGGGCGGCGTTCAGGCTGGTCACGCCTTCCAGTGTGCCCCGCGCCGCGCCACTGCGGGACCGCACCTGCCGCCTCCAACCGCTGCCCCGCGACCCGTTAGAATCCCTGTCGCTGCTCCTGCCTCCGTGGAGGCGTGGAAAGGCCCCGGAATCCATCCGTCAGGCTGAGAGGAGAGTCATACATGAAGGCAATGATCGTCACCTACGGGTGTCAGATGAACGAGTACGACACGCATCTGGTGCAGTCGCAACTCGTGAGTTTCGGGGCGGACATCGTGGACAGCGTGGACGTGGCCGATTTCGTGCTGCTGAACACCTGCGCCATCCGCGGGAAACCCGTCGAGAAGGTCCGCAGTCTGCTGGGCGACCTGCGCAAGATCAGGGCCCGCCGCCCCCTGGTGATCGGCATGATGGGCTGCCTGGCGCAGCTGGAGGAAGGGCAGCAGATGGCGCGGAAGTTCGGCGTGGACATCCTGCTGGGGCCGGGCAGCCTGCTGGATATCGGGAAGGCGCTGGAGAGCAACGAGCGCTTCTGGGGTCTGGCGTTCCGGGATGAGCTGCACGATCACGTGCCGCCTGCGCCGGCGGGGCAGTTGCAGGCGCACCTGACGATCATGCGGGGGTGTGATCATCACTGCACGTACTGCATCGTGCCGACGACGCGCGGGCCGCAGGTGAGCCGTCATCCGGACGACATCCTGCGGGAACTGGATTCGCTGCTGGTGGCGGGGGTGCAGGAGGTGACGCTGCTGGGGCAGAACGTGAACGCGTACGGCGTGGATCAGGGGGCGCGCGTGGGCGGGTACCCGAGTTTCGCGAATCTGTTGCGGCTGGTGGGGCGCAGTGGGGTGCGGCGCGTGAAGTTCACGACGAGTCACCCGATGAACTTCACGGAGGACGTCGCGGCGGCCATGGCGGAGACGCCCGCCATCTGCGAGTACGTGCACCTGCCGGTGCAGAGTGGCAGTAACCGGGTGCTGCGGCGCATGGCGCGCGAGTACACGCGGGAGGATTACCTGCGGCACGTGGCGGACATCCGCAAGCACCTGCCGCACGCGGTGCTGGCGACGGACATCATCGTGGGGTTCCCCGGCGAGACCGAGGAGGACTTCCAGGAGACCCTGAGCCTGTACGACGAGGTCGGCTTCGACAGCGCGTACATGTTCGCATACTCGCCCCGCCCCGGCACGCCCAGCTACCGGCACTTCGACGACCTGCCGCGCGAGGTGAAGACCGAGCGGCTGGAGCGGCTGATCGCGCGGCAGAAGGAGTGGAGTGCCCGGAAGAACGCCGCGAAGGTCGGCACCATCCAGGAGTTGCTGCTGCGCGGCGAGGCGCACGACTCGGGCTTCCTGGAGGGCCACACGCGCGGCAACCACCCGACGGTGGTGCCCAAGGCGGTCGGCGTGACCGGTCCCGGCGTGCACCTGGCGCGGATTGAGCACGCCACGCCGCACATGATGTACGCGACACTCGTGGATTCGGCTGGGAACGCCCTGCCGGAGCTGCCGAAGCTGAACCCGGAGGCCGCCGCGCTGACGGCACCCCTGGCGATGGCCTGACCGACCCCCACTGGACCGCGCCGCTTCCGCCCGTGTCGGGGGCGGCGCTCATGGTTCACGGCCCGCCCACCAGACGCTTCTCAGGGAACCATCATGTTAAGGAGCGGTTCAGGCGCGAAAGTGAACCGCATGAACAAAGTGATCCTCGCCGCGCTCGCCACCCCCGTCATCCTCGCCTCCTGCGGCACCGCGCTGGGCGGCAGTGACGGCAGCGAGAAAATCCTGAGTGTCACCACCAGCCACACCAGCGCCGGCGCGCCCGTCCTGTGCAACAGCGTGAACGGCGCCGACACCGGCACGCAGATCACCGTCGCCCTCGCAGCCGCCGGGACCCTCCAGAACGTCAAGGTGAACCTCACCGACGCCGCCGGGAAGACGGTCGGCACCACCGACGTGTCCGGCAGCACCCTCCTGAAAGGCGACAAGGACGGCGAGTACAAACTGCCCGTCACCCGCCGCGCGAACGAGAGCCTCACCTTGAACAGCGCCGTCACCAGCCCCGCCGCCGTCACCGTCAGCGGCAGCCCCGTCGCCACGCTGAAGGCCGACATCGTCATCAACCGCAGCCGCAGCAGCGTGAAACTGGCCAGCACGGTCGCGCTGCCCGTGTACGCCAGCTGCACGAAATAACCCCCCCGCGCCCCCGCACCGGCCCCCGCCGCGCGCGGGGGTCCTGCCGTTCCTGACCCGCATGAGGACACGGCCGGGCCGTTCCTTCATTTGTGCAGGGACGTTCAAGCGCGCCGTCATGTTCACCGCGTGAGTGCGGCACACAGTGAGAGGCATGAAGAAACTGATGCTGGCCGCGGCGGGACTGACGGGCATTCTGGCAAGTTGCGGGTCGTACGGCAGCGCTCCGGACGGAAGCGGGAACGCGCGCGTGGTGGACATCACCACGGAGTACACCCTACAGGGCAGCAGCCCGGCGCAGTACGTGGGCTGTGACGCCGTCTCGAACCCGACTGATCCGAGCCGAGCGACAAGTACGCAGGTCGTGGTGAAGTTCGCAACGGGGGGTAGCGTCACGCAGGTGGACGTGACGCTGAAGGGCACGACGAACAGCGATTACGACGAGACGCAAACGTTCACCGTCGGCGACCTGAGCAAAGACAGCTCTGGGAACTATCAGGCTGTGTTTGACTTCAAGTCTGCTACGAACGATTTCCTGCCCGCCAGTATCATCGTTGAACCGAACGACCCTGTCCGCACACCCCGAGCCGTCACCGCGTCGAACCTCGCCGGGTCGTTCTACGCCGATCTGAAGGTGTACACCAGCACAGGCTCCTCCTTCATGATCAGCAGCGTCAACCTCAGCAAGGTGAACGTGTACCGCAACTGCACCCTGGCTGGCACTGCCCAGCCCCTCACCAAGTAATCGCCTGCCCCCCACATGGCCCCTGCCTTTTCGGTGGGGGCTTTGGCTGTTTTCTCATGTCAGGTCAGCTACCCATCACGACGGCGTCAGGTTCGGCGGGCAGAGTGAGAGGCATGAAGAAGATCGCTCTGGCTGCCGCTGCCCTTGCCTCTGCCCTTGCCGGTTGTTCCGTGACGGTCAGCGTGCCGGATTTCACGCCGGGCACGCAGCCCTCGCCGTCGCTGCGACTGAAGGAGTTCACGTACAGCACGCAGTACCGTACGGCGGCGGATTACCGTGATCAGGACGGGACGTTCATTGCGGCCGGGTCGTACATCATCTGCGACAACAAGAGCACGACGATGTACGTGGATCTGGACTGGACGGGTGGCCTGAAGGAGGTCTACGCGCAGTTCGAGGGTCTGAAGACGGGTGGCACGAAGAACTTCAGCTTCTACTCGTATGGTGCGGCGGACTACAGCGGGTCGGGTCTGCTGAGCGCGACGTTCGGTCCGGGCACGGCGCCCCTGGGTCTGCCCGGTCAGCTGGGCGCGCAGGCGATCGTGGTGAACCCGGTGATTCTGGATGTGAAGGGGAACACGTTCGTGAAGGTGCAGGGTGTGGACGAGGCGGGGCGGTACAGCAACGTGCTGGAGTCGGCGCAGGCGTTCCCGGTCGTGGACTGCCAGTAATACGGGTTCCGTTTGTTTCGTGAACAGATTGGAACACCACCGATCTGTTCACTCCACGCCCGGAACCCGCTTTGCTCCTTCTCGCATCCACTCGGGTCGAAAGTTTGTGCACACCTTTCAACCGGAGTCGGTATAAGCGTCACGTGACGCGCGCCGCCCCGGTTGCCTGGGGCGGCGCGTTGCTGTGGGGGTTCAGGTCAGGGGGGTGAGGCCCGCCTCGATCTGCGCGCGGTGTGGTTCGAGGAACGGCGCGAGGATCAGGGTTTCACCCAGGTGGTCGGGGTGTTCGTCGACGGCGAAGCCGGGGCCGTCGGTGGCGAGTTCGATCAGGATGCCCTGCGGTTCGCGGTAGTAGATGCTCTGGAACCAGTGGCGGTCGACCTCGCCGCTGGTGCGCAGGCCCAGGCTGCTCAGGTGGGTGTTCCAGTTGTGGTACTGGTCGTCGTGGACGCGCAGGGCGATGTGGTGGACGCCGCCCGCGCCGGGCCGGGCGGGGGGCAGGGTGGGGTCGATGCGCAGGTGCAGTTCGGCGTGTGGACCGCCGCCTTGCATGGCGTACACGTGGATGGTGCGCCCTGGTTGTTCGGGGTCAGGGTAGGTGCCTGCGGGGGTGAGGTGGTAGGCGCGTTCGAGGACGCGGGTGGTGGGGAACAGGTTCGGGAGGGTCAGTTCGCTGGGGCCCAGGCCGAGGATCTGTTTGTCTACGGGGATGGGGCTGGCGTCCCAGGGGGTGCCGTCTGGGCCGCCCTCGACGAGGCTGAGGCGCTGGCCTTCGGGGTCGCTGAAGTCCAGGTGGGGGCGGCCGTGGCGGGTGACGGGCGTGACGGGGGTGCCGCTGGCGGTCAGGTGTGCCTGCCACCAGTCGAGGGTGCCGGTGGGGACGCGCAGGCTGGTGCGGCTGACGCTGTGGTTGCCGGGTTGTTCGCGGGGGACGTCCCACTGGAAGAAGGTGAGGTCGCTGCCGGGGGTGCCGTCGCGGTCGGCGTAGAAGAGGTGGTATGCGGTGACGTCGTCCTGGTTGACGGTTTTTTTCACGAGGCGCAGGCCGAGGGTCTGGGTGTAGTACTGGAGGTTGGCGCGGGCGTCGGCGGTGATGGCGGTGACGTGGTGCAGGCCGTGCGGGGTGAGGGGCGTGGTGGTCATGCCCACACTCTAATTCGTTTGATGTTAAGCGATTGTGACGAGCCGACAGCCACCCCTGCCGCATCCGGGGAGCAGGCAGGCCCGCGCAACCGCAACAGCGAGCACCTGCGATCAACGGCGGTCGCAAGTGGACTGGAAGAGCGCGCCGTCGGCCCCACGACGCAATGGGACACTGCGGTCAGACCGGAGTGGTCAGCGCCTCCCGGACAGCCTGCGCGAACAGGTCCGGGCGCGGCGTACTGCCCTGCGCGAGATCCGGGCGGCCCCCACCCTTCCCGCCGCTGGCGGTCAGCGCGGCGCGCAGCACCCCCCCGGCGTTCACGGCCGGGTGCGCGCTGCCGATGCCGACGCGGCCCTCGCCCGTCACCGCCGCGACCACCGCACCCGCCGGGAGGTCCGTCAGGGTCGCCTGAAGGCCCGCCGGATCAGGCAACGTCACGACACGCAGGGTCACGTCCCCGAGCGTCTCGGTGGGCGCGGCGTCCCGGAGTGCGCGGGCGTGCGTGGCGTGCAGGGCGTCCACCTGCGCGGCCAGCGCGGCGCGCTCGGCGGTCAGCGCCTCGACGCGTTCCGTCAGGCGCTCGACCGGCACGCTGAACCCCTGCGCGAGGCGCCGGGCGTCCGCGTACACGCCGCCCAGGTACGCGCTGGCCTCCTCGCCCGCCATGAAGGTCACGCGGGTCACGCCGCCCCTCACGCGCTCCGTGCGCAGGATCACGACCGGGGCGGCCATGCTGGCACGCGGGACATGCGTACCGCCGCAGGCGCTCACGTCGAAGGGCGTGCCGTCCGCGCGGCGGTAGATGACCAGCCGCGTGTCACCGCGCACCTTCGACTCGCGCCGCAGCGGGTAGCGGGGCAGCTCGGCCTCGGGCACGACCGGAGTGTCCAGGGTCAGCTCGTCGCGGCCCAGCGTCTCGCGCAGCAGCGTCTCGGCGGCCCGAACGTGCGACTCGGCGGGCTCGCCGCTCAGGTCGATGGTGCACTCGGGGGCATTCATGTTCACCGCCACCACCTCGAACACCGGGTTCACCTGCACGAACGCCTGGGCGAGCAGGTGCTCGGCGCTGTGGCGCTGCATGTGCCGCCAGCGGCGGTCCCGGTCCACGTTGCCCTGCACCGTCTGCCCGACCGGGGGGAGCATGCCGTCCAGCGCGTGCCAGATCAGCCCGGTGGCCTTGTCGCGGCGGCTGCCGGTCACGCGGGCCTCGCCTTCAGGCCAGCGCAGCGTGCCCGTATCGGCCGCCTGCCCGCCCGCGTCCGGGTACAGGGCGGTGGCGTCCAGCGCGACCGCCTGCCCTTGCGCGTGCGTGACGGTGCCGGTGAAGGTCATCAGGGTGCTGTCGTGGTACAGGGGGCGGGTCATGCCGCCCAGGGTAGCGCCGCCGACCTCACGGTCACCTCAAGGCCACGTAAATTCACCGTCAAGAGCGGCTGAACATTTCATTGCGGCAGCATCAGACGCACTTTCCTACACTGGGGTCATTCAAGCGGGAGCGGTGTTCGCCCCTCATTCAGGAGGAACGTATGTCGAACTTCGGAATCTACATGATCGGGATCATCGTGCTGATCGTGGCCCTGTTCATCGCCGGGAACGCCTTCGCGTGGCCGCAGTCCTACACCCTGATCGGCGCGGTCGTGCTGCTGGGCATCGGCATTCTGGCGGGCGTGACGAGCACCAAGCGCCGCGACCCCCCCGCCGGTGATCCGCCCGTCCGCTGATCCCCCCTGGCCCCCAACGTCAATCGCCCCGACCACTCCGGCCGGGGCGATTGCATGTGAGGAATGGTCAGATTTCCACGTGGGCGGGCTGGGCGCGTTCGCCCTTGGCGCGGCGTGGAATTTCCAGGTTCGGCATCATCAGCGTGGCCAGGAAGGCCAGCGCGGCGACGATGATCGAGTAACGGTAGATGGAGCTGATGGTGTCCGCGAACGCGACCTTGGCGGCGCGGGCGCTGGCGAGCGTGATCTTCTCGCCGTCATTCACGCCACTCAGGGCGCCGCTCAGGGCCTGCTCGGTGGCCTGCTGCTCGGCCTGGGCTTCACCCTGGTCGAGGCCCTGCTTGATCCCCGCGAGAATCAGCGCGCGGGCCTGCGGGCTGGCCAGGGCGGGCGCGGGAATCTTCGCGAGGTTGTCGCGCAGCGCCTGCGGCAGCTGGGGGTTGGCGGCGAGGGCCTGCACCTGCGCGGCGTCGCCGCTGTTCACGGCCTGCTCGACCGTGGCGTAGGTCTGCGCGAAGCTGGCCTTGACCTGGGCGGGCACGCCACCTGCGGGGATGCCGGTCAGCTGCTTACGGGCGTCTTCGGGCAGGGACTTGATGAACGGGTCGTTCTTCACGGCCGTCAGGGCCTGCTGGTCGCCGGTCTGGATGGCTTTCGTGATGTTCTCGCGCAGCGTGGCGAAGCGCGCCTTGACGTCCTCGGGGTTCTCGGGGGTGGCGTTGCGGTCACCGGTGGGCGCGTTGCCGCTCCTGATGTCGTCGCTGATCTTCTGGAGGGTGGTGGCGACGGTGCCCTGGTTGCTGGCGGCCTGCGCGGCGAACTGCGTGGCGAGGTTGCTGCTCACCCCGGCGGTGAGGATCGCGCCGAAGATGGCGGTGCCGATGGTGCTGCCCATCTGCTGGAAGAACTGCCCGGCGCTGGTCGCCACGCCGATCTCCCAGGGTTTGACGGCCAGTTGCAGCGCGGTGGTGTACAGCGGCAGGGCGGGGCCGAGGCCCAGGCCCAGCAGGACCATGCGGATCACGACGCTGGTGTAGCTGCTGTCGGCGTTCAGGGTGCTCAGCGCGAAGAAGCCCAGCCCGGCGGTGATCAGGCCGATCAGCATCAGGGGCTTGTAGCGGCCCATGCGGCTGGCGATCTGGCCGCTGCCGATCGCGCCGATGATCAGACCGACCGTCAGGGGGATGGTGGCGGTCCCGGCGGCGGTGGCGCTGACCCCCTGCACCTGCACGAGGTACAGGCTGAGGAACAGGATCGCGCCCAGGAATCCGGCGCCGATCATGAAGCGCGCCAGGGCGCCCCAGGCGAAGGTGGGGTTCTTGAACAGCGTGAGGGGCAGGATGGGGCTCTCGTGGCGGCTCTCGACGAACAGGAACGCGATCAGGCTCACGGCGCTCAGGCCGAACAGGCCCAGAATCTCCGGGCTGCCCCAGGCGTAGTTGCCGTCGGCGCCCCAGGTGAGGGCCAGCAGCAGCGGCACGGCGAACACCAGGATCAGGAACGCACCCAGCCAGTCCACGCGGGCTTTCAGGCCGCTGGCGAGGCGGGGCATCTTGCTGGCGATGAACGCCAGGGCGATCAGGCCGATGGGCAGGTTCACGTAGAACACCCAGCGCCACGACACCTGGTCGGTCAGGAAGCCGCCCAGCAGCGGGCCGATGACGCTGCTCAGGCCGAACACGGCGCCGAACAGGCCCTGGTAGCGGGGACGGTCGACGGGTTCGAACAGGTCGGCGATGATCGCGAACGCCACCGAGCCGAGCGCGGCGGCGCCGACGCCCTGCAGGCCGCGGAACACCACGAGCTGCATCATGCCGCCGCCGAACAGGTTCCCCAGGAAGGGTTCACCCGCGAGGCCGCACAGGGCGCTGCCGATCAGGAAGATCACGATGCCGATCATTAGGATGGGTTTGCGGCCGTACAGGTCGGACAGTTTCCCGTAGATGGGTACCAGGGCGGTGTTCGTCAGCAGGTACGCGGTGGTGACCCAGGAGTACAGGCTCAGGCCGTCCAGTTCCTGCGTGATGCGCGGCAGGGCGGTGGAGACGATGGTCTGGTCCAGCGCGCTGAGGAACAGACCCAGCAGCACGCCGAAGAGGATCAGGCGTTTGGTGGGCATGTCGAGGGTCTTGGCGTAGTCGATACGCCCTTCGGGTTCGGCGGTGTGTGCGCTCATGGGTGCTCCTGGCAGGAGTAGATGGGTTCGAGTTCGTCCAGCACGCGCTGGAGGTGGTGGGTGGCGGCCTGCACGGTGTCCAGGTGCAGGCCCTGGAAGGCGGTGACGTACGCGCGGACGAACTCGCTGTCCATGCGGCCCACGATGTCGCGTCCGGCGTCGGTGAGGTCCACGAGTTTCTCGCGGCGGTTCTCGGGGTTCTCGGTGCGCTGCGCCAGGCCGCGCTTGACGAGCCGCTCGACGAGGTGGCTGGCGGCCGGGACGCTCAGGCGGGTCAGTTCGCTGAGCTGCGTGACGGTCATGGGCGCGCGGGCGCGCAGCTGGTGCATGGCGGTGATCTGCGAGAAGCTCAGGTCCCATTCGAGGAGCTCGTCCTGCATGCCACGCATGACGCGGCTGCTGATCAGGCGGTGCAGGCGTTTCATGGTCCTGCCGAAGGCTTCGGCGGCCTGCACGTGTTCGGGGCTGAGGTTCGAGGGATCGGGCTCAGGGGGTGGTTGTTCCGGAGGCAACATGGTTCGAAGTGTGAAACAGTCTCACTATCAAGAAAGTGCGGCAGGCCACATCTTTCGAAGGGTCGTCCACATGGCTTACTCCACCCAGGTCACTCCCCTCAAGAGGCAGAGGCGGCCCCGACAAGGACCGCCTCCAGCCAAACCTCCCGAGTTTTGTACGGATTCCGTCTGTTGCGATGGCAGATCGGCATACCACCGATCTGCCGACTGCATGCCCGGAATCCGTCCTGTTCCTGCTCGCCCCACCCGGGTTGAACGGTTTTGGCAAACCATTCAACCGGAAGTTCGTTTTATTTCAGGGCGTTCCAGGCCGCCTGCACGGCCGCGCCCCGTTCGACGTTCACACCGAGCGCGCTGAAGGCGTCCTCCAGAATCCCCGCGATGGCCAGCGCGTCGTAGCGGTCGGCGTAGCCCATGGTGCTCACGCGGAACACCGTGTCCTCGTGCGGGGCCTGACCTGGCAGGGCGCGCTGGCCCATCGCGGCGAGTTGCGCCGCCACCTGACGGCCCGTGATCCCGGCGGGCGGCGTGAGAACCGCCACGGCGGGGCTGGTGCGTGGCGCCCAGGCGGGCGCACCCAGCGCGGTCCCGGCGGCGATCAGTGCGTCCGTCTTGCGGCGCTGCTCGGCCCACAGGACTTCCAGCGGCACGCTCAACAGGCGGTCGAGCGCCGTGCTCAGGGCGTAGATCAGGTTGATGGCGGGGGTCTGGGGGGTGTTCCCGGCCTTCTGCCCGGCCAGTTCGCGGGTCATGTCGAGGTAGAAGCCGCGTTCCGGGTTCTGGATCATGCGGGCCTGCACCTCGGGGCTGAACAGCACGAAGCCCAGTCCGGGGGGCGTGGCGGTCCCCTTCTGGCTGCCGGACACGATGACGTCCACGCCCCACGCGGCGGGGCGCAGTTCCGCCACGCCGTACGAGGTGATGCCGTCGGCGATGATGATCAGGTCCGGGTTCTGCGCCTTCGCGGCGCGGGCGATCGCTTCCAGGTCATGCAGGGCGCCGGTGCTGGTCTCGCTGTGCGTGATGAGCAGCGTGTGCGCGTCACGGGCGGCGTCGGCGACCT
>Ga0233424_10003033_pt1 | contig 11202 bp, 10 predicted proteins | sample Watercolumn_Towu_FD_181011 | JGI IMG/M metagenome (GOLD analysis project Ga0233424, IMG submission 181011) | Freshwater microbial communities from Lake Towuti, South Sulawesi, Indonesia - Watercolumn_Towuti2014_125_MG | ecosystem: Environmental > Aquatic > Freshwater > Lake | place: Indonesia... | reverse complement strand
ATCCCCTGCGCGCGGCAAGTTCGTGCCGATCGCCCTCGACAAAGCCGCGACCATCATCAGCACGCAGGGGATGTTCTACTCCAAGGACTCCACGCAGGAGCGGCTCGTCCTGACCGACTGGTCGCCGCGCGCCGTCAAGGGGGTGCCGTTCCAGCTCGTCGATCCGCAGAAGGACACCAAGCCCAACGCCATCATGCTCTACAGCAAGAACGGCGAAGTCGCGGCCACCATGCCCAAGTCGGCCAAGCTCGATTGCAACATTCCCGCCAAGACGATCCACCTCTTGAGCGGCGTCAGCGGCTGGGGCTATCCCTTCGGCAAGAACGGCGGCGTGGTCATGATCGTCCGCCTGCACTATGCCGACGGCAAGACCGAGGACCACCCTCTCAAGGACGGCGAACACTTCGCCGACTACATCCGCAAGGTCGAGGTGCCCAAATCCGAGTTCGCGTTCTCGATGCGAAGCCAGCAGATGCGCTACCTCACCGTGCCCGCGACGCGCGACGCGATCCTGACGGCGATCGAGTTCGTCAAGGGGCCCGATCCCTCGGCGCCAATCGTCTTGGCGGTGACGGTAGAAACGAAGTGATGTCAGAGCCTGAAGCGTAAGCGAAGAGAAGCGCCCCGATCGGAATGCACCGGGCAAAGGGCGCTACTCTTCGCTTACGCTTCAGGCTCTGATTGGCGCACTTCGCCACGGGCGCTTCACTTCGCCTTCGCTTCAGGCTCTGATTGGCGCACTTCGCCACGGGCGCTTCATTTCGCTTACGATTCAGGCTCTGATTTTTCCGTCCTGCCCGGCAATTCTGACCTATGCTTGGGTGAGCCTTTCCTCGGTCCATCGTGGAGACTCCCCATGCTGATTCTCGGTGACGAAGGCCACTATCACGGCCGATTTCCGTGGGTGACGGCCTCCTTGATCGTCATCAACGTCGTTGTTTATGTTGCGCAGGTCGCATTGGGCGAGCCATTCACCAACGGCTTCAGCCTGGTACCCGAAGAAATCGTCACCTTCAAGGACATCACGGGAACGAAATACGTCACCGTGGACGAGGAGGTCGGCGGCCACTTCGATCGCAAGGGGGAGTACCATCCACGGTTCGAGAAACACCACTACCCGATCAAGCACTACACCGGCCCGTTCCCGATCTTCCTGACTCTGTTCACGTCGATGTTCATGCACGGGGACCTCTTTCACCTGATCGGCAACATGTGGGTCCTCCTGATCTTTGGCCGCAATGTCGAATGCGCGATGAGCCACGGCCGATTCCTGGCGTTCTACACGGCGTGCGGCATCTGCGCGGGGCTCGCGCATGTGTTCAGCGACATCCACTCGATCGTCCCGTGCCTGGGGGCGAGCGGCGCCATCGCGGGCATCATGGGGGCTTATGTCTCCATCCATCCGTTCAACAAGATCAAGATCTGGTTCGGCATCTGGTGGGGCGTCATCGAGGTTCCCGCGATCGTCGTCATCGGCATCTGGTTCGCGCTCCAGTACATCTCGGCGTTCGTCGCCCTCGACGATGAAACCTACCACGACGGCGTGGCCTACTGGGCGCACCTCGGTGGATTCGCCGCCGGCTTCATCATTCTCCGCGCGGTCGTGTTCTATCTGCGGCACAAGATTGCCGAAGGGGAAGCGACCGAGGAAGAACCGCTGGCGCCGGCCGCCGAAAACGCCGTCGATCCGCCGCTGGGGCCCGTCGTGGCCAATCCGCTCGAAACGGGCGTCGCGGCCGGCGCACCCGATCCGTTCGCGACCTTCCTGTCCGTGCAGACGCTGCGGCAGATGCAAGAGGACAAGCAAGCCAAGGAAGTAGAGAAGGCCGCGGCGAAATGACCTCGCGTGTTGCTTCGCGCGAAACCGCAAGCGGGCATTGACGCGACTGCGACAATGCTCGCTTGCGGCTTTGCGCGCCGGTTCGCCGTTTCATATCAAAACAGCAACCACATGGAGTCACACGATGCCTACTTTGATCGGATCGCCGGCGCGCATAGAGGCGGCCGGGAACAAACCAAAGCTCATCGACGAGTACATCGGCCGCGTCAACTCACGCTGCGAAGCGCTGTCGATTGCGCACATGACGAGTCCGGGCGGGTGGGTGGAGCCGGGCCAGACGCCCGATTTCGACGAGTTCACGGTGGTGCTCGCGGGCATGCTGCGCGTGGAGTATCGCGGCGGGTATATCGATGTGAGTGCGGGCCAGGCCGTGATCGCCCATGCGGGAGAGTGGATTCGCTACAGCACGCCCAGGGAAGAAGGCGCTTCGTACCTCGCGGTCTGCGTGCCGGCGTTCTCGCCGTCAACGGTGCATCGCGATGAAGAATCAGAGCCTGAAGCGTGAGCGAAGTGGAGCGCCCTTCGCTTGTCGCATAGGTCAATAGCTGAAACGTGAACCAGATGCAGGGCACTTCACTTCGCTTACGCTTCAGGCTCTGAATGTGACCCGGCGCAGAGGACGCTGCACTTTCCTTACGCTTCAGGCTCTGAAATGTGACCGGGCGCAGAGGGCGCTACACTTCGCTTACGCTTCAGGCTCTGAAAATACGATCATTACTCGGTGATAGTCACGACCGCCTGGTTGCAGCGGCCTGGGCCGTGATTGCCCACGCGGATGCGGTAAGTGTCGTTGGCCGGGACGACGAATTCGACGCGGGAATGCGGTCCGATGCTGACGTCCTGGATGACGAGGTTGTCGTTGTTGCCCGCCCCGCGGTGCACGAAGAGATCGACGTCGGTGTTGTTGAATTGCGTTTTGCCCGTGACCGTGATGACAATGCGCCGCTCCTGGGGAAGGATAACGTTGCGCTGCTCCCAACGGCCCTCCGGAATGTTGGTGAAGTTAAAACTCCTGAACGCGAGCGCCGCCGCCGCCACCCTTGACGCCGCCGCCACCTTTGGGACCGTCGCCGCCGAGCGTGCTGAGGTAAATAATGCCGCCGCCGGCGCATGCCAGTAGCAACAGCACGAACAGGATGCCGCCGAGGATCAGGCCGACCTTGACGCCGACGCCGGTCTTGGCCTTTTCTTCTTCGCGCTTCTTGTTCTTCTTTTTCTTTTCGCGCTCGTCTTCTTCCTCCTCGTCTTCGTCCTCTTCATCATCCCGGCGGCGGGTGCGCCGGCCGGGGGGCGGCTTCGATTGCGACTTCGATTTCGGCGGTGCGCCTCCGCCCTCGCTGTCGACAAACAAACCCCGCTGATTGATCGCCTTGACCCATTCTTCCATGCCGTCGGACCACACCATGTCGTGCGGCTTGAGGATGCCGACGTCCGCGAGCTCGCGCAGCTCGGTCCAGGTCACGGGCCCCATCTGCTGCTTATTGGTTGTGTAATACCAATCGCTGCTCATTTACGAATCCTCAAGCTGCCGAACTGGATTGGAAGACGGGCCAATTCCCAATCCGCGCTCGAATCACGGAGCGACATCGTAATAGAGAGTGCCCTTCGAGATCGCCGCCTTGCCCGCGTTGTGGACGCGCACGCGCACGATTTCCATCGCTGGCACAGTGAAGCTCACTGCCGCACTTTCGCGCGGGTCAATGTCTTTGCCCAATTCGGCGCCGCCGTCCGCGTCCTTCGTCACATAAAGATTCAAATCGAAGTCGGACTTCTTGGAGCCTTTCGACATGAATGGCGACACGTTCACCTTGGCATTATGCCCCGGCTTGACGCGGAACTTGAAGATCTGTTCCTCGCCCGGCTTCAGCGCCTTGACGGCGATCGAGTTGTTGCCCGTGAGGACGCCCTCCGGCAGCGGTGGATCGGTGTCCTTCTTCGGCGGCGGCTGCTGATTGGCGGGCGGCGGCGCGATCTCGCGAATCGTGACCGCGCCGTTCGAGGCGGTGAACTTGTCCTCGTTCTTCAGTTCGATTTTGTGGTCGCCGTCCTCGCGGGCAACCCAGTTTCGAATCGTGGAATCGGGGCCGAAAGACACGTCCTTGTCTTCGATCTGCCCATTCGCATTCAGGATGTAAACGTCCAGGTCCACGTGGCGCGGATCGCCGCGAACGGTAATTTCATAAGTCGCGCCGCGGCGCAGTTTGACGATCGTGCGCACCTGCTTGCGCGGTGGTACATTGTCGGTGAACGATGCTGTGTTGTTGACGAACTGAACCGGATTGGGCTTCTCGATGACCAGGTCGCCAGGAGCGCCGATGCCGCCGCCGCGCACGGCGATCAGGATAACGACACCGACGACGAGCGCGAGCAAGAGTACGCCGCCGCCAAGAATCAGTCCGATGATAATGAGGCCCGAACCGCCCTTCTTGGGTTCGTTGCGCCCCGACGACCGATCGTCCTCGTCCTCCCCCGAGCGGCGCCGCTTGCGTTGCGGCCTGTCGTCGTCGCCCTCATCGCCCGGGGGACTGCCTTTTTTTGGCACGGGTTCCGGAGAAGCGACCGGCGTCGCGCTGGTCGCCGTCGGCTTTGGCACCGGCTTGGCCTCGCCGCTGGCGGTGAAGTATTTGTCGAGATCGGAACCCGGATCGGGGAAAAGCTCTTTCACCGAGCTGGCGCGGATCCAGCGCGGCATACCGTCTTTCCAGACCATGTCTGTCGGCTTCAACATGCCGTCGCCGACGAGGCGCTTCAATTCCCGGATCGTCACCGGGTCCATCTGCTTGCCTTCGCTCGTGTAGTACCACATCTCTGCTGCCATGAAGAACGCTCCAGTTCCGGTGTTTCCTGGCGACCTCAATGGAGTATTCGTCAAAATTCGGGCCGAATTCTCAAAGGCCCCGGATAATTATTTTTATCCGTCCAGGACAGGGATTGCAAGAAAAATTGAATGCGCCGTACGTGACGATCCGGCAAGGTGGAAGGCCGAATTCTCACAAACCAACCGCTCCATTCATTAAGGGCCGCACATCCGTACTGCCAAGCATTACGTCCAATTCATCATCGAATCTTCACTTTGATTACCAACTGAAACCGCACGGTCAGTTCTATACTTGCATCGTTCAAGGCCAGGTTCTTTCAGCGGAGAGATAAACGTGCAGAGTCAGCGGCGGGCATTGCAAAGCGACTCAACGGTCGGCGAACTGCAAACGTTTGACTATCGTGTTGACGGCGCCATTTTGGGCGAGCAGATTTTTGCTGCACTGGAGCGCCAGCGCGACCTGCCCGGCGTCATGGTGGACCTGATGGGTTCGACGGTCCTGATGTCGCGCGGCACGTTCTTCATGCAGATTAGCAAAGGATTTGGTCGCGAAGTCTTCCTGCGTCGTTCGATGCGTTTCCTTTTTCAAACCGTGGGCCGGCCGTTCCTGAAGCTGTCGAGCGACACTCCGATTGACCGAGCCGCGGCCATTGCACTGGAACGGCCTGTCGGAGAGACCTATGTCCTCTTGACGGCACAGTCGCAACTGCTTGCGATCGCCAACATCAAGGTCGCCCAAAAGGTCGACGCGCTCGAATCGGCCAACAAGGCCTTGCGCGAGGCTCAGGCGGCGCTCGTGCAGAGTGAGAAGCTCGCCAGTCTCGGCCAGCTCGCCGCGGGCGTCGCCCACGAAATCAACAACCCGGTTGCCTTCGTGAGCGCCAACCTGTCCGTGCTTCGCCGCGAAATGGACGACCTGTGTGCCTTGCTCAATCTCTATCAGACCCGCCTTGCCGCCGCTGACCCCGGCGCCGCGGCTGAAATGAAACAGGCGGACGAACAATACGAGCTTGACTACATTCTGGCCAATCGCACGCGGCAATTCCAATCCTCCACGGAGGGACTGCGCCGCGTCGCCGAGATCGTTCGCAGCCTGAGCGACTTCGCTCGGCTCAATCACGCCGACCGCAAGGAATTCGACATCAACGCCGCCGTGGCGAACACGATTGACATGCTGGTTTACGAAAAGAAGAAACGCGGCGTCGAAATCGTTGCTTCACTCGGCAAGTCTACCATGATCGAAGGCTTCCCCGGCAAGATCAACCAGGTCTTTCTCAACGTCATCGTCAACGCCCTGCAAGCCTGCCAAAAAGGGGGCGTCGTCGAGGTCGTCAGTTACGCCGACGACGACCATATTTGCGTCGAAGTGCGCGACAATGGATGCGGCATTCCACCCGAACACCGCGAACGCATCTTCGACCCCTTCTTCACGACAAAACCCATCGGACAGGGGACGGGCCTCGGGCTATCGATCAGCTTCGGCATCATTCGCGACCATGGCGGCACGATCGAAGTCGACAGCACCGTGGGCGTCGGCACCACGTTCCGTATCCGCCTGCCAGTCGTTCAACGAAAGCGCATCGAACGAGCCGCTTCCGCAATGCGCGAAGTTGTGGCGTGCGGCTGAAAACCCCGGCCTCGAACAACGCAATAAAAAAGAGCCTGAAGCGACGCTTCAGGCTCTGCACATTTCTTCGGAAAAGCTCCGGCTTGGACCTCATTGAATGAGGATGAACTCTTTCGTGTTGATCAAGGCCCAGATTATGTTTTCATAGGCGAATTGCCGGCTCTTGCCGTTGGCCTGGATGTTGCGCAGGGCAACATCCATCTGGGCCTGCGACGGTCGTCGAGCGAACGCCCAAACGAACAACTCCTCGACCTTTTCGGCATCCGGCCGCGAATCGCGGACCATCATCTCCGAGCGGCCGCCCACACGGGTCAACTTGGACTGAATCTCTTGCGAGTTGAGCAGGTGCAGCACCTGCGCGAGGTTGGCCTCGGAGACGCGTTCGCATTCGCAAGCGCTGATGCGCTGTGGACGGCCGAAGACGTCGAGGAAGTACGACGGGAACGATTCGTCGGGCAGCATGATCGCCCGGTTCGGAGCGTACTTGTCGGTCGGCAGTCCCTGGAAGTTGGCCGGGCTGTTCGTCACCTGCGAGATTGCGTCAAACAGCACCTCGGCCGACATGCGATGCGGGTAATAGCGGGCGAACGACTTCTTATCGAGCTTGTTGAACTCGTTCGGCATCGCCGACAGCTGGTAAGTTCGGCTCTTGACGAGCGTCTTTACCAGGTGCTTCAAGCTAAAATTGTGTTTGATCAGGTCATCGGCCAGGGCGTCGAGCAACTCGGGATTCGACGGCGGATTGGTGACGCGCATGTCGTCCACCGGATCGACAATGCCCTTCGAGAAGAAGTGCGCCCAGTAGCGGTTAACGACGGCGCGGGCGAAGAACGGGTTCTTCGCATCGACCATCCAGTCCACCAGGCGATGGCGCGGATCCTCGCCAGCACTCAGTTCAACGGCCGGACCATCGAGGGCACGCATAATGGCCGTCTTGCCCGTGCGCGTGTTGGTGACGGTGCCGGTGCCCTTGTTGAAGATGATCTGGCGAGCCTGGTTGGGATTCTGCACCACGACGCCAAGATTTGGCGCGGGTTTGCGGCCGATCTGCGCGAAGAAAGAAGCCATGCCCCAGTAATCGTCCTGGCTCCACTTCTCGTACGGGTGGTGGTGGCACTGCGCGCACGCCACGCGGACGCCGAGGAAGAGCTGGCAGGCGTCGTCAGCGAATTGCTCGGGCTTTTGCAGGTCGCGGTACCATATGGTCGGCGGCGCCTTCGATTCGTCGCCGATCGCCGCGAGGATTTCACGGGCAAACTGATCGTAGGGCTTGTCGCTGGCGATCGATTCGCGAATCCAGCTGTGGAACGCGAACGTGCCAAAGGCGCGCTGCGGATTGTTCTGGCCGCGCTTGACGCGGAGGACGTCGGCCCAGCGGTTGGCGAAATAATAGCTGTATTCCGGCGTCTCGACGAGGCGATCGATGAGCTTGTCGCGCTTGTCGGCGCTGGTGTCCTTGAGGAAATCACTCACCTGCTTCGGGGTTGGCAGCGTGCCGGTGATGTCCACAAAGACGCGGCGAATGAAAATCTCGTCGCTGGACAGGTCGGACGGAACGATGCCAAGTTCCTGCCACTTCTTCTGGGTGAAGGTGTCAACCAGCGTCTTCTTTTCGAAGGTGTAGCTCGGAATCTTCATGCCGAGCGGGACCGTCGCGCGGAAGGTGGCGACCTGGGCCTGGTAGCGCGCCATGACGGCGGCCTCGCCCGACATGTCGAGCGTGCGCACAAGGCCTGTGCCGTCCACGACGGCGATGTCGGGATCGTTGCTCTCGAACTGGGCCCGCTGCGTCACATCGACAACGCTGCCGTCGGAGTAGTGCGCGTAGACCGCGAACTGCTGGCGATTGTTGCGAGCGATGACGCGCTGCTCGGGCAGGACCGTGATCTTCTTGACTTCGAGGTCCTTGCCGTCGGAATACGGCGTGCCCGAGGCGATCCAGCGGCGGATGAGCTTGTACTCATCCGAGCCGACTTCGAGACGCTTGCCGCCCGCGTGGGCCATGATGCCGGCCGCCTTGAGGAGCAGAAGGCTGTTCTCCGGTGACGACGGCAGGATGCGACGGCCGCGATTTTCCTTGGTGAGCGTCTGGTAATCCAGTTCCGGCACGAAGCCCAGGAGCGACAGGGCAAAGCCGTTCTGGCCGCCCGACTTGCCGTGGCAGCCGCCGCCATTGCAGCCGAGCTTTGAAAATATCGGCACGATATGGTTCGGGAAGCTGATCGGAATGGTCTTGTCCATCGACTCGGTCTTGACGCTGATCTTGACCGACTTGTCGCCGTAGCGAGCGGTGATGGTCGTGGCGCCGTTGACGAGCGGCATGACGCGTCCTGCCGACGTCACGCGAACGATTTTGCTGTCAGCGACCTCGTACTGGACGTCGCCGCTCAGATCCTGGTAGCCATTCTGGAGGACGCCCGTGATCACGAGCTGGCGCGCGTCGTCTTCGCCGTTCAGCGTGAACTCGGACGGCGAGACTTGCAGTTCCTTCACCTCAGCAGGCGTCGGAAGCTTGATGTTGTCCGAAACGGCCTTCTTGGCAGGCTCGGTCTGAGCGAAGGTCGGCGCGGCCATGAAGGCGCTGAGCCCGAGAACCAACGCTGGCAGGAGTCGTCGCATAGGTGTTATCCTCTAGGCGGAGAATTTGTCGAGGAGGGAGGTTACTGATTCGCTTCCATCGTGTCGGCAAGCTTGGCAACGGGCGGTTCGTCGTCAACGCCTTTTTCGAGCAGCACGAGCGAGTAACAACCAACATTCGGCACCCCGTGCATGGGAGTCTCGCGGACGGGGCGCCAGCCTTTATTCAGCAGGGCCGACAGATCGAAGCGCTGATTACTGTCGCCGCCTGTGCCGAAGGGGTCGAGCATGGCGGGATAGAAACTCGTCTCGCGCGCCAGGTCATGGCTGTTGCCGTTGCTGCACACGATGACGTAGCGATAGCGCTTCATGGCAGAAACCGCAAGGACCGGGAACTAGGGAAGTTCCCTGATTCCCGGTCCGCGTGAATGTCCGAACCTTCTTACAGCAACTCGGTCAGCGGCGCGCGATCCTCAACGATGTGAATCGGGCGGCCGGTGCCGTTGAGGAACGTCGTCGCGGGATCGATGCCGATCGCGCGGTAGAGGGTGGCGAGCACTTGCGGCACGGTGCAGCGGCGGTCTTGCGGACGTTCACCGCGTGCCGTCGATGCGCCGATCGCCTGGCCCATTCGCATGCCGCCGCCGGCAACCAGCGCCGACATGACCGGAGCCCAGTGGTCGCGGCCGGCGCCGTTGTTGACGCGCGGAGTGCGGCCGAACTCGCCCCACATCACCACGACCGTGTCGTCGAGCAGGCCGCGCTCGCTCAGATCGCCCACGAGCAACGACAGGCCCTTGTCAACTTGCGGCAGTTGACGGCGGAGGGTCTGGAAGTTTTGCCCGTGCGTGTCCCAGCCGCCGATCGACAGAGTGACGCAGCCGACGCCGGCCTCAACCAGACGGCGAGCGGTGAGGAACTGCTCGACGCCTAGGTAGCGGGAGCGCGACGCCTGGCCTTCGCGGGTCAGATCGAGCGCGTTGCGGACGCCGCCCGACGTGATCATCTCGAACGCGCGGTTCGTAAAGACGTCCATGCCGTCGGCGTTCGCATCGACTTCACGGCTCAAGCCGTCGAAGCTTTCGAGCATCGCGCGGCGATCGCTCATGCGTTCCTGGTTGACGGCTTGCAGCGGCGTGAGGTTCTGCACGCCCGGGCCGTTCGGAGAGAACGGACGGTGCGAGATCCCGAGGAAGCCCGGTTCGGTGCCGCGCGACATGCCGCGCAGGCTGACGAACGACGGAACCGGCGACTGGCTGGAAGCGCGGACGCGCGACACGACCGAGCCGAAGCAAGGATGATTCGCCGTCATGTTTTCGCGCTGGCTCTTGCCGGTCATTACGAGGCTGTCGGAGTGCTCATCCACGCTGACGATGGAGCGGATGCAGGCAAACTTGTCCCACATGCGCGCTTGCAGCGGGAAGTGTTCGCAGATCTGCACGCCGTTGACGCTGGTCTGGATCGGACGGAATTCGCCGCGGAATTCGGCGGGAGCGTCCGGCTTGAGGTCGTACATGTCCATGTGCGACGGACCGCCGGGCAGATAGATCATGATCGCCGACTTCGGCCGCGTCGGAGCGGCGGGACGATCGGAAGTTTCGTTGCCGAGCGCCTGCAGGCGCAACATGTCAGCCAAGGTCAGCGAGGCGCCGAACGCGCCCACGGCGAGAAAGTTGCGGCGGCTCATGCCGTCGCAGAAACCCTGCTTCATGCCAGTGAAATTCAACATGGCAGAATCCCCCCTAATTGGTGTGATGGTGTGCAGGTACACACTATGGTGTCGATCCTACCCTTAGAATCAGCACAAGGCAATCTGGAAAATCAAAAATTTTGCATGCAATTTGAAGTTCGCGTTGAAACGCAGCGCCCTCGCAAGCTGGGCAAGGATTGACGAATTGGCAGAACGGCAAAGCGATCCGTCACTCGCCGGTCTTGACAGCGGTGAACGCGGCCGGCAAGCCTGCGAGAAGCAAGAAGCCGTTGAGGCCGACACCGAGTATCGAGAACAGCTTGGGACGCCCGCTTCGCAGCGCCCCGATGATGCTGCAGACGAGCCCCACAAGAATGGTCGGCACGCTGAAGCAAGTTGCAAGCGCGAGATAGGCGGGAAACTCCTGGCGAATCGCGCCAGCGCTGAAGAGCAGGAGAAAGGTCGTCAGCCCAAGGGCGAACCCGAGAGAGCCAATGCGATTGCTGTTCGTGTCTGGTGAATCAATGGAAGCCTTGATGTTCAATAGTAGACGGCCAATGTTACTACTTCAGTAGAGTTAGGAAAGTTGCAGCGCATGTGTATTTTTGAATTCTCTCTGGCCGCTAAAGCCCAGCGCGGCTAGCGTAACT
>Ga0233424_10003032_pt1 | contig 11206 bp, 8 predicted proteins | sample Watercolumn_Towu_FD_181011 | JGI IMG/M metagenome (GOLD analysis project Ga0233424, IMG submission 181011) | Freshwater microbial communities from Lake Towuti, South Sulawesi, Indonesia - Watercolumn_Towuti2014_125_MG | ecosystem: Environmental > Aquatic > Freshwater > Lake | place: Indonesia... | reverse complement strand
ACCTTGTGGGTGACCGAATTCGAAATGTCACGATTCGACGTCGACACAATTGCGACCGCGCATCGCAGCCTCAAGTAGTGTCTCAAAGTCCTTCTTGACTTCAATCAAGAATTGCCGGTCGTTCGTGATTTCGGCGACCTCGTCGTCCGAAATCGCTGGCGAGTTCGTTCGCCGTTCATGATCGACACGGTAGTGTTCGAGTGCTTCGATCACAAATCGAATTGTTTTGGCTGAGAGCTTCATGTTTCACGATGCCCACGGACGTTTGACGCCGGGCAGATGATCGTAGCACTTCATCAATGCCTTTTTCGGCGAAGGGTCCGCCTGGTGTCGGGTCCAATACACGATTTTCATCCATTCGGCGGCACGGACGGCGTGCCCGTCTCGAAGCCAAGCCATCATTTTTCTAGTCAGGAATCGGGCCGTGGCGTTCTGCACTTCGTCGGCCGAGTAAGCCTTGCCAAGCCTGTGACTCGCTATCACGAAACAAAGATGGCTTTCCGTCTTGATCGAGCCCAGAGCCGATGGCACAACCCAGCCGCGCGTGTTTGCGAATATTTCGAGGACGCGCTCATAGGCGCATGCGCTTAGATAAGTCGGCAACGTCAGCGAGATGTTTACTTTGTCCTTGCCTCCCGGTGATTGCCTGAGAAAGCGATCTTGATGCTCAACGTAAAGTCGATAGCTCTCTTCGTCGTGTTTGCTGCTCAAGAGCCAGGCGCAGAGGCCTAACACTTGAAGTCCCAGGGCCATGTATCCGTTGCGAATAAACGGTTCGGCGTCAATATACTGCAAGGCCCGTTTGGGGATTTCGGAAACCGATTGGGAATAGCAAACATACTGCCGCGCTTTCAATAGTATTCGCATTCCCTCCAAATCTAAGTTTTGAAGCATGCACCGAACCGCAACTCCAAGGAAATGACGTGCACTTGATCCGCAGCCGCCAACGGCCTTGGCCGCCTCGAAACTGTCCATTACGGCGCTGTCAATGCCAAAAGGTCCGCGCAGGAATTGCAGTTCGGTCTTTGGATCGAACGTGTCCATCGAACAACTCAGGCTCTCTTGATTACTTCACGCCCACCCATCCACGGACGCAGCACCTCGGGCACCACGATGCTGCCGTCGGCTTGCTGGTTGTTCTCCAGCAGCGCCACCAGACAGCGGCTGACGGCGACGGCGGTGCCGTTGAGCGTGTGGACGAAGCGCGTGCCCTTGTGCTTGGGGCCCTTGTAGCGGATGTTGAGGCGGCGGGCCTGGAAGTCGGTGCAGTTGGAGGTGCTCGTGACCTCGCCGTACTCGCCGGCTTTGCCGCGCGCGGGCATCCAGGCTTCGAGATCATACTTGCGATAGGCCGGGCCGCCGAGATCGCCCGTGCACGTGTCGATGACGTGGTACGGCAGCTTCAAGCCCTGGAAGATCGCTTCCTCGATTTCGCGGATCTCTTCGTGGATCGCGTCGGACTGCTCCGGCGTGCAGAACGCGAACATCTCGACCTTCGTGAACTGATGCACGCGATAGAGCCCGCGCGTGTCGCGCCCCGGCGCTCCGGCCTCCGTGCGGAAGCAGTGCGACAGGCCAACGTATTTGAGCGGCAGCTTGGCTTCGTCCATGATCTGGTCGCGATGCATGCCGCCGAGCGTAATCTCCGCCGTCGCGATCAGGCACAGGTCGCTATCGGCGATCGAATAAATCTGCGTCCCCTCGCCGCGCGGCATGAAGCCGATGCCTTCGAGCACGTCCACGCGCGCCAGGTCCGGCGTGATGATCGGCGTGTACTTGTGCCTGAGCAGCGTGTCCATCGCATAGTTGATGAGCGCGAGTTCGAGCAGCACCGCCTCGTTCTTGAGGAAATAGAACTTCTGCCCCGCCACGGCGGCCCCCGCCTCGAAGTCAACCAGATCCAGCGCCTCCGCCAGCGCGACATGGTCCTTCGGCTTGAAGTCGAACTTCGTCGGCTCGCCCCACTGCTTGATGACCTTGTTATCCTCCGGCAACGCCCCGATCGGCGCGCCGGGATGCGTCATGTTTGGAATGGTGCTGACGACGGCTCGCAGGTCCGCCTCGACCTGCTTGAGTTTGGCGTCGAACTGCCCAACCTCCTCGCGTAGCTGCTTGCCACGCGCGATCAGCTCCTGCTTCTTGGCGGGATCTTTTTCCTGCCCGACCGACTTGGCGCTGGCATTCGCCTCCTGCTGCTTGACCTGCTGCGCCGAGATGATCCGCTTGCGTTCGTCGTCAAGCGCAACGACGCGATCCACGTCGGCGGCGACGTTGCGATTTTTGCAGTTGGCTTTGACGGCATCCAGGTTGTCGCGAATGTATTGGGTGTCGAGCATGGGTTCATCCAATTACGATCGAGAATCCGGTCAGCAATATCATACAGCCGACCGGCGCTTGCGGCTTAGCGTTCGGGGGACACAGTCGACGGCGCATTCACGCGAGCGCTAAGCCGCAAGCGGCGAAATTGCTAGGCGCGTCTGCGTGCCGCGAGTATCGTACCCTCATCGCCATTCGAATCCATGCGAGGCCGCCAATGCGTTTGTGGCATTCCATTCTCGCCATCCTTCTCGGAGTCGCCGTCACGTTCGCAGCGACGTCGGCCCAGCAGGGTAAGGACAAGAAGGACGCGCTCGACAAGGACTATGCCGCCGAGTTGCCGCGGATACCAGCGACGGCGCCGAAGGACGTGGGCAAGACGTTCAAGCTCGCCGCGGGGTTCGAAATCAAGCTGGTCGCGTCGGAGCCGATGATTCGCTCGCCGGTCGCGGTCGATTTCGACGAGGATGGCCGGATGTACGTCGCGGAGTTTCCCGAGTACAACCAGCACGGCAACCCGAACTTCAAAGAGCGCGGGGCCATCAAGCTGCTCGAGGATACCGACGGCGACGGCGTCTACGACAAGGTCACGACATTCGCCGACAACCTCGATTCGCCGGTCGCGCTGGCGTACTGGGACGGCGGCGTGTTCGTCGGCGCGGTGCCGCACATCTGGTACCTCAAGGACACCAAAGGGACCGGCAAGGCCGATGTAAGAAAAATCGTCTATACGGGCTTTTCCCGCGACAAGGCCGGCGAAGCGATGTTGAACTCGTTCCGCTGGGGGCTCGACAATCGCTTCCACGTTTCGACGAGCGCGGCCGGCGGCAACGTCAAGCTCGCCGAGGCAAAAGACCCCAAGACCTACAGCGTCAAGGGGCACGGCTTCCTCTTCGATCCGCAAAGCGCCCTCGATCCTAAACTCCGTTTGGGATCGGGATTTGAACTCGTCGCCGGCAGCGGGCAGCATGGCATGTCGATGGACGACTGGGGCCGCAAGTTCACCTGCGACAACTCGAACCCGTGCCACCTGCTGATGTACGATGGACGGTATCTGCTGAAGAATCCCTACGTTGTCGCACCCGCGCCGATGGTGAATATTCACGGCGCCAACCAGGCGAACTATCTCAATCGCGTCAGCCCGAACGAACCCTGGCGCGTCGTCCGCACGCGCCTGCGCCTGCAAAAGATCGTCCCCGGCCCCATCGAGACCGGCGAAGTTTCCGGCCATTTCACCGGCACGACCGGCGTCACCGTCTATCGCGGCGACGCCTTTCCGCCGGAGCATCGCGGGACACTCTTCATCGGCGAGGTGTCGAACAATCTCGTCTACCACGCCAAGCTGGAGCCGAATGGCCTCGCACTCAAGGCGAGCCGATTCGAGAAGGACGCGGAGTTTCTCGCTTCGACCGACAACTGGTTCCGCCCCGCCCAGTTCGCCAACGCGCCCGACGGCACGCTGTACGTCATCGACCACTATCGCGAAATCGTCGAGACGGTTGAGTCGATTCCGCCGCTGATTCTGAAGCACTTGCACATCGAATCCGGCGTCAACCACGGCCGCATCTATCGCATTGCCCCGACCGGGTTCAAGCATCCCGCGACACCGAAGCTGAGCAAGGCGACGTCGGTTGAGCTGGTGGCGATGCTGGATCATCCCAACGGTTGGCATCGCGACACGGCGTCACGGTTGCTCTATCAGCGGCAAGACAAGACGGTCGTCCCCCTCCTGCAGAAAATGGCCCGCGACTTCACGTCGCCGCTCGGGCGCGTGCATGCTCTGTATGCCCTCGATGGAATGAAGGCAATCACGGTCAAGGACGTGGCCGCGGCTCTCTCCGACAAGGATCCACCCGTGCGCGAACATACCTTGAAGCTGAGCGAGCAATTCGTGAATCAGTTGGCAGTTCGGCAAAAGATGCTCGACATGGCGAACGATCCCGACGAGCGCGTTCGCCTGCAGCTTGCCTTTTCGCTCGGCACGAACAACGCGGCCGGCGCGATCACCACGCTGCGTGATCTCGCAATCCGCGACGGCCAGGATTCGTGGATGCGTCTCGCGATCCTGACTTCGGCGCACGGCCGACGCGGGTACATGCTTGACGCCCTCGTCAACGACGAGAAGCTCCGCGCATCGCCGTCAGGCAAACTCCTGACGAGCGGCTTGGCCTCTCAGATCGGCGCCGCCAACGAGTCCAATGACCTGGCGATTTTCTTCCGCATCGTCGAGCGCATGCCTGCTCCCGAAAGCCGGGAGCTGATGGCGAGCCTGCTGCCGAAGTTGCCGCCGAAGGCGCGCGACCTGGTCAAGGGCGGCAAGCCAGGAATGATCTTCGCGGAACTGGTCGCCGACGCTTTGAAGGTTGCCGGCGACGACAAGCAACCCGTCAACGAGCGTGTATCATCTGTGCGGACGCTGGGCCTCGCAGATTTCGAAAAGATGAAAGGCACGTTCGTCGAACTACTCAAGTTCCGCCAACCTGAAGTTGTGCAGAAGGCAGCGCTCGAAACGCTTGGGCGCTATGACGATGTTCAAGCCGCGAGCTTGGTCATCTCCGCCTGGCCGAGCTTGAGTCCGCAGGTCCGCGCGACGGCGGCGGAGACGCTGTTCGCCCGGCCCGCGTCGGTGCATGCGTTCCTTGACGCCGTCGAGAAGGGGACGATCAAGACAGGCGAGATCGATCCCGCGCGGGTGCAGCTCTTGCAAGGATTCGCCGACGCCAAGATTCGCGACCGGGCTGACAAGCTCTTCAAGGGCACGAAGCTGTCCGCACGCAAGGACGTCGTGGCCGCCTATCAGAAAGCGCTCGACCTCAAGGGGGATGCCAAGGCCGGCAAGGAAATCTTCAAGAAGAACTGTGCCGCGTGCCATCGCATCGACGGAGTCGGCGAGCAGATCGGCGCCGAGCTGGGCGCCATCAAGGACCGCGGGCCGGAGTTCATTCTGCTCAACGTCCTCGACCCCAATCGCGAGGTGCTGCCCAAGTTCATCACCTACTACGTGCAGACCGACAGCGGCCGAACCTACACCGGCATGATCATGGCCGAGACGGCGACAAGCATCACGCTGCGCCGCCCGGACGGCACGCAGGACACGATCCTGCGCGTCAACATCGAGGAGCTGCGTTCAACCGGCATGTCCTTCATGCCCGAGGGACTGGAGAAGTCGATCAACCACCAGGAGATGGCCGACCTGATCGCGTATTTGATGATGTCGGCGGGATGAGGTTCTTGAGTTTCGTTTAGCGCCCGCGCGACGTCTCGCTTTCGCGTGGCCCACTCGGCTGCGAGACATCGCGCGGGAGCAATACAAAGAAGGGGCTTGTCATGATTCGGCGTCTTGCCATCGCGTTGACGTTTGTCGTCGCCTTCACGGCATCGGTTGCCGCACAGGACGGCAAGACCTGGCAAGCCGGAGTCGCCAAGACCGTTATCACGCCGAAAGAGTACATGTGGATGTCCGGCTACGGTGCGCGCGACAAGCCCGCGCAGGGCAAAGTGCACGACCTCTGGGCCAAGGCGCTGGTGCTGCAAGATGCGAACGGCAAGCGCGCGCTCTTGATCACGCTCGACCTCGTTGGCATCGATGGCAGCCTGTCCGATGCTGTCTGCGCCGACATCGCGAAGAAACACGGCCTCGCACGCAGCGACATCATGCTCGCCTGCTCGCACACGCACTGCGGCCCCATCGTGGGCCACAATCTGCACGCGATGTATCGGCTCGACGACAAGCAGCAAGGCCTCGTCAACGCGTATACCAAAGACCTGCATCGCGCGCTCGTCGACATGGCCGACGCGGCTGTGAAGGATCTCCGCCCAGCCTCGCTGAGCTGGGGCACCGGGCTGACGACGTTCGCCACCAACCGCCGCACCAACAAGGAACCGGAAGTCCCCAAGCTGCGCGACCTCGGCCAGCTCAAGGGACCGTTCGACCACGACGTGCCCGTATTATGTGTGCGCGACGCCGAGCGCAAGGTGCGCGCCGTTGTCTTTGGCTATGCGTGCCACGCGACGGTGCTGAGCTTTTACGCTTGGTGTGGCGACTATCCCGGATTCGCCCAGCTTGACCTCGAGCGCCGCTACCCCGGCGCGACGGCTCTATTCTTCGCGGGCTGCGGGGCCGATCAGAACCCGTTGCCGCGCCGCTCGGTGGCGCTTGCTGAGGGCTATGGCAAGCAGCTCGCGGAGGCGGTCGATCAGGTCATCAAGGCGCCGATGACGCCGCTGCCGCCAATAGCGAAATCGACCTATACGAGAATCGACCTGTCCTTCGGCGACTTGCCGACGCGCGACAAGCTGGTGCAGGACACCATGGACAAGAACCCCTATATCGTATCGCGCGCCAAGCTGCTCCTGGCCGAGATCGAGAAGACCGGCTCGCTCAAGCAGACCTACCCGTACCCCGTTCAGGCCTGGCGGCTCGGCGAGGACCTGACGTGGATCGCCCTGGGCGGCGAGGTCGTCGTCGATTACTCGATCCGCCTCAAGAAAGAACTCGGCAAGGTCTGGGTCGCCGGCTACGCCAACGACGTCATGGCCTACATCCCGTCACTGCGCATCCTGAAAGAAGACGGCTACGAGGGGGACACCTCGATGATCTACTACGGCCAACCCACGATCTGGGGCCCGCGCATCGAGGAAATGATTGTTGAAAGTGTACGCGGCCAGGTTGGCAAGGTGCGCCAGTGAATTTGCCGCTTGCGGCTTAGCGCTCGCAGAGATGCGTCAATGCTCGCTTGCGGTTTCGCGCGCGAAACCGCAAGCGAGCATTCATCCGAAAACCAGTTTGAAACCGCAAATTGGAGCAGTCAAGGCACAGGCGATCCCCCCCCCAGCCGTGGTCGAATCTTTTCCCTGCTGACAAATCGTGACCTATACTCCAATAGCATTCGCTATCCTGGCTCATTCCGCGCGCGGACATGAACATGTCGAATCGATCTCGCTTTCTCGTCCTCGCGGGCGTCGTTGCGCTCGTCGGCACTCTGGCATTGCACGTCTGCGGCAGCGTGTCGGAAGCGTTCTACGTCGTGATCCCGCCGGTGGCGCTGGCGTGGTATCTCACCGGCGTCGAGAACCTACGCGAAGCCTTCGACAAGCGATTGCGGCCCGGCTTGGCGATCGTCGGCGCGATCTTTGTGGCATCGCTCGTCGTCGGCTTGATCGTGTTTGGCCCGGGCGTTGCGCTGTCGTGGAAGTGGTGGCTGGAAGTCGCGGCCTGTCTCTACTGGTTGGCGGCGGCGCTCGTCATCATCCTTGCCGTGCGGCGTGCGCTGCTGGCGTTTGCCGAAACCTTGCACGCGCGCTGGCAATTCGCGCCGGGCGTGCGGATGATCGTTTGCGAGGTCGTGCCGCTGGTGCTGTTCGTCCTCGTCGCAGCGCCCTACGCGATGGCGTTTGCACAGGTGCATCGCTTCAAGATGCCGAACTTCTCCGAACCGCGAACGTTTTGGAATCGCGAATACGAGGACGTCGAGTTCCGCAGCGCCGACGGGACGATCCTGCGCGGCTGGTGGATTCCCGCAAAGTCGCCCAGTTCACGGACTCTGGTCTTCTGCCACGGCGTCGCCGCGAACCGGTCGATTTTCTTGCCCTTTGCCGAGACCGGCGATTGGCTGGACGCAAACGTGTTGATGTTCGACCTGCGCGGCTGCGGCGATTCGGGCGGCCGCACCGTGACGCTGGGCTATCGCGAGAAGGAGGACGTCCTCGCCGCCATCGCGTGGATTCGCCGCGAACGTCCCGAACAGGCGCGACAAGTCATCGGCATGGGCGTCAGTCTCGGCGCGGCGTCGATGGCCGAGGCGGCGGCGCTCGTGGACCCGCCGCTCGATGCCGTCATCCTCGATAGCTGCTTCACCTCGACCCATGACATGAGCGCGAGCATCTTGAGCGTGCTGCCGGCACAGACGCATCCCTGGCTCATGACGCTCGGCGCCCCGATGGCCGACTGGCATGCGGGCTGCGCGATCATGTCCGTTCGGCCGGAGGAGTCGATCGGCAAGGTACGCGCGCCAATCCTGTTCCTGCATTCACGCGGCGACCCACTCATTCCGTCGGAGCATGCGACGAGGCTTTTTGAGCGGGCCGCGGAGCCAAAGAAGCTGTGCGTCTTCGAGTTGCCGGGGCACTGCGACAGTTTCTTCGCGTCGCGCGAGCGCTACAGGGAAGAGGTCGTGGCAATGGGCGAACGCGTGAGGCATCGCCAACGCTAAACGGGGACGTAAACCTCGTTTAGCCTCGTTCCCAAACTCCGTTTGGGAACGCACTCCCCGAAACTCCGTTTCGCGGCGCATCGTGGGATGTCGCGCCTGCAAGGTTCGGGAAACGGAGTTTCCAAGAGTGGGTTCCCAAACGGAGTTTGGGAACCAGGAGCTAACCAGGAGCTAAAACTGAGTTTGGGAACCAGGAGCTACCAGGATCTAAACAGGAGCGATCAGCCGTCGGGCGACTACATTCACTTGATGTTGTGCGCGGCCTTGTACATGTTCAAGGTCAAGTGGGCCTGGCCTTGGTGGTGGGCTTCGTGCCAGGCGAGGACGCGCATCCACTCGTTGTAGGTCCACGGCGCCTGCTCGTTGGGCTTTGTCTTCAGGGCGCTATCGTCGAGCTTCCTCAGATGCGCGAACAGCTCCTTGCGCTGCTCTTCGAGGTAGCTCTTGATTTGCTCGACGGTCGGCACTTCGTCGTCGGGCGTGCTGCCGCCGGCGAAGCGCTGGATGTAGGCGGGATTCTGCGGGTTGCCGCCTTGCATACGCACGTGCACGTGGCGATCGTCGGTCGCGCCGATGTGCATGAGCTGCCAGGCGATGTGTGCGCGGCCTGGACCGGGCCGCCAGCCCAGCACCTTCTGCGGCTCGGGCATCTTGGCGATCGCCTCCAGCGTGGCCAGCGTCTTCTGGCGCGTCCATTCCAGCGTCTCGATGTGAATTGCGAACGACATGCGTTAACTCCTGGTTCAGCCGGCGAGCTTGCTCGCCGTGGTGACAAGTTCGCGGCGAGCAAGCTCGCCGGCTAATCGATTCCAAATAGTTGTCGTGCGTTGCGCGTCGTGCGTTCGGCGAGAAAGTCTACGCTGACGCCGAGCGTCTGGGCGAGCACGGCGGCAGTGTGGACGACGTGGGCAGGCTCGTTCCGCTGGCCGCGATGCGGGACCGGCGCCAGGTACGGGCTGTCGGTCTCGACGAGCACGCGGTCGAGCGGCATCTTGGCGGCGACGTCGCGCAACGCCTGTGCGTTTTTGTACGTCAACATGCCCGCGAAGGAAATGTAGAGGCCCATTTCGACGCACGCCTGAGCCGTCGCCAGGTCACCAGTGAAGGAGTGCATCACCGCACGAACGGGCCCGTGCTTTGCGAAGTCGTCGCGCAGCATGCGCACGACATCGCTCTCGGCTTCCCGGCAATGAACGACGACGGCGCGATCGAGCTTCCGCGCAAGTGTCAGATGGCGTGCGAAGTAATCCTCTTGCTGCGGAAACGGCGTGTACTTCCAGTGCCGATCGAGCCCCGTCTCGCCGAGCGCCACGACATCCGGCCGCTGGGCCAGCGCGACGACCTCGTCCCACGCTGTCCCAGCTGCTTCGGCGACGTGGTTGGGCTGAATCCCTACGGTTGCGCCCAAGATCGGATGCCGCGCGGCAAGCTGGACGTAACGTGCGCTGTCGGGGGCAGTCGTCGCCACAACAATGATGCGCTCAAGCCCGGCGTCGGCGGCGCGCTGCAGCACCGCCGGCAGGTCGGCGTGAAAGCGGTCGTCATCCAGGTGCGCATGCGTGTCGATCCAGGTTATCGGCATAGGAGCATTGTAGGACGGCGCGTGGACTAAAGTCCACGCTACGCTAGTGTCGCATGGCATCGATCCGTTGATCCGTCGATCCCGCTTTCGTGGGGCACGTTTCCCAACGTGCCAATTTACGTGCTGAATGTAATGGCACGTTGGGGAACGTGCCCCACGGCTCGACAACGCAACCGCTTCGGTGTCGCATGCGCGAAGTCCGTAGCGTGGACTTTAGTCCACGCGCGGCCTGACCTCGCGGGTGTATCGATTCGCGGCGCCGGCAAGCCAATTGCAGATCGATCGCATATCATATGTTTTTCGCCGGCAAACCTCTCCGCATAAGGACGGACCGGCCCATGGCTGAATCGCTTCGCATCGGCTTTCTCGGCACCGGCAAAATGGCGACGGCTCTCGCGCGCGGCTGGCTGCATGCCGGGCTCGTGGACGCCGGCAGTCTCTTCGGCAGCGATCCCCTAACAACCGCACGCGATGTCTTTAGCCGAATCACGGGGGCCACGGTTTTTCCCGAGAACCCGCGCGTGGTGGCGGCAAGTCAGATCATCGTTCTCGCTGTGAAGCCGCAGACGATGGCGGACGTGCTGAAGGAGATTCGCAAGAAGATCACGGCACAGCATCTGGTGATCTCGATCGCGGCGGGGATCACGATCGATCAAATCGCGAATGCCATCGGACTCGATCGGCGCATCATCCGCGTGATGCCAAACACGCCGTGCCTGGTGGGGGCGAGCGCGTCGGCTTTTTCAGGTTCGACCGGCGCGACCGAGGCGGACCTGCAACTCGTGCAAAAGCTGCTGGACAGTGTCGGCCGGGCGGTGCAGGTTCCGGAGAAGTGGCTCGACGCAGTCACAGGTCTGTCGGGAAGCGGGCCCGCATTCGTTGCAGTCATGATCGAGGCGCTGACGGACGGCGGCGTGCGCATGGGTTTGCCGCGCGACCTCGCGCTCCTGCTGGCGGCGCAGACGCTGCTTGGCTCGGCGAAGTTGCTGCTGGAAACCGGCCAGCAACCCGGCCAGATGAAGGACATGGTCACGAGCCCCGCCGGCACGACCATCGCCGGCCTACACGCCCTGGAGCGCGGCGGCGTGCGAGCTGC
>Ga0233424_10003028_pt1 | contig 11216 bp, 13 predicted proteins | sample Watercolumn_Towu_FD_181011 | JGI IMG/M metagenome (GOLD analysis project Ga0233424, IMG submission 181011) | Freshwater microbial communities from Lake Towuti, South Sulawesi, Indonesia - Watercolumn_Towuti2014_125_MG | ecosystem: Environmental > Aquatic > Freshwater > Lake | place: Indonesia... | reverse complement strand
GTTGACGGTCTACCGACTCACTTGCGAGCTACTGAAAGACTCCCGGGCTTCACGTCCGGTTGATCCCAATTAGTCATAGATTTCACGACAGGTCAATTACATACCGCGACTTTCGTGATCGAAATTATTAATCGTTCACGAAACCACATACGGGGAGACGGGGTGCCCGGATGGGTCGGACCCGACACACTGCCCCGATTTCCCCGGCCCCGCTTTGGTAGGCGCCATCGATGGGCCAGCCCCGTTCCATCGAAGTTTCCAATGTTGCTAAGCATACTTAGCAAATACTGTTTAGAGTGCTATATGCGACAAAAGGCGGCGTAGTTGGGGCTTACTCGCCCTGCGTCGCCTCAGTCGCGGGGAACAGGTTGGGATAGCGCTGATGCAGGATGTATTGGCGTAGCGCAGGAATCGGGAAGTTCTTGGGCCATTGCGACACGGCAGATCGGCTTATGCCAAAAAAGCGCGCCAGTTCGGCATCGGTCCGGAAACCCAGCCGGGCGCGTACCTGCCCCTTGCTCCAGAATTCGGTCACGGTCGGTCCTTCTGTTAACCAGACTTATTCTTGGAACAAGGGAACTTTGCGATCCACGCGTTAAGCTGGCTTGCATAGATGAATACTCTCGGCCAACGACTCGCCATTGCCATGAAGAAAGCCGGGCACCCTCGCCCGGCCGATCTGGCCCGCGCCGCCGATTCGACGACGGCAACCATCAGCAACTGGCTCAACGACCATGTCAGCCCCGCCCATGTGAAGGCCGAACAGCTGTTCCGCATCGCCGATGCGGCCAAACTGGACGCGCGTGAACTGCTGTACGGCGTGAGCGGGCTTGGCGTCGGTGAGCGGGGCAATACCTATATCCCCAGCCAGGCCCACCTGGATGTCTGGCAGGACGCCTATGAACTGGTCAGCCATCTGGTGGAGGAGAAGGGATTGCAGATCGACCATCGCCGCCACGCGGCCCTGGACCTGCTGGCCTTCGAACTGCTGATGGACGGCTTCAGCCGCAGCAAGGTCATCCGGGTGCTGACGACCTCGATGACGTGAATGCACTACCACTGGTAGCATGGTCGCGGATGGGGATGGGGCTCCCCCGATAACCGCCCGAAAGGGCTGATGGCTCCTGCCAGGACGAACCGGTCTTCGTCGATGGCGGGCCGTGCCTGCCGTCGGCGTTCGCCATCGAATCAGCGAACCCCCAACCGAGGCACGTGATGCACGCATTGAACAATTATCTGCTGGTCTTCATCGGCGGCGGGCTCGGCGCCTGCCTTCGCCATGCCTGCAACCTGATCGGTACGCGGGTAGCGGTCGGCAGCCCGTGGCCGTGGTCGACCTTCCTGATCAACATCAGCGGTGCACTGCTGATGGGCGCGCTGGTCGAAGCCTTCGCCCTGCGCAATGGCGCCTCGCCGCAGTTGCGCCTTCTGCTGGCCACCGGCGTCCTCGGCGGCTACACCACATTTTCCACCTACGCGCTGGAAATCGGTCTGCTGCTGCAGCGCGGCCAGCATGGCCTGGCAGCGTTGTACGCCGGCGGTTCGGTGGCGCTGGGCCTGGTTGGCCTGTTCGGTGGCATGAAACTGGCCCGGCTGGTGCTGGGCTGAGGCTCAGCCCGCGCCGGCGCGGGCCTGTCCGCGCCACTCCCGCGGCGACTGTCCGGTATGTGCCTTGAATGCACGCGACAGTGCGGCTTCGCTGCCATAGCCGACGTCGTCAGCGATCCGCTTCAATGGGCGCCCCTGGCGCAGCGCCTGCTGCGCCAGGCCCACCCGCCAGCCCTGCAGGTACTGGCCCGGGGTAGTGCCCATCGCCTCACGGAAACTGGCAGCAAAGACGCTGCGTGACATGCCGGCGACCTCGGCCAGGTCTTCCAGGGTCCAGGACTGTGCGGGCGCCTCATGCATCGCCACCAGCGCCAGCCGCAGCCGCGGATGCCCCAGCCCGGCAAACAGGCCACCACGCATCTCGCCCCCTTCCATCAGCTGCCGCAGCACCTGGATCATCACCACCTCGAACAGCCGGTTGACCATCGCCGCACGCCCGCAGCGCTGCTCGAAGGCTTCTTCGAACAGCAGCTCCAGCGCTGCGTTGCCGCCGTACAGATCGGCCAGCGGCAGGCAGATGAAATCGGGCAACGCCGCGCTGATCGGGTTGAGCCGCCCGCCCTCGAAATGCAGATTGGCGCAGGCCATGTCGGCGCCGTGCTGCGGATCGGTGCTGAACCGATGCGGCATCGGCCGTGGGTACAGCAGCAGGCTCGGCACCTCGACCTGGACGGTCTGCTGGCCATGGCTGACCTGCAACGGGCCACGTCGCACCAGATGCAGCTGCCCGGCGTCATCCTCGCCCGCCAGCGAGTTGATGCCGCACAGCGCGCCGGCATGGAACACCGAGGCGGTAACCGCAAAGCGTTCAAGCAGAATGGCGAGACGGTCGACCATGACGGGACCCTGGGTAAAGTAGAAAGAGATCAAGGCGACACATCGTATCGGAATCCTCCCGTAGCGGACGTGATCAATTCCGGGAGCGGGCGCCCCCCAGCCCGCCCTTCCTGCGGCAGTGCAGCGCGCGCAACATTTCGCTGGCATCTATGCTCGGGGTCATTCCCGCATGGAATGACCCCGATGCCCGCCCTGCTTCGATGCGCCCTCGCCCTCGGCCTGCTGCTGCCTTCGACGACCTTGCTGGCGTCAGCGCCAACGGCGGCACGCACGCTGAGCGGCGAGCTGCAGGGCGCGCCGTGGCGCCTGGACGTGCCGGCCGACTGGAACGGTGACCTGGTGATGCTGGCGCACGGCTACGAGCCGGTAGGCATGCCACGTGCTACGCCGATGGCTGCCAATGACGGCACCGCGCCATTGCTGGCTGCAGGCTACGCCGTCGCGCAGAGCGCCTATGCCAGTCAGGGCTGGGCGGTGGCCGATGCGATCACCGACATGGAACGCCTGCGCCGACATGCAGTGGCTGAACTCAAGCACGTGCGCCATATCTGGATGCTGGGATTTTCGATGGGCGGCGCCGTGACCCTCGCCAGCCTCGAACGGTTCCCGCAACACTACGCTGGTGGCGTGTCGCTATGCGGCGCCAATCTCAGTGGCGAACAGATCGCGAGTGATCTGCTGACCACGCTGGTCGCTTTCGATTACTTCTTTGCCAAGGCCGAAGGCCTGCCGGCTGCGGGACTGGTCTCACGCGAAGCGGCTGCGCTGCCACAGGGCGAACTGTACCAAGGCATCTCCAATGCGCTGCAACGCAGCCCGTCACATGCCGCGTTGCTGGCACAGCGGCTGCAGGTGTCAGCTGATGCACTGGCCGGCACGATCAGCCTGCATGCTCTGGTCCTGCACGAACTGGCCACGCGCAGTGGCGGCATGCCGGTGGGCAACAGAGGTGTGGCTTACAGCGGCTTCGGTGACGACATGGCGTTCAATGCCGGCGTGCAACGTGTCGACGCCGTGCCTGCCGCGCAGGCCGCTGTCCGCAGGGAGCTGGCATTGAGCGGTGCGTTGAGGCGACCGCTGGTGATCCAGTTCAACAACAACGACCCGACGATCTTGCCGCGCATGCAGACGGTGTATCCGCAGACGGCCGCACGGGCCGGCGCCCGTCCGCTGCCACAGGTGCTGCCGCCCGTTGGCGAAGGCCATTGTGGCTTCTCCAGCGCGCAGATCATCGAGGCGTTGAAGGCCGCGCAGCGTTGAGCAATCGCGGCCCACGCGCAGGTCAGCCGCCCAGCGTGCCCATCGTGAAGGTGTAGCCCGAGCTCATCAGGAATTCGCGCATGCGCATTTCCGCGCGCCGTGGTGAGGCCAGGTTGGCCGGCGCGTACAGGGCATACACCAGGCCCGACCCTTCGATATGCTCGCGGCGCACCCCGCAGCGGGCGGTTTCCGAGGCGATGACCCATCCGTCCTTCAGCCGATCCGGGCCAATGGATTGCCCGTTCTTCAAGCGGAAGGTCAACCAGCGCACATCTGCCGTGACTTTGCTCATTTCCGTTTCGCTCCGTGGCTGGAACGACGCGTGATGTCCTTGCTCGCCATTGCGGCTCCCTGAGACGTGGAACTCGACCATAGCGCCTTTCCATGTCGTGGCCGGCTGAGACTGGCGACCGGGGCGCGTCGAACGGCTGCAGGTGAAGCAGCGCGGCGTCGGAAATGGCGGCCGCAGGGAGCGCCCTGCCGGCGCAGTTCACAGGCAGGGAACCCGACTCACGCAGCGCGGTCGCTGCCCTGGTTCAAGGCGTGCAGCACATCGGCCAGCGCCTGGATTTCGGCACGCAGGGCCAGCCTCTGCAACCACCGCCCGGGGATTCCGCGCGCACCATGGAATGCACCCGCCAGCTGCCCCGCGATGGCGGCCGTGGTGTCGGCGTCCTCGCCAAGATTGGCCGCCTCGAGTACGACGGCTTCAAAGGTGTCGTGGCGATCAAAGCACCAGAGTGCAGCTTCCAGACTGTCGGCAACATAGCCATTGCCACGGATCTGCTCACGCGTGGCACCGCGGTAGGCGCCCGCCGCGATCTGCTGCAGCCGCGCGCTCTCGACGGGGACATTGCTGAGATCCAGCACCGCGTCACGGGTGCCACCTGCCAATGCCCGCTCCAGCGCGACGGCAAGCAAGCGGCACGCCTCCAGGCACTCCTGCGCAGCGTGGGTCGTTCGCGAACTCAGCTCGGCTATTGCCTGCAGATCGGGAGTCCCGGCGTAGCGCAATGCCACCGGCGCCAAACGCATGATCGAGCCATTGCCGGCGCTGCGTGGGTCGTCACTCCCCGCCAGCGGTTGGCCGTCCTGCAGGAACCGGTCGATGGCAGCCCGCGTTGCCATACCGATATCGAAGCACTCGCCGGTCGCACTCCAGTACCCATGCCGGTACCAGTTGGCGTAGCGGTTCATCTGATCGTGGACATCGAAGGTGTCACAACGCACCAGGCTCTCGGCCAAGCACATCGCCATTGAGGTATCGTCGGTCCATTGCCCCGGCTGCAGCTGGAACGGCCCACCACCCACCATGTCGGTGATCGGGGTGAAGCTGCCACGAGGCTTGAACTCCAGCGTGGTACCGACGGCATCGCCGCACGCGAGGCCGAGCAAGGCGCCGCGGAAGTGATCAATCTGGTTCATCAGGCAAGTGTAGCGCCGCCGCCGCCGCCATGACTGACCGCCAGCCGCGCAACGATCGTGCGAGCGCGAAAGCGATCGCAGCCAACAAAAAAGCCCTGACCGGAGTCAGGGCTTTTCAATTGGAGGCCTCAAGCGGAATCGAACCGCTGTAAACGGATTTGCAATCCGGTGCAAGAAATTACAAATCAATGACTTAACCAACAAAGACACCCAATACGCCACCTTCTTTGCGCGCGATAGGGCTATTAAGAAAGCCCATTCTTACCATTGCAGGGTTCACGCGGCGCCTGCATAACGCGCCTCTGCCGACGGCGAGCGGAATGCCCACGGCGAGCTCGCAACTTCAGTGCAGACAGAATGCAAGCTTCACTAGCGCCAGTCCGCCCGCGCTGACGCTGCCACCCAATGCGCTATCCAAGGAGGCGTATGCGGCGAAGACGAAAACCACCACCGAAAGGATGAGTACGACGGTCAGCGTTCTTTGTTGGGTCTCGGCCCGCTTCTCCAACGCCGAAAAAGCGGGGATGTACATGGCCGACACAGCATCGGGCTGGCCTTCAAGATTCCTTCTCCGAAGCGCGATTTCAGCACTGATCGCAGACACAGAGTTTCTTTGATTCCTAATCAGAAGAAACATCAGAACTACAAATACGGCCACACCCAGAAAAATTGCAGCATTCCTATAAACCTTCCCAGCCTCAAACGTTGCGCCCGCGACAAGAATAGCTGCGGGCAACGCTAAAAGCTGATTCTGTATCTCGGAAAACGTTTTATTGAGGCGCAAGGTATCTTCCAAGTTCTGCTTATCCACTTCTTTCTGAACGGACGCTGCCGAAAACTTTGCGAGTAGCAACGCATACGATGCCCGCGAGTTTTTCATGACCACATCGAATCCACGAGCCACCATGGCAAGCGGAATCGTAGCTATTCCCTTTGCGAGGTCCGCCAAGCAATCCCGCACAATATCTCGCTTCTCCTCGGCGTGAAAATCAGAATGAAGAAAGCTTGACAAAAACTCCTCAACCCCATCGATGGAAACCAACTCCGTCACCGAAAAATCCATCTCCACACGAAATTTTGCGTCCGGCCTTACCACAAAATTAATAAATTTTTCCGCTGCTGAAGGATAGTCCCCTACGTCCCTGACAATCTCAGACAAGCAGATCATGTCATAATAGCTTGCAACGTCGGGCGGAGCAGCGTCGCGCGCACCGGGCCCAGAGTACCGACTATCACGAAGGAAAAAGCGGCTGGGGACGCTCCTTCGATGACTGACACTAGTGCACAAGAGTTCCGACAGCGACGCATACACTCCTGCATTCTGAGGGGTGAAGGTAATAAGGCGTTCTCGCTCATCAGTGCCTGCTATCAGTCGCGGCGCTACCCGCCCCAAGCGCTCGACCACGCCGGAGAAGTCATGGCCTCTAGAAAGCCGCCCCTGCAGCAGAGCGTCATCCAAAGCAGACGGCTTTACCTCTTCCAGCTCGTCTAGAAGCCATATTGCCGCAGATTGCGCATCATCAGGGACCAGGTGTGACATTGTCCTCGATTTCCTTCTTCAAATCCGCAGAGGGTCCGAATATCAGGAGTGCGTCGCTATTATCGTCGTACGCAACGCGTCCCTGGCGCACATCCTCAACTTCGAAAGCTACGGCCACTGTTCCCATTTTCCCACGAATACGACGCAGACTGCTATAAGTCGTCCGATCAGGCTTGAATTGATGGCTAACCTGATAGGTACCCGCCCCCACCCCTGTCGTAACGTACTCCTCGAATAGATGGGGTTGCAGCGGATCGACCGCAACCGCGATTGCAGCGAGAACCACCTCTTCTTTATTAGATGAAAAGCAATCGAAAAGACGCTCCCTCACCTCAGTCCACACCTTTTTCTTGGCCTCTTGATCAAGTAAAGGCAGGCTTGTCACATATGCACTGGCCGCCGCAATCATCTGCGAAGTGTGATGCTTACTACTGGTGTAGACGACGCACGAAAGCGCCTCTCGGAAGTAAGCAGTAACTTCATCAGCTCCGCGCCCCTTAATAAAAGTAAGATAGGGTTCCTCCCCGAACTGCCACCTAGTAACATTAAGCCTTGCGGCCTCATGGAGCTTATCCGTGTCAATCACCAGAGTGGGCATCAAGTCCAAGCTAACCTCGTCAATACCTGCACCTTCACGCAGCTTCAGCATGGCGATCAGCAGAAATTCATCACCACCCGAAGTGTAGTGAACGAAGAAGGCGTGCCCCCCCATTTGAAAGCGGAGCCTGCTCCATCTTATCGCCGATGATCTTGACCACATGCGCAGTGAATTCACTGAAGGTCAACTGAAACTTTATAAACTCCCCAACGCGCACAGGGAATCTGTGAATATCCTCATCAACACCGAATGTTCCGGTGTTATTTCCTTTACGTTGGAACAGATTCAAAGTCTGCGAGCAGACCGAAGTAAGCGTGCTATCCAACGGGAGCGGATTGTCGCGCAGGTGAACCTGCACGCTTCCAGGTCCCGACGAATGCTGGTCCTTGCCCAGCTTGTGAACAACTGCACCTTTGATTTCCATTGCGCCCCCTGGCACTTCCATGCGTGATCGCGCCGTAGCTTATAGCGCATCATCAGCCAAATTGCTCCATGCCAAAGGAAATGCCTCGTACTACGCCTTACTTTCGACCCAGCTCGCTCCGACCAAGCCCAATCCACGCCTTCATCGGGTCTTTCGCTCTCGGCAGCACCGGCCCTTCCAGGTACTGGCCGCAGGAGCGTCCTTGGCCTGCCACACCTGGCGCGCATCCAGGCGGATGTAAGGCTCCATCCTTGCTGCACCTGACATTGGCGATCTTCCGGCCGTTCCACCACAACGCCCAGCGGTGCCCCAACTGAGCCCCGCCAGAAGAGATCGGAGCGGCGCGGAAGCATTGATTGCCATACGAATGGTGCATGTGCGGAAGCATAGCGACCGGCCGTCGCAGATCCTGCGAACGCAACGGGCGCCTACTGCGGCGTCCACGCCGTGCCGAAGCGCCCCACCCTAGTCTCAGCTGGCGCGATTGGTCCTCGCTACGGTGTGGCTCCCAAAGCCCTCTGGAATAGGACATGAGCGACGAAACCTTAGTGAATGGCAGATTCGTTGGCGACGACACGTCATCTACACTGACCCTCACTGTGGACGGCGATGTTCAGGTGACCGTGATTCTGAACAAGCCTGGAAATCAAGGCAGCCAACGTGAGATCCGGCGCGAGGCAGCGATCAAGGCCGTCGAGTTGTTGCTGTTCGAAGCCAATCGCGGACCCGTTTAGCTGGCTCTGCAGAGTGTCTGCTGACCCTAGCCACCTAAAGCAACAGGGTCGAGCCTGACTCGACTCTGTGCCGGCGCGGCGTAGCTCACGCACCCCCACGCGGAGCAACGTGCGGCCCCAAATGCAGCGAGGTTGATCGGCCCTATAAGATGCGAATCGCGCGGGTGCTACCCCGCTTTAGAAGCGTCGACTTCAAGATGCTACCATCCAAGGGTCGCTACATACGGATACAAAGCATGGGTGGTTTAAGCATCTGGCATTGGGTCATCCTAATGGCGGTCTTCCTGATTCCGGTGGGCATCATTGCGGCAGTGTTTAGCATCCTGCGTCGCCGCAAGAAGTGAAGCGTCAATCAGACGCACAAATAAGCAGGGGCCGCGAATGCGGCCCCTGCTTCTAGAGACGCTGAGTTACAAGTCCGCCAACGGATCATGCACTCAACGGCGCAAACCTTAGCGACGCCGGCGCTACTACAGGTAATCGCTTTGACAGCCCCGTCGAAGACGGGCCAGATAGCCAAGCAACCAACTACGGCCTCGGCCAAGATCCGTCCGGCGCCATGTTCTTCTTCAAATCTGCAGCCCTGCGATCAGCAAAAGCACGTTCGGGAGGGGTCATCTGGCCGAATTTCGCCTCAAGAACACCAGCTGCTTTTGAATCCCCAGCGAGATAGGCTAGTCGCAAGTACGCCATTGCCAGAGGAGGATTCATCAACTCCTCCGATTGCATATAGGCATCTGACGTTAGATACAGACCATAGATATTTCCTTCGCGCACGAAGCTATCAACCATCGACCCCACCACATCCCTGTACTTGCCATCCCTCAACAAAGCCTGTCCATATAGGCTTTTGTCAACGAGTGACCCTGAATTTTCCGCCGCAAGCCTCAAAGACTCAGTGCTAGCCGCAAGAGAACTCTTGATCTGATCGGGCGTTGGGTATCCCCTGGCCTGCAACCATTGTGCCTCCTCAGGGCTTGCCGCAACCAGCGGATCCCTGTTGCATGACCCCTCATCTGCCCTACATGCATAATATTGCTGGAGTGCACTTGGAGGCAGGCCGGCGACCCCCTTGGATCCACCCCGCCCTCCCTCAGCCCCCTGCTGATCATCGTTGACCTTCGCTGGCGACTCCGCAACAGGATGGTCAAAATCAGTAGTTTCAGACTTCTTGCACCCAACCAGATTCGCCACAACCATTGAGGCCATGGCGATTGCAAACACAAACCGAATCTTAGCATCCATTTCGTCGCACCTCACCAAACCAAAGATTGCACGCGTTCTGCTCATTCGCCGCCTCGATCTTCACCGAAAGCGAATTTTCAGGTGCAAACCAATTGATCACCGTTTGAGGAATCCCTAAATCAGTGAGAACAATCCCCGTGCGATTAAGCCAAGCCTGAAAGAACGATGTGAAAGACAAATTTGCTTCAGCATTAAGGCGCTCCACCGTCCCAAGGCAAGCCTTGAGCCCTGGTGAAACTCCACCCGGATACGGAGACATTGGGGGATTCGCGAGATCGAACTGCCTCTGATAGTCGCACGCCTGCACCATCCCATCAATCAGCGCAGTATTATTATCATTGACCGACTTTCGAATATCAGAGTAATCCGCCGTATGCTTAGTTAGTGCGGAAAGAATTTGAGCCCGAGCCTGAGGCGAAATATTGCCATTCGAAAGATTAGACAGAGCAGTAGCGAGACCAGACCCCAACATGAACTTGTCAGCAGCATAATCCGCACCCTGCACAGGAATCTCTGACGTGCAGCCGGTCGGCTTCGACATCAATAGCACTGGGCAGTACTGCCCCCCTGATCCACCGCCGGTCCCACCCCCTGGCGGCGTTCCACCACCGACCCACTCACATATCTGAATATCAGGCTCCTGATGAGCGTCTCCGCCACCGACAGATACCTCGCCCGATTGTGTTCGACAAACCCACTCGGCCTTCGCACTCAATGGGAGCACCAAGCCTGCAAATAGAGCACATGACCATAACATCCGTTTCATAATCGTCTCCTTGAAAATAACCAAAGGACATCCATTTAGTAACGACAGAAAGCAGATACACTTACTTCCATTGGCGAAGCCCCGGCGCGGTTCGGGAATCCAGCGACGCCAACTGCACTTGCACTGCCAGTTGAATCAGCCGCGCCCCCTCTTGTCAAGGTCTATCATCAGAAGAGCCCCCCCTGACAAACACCTCGGTATAGCAATCGTGCGTCGGGGAGTGCGGATAGATGTGCCTCAGTAGACGGCGCTTGCCGCCCGGCCAGGAAATGATTGGCTTTGGCATGGTTTCTCAGTATTTGCGATAGGGGAAGCCGACAATCCCGCCGCCCTCGCGAGGGCGATGGGGCCACGGCCAATGCCAGGTGCTGAGATCACCTGTGTTGCGGCGCTGCCCGGATGCTTGCCGGCATTCGGGCGGCGCCCTGTCTTGCTAGATGGTCACTTCGATGGGGCAGCAGTCCCGCCCGCTTGATCGTGTACTGCCAGGAGTCGCCCCGGCGTCGCTTGGTTGCCATCCCTGCTCAAACTCACGTAAACGCACTCGGCACATGTTAACGCGAGTTTGCCACCCGAAAACGGGTGGCAGACCGATGATTTCAGGGCCGAATCAGGGGATTTTGGCTAGCACCGCCAAACGTCAGGCAAAGAAAAAGCCCTAATAAATCAGGGCTTTATTTGGAGGCCTCAAGCGGAATCGAACCGCTGTAAACGGATTTGCAATCCGGTGCATAGCCACTCTGCCATGAGGCCAACGTACTGCGCGCCAGGAACCCAGC
>Ga0233424_10003027_pt1 | contig 11220 bp, 9 predicted proteins | sample Watercolumn_Towu_FD_181011 | JGI IMG/M metagenome (GOLD analysis project Ga0233424, IMG submission 181011) | Freshwater microbial communities from Lake Towuti, South Sulawesi, Indonesia - Watercolumn_Towuti2014_125_MG | ecosystem: Environmental > Aquatic > Freshwater > Lake | place: Indonesia... | reverse complement strand
GGGAGCACCCATGTCCAAAGCCCTCGACGACCTGCTCGGCAAGATCCCGCTGTGGCTGGGCCAGTTCACGCACACGCTCACCCATCCGAGCGAGGTGCTGGCCAGCCAGCTCGCCACCGCCGCGCCCCCGGCCGCCGACGCCAAGCCGGTGCAGGACGGCGTGAGCTTCCTGATCCTGTCCTTCGCCGTGGCGGCCGGCGTGGCCATTGCCTTCCCGGTGGCCAGCATGAGCCCGCTGGAGGCCGCGCCGGCCGATGGTGCGCTCAGCCAGAGCGCCACGGTGCTGCGGCAGCTGTTCGTCTTCCTGGCGGCCGCGGCCCTGGTGCACGGTGGCGCCAAGCTGCTGGGCAACCGCCAGGCCTTCGCCAGCTTCTTCGGCGCGGTGGCGCGCTTCGGCGGCGTGACGCTGGTGCTGCTGGCCCTGGCCGGCGCACTGACCAATGTGGGCATGGCCGACCCCATCGTGGCGCGCAACTGGCAGCAGCTGCGCCAGGTGGCGGTGCAGATGGGCGACGGAGCCAAGACCGTGCTCTGCCAAGCCGATGCCAAGACCGGCCAGCTCCCGGCCGGCACCGCCACCGCGGGGCTCAACCCCACCCAGCTCGCCGAAGCCCAGGCCCTGTACCTGGACACGGTGAGCCGCCCCCTCTTCCTGATTGCCGGCGCCCTGGAGTCGCTGTGCCTGCTCGCCCTGGCCGTGTGGCTGGGCTGGGTGTGGTGGCGCTATCTGCGGCTCAGCGGCCTCACGCCCGCCCGCGCCGTGGCCGCCTCGGCGGTGGGCGCGGTCGGCCTGGGCGCCGGCCACCTGCTGCTGGTGCTGATCGACGGCGGGCAGATGGCCTCGCAGCTGATGCAGGCCTGCCGCTGAGCCCAACCCTGGCCTTCACAAGCGCTCTCCAGATAGCCCATGACCCAGCTCCAGCACCTCTTGGCCACACTCGCCCTGGCCGCCGCCCCACTTGCCAGCGCCGCACCCGTCACCTGGCAGCTCCAGGGCCACTTCACCGGTGTCGCGACCGACAAGCCGGAGTTCATCGCCGCGATCAGCCCGCTGCTGGGCACGCAGTCGCTGAGCCTCACGCTGACGATCGACCCCGGCGTGACCGGCAGCACGGCCCTCAACGGTGATGCGATGTACCGGGCCATCACGGCGTCCACCGCGCAGTTCGCCGGTTTCGACACGGTCGCCAACCCCTGCCGGACGGATGCCAGCGCCAGCGAATTCATCTGCACGGTGAGGTCGCACGACGGCATCGGGCGGGCGCCCGGCGTGTTCGACCCCGACTTCCTGAGCATCTTCCCGGCCACCCACAACTCGGCCGCCTTCGACGCCGCCGCGGGCCTGAACCGCGCCTTCTCCCTGCAGTTCATGATGTTCGCCAGCGACCTCGACGGGTTGCTGCTGCCCGACGACAGCCTGGCCTCGGCGCTCGACGCGATCACGCCGGGCCGCATCCAGGGCTTCCTCGGCGTGTTCGCACGCGGGGCTGACGGCCTGTTCTCCGACCGGGCGAGCTTCGAGTTCCGGCTCGACAGCATCAGCACCGGTGCCACCGCCCATGCCGTGCCCGAACCGTCAGGCCTGCTGCTCACCGCCCTGGCTCTGGCCGCCGCCCTCCCTTCCCGTCGCCGCAACACCCGGAGCTGACCCATGCGCCGCTTCCCGCATCTTCTGCGCACCCTCCCCGCCGCCCTCGCGCTGCTCGGCCTGCTGCCCCAGGCCGGCGGCGCGGCCGTCCATGTCTGGACCGGCGCCGGCAGCAGCACCAACTGGAGCGAGGCCGCCAACTGGTCCGGCGGCCTGCCCGTGGCCGGCGGCGAGCTGCTGCTGGACAGCGCCGCCCGGCCCGCCACGTTCAACGACCTGGCCGGCGGCTTCACGCTGCTGGGCCTGACCCTCGGCCCCAATGCCGCCGCACCCACGCTCAGCGGCAATGCACTGCGCTTCCAGGGGGCGGGCGCCTACCTGAGCATGGCGTCCAACGCCGGGCATGGCACGGTCAACAACGCGCTGGTGCTGGACAGCACGCTGCAGGTCAGCGGCGGGCCGAGCGGCGCGAGCCAGCTCTTCCTGCGCGGCAACATCACGGGCCCGGGCGGGTTCACGGCAGCCAGCGGCCTCACGGTGATGAGCGGCAACAACAGCTTCACCGGCCTCACCCGCGTCGAATCCGGCGCCGCACTCGGCGTGGCCGGCAGCGCCCTGGCCGGCAGCGCGGGCCTGCAGGTCGCGCGCGGCGGCGAGCTGCAGATCGTGAACTCCAACGTCGTCACGGTGCTGCAGGCGCCGCTGCAGCTGGGCGGCCGCCTGAGCAGCAGCGCCGGCGACGTGACGACCGTCTTCGGCGAGGTGCCCGGCGGCAGCTTTGCCGGCGCCATCACGCTGAGCGATGCGGCCGAGATCGTGTCTGTGGGCCATGCCTGCAGCAAGCCCGTGCGCTTCACGGTCAGCGGCACGGTCGACCGCGCCGGCCAGGCGCTGACGCTGACCACCCTTGGCGCCCTGGGCCGGTTGGACACGGCCGCCATCCAGGGCAACGGCAGCCTGACGCTGCGCCCCGATGGCGGCGCCATCACCACCGGCGCCATCACCGGCACGGGTGAGCTCGTCGCCGCCGGCAGCGGCGGGCTGGCCACCGTGGCCAGCCTGGGCGGCAGCGGCACGGTGCGGGTGGACTACGACAGCAGCTTCGGCCGCCTCACCATCACCGGCGCGCTCAGCGGTCAGCACGACCTGGACGTTCGCAAGGGCACGCTGGTGCTGGGCAGCACCTCGCCCTTGTCCTTCGCGGGCCAGATCACGATGAGCGGCAACGGCACGCTGCAGCTCGGCCGCGAGAGCTACCTCGGCACGGCCAGCCCCGTGCTGCAGTTCGTGGGCGGCGGCCGGCTGGTGCTCAACGACGGCCTCGGCCTCACGCGGGCCATCAGCACGACCGGCGGGCGCGGCAGCCTGGTGCTGGGTGGCGCGAACAACACCGTCAGCGGCACGATCAGCGGCGACGGCGGCCTGAACCTCATCGGCGGCGGCATCCTGCTCACCGGCAACAACAGCTTTGCCGGCGGCCTGGGCGTGCTGAACGACGGCACGGTCAATGGCGCGGGCCAGCCCAACATCACCACGGTGCGCTTCCTGACCGACGCCAACCTCGGCGCGGCCGGCCAGGGCATCACGCTCAGCGGCAGCCTGGCACTGCCCGATGGCTATGACCTGTCCCGGCCGCTGGAGCTCAGCGGCAATGTCGCGTCCTTGAGCGGCAGCGGCAGCCACGTGATCAGCAGCGCGATCAGCGGCGACGGTCGGCTCAACCTCGGCGGCGCGGCGCGCTATGTGCTGGCTGGCACCGCCACCCACACCGGCGGCGTGGCGCTGGCCGGCCAGGCCAATGGCCAGGCGGCCGAACTGGTGCTCGCCAGCGACGCCCAGCTCGGCGCGCCCGGCGGCGTGCTCAACATCGGCCGCACGAGCGGCATCGCCACGCTGCCGGGCACGCTCGTGGCCGCTGCCCATCTCGACATCGCAGCCACCCGCAGCACCAGCTTCCAGCAGATGACGGTCGACACGAATGGCTTCGATGTCGTCTTCAACCAGCCCATCAGCGGCCTGGGCATGACCAAGGCCGGCGGCGGCACCTGGACGCTGAACACCGCCAACAGCAACAGCAGCGGCGACAACCCGGTGCGCGTGCTCGCCGGCACGCTGGCCCTGGGCGTGGACGAGGCGCTGGGCACGCGCAGCCGCGTGGACATCGCTGCCGGCGCGCAGCTCACCCTTGGCGGCCATGCGCTCACGGTCAACACGATCAACGGCGACGCCGGCAGCAACCTCGACCTGGGCAGCGGCGGCGTGCTTCGCCCGCTCTTCGGCACGCTGGACGGCACGCTCAGCGGCCAGGGCCAGCTCGTCGTCGGCCGCGCCGGTTTCTCGCCGGGTGCGGTCACGCTCAACGGTGCCAACAGCTTCGTCGGCAGCGTGATCGTCAGCCAGGGCAGCCGGCTGACCCTGGGTCATGTCGATGCCCTGGGCGCGCCCGGCAACCTGCTGCGCCTGGACGGTGGCGCGCTCGAAGCCAGCAACCGGCTCGCCGCGCCGCTGGTGATCAACGCCGCCACCAATCTGCAGATCGGCCCGGGCGGTGCCGGCTTCGTGGCCGGCGGCCAGGCCCTCGTCATCGAGCGCAGCCTCAGCGGCGCCCTGACGCTCAATCTGCAGGGCGGCAGCCTGCCCACCAGCCTCGGCGGCGATGGCGGCACCACCGACGTGCGCCTCGCCGCGCGCAACAACAGCTTCACCGGCGACCTCGTGCTGGGCGACCCGCAAGGCTTTGGCAGCGCGGTGCTCGGCATCACCGCCGACGGCTCGCTGGGCGCGGCCAGCAACCGGCTCATCCTCGGCAAGCAGTTCTTCGACGGCGAAAGCACCCGCAGCGCGGTCGGCGGCCTGCGCGCCTGGGACTCGCTCACGCTGGCGGCCACGCGCACCGTGCTGCTGGACGGCCTGGCGGGCGACACCGCCGGCTTCATCGACACCCACGGCCACACCCTGGTATTGGCCGGCAGCATCGGCGAGCTGCAGCCGGGCCTGGGCCTGCTCAAGACCGGTGCCGGCACCCTGGTGGTGAACGCCGCACAGGGCTACACCGGCCTCACCACGGTGGAGGACGGCGCCCTCGGCGGCCACGGCGTGCTGGAGCAGGTGGCCGTGCGCGGGGCGGAGCTCGCCCCCGGTGAGAGCGCCGGGCTGCTGACCATCCGCCAGAACCTGAGCTTTGCCAGCGGCTCGCGCCTGACGCTCGAACTGGGCGGCAGCACGCGCGGCAGCGGCTATGACGCGCTGGACGTTGGCGGCAGCGTCGACCTGGGCGATGGCACCGCGCTGCAGCTGAGCTTCATCGGCGGCTTCATGGCCACGGCGGAGCAGCAGTTCGAACTCATCCAGGCCGGCGGCGGCCTCTTCGGCCAGTTCGCCAACGTGGCCGACGGCGCCCGGCTGATGACGAGCGACGGCAGCGGCAGCTTCCTGGTGCACTACGGCAACGGACAGACCCTGGTGCTCAGCGACTTCCAGACCAGCGCCGTGCCCGAGCCCGGCAGCTGGGCACTGATGCTGGGCGGCGTGGCCTGGCTCGCCTGGCGGAGGCGCTCGGCGCGCTGAGCACCGACAGGCGCCAGACATACCGCGGTGCCACGGGCGCGCTAAGGTCCGGGGCTGGACACGCCCGTGCGACCCGCGCCCCATGACCCTGAACCGTCTCGCCGTCTGCCTTGCTCCCCTGCTCCTGGCCCTCGCCGGCTGCGCCAGCGGCCCGCCCGCGCCCAAGCCCTGGGCCGAGACGGCCGCGCGCGAGTTCAACCTGGCGCTGGGCCGCGTCACCGTGCAGGGCCGGCCGGTGGGCCTCACGCGCAGCCAGGCCGCCGGCAGCCCGCTGCCGGTCGTCGTCTACCTGCCGGGCCTGGGCCAGGACGCCGAGGCCGGCCAGCGCTGGGCGGCCGCCTGGGCGCAGGCCGGCTACGCGGTGCTGACCGTGCAGCCGCTGGAGTACGACGCCGCCGCCTGGCGCTCGCCGCTGGCCCGCAGCGGCGAGTTCCGCGCGCTGGGTGAGCGCCACTACGGCACGGCCCAGCGGGCCGAGCGGCTGGCGGCGCTGCGCGGCCTGCTGGCGGCCCTGCAGGCCAGCCCCACGGTCGGCGGCCTCACGCTGGACTGGGATCGCGCCGCGGTGGCCGGCTACGAGACCGGCGCGCAGACGGCCCTGGACCTCGGCAGCGACGCCAGCGCCTGGCAACCCCGCGCCCTCATCGCCATCAGCCCGCCGCCGATGGAGGCGCCCGGCGGCACGCCGGCCCTGCTCATCACCAGCGACACCGACGGCGATGCGCTCGGCCTGGTGCGCGAGCCCGCCGAGCGCCGCCGGGCTTTCGAGCAGCGCGCCCCGGGCAGCGCCTGGCTGCTGACGCCGCCTGGGCTCAGCCATGCGGCGCTGTCGGGCACGCTCCCGCCCGAGGGCTGGCACGCGCAGGACCAGCACCGGGGCCGCAACATGGCGGCGCCCATGCCCACCCAGCCCCGCGGCCAGGGGGCGACCGGCCCGGCCGGCGGGGCGCCGCGGGGCCCGCGCAGCGGCAGCGCCACCGAAGCCGCGATGGCCGACCTGCAGGAGGCGATGCAGCTCAGCACCGCTTTCCTGGACGCCCAGCTGCGCAGCGCCCGCCTGCCGGCCAGCCCGATGCTGAGCGCGCGCTGAGGAGCGCACGGCGATCGCAAAAAATTTTGGGGCGCCTTGTCGAAATGGCGCCGGCTCGCGTGTCATCCCAGCAGAAGGTGCCGAAAAGCCGGGCCTGTTGCCCGGCAGTCACCCTCCAGGAGATGACATGACCACCCCGATGAGCTCCCTCCGCGCCGCCGCCCTCGCCGAGGCCCGGCAAGACCCGCCCCGGCGCCGCGCCGGCCCCCTGGCCCTGCTCGTGACCGCCGCCCTCGGCCTGGCCTGGAACGCCTTCGGCGTCGTCCAATGGGCCGGCAGCCTGCGCGCCAGCTCCGACACGCTGATGGGCAGCGGCCTCACGGCAGCCCAGGCGGCCGTCTACCTCGGCCTGCCGGCCTGGATGACGGTGGCTTTCGCCATCGGCGTGTTCGGCGGCCTGATCGGCAGCGGCCTGCTGGCGTGGCGGCGCCGCGCCGCCGTCGCCACGCTGGCGACGTCCCTCGTGGCCTATGTCGCGCTGTACGCTGGCGACATGGCGCATGGGTTGTTCGACGTGATGCCCTCGCAGCAGGCCATTCTGAACGCCGTCGTCGGCATCGCCGTCGCCCTGCTGGGCGCCGCCCTCGTCGCACGCCGCCACGGCCTGCTCCGCTGAACCCCACCCCCAGGAGAACCCCATGCAGTTCATGCTCATGCTCAACGAGACCGACGACGACTTCGCCCAGCGCCTGGACCCGGCCCGCACCGGAGCCTACTGGGGCGCCTGGAACGCCTTCATCGGCTCGATGGCCCAGGCCGGCGTCATCGTGAAGGGCGACGGCCTGCAGGGCCCGCACACCTCGACCACGCTGCGGGTGCGCGAGGGCCGCCGCGTCGTGCAGGACGGGCCCTTCGCCGACGCCAAGGAGCAGCTCGGCGGCTACTTCGTCATCGAGGTGCCCGACCTGGACGCCGCCCTGGCCTGGGCCGCGCGCGCCCCCTGCGCCAGCACCGGCTCGGTGGAGGTGCGCCCGGTGCTGCCGCCCATGGCCCCGCCCAGCGCGTGAACACGCCCGACGCGGTGCGGGCGGCCGAGCTGGCAGCCCGCCACTCCTACGGCCGGCTGCTCGCCCTGCTGGCCGCCCGCACCCGCGACATCGCCGCGGCCCAGGATGCGCTCGCCGAAGCCCTGGCCGCGGCGCTGGCCACCTGGCCGCGCACCGGCGTGCCGCGCGAGCCCGACGCCTGGCTGATGACGGCCGCGCGCAACCACCTGCGCAATGCCGCCCGCCACCAGGCCGTCGTTGACGGCTCGGCCGCCGACTTGGCCCTGCTGCTCGATGAAGCTGCTCCCGAGGCCGACGACTTGCCCGACCGGCGCCTGGCGCTGATGCTCGTCTGCGCCCACCCGGCCATCGACGCCGCCGTGCGCACGCCGCTGATGCTGCAGGTGGTGCTGGGGCTGGACGCCGCGCGCATCGCGGCGGCCTTCCTGGTGCCGCCGGCCACGATGGGGCAGCGGCTGTCGCGCGCCAAGGCCAAGATCCGCGACGCCGGCCTGCGCTTCGAGCTGCTCGACGCCACCGACCTGCCCACGCGCCTGGACGAGGTGCTGGACGCCATCTATGCCGCCTTCGGCATCGGCTGGGACGACCTGCCCGGCGGCGGGCCCGGGGCCGGCGACCTGGCCGAGGAGGCGATCTTCCTGGCCCGCCTGCTCGTGAGCCTGCTGCCCGCCGAGCCGGAGCCGCAGGGCCTGCTCGCGCTGATGCTGTACTGCCATGCCCGCGAGCAGGCGCGGCGCGACGAGCGAGGCCGCTTCGTGCCGCTGGCCGCGCAGGACGCCCGGCTGTGGGACCGCCCCACGCTGATCGAAGCCGAAGGCTGGCTCACCGCCGCCGCCCGTGCGAGGCGCTTCGGCCGCTACCAGTGCGAGGCCGCGATCCAGTCGGTGCACATCCAGCGCCCCATCACCGGCCGGGCCAATCACGAGGCGCTGCTGATGCTCTACGGCCTGCTCACCGAGCACGCGCCGAGCCTGGGCGCGGCCGTGGGCCTGGCGGCCACGCTGTTGGACGCCGACCGGCCGGCCGAGGCGCTGGCACGGCTGCAGTCGCTCGAGGCGGCGCAGGCCGAGGGCTACCAGCCCTACTGGGTGGTGCGGGCGCGCACGCTGCAGGCGCTGGGCGAGAGCGACGCAGCCGCCGCAGCCCTGCAACGCGCCCTGGCCCTGACCCGCGACCCGGCGGTGCAGGCGCATCTGCAAGGCGGCGGCTGAGGTGCCGTCCTCACTCCACGCAGACCGGCACCAGGTCCTTCACGTTGGTGGCGGCAGCGTGCAGGGTCTCGAGGTAGACCAGGCGGCCGAAGCGGCGATGCACGCTGCCGTCCGGCTTGCGCGTAGCCAGCACGCATTCGGCGGTGCCCGTGGCCAGGCTCAGGCGCTCCTCGAAGCGCGGCCGCGCCGAGTTGGCGCGCGGGTCGTTGAGCGCCGCGCTGCGGGTGTCGAGGGCTGGTGACGCCGGGCCGCGCCGGTCACGGCCGGGCAGGGCCAGGTTCAAGCGGGGCGGGGCGGGCAGAGGGGCCGGCGCAAGCGGGGGCGCCGACGCGTCAGCTGCCGCAGGCTCGCCGCCGGGCCCACCGGGTGCTTCATCCAGGGCTGGGGGCGGCCGTGGTGCCAGCCGGCGCACGGCGGGCTGGGCAGCACGCGACTCCACCCGCGCCACGGGTTGCGGCCGCGCCGCCACCAGCCGCAGCGGCACCGCCTCGCGCATGCGCGCCGGCCCGCCATCGGGCAGGCGCGGCACCAGCAGCAGGTAGAGCAGCAGGTTGAAGCCGAGCGCCACCGCCGCGGCCAGGCCACGGCGCCACCTCGCCCCGGGGGCATGAAGCGCGACGCGCCCGCGCACCGACTGCGTCAGTCGTCCAGGCCCAGGAAGCCGCCGCTCTGGTGCGCCCAGAGCCGCGCATAGATGCCGCCCTGCGCGAGCAGCTCGGCATGCGTGCCCTGCTCGACGATGCGGCCGGCGTCCATGACGATGAGCCGGTCCAGCGCCGCGATGGTGGACAGGCGGTGGGCAATGGCCACCACCGTCTTGCCCTCCATCAGCGTGTAGAGGCTTTGCTGGATGGCGGCCTCGACCTCGCTGTCGAGCGCGCTGGTGGCCTCGTCGAGCAGCAGGATGGGCGCGTCCTTGAGCATCACGCGGGCGATGGCGATGCGCTGGCGCTGACCGCCGCTGAGCTTCACGCCGCGCTCGCCGACGAAGGCCTCGAAGCCGGTGCGGCCCTTGGGGTCGGAGAGCTGCGCGATGAACTCGTCGGCGTGCGCCCGCTCGGCGGCGCGCTGCATGTCGGCCGGCGAGGCGTCGGGCCGGCCGTAAAGGATGTTGTCGGCCACCGAGCGGTGCAGCAGCGAGGTGTCCTGCGTGACCATGCCGATGTGCCGGCGCAGGGAGTCCTGCGTGACCTGGGCGATGTCCTGGCCGTCGATGGTGATGCGGCCGCCCTCCGGCGGCAGGTCGTACAGGCGCAGCAGCAGGTTCACGAGCGTGCTCTTGCCCGCGCCGCTGCGGCCCACCAGGCCGATCTTCTCGCCGGGGCGGATGGTCAGGTCCAGGCCGTCCACCACCACCTTGCCGTTGGGGTAGGCGAAGCGCAGCTGCTCGAAGCGCAGCTCGCCCTTCGTCACGGTCAGCTCGGTCGCGCCGCTCGCATCGGTGATGGCCTGGGGCTTGGCGAGCGTGGCCAGGCCGTCCTGCACGGTGCCGATGTGCTCGAACAGCGAGGCCATCTCCCACATGACCCAGTGCGAGATGCCGTTCAGGCGCATGGCCATCGCCGTGGCCGCCGCCACCGCGCCCACGCCCACGGCCGACACACCCCACAGCCACAGGGACAGCAGCGCCGTGCTGCCCACCAGCAGCGCCGACAGCAGCGCGTTGACGACCTCGAAGCCCGTCACCAGCCGCATCTGCCCGTAGGCCGTGACCATGAAATCCTGCATCGCCGCCTTGGCATAGCCAGCCTCGCGCCGGCCGTGGGCAAAGAGCTTGACGGTGGCGATGTTGGTGTAGGCGTCGGTGATGCGGCCGGTCATGAGGCTGCGGGCATCGGCCTGGGCCTGCGCGATGCGGCCCAGGCGCGGCACGAAGAAGCGCAGCGCGCCGATGTAGAGCAGCAGCCACACGCCGAAGGGCGCCATCAGCCAGGCGTCGAAGCTGCCGACGATGCCGACCATGGTGCCGAAGTACACCGCCACGTAGACGAGGATGTCCACGACGATGAGCCAGGTGTCGCGCACGGCGAGCGCCGTCTGCATGACCTTGGTGGCGATGCGGCCGGCGAACTCGTCGCCGAAGAAGGCCAGGCTCTGCCCGAGCATGCGGCGGTGGAAGATCCAGCGCAGGCGCATCGGGAAGTTGCCGAACACGCCCTGGTACTTGAGCAACGCCTGCGCCCCGGCCAGCGCCACGCTGCCGCCCAGCACCGCCAGCAGCAGCACGACGACCGGCTGCGGCCGGCTCCAGAGTTCCTCGGGCTTGAGCTGGGCCAGCCAGTCCACGAGGGACGCCATCAGGCTGAACAGCAGCGCCTCGGCCGCCGCGATGCCGGCCGTGAACAGCATGACCGCGAACAGATGCGGCCGCACGCCATCGGCGCAGCGCCACAGGAAGGGGAAGAAGCGCGTCGGCGGGGCGACGGCGGGGGTTTCGGGGTAGGGGTCGACGAGGCGCTCGAAGCGCGCCGCCAGCAGCTGCAGGAAGGCCATGCCGCTAGTGTCGCCGGACACCGCTGTCCGGCGTCAGGCTGCACCCGTCAACCGACGGAGACGACGCCCACGGTGGGGTCCTGGAACGCGGCGTTGATCCGGGCGGCGTCGGCCAGCAAGGCCGCCAGCACGGCATCGTTGCTGACATTGCCCAGGGCCAGGTGCAGCAAGCGCGGCTCATAGCCCCGTGCCGCCACCAGTCGATGGAAATCGTCGTCCTTGGACACGAGGACGAAGCCATGCTCTGCGGCGTAGGCACACAGC
>Ga0233424_10003026_pt1 | contig 11228 bp, 9 predicted proteins | sample Watercolumn_Towu_FD_181011 | JGI IMG/M metagenome (GOLD analysis project Ga0233424, IMG submission 181011) | Freshwater microbial communities from Lake Towuti, South Sulawesi, Indonesia - Watercolumn_Towuti2014_125_MG | ecosystem: Environmental > Aquatic > Freshwater > Lake | place: Indonesia... | reverse complement strand
AGGCGTCGGCAGAGGCGCCGGCGAAACCGACGAGGACCTTGCCGTTGTGCAGCCGGCGAATCTTGTGGGCGTCGCTCTTCATGACCGTCTGGCCGAGCGTGACCTGGCCATCGCCGCCGATGGCTGTCACGTTCTTGTGGCGTACGGCAAGGATGGTGGTGGCCCGGATGCGCGGCATTTTTCTGGCATTCATGGTATAATTCCAGTAGGCAGTAACTTATCCATTGTATGTCCGGCGACAGGCGCGGATGGTTTGGCCCGAAAATCGCTGTCCAACCTCATGGGACAGCTTACAGGCCGATCCTCGGCAGCCGTCTGCGTAGGAGGGATTTGAAATCCGTCCTGACGCCCCTTGGACGAGATGTCACGGTTTTGCGTGGAACGGACGGATTGCAATTCCGTCCTACCATCCTCGTCCCTTTCCTTTTGGCCGGGTCCGCGAATAATGGAGTAACGCCAGCGAATAACCTTACGGGTCTTGAACATTCGCTCACGGGAGAATCCGCCATGTTGCATATAGTTCGGTCGATCGGCATAGCCCTGGCCTTGAGCTGCGGTCTGTTGCTGGTTCCCGCCGCCGCGGCATGGGCGCAAGACAACCGCGTCCGCCACGTGCAGGACGACGCCGGCCTCTTCAGCAAGGAAGCGATCGAGAAGGCCAACGCAAGCATCGAAACCATCCGCACCCGGCACAAGAAGGACCTCTTCATCGAGACCGTCAAGGAAGGCCCCGCGGACAAGGCCAAGGCCGCCGACTGGTCGCGCGATCGCTTCAATAACCTCAAGATCGACGGCGTCTACGTCGTGATCAGCGCTTCACCGAAGCTGTATCGCGTCGAGGTGGGCAACAAGACGCGGTCGGAAGGCTACTTCACTAAGAACAACGTGGACAAGCTGGTGGAGATGATTCCGCACGAGAAGAAGATCGACGACGAATCGCTCAATCGCATCGTGCAGTACACGCTCGACACCATGAACGCCCACGCGCCGGCCAGGCAGGTTGCGCCGCCGGTGCAGAAGAACCAGCCTCAGCCCGCGCCGGTCGCGCCGCAGGAACCTGTCGTTCAGCCCGCGCCGCATGACGGCGGTCAAACCAGCTGGCTCGGCTGGATCTGCCTGATCGTCGGCGTCATCGCTGTGGTCTGGGTCATCTATGCGATCATCCGCGCCCTGACCACCAGCTACGGCCCCGGCGGTTTCTATGGCCCCTACGGCTACTACGGCGGCGGCGGCTTCTTCCCCGGCTTCCTCGGCAGCATGTTCGGCGTGATGGCGGGCATGTGGATCTACAACTCCATGTTCGGCGGCCACATCATGCATCACGACGTCTACCATGACCACGGCGGTTACGGCGGCGGTGGCGGCTACCAGGGCGATACCGGCGCCGGCGCTGGCGGCGGCGGTGAATATGGCGACGGTGATCAGGGCGCCGGCGAAGCGGTCGGCGATGAAAAAGGCGGCGATGGCGACTGGGGCGGCAAGGGCGGCGATGACGATGCCGGCGGCGGCGATTGGGGCGGCGGTGACGCCGGCGGCGGTGGCGGTGATTGGGGCGGCGGTGACGCCGGCGGCGGTGACTTCGGCGGCGGTGGCGACTTCGGCGGCGGTGGCGACTTCGGCGGTGGTGGCGGCGATTGGTAGGCCAAGTCCAATCTTTTACCAGACTGCGTCGTCGTTACTTTGAGGTTTGAGGATTGAAGGATCAAGAACAGGAGTACACATGAATCGAGCATTCGTCTTGGCATTGCTAATCGGACTCTTCGCAATCTCGACGGTGCGGGCGGACATCGCGCTTCCGCCCGATTTCAAATATGTCGAGCCGATGGTGCGTTTCGAAGGCGTGGACAAGCACGAGGACTACGTCTTCTACCTGCGCTATCAGACCGGCAACGGCAATCCCTTCGCCGTCCCCGCGTCGTTGGTCGAAATCAAAGACGCGAAGGCGTTCCCGATGCGTTCTCAGCGCCGTATCGCCGACACGCACGTGCTCGCCATGGTGCGCAAGGATTTCGATGCCCGCAAGGCATCCGAACCGTCCATGGACTGGTTCAAGGACAAGACGCCGGGCGTCTTGCGGGCCAACATTGCCACGCCGAACAACATCCTCAACACATCCAAGGAAAAGAAACTTCCCGTGATGACCTACCGCGTGGCCATCAAGGACGGCAAACTGTCGGCCGAGACGGTGAAGGAAAGCACCGAGAAACGCAGCGAGGCTGGGCCGAGCGGCCTGATGTCCATCGGAGTTTTCGCGGCCGTCGCCGCGGCCATTGGCGCCGGGCTTTGGTTCGTTCGCCGCAAGACCGGCACAGTGTAGCAAGCAGATCCCATCCGATTCATCGGCGCGGACGTCCCTGGCTGGCGTCCGCGTCTGCATTTCGCAAGATGCCTCGCAACTGGTATCTTTCATTTCTCCGAGGCAGGCCGGCCACTCACGCGGCGCGGCTCGCCAAACTAAATGCTAACATCACTCGTCTTCTACCGTGGAGGCGATCATGAGCAAGATACTACCCCTCGACCGAATCAACATTGCGTCCCCATGCACCGCATCCTGGGATGCGATGTCGGGCGATGAAAAGTCCCGTTTCTGCGGGCAATGCTCGAAATACGTGTATAACCTCGCCGCGATGACGGAAGCCGAGGCGCAGCAACTCATCCAGGACCAGGAACGCGATCTGTGCGCTCGCCTCTACCGCCGGGCCGATGGGACCGTGCTGACCGCCGATTGCCCCGTCGGCTGGCGTGCGGCGCGAACGAAATTCGTCCTCATCGGCGCCACCGTGGCGTCGCTCATCGTCGGCGCGCTGGCGGTGATCGCCGGCAGCGTCCTGGCGTCGAACGGCGACGGGCCACGCCACGATCGCGGCATGAATCCGATCGCCTGGGTTCGCGACTGGCTGTTCCCGCCGCCCCGCCCGCTCCTGATGGAAATGGGCAAGATCTGCCCGCCTCCCAATGTTGTGCCGGCCCCGGAGCCGATGCTCGAGCCGCCTGTACCGGAAATCCAACCATGAAGCAGATTCCGCTCTCAAAAATATCCATCGCCTCGCCTTGCACCGCCGCGTGGGATGACATGGAAGGCGATGACACGACGCGCTTTTGCGGCCAGTGCTCGAAGTACGTCTACAACCTCTCCGAGATGGCCGAAGCGGATGCTCAAGCGCTCGTCGATGAACGCGAGGGGAAGATATGCGCCCGCTTCTACCAGCGCCCCGACGGCACCATGCTCACGGACGATTGCCCGGTCGGCGTATCGGCAGCGCGCAAGCGCATTGCCCTCATCAGCGGCGGCGTCGCCGGTGCGGTCCTGTTCGCAATCGTCGGCTTCTTGACGGTCGGGGCCGTGCTTGCTGGCGGCGAAGAGAACAACCATCGCGGCCGACGCCCTGCCGGCTGGAACCCGATAGCCCGTGTTCGCGACTGGTTCTTCCCGCCTCAGCCGATGGTGATGGGCGAAATCTGTCCGATCGTTGCGCCGCCCCCTCTCCCGGCCCCGGCGCCTGAGATCGAAAAGTAGCCGCTCCCCGTTTAGCGCCCGCTCAAATCGGACGGATACAGCAGGCGCTAAACGGGGACCACCATCGCGTCATAATCAATCGCCTGATTCTTGTCGATCCTCGGCAACGACAACGGCACCGCCTCGATGTACTTTTGCGCCGCCCCCGTGTTGAAGACGACGATCTGCTCGTCGCGCTCGATCTTCCCCGCCTTGACGAGTTTCTCGAGCACGTCGAAGCACACAGCCGTCTCCGGGCAGATGGCGATCCCCTCGAGTGACGCCGCGCGGCGCATCCACGGCAGGATCGTTTCTTCCTGCCCGGCGATCGCCCAGCCGCCCGACGCATTGATGGCATCGAGCATCATGAAATCGCCGACCGCCATCGGCACGCGCAATCCGCTCGCCACCGTCCGGGCGTTGGGAAACATCTCGGCGAAGCGCGACCCCTCGTTGTACGCCCGCACGATCGGCGCACAGCCGTCGCTCTGGCAGCTCAACAGCTTTGGCATCTTCTGCGACGTGAGCCAATCCATGGCAAGCATCTCCTGAAACGCCTTCCACATGCCGATGAGCCCCGTGCAGCCGCCGGTCGGATAGAGGATGACGTCCGGCAACGACCAGCCGAACTGCTCGGCGATTTCGAGGCCCATCGTCTTCTTGCCTTCGAGGCGATACGGCTCCTTCAGCGTGGACATGTCGAACCAGCCGAGCTTGGCCGTGCCTTCGCGAACGATCTTGCCGCAATCGTTGATAAGGCCGTTGACGAGATAGACCCTGGCGCCGCACAGGTACTCCTCGATCTGATTGATGACAGGCGTGTCCTCGGGCATGAAGACGAACACTTCCATGCCGGCGCGAGCGCCATAGGCCGCCAGCGCGCCGCCGGCATTGCCCGCTGTCGGGACCGCCAGGCGCTTGAGGCCGAGATGCTTCGCCATGCTGACAGCCGCCGCCATGCCGCGGCTCTTGAAGCTGCCCGTCGGCAGCTGCGATTCGTCCTTGATGAACAGTCGCGATAGCCCCAGTTCCTTGCCCAGCCGCGGGCACGGCAACATCGGCGTCATTCCTTCGCCCAGCGTCACCGGCTCGACGCCGTCCGGCAGCGGCAGAAGCTCGCGGTACCGCCACATCGAGTTGACGCGCGACTCGAAGTCGCCCGGCTTCACCGCCTTCTTCACCGCGGCGAGGTCATACTTCACCCACAGCGGCCGGCCCTCATGGACCGTCCACGTCCCCTTCGCGTCGAACTTGGTGTGATCGAGCGCAGACTCGAGGTGCGTCACGAACATGCAAGAACTCCATCCGGGCAATGATGGAATCGTATGGATTTGCAGACTCGCGCTAGAATTTCGTGCACCGGGCGGCCGGGCAATTCAGTGTGCAGAGAATCGCGGCCCTGGAATAGGTGCCGCCGTCTAATTGCGAACCTTCGGATTGACCGCCGCCGCCGCACCCGGCGCGGGAACGCGCTCGACGCGCCATCCATCGGGCGTGTCCGGGCTGAACCACTGCAGCGGAATATTCACGTCGATTTGCAGCTCCGTGAAGTTCCAGGTGATTTCGTTGCCGTTGGCCTGGCGGTACCAGATGCGCGCTGGCAAGTTGTTGGCGCGGTACAGGCTCAACTGGGCCTCGGCGAAATCGCCTTTGTCTTGCGGCAGTTTCGGGAAGATCTGGATGTAGTGGTAATACTTGGCCGTCTCGTCGTTGGCGACGACGTGCTTCATGTCGTAGCGGGCCTTGGCCTGTTCGGCGCCCATGCCGAACAGGAACGACAGGAAGCTTTCCTGCTGGCCGGCTTTCTTGTTGTCGGGCATGTTGTGGACGCGCACGACCTGGTTGGCGGGGGCGTATTCGTAAAGGTAGGTGCCGGTGCAGATGAACTTCTCGAAGACCTTGTCGTTGTTGACCTTCGAAAGCTGCAAGCGGGCCCGGCTCGAATCGTCTTTGACGTTCGCCTTCATGAACATCGCGTAGCCCTTGTACGTGTCGCGCGTCTGCAGTGCCTTGTCGAGCGTGTGCCGTTCGACCTTGGCGGCGAAGCTCTTGAGATCGGTCATCGACTTTTCCCAGCCGCGCAGGACCGTGTCGAGGTTCTCCTGCGGCTGAGCGGGCACGCCCTGAGCGGACGCAGCGCCGGCGACGACAAACAGGGCAGCCAGGGTTGAGGCAATCGTTCGCATGACTCTTCTCCGCGGACCACGGTCCCCTCTCTTCCCGCCTTATAACAAGTCTACGCAACAGCGTGAAGGGCGATTTGGTCTTTGCCGCAATCCAGAATGCTCCTTGCTGGCGCGGCGGGCTAACCTCCTGCAAAACCGGTGAATTCGGCATTTCCGGTCAACTTTCTTCGCCCGAAAGCTCGATGTTGTCTACATCGGACCGGCTGTCGGTCCGGCGTTCTTGCCGTGGGACCGCGGATGTTGCGACACGCTGCAACATGGTCAATAGGCTGCCTGATCTGCGTGGCTTTCGTAGGCTGCCAATCGGTCCGTCCAGCCGCCGTCCTTTACCGCGCGCAGCAACGCGATGAATTGCCCCCTGTCACCCAGGCTCAATTCCTGCCCCCGCCGGAAGACATCAAGACGGGCACGCCGATTCCGATCTCGCTCGACACGGTGCTGCAGCTCGCCCAGGATCAAAATGGGCAAGTTCGCATCGCCCGCATGCGCGTCGAGGACGCATTGACCGACAAAGAATGGGCCAGCAAGCACTGGATCCCCGATCTCTTCGTCGGCATCGGCGCCTATCGCCACGACGGCGGCATCCAGGACTTCCAGGGCAACCTTCTCCGCTCCCACTACGGCAACGCTTTCGGCGGCCTCGAACTTTCCGGCAAGTACGACTGGAAGCAGGTGCTCGTTCGCCGCGTCGAAGCCGAACGCCGCGTCTGGCAGCAGAAAGGCGAGTTGAGCCGGCTCAACAATGAAACGCTGCTCGATGCATCGACGACCTACATCGGCCTGCTGGCGGCGCGCTCGGGCATCGCGGTGTCGCTGGAAACCGAGATGCGCCTCAAAGACCTGCTCGACCACACCGATCGCCTCGCCATGGTCGATCCCGGCGTGCGCATCGAGGTGAGCAACGTCGAGCGCGAGTTGATGGCCCAGACCGTGCTCACGGTCAAGATGCGCGAAGCGAGCAAGGCCGCCACGGCCAAGCTCGCCTATCTGCTCGGCCTCAATCCGTGCTGCGAGTTCATCGTCGCCGACGGCAAGCTGGTGCCGATCGTGTTGGTCGATACCAAGCAGCCGGTGCACAACCTCGTCGATCAGGCGCTCGAGCGCGGCCCCGGCGTGCGCGAGATCGAGGGGCTTTTGCGCAGCGTCGAGGCGGCCCGCAACGCCAACTACGGCTTGACCCACTGGATGCCGGCCATCGAGATGAATGTCTCGGAAGGGAGCTTCGGCGCCGGGCCGGGCGGGAGGATCGACTGGTCCAACCAGTTCAACGCCGGCATCCACATGCGCTGGAACCTCAATGAGTTCTACTACTCGAAGCTCAAGCGCCATCAGGCCGACGCGAACATCCAGCAGGTCCACATCAGCTACCAGGACCTGCGCGCCAAGCTCACGCTCGGCGTGCAAGAGGCCCGCGACGCCATCGTCAGCGGCCAGGAGCAAATCGGCCTGGCCGAAAAGCACATCCGCTTCGCCGAGGAATCGTACAAGCTGAGCGAAGCGCGCTTGAAGGAGAATGTCAAGGGGCGCTCGTCGAGCGAGGTGCTGCTGGCCCTGCGCACGCTCGGCGCGGCGCGGCTGGAGTACCTCCAAGCCGTGCGCGACTACGACAAGGCCCAGCTCCGTCTATTCCTGCTGGTGGGCGCCGCGGAGGACGGCAGGCGCTAGAACGGATCGGGGGTCTTGACGGCGCCCGGCGGGATTGCCGTGACATGCTCGTCTCTTGGCGCTGCTGGCCGACCGTCGAGCCGTTCCACTGGTCCCTTTGGCGGAGTGATCGCATCGCTGCGCCGCATGAGGTTGGCAATCAGCGCGCAGGTCGATGCGAAGACGGACGCTATCCCACCGGCAACAGCCCAGAACTGGCAATCGCGCGCGCTCGGCCAGAGTCCAACTACATGTGCGAATTGCATGGAGTCAGGTGCGTATCCTAGTCCAATCAGCAATACGCCTGCGAAGAATCCAAGCAAGATCGTGGTCCAGCGCGCGCCGAGTCCCATTACCATGCGCCCGAAGTTGAAGGCTATCGAAACGAGGGCCATGGTGCCCGCGGGGATTAGCCAATACATGATTTGCATGAAATTCTCGAGTTGGACCAACTCCGGCGGATAACCCGGCTGAATGCGTGCCAGCTCTTCCTTGGTCAGCCCAGACTCCGTTGACCACCCATCCAGTTCGGCAAAGTGCATCTCCTTGATGCGTGCGAAGTTCGCGGCCAGTGCCACCTTCGCGACGGCATCGCGTTCGCCCGAGCAATCCATCAGATGCGCAACGGCGCAATGCCGGCCGCCGTCATCGACAAAGCACGGCGCGAATTGCGACGGATCGTGCTCGTTCCGCGGAAAAATCCCGCGCAGACGATACTCGCGCAGGGCATCGAGGTTCCGCGCGCGTGCCTGGCGCTGTGCCGGGGTCAAGTGCGCCGTGTCGGCCATTCGCAGTTCGCACTCGGCGCACCACAGGTGAAATATCGTCGGGACTGCGGCCAGGCGTTCGAGCCAATTCTTCGACATGATGCGGTCTCGTAGAACGGATTGCCAACCCATCCTCCAGCGTAAATCAACTTCCATCGAGATTCAATCATTTCCAACGATCACCAGGTAGGCGAGCCGAGGACCGTAAGGGCCCGATTGAATGATGGGATAATCGCACACTGAACCGGGGCCTTACGGCCCTCGGCTCGCCCATACAATATCGGCTCGAAACATGTTCCAGAGGAGCACTGACGATGACAAGGACCAACCTGGCGCGCTGGGCAACGATCTTGCTGGCGCCCTTGGCGGCATACGCGGTGTTTGGAGCGGCCCAGTTCGTCGGCAGCGCGTGGAGCGAAGCCGCTGGCAAGCAAGCCGAGGACGCCCCTGTCGTCTACAAGGGCGCCCGCATCCACACCGCCTCCGGGCCCGTTATCGAACGCGGCGTCATGATCGTGCTCAAGGGCAAGTTCCTCGACGTCGGCAGCGAGGACGCCGTCAAGATTCCCGCCAACGCCAAGGTCCAGGACATGACTGGCAAGGTCATCATTCCCGGACTCGTGGACACGCATTCGCACATCGGCATCTTCGGCAGACATCCCGGCAGCGCCGACGGCAATGAATCGACCGGCCCGGTTCAGCCCGGCCTGCGCGCCATCGACGCCATCAACCCCAATGATCCCAGCTTCCGCATGGCTCTCGCCGGCGGCGTCACCACCGCCAACATCATGCCAGGTTCCGGCAACGCCATCGGCGGGCAGACGCTATACGTCCGCCTCAGAGGGACCGTCGTCGAGGCGATGCGCATCATGTCCAACCGCATCCTCGGCGGCATCAAGTTCGCCAACGGCGAGAATCCCAAGGGCGTCTACGGCGTCAAGGGACAGGCGCCGCACACGCGCATGAAGATCGCAGCCCTGCAGCGCGAGATGCTGACCAAGGCGAAGGCGTACAAGGAGCAATGGGACCGCCACAACAAGGCCAAGGCCGCCGGCGAGAAGACCACCGCGCCCGAGCGCGACATCAACCTCGATCCGCTCGTCGAGGTGCTCGAAAAGAAACGCACGGTCCACTTTCACTGCCATCGCGCCGACGACATCATGACCGCCGTACGTCTCTCCGAGGAATTCGGCTTCGAAATCGTACTCCAACATTGCACCGATGGCTATCTCGTCGCCGAGGAACTCGCCAAGCGCGGCATCAGCGTGTCGCTCACGCTCGTCGATAGCCCGGGCGGCAAGCCAGAGGTCATGGGGTTGCTCGAAGAGAATGCAATGATCCTGACCAAGGCGGGAGTGAAAGTCGCGATCAATACCGACGATTCCGTGACGGAGTCGCGTTTCTTCCTTCGCACCGGGGCCATTGCCGTGCGCGGCGGGTTGTCGGAAGCCGACGCACTCAAGGCGCTGACGATTCACGGCGCCCAGATGATGCATCTCGACGATCGCATCGGCTCGCTGCAAAAGGGCAAGGACGCCGACTTCGTGGTCCTCTCCGGCGCGCCGTTCAGCGTCTACACGCAGGTACTGGAAACGTACATCGAAGGCGAAAAGGTCTTCGATCGCGCTCAGCACGAGGATTGGACGTACCAGGCCGGCGGGTTCGCGCTGCCGAAGAACGCCGAGCGGCTTCCGAAGAAGACGGCGGCGCCGAAGGCGTTGCCGCACATCAACGCGCCGCCGTTGCCGAAGGGCGCCCCGAAGCTGGACGACGTGCCGAAGAAAATCGCCGTTCTCGCGGGGCGCATCCACACGGTGAGCGGCGCGGCGATCGAGAACGGCATCATCCTCGTCGAAGACGGCAAGATCAAGGCGGTGGGCACGACCAAGGAAATCGGGCTTCCCAAGGGCTACGCCGTCATGAGCGCGTCAGTCGTGACGCCTGGATTGATCGACGCCCATTCGGTCGTTGGGCTTTCGGGTGCGCTCAATTTCAAGAAGGCCGATCAGGATCAGGATGAGATGAGCGATCCGAATCAGGCAGACCTGCGCGTCCTGGACAGCTTCAACCCGCAGGAGCCGCTCTTGCAGTTTATCCGCGAGCACGGCGTGACGGTCGTTCACGCCATGCCGGGCCGAGCTAACGTGATCGCGGGACAGACCGGCATCTTCCGCACCTATGGCCGAACCGCCGAGCAGATGAAGATTCGCTTCCCGGCCGGCATGCTCGTCAATCTCGGCGAAGTGCCGAAGGCGTCGTACCCCGGCAAGTTGCCGAACACTCGCATGGGGACCGCGAACCTGGTACGCAATGCGCTGACGTCGGCTCAAGGCTACGCGCAGAAGAAGGCAAGCGCGAAGGAACCGCCGGCGCCGAACCTCAAGCATGAAGCGATGGCGCTGGTGCTGCAAAAGAAGATGCCGATCGTCCTGAGCGCCCATCGCGCCGACGATCTCGTCACGGGTTTGCGCATCGCCAAAGAGTACGACCTCAAGGCGATGCTGTCGCTGGCGACCGAGGCGTATCTCATTCCCGATGAGATCGGCGACGCGAAAGTGCCGGTGATCGTCCATCCCACCATGCAGCGGCCGTCGTCGCTGGAAACTTACAACGGCCACGTCGGCAATGCCGCTTTCCTCGCCGACAAGAAGATTCCGACGGCGATCTGCACGGCCTTCGAAGGCTACGTCCCCAAGACGCGCGTGTTGCGTTACGAAGCCGCCATGGCAATGGTCAACGGCCTGGGCCACGAGCGGGCCTTGCGCGCCATCACGCTCGACGCCGCGAAGATGCTGGCCATCGACGACCAGTACGGCTCGATCGAACCGGGCAAAGCCGCCGACCTGGTCCTCTACGACGGCGACCCCTTCGAACACGCCACCCACGTCACCCACACGATCATCGCCGGCCGCGTGGTCCACGACCGGGCTGAGTACATGAAGCTGCCGTTCGAGCGCCGCGCTTTGCCGCTCAGCGCGAGCGGGGGCGATTATGGTTGCTGTTTGGGGGAGTGGTAAGAATTTCGGACTGCAGATTTCAGATTGCGGATTCAAAAGGCGAATGCCTTTTCCGCTCGTTCCGCTCGTTCCCAAACTCCGTTTGGGAACGCCGCATTTGGAAACTCCGTTTCCCGCA
>Ga0233424_10003025_pt1 | contig 11228 bp, 12 predicted proteins | sample Watercolumn_Towu_FD_181011 | JGI IMG/M metagenome (GOLD analysis project Ga0233424, IMG submission 181011) | Freshwater microbial communities from Lake Towuti, South Sulawesi, Indonesia - Watercolumn_Towuti2014_125_MG | ecosystem: Environmental > Aquatic > Freshwater > Lake | place: Indonesia... | reverse complement strand
CAGATTTCTCCCGACAATATGGGCGCCTACCTGACACCGAACCAGCGCCACGTAAGGAGAAATCTGCTTACAATAGGAAAAAATTGATTAAAACCCTGGCTTGGGCCGCGCTAGTAGGCGCGATCGTGCTTTTTATTATCAGCACTATAACTGTAGCCTGGATAACCCGCGACCTGCCTGACCCAAACAAGCTCAATGACCGACAGGTGTCCCAAAGCACTAAAATCTACGACCGCACTGGCGAACACCTCCTTTACGAGGTCTATCAGAACCAAAAAAGAACTTTGGTGGAGCTGGATCAAATTGCTACCTCTGCGCTCAAAGCCACTGTAGCCGTGGAAGACAAAGATTTTTACGAGCACGGCGGTATACAGATAAAAAGTATTATCCGCGCTGGATTCAACAATCTCATTGGCCGCAAAGCCGGTTCGGGGGGAGCTTCCACACTTACTCAACAGTTAATTAAAAACACGATTGTCGGCGATCAACACTCTATTTTTAGAAAAATTAAAGAAGCGATCTTGGCTATTCGTCTGGAAAAAAAATATAGCAAAAACCAAATCCTAAAACTATATCTAAACGAAATTCCATACGGCTCCACAAATTATGGCATAGAATCTGCTAGTCAATCTTACTTCCACAAAAGCGCAGCTGAATTAACTTTGGCCGAGAGCGCAACTTTGGCAGCGATACCAAAAGCACCAAGTAAATATTTAAATAATTTAGACGCTTTGCGAACTCGTCGTGATTTAGTTTTGGCGCTAATGTATGATCAGGGATATATAACCGAAGCAGAAAAAAAAGAGGCTCAGGGTGTAGCGCTAAGAATTTTCCGCAGTGGCGGACCAATGGATGCGCCGCATTTTGTACTTTATGTAAAACAATTATTGGCTGATAAATTTGGCGAACGAGCCGTAGACGAAGGTGGATTAAAAGTAATCACCACTTTGGATTATGACAAACAAAAAATTGCGGAAAAAGTTGTAAAAGAATTAGGAGATAAAAATGCTAAAACCGCCAATGCTAACAACGCCGCTTTGGTAGCCATAGATCCAAAGACTGCGCAAATTCTCACCCTGGTTGGTTCGCGAGATTATAACAATGAGGAAATAAATGGTCAGTTTGATGTGGCTACTTTAGGCAAACGCCAACCTGGTTCTTCTTTTAAACCTTTTGTATATACAGCTGCATTTGAAAAAGGCTATACTCCAGATACTGTACTTTATGATGTCAGCACAAACTTTGATGCCCGCGCTGGCCAAGATTACACTCCAAAAAATTACGATGGCAAAGATCATGGATTAGTTACTATGCGCAAAGCTTTGCAAGGATCATTAAATATTCCGGCTGTAAAAACTCTGTATCTGGTAGGATCAAAAGAGATGATTGATTTTGCCAAGCGTTTTGGCTATACCACCCTGACCGGAGATTATGGTTTAAGTTTGGTGCTTGGTGGCGCCGAAGTAAACTTGTTAGAACATACCAATGCCTATGCTGTGCTCGCCAACAACGGTGTCTACAATGCCCCTGAAAGCTTGTTAAAAGTAACAGACCATACTGGCGCCACACTATATGAATGGCAGCCACAGCCAGGCACAGAAACGATTACTCCGGAACTGGCAGCTAGCATTGCTGATGTACTTACCGATGATGAAGCTCGTTCATTTGTGTTTGCTCCTGGCGGCAACCTCACTCTGCCAGATCGCCCTGTGGCAGCCAAAACCGGTACTACCAATGACAACAAAGATGCCTGGACAATGGGCTATGTGCCAACTCTGGCTGCTGGCGTGTGGGTGGGCAACACTATTCCAACCCCAATGAAAGCTGGCGGCAATGCTTTAGCCGGTACAATCTGGAATAGGTTTATGAGAGAAGTACTCACCAGCACGCCACCAGAAAACTTTCCGGCTCCGCCAGAAAATGACGCCCAAAAACCAGTTCTGCGCGGGCACAATGACGGTATTATTTTAAATATAAATTCCGAGACTGGAAGAATCGCCAATTCTTCTACTCCAGAAAATTTAATCACCCAAAGAACTTACTTGCCACCGCACGATATTTTGCAGTATGTGATAAAAGATGATCCGCGCGGACCAATACCTACTAATCCAGCTGATGACCCGCAATACCAAGCTTGGGAAGATGGTTTGCACTCCTGGATGGAACGCCAACAAGCAGCCGGAGTAAATATGACTTTTGAAGAACCGATTACCGAATATGATAATGTACAAACTTCGGCGCTAGCGCCAACCTTGGATTTTATCTCACCTACTGAAGGCGCCATACTAAACTCAAGACAAATAGATATTCAGGTACGGGCTACTGCTCCTCGTGGAGTCACAAAAGTTATGTACCAATTAGATGGACACTCTATTGGCTCTACCACTACATTTCCATTTAATTTTTCCTATTACGCCAAAACACTACTCAAAGGCCCACACACCTTAAGCGCCGTAGCCCAAGATGATGCTGGCAACAGTACCCAAAAAAATATTAACTTTGCTTTGCAAGCCGAATTTGATCCGCCAGAATTCCAATGGTTTGATGCCGATCCGCTGACTATAAAAAGCAAAGAGTTTCCTCGGGTTATGAGTTTAATTCCATTCCGCTGGGAAGATATGAAGAAAATAGATATTTATCTTACTTCAGCTGTAGCGCCTTTGCCAAAATTAATTTTTAGCTTCAATCACAAAGAAGATAAATTAACAGACAATAAACTCTCATTTACCTGGAAACACGCGCCTCTAACTGGTGATTATGTTTTAAAGGCAGTAATGATAGATAGTGCGGGGAATAAATTAGAAAAAATTCTGGATGTGACGGTGGAATAAAAAAGAGCGACTTTTCAGCCACTCAAAATATATAATTACTTCTTTTTCGATTTGGCAAATGCCAGTTTGATTTTGTTTTCTTCAAACCACTCACCAAGAGTTTGCATGCCCACGATACGATCTTGGCGACTACTAAACCTTGGCAGATTACCAATCAAATTTGCTTCGTCTTCCGGCCGCAAACGCTTCGCAGCCAGGAGTTCTTCTAGATTGCCATCGTGTACACTTAGGAGATATAAAAATTTTTCTGGCGAGTCAACAACATCGAACCAGCCTTTACCATCGAATAAAAAAGTTTCCCACTTTTGCTTCTTCGGCATGATTTCTCCTATTGTATTTGGTTTATGTATAACAAAAATATACGAACGTGTCAATATAAAAACACACCCAACCAGGTGTGTTTTTTAAATTAAATTTTCTACCTTACTGCCGTATCGGCATCACAATATAAACAAAGTTTTTATCTTCCTTTGGCGCAAAGACGCACGGACTGTCTGGGCTAATAACTTTTAATAACGAATTTTCAGTATCAATGTTTGCCAAACCGTCCAAAACATATCTGTGGTTGAGTAAAATATTATTTTTATCCCCTTTTATATCCGCAGTCACTTCGGATTTGTGTTCTCCGGTCTGGGTAGATGTAGACGACACCACAATCGCCCCGCCAGCCGTGTCAAAATCAAAATTTACGGCGTTTACACCGGTAGTAGTAAACAAACTAGCCGCTTTTATCTCTTTGGTAATCTGGTTTGTCGAAAATTCAGCCACAGTTTTGAATTCTTTTGGAATAATTTGGGTATAATCCGGATATTGACCCTCTACCAAACGAGAAACCAACTCCACTTCATTGCAACGCAACACAATTTGACTATCAGTTACCAGCAGTCGGACATTTTTTTCGTTTTCCATGCCTTTTGACAAAGAAAGTATATGGCCGATCTCCTGGGCAGTGCGAGCTGGGATAATAATTCTCGCTTTTTCTTCTCCTTGGATAAGTTTTACTTTTTTTTCTGCCAAACGATAACTGTCGGTGGCCGCCATAGTCAAAGTGTTTGGTTCGTCGTTAAACACAAATAGTACACCAGCCAGTTCTGGACGGATTTCGTTCTTGGCTGCAGCCTGGAAAACCTGCCCCAAACCTCTTTTAAAAGCCTCTACATCGAGCAAATACCCTTTTCCTTCACCAACTACCGGCACAACCGGGAATTCGTCAGCTGGGGTGCCTTTTATGCGGGTAGAAGACTTGCCACTAACCACTTCCAACTCATTATCCTTTTGGGTTATTTCCACTTTTTCATCGGAAAGCAGGTTTACAAAGTCATTTAAAGTTCTAGCTGGCACGGTAAACATACCTGTTTCCTCTACTTTGGCGCGAAGATTTGAAACTATAGCCAATTCCAGGTTGGTAGCCACAAACTCCACCTTTTGCTCGCTAACACGTACCAAAACATTGCTAAGTATAGGCAAATTAATGCTTTTTCCAGCTACACCGATTACCAAAGCCAAGGCTTTTGATAGGTTATCCCTAGTACAATAGAATTTCATATACTTTTATATTAATATTGACAAAATCGTGTTTTTGTGATAGTATGTCCCCACGCTTAAAGTGGTTTTTCCACTATAGGCGGGCCGTTTTGGCCAAAATACTTTACAGGGGGAAATTTTACATGCTGCAGACCTCGCTCGTTGCGTTCGCCACTCCCGACGGTAACTTCCAGATCGCACCCGCGTTCGAACAGTTGTCCGAGTGCCCGCATGCGGAGGCCGTGGACAACGACCACCGCCTCAACGTGGCCATCATGGTCACCGAGCAGATGACGAACACCTTCGTCCAGGCCAGCAAGGCTGGTGGCAGGAGTATGCAGTCGACGCCGCAGACCCACCCGGTCAAGAAGCGCAAGTCGCCGCGTCGCCGCTACATCTAGAGCTAAAACAGTAGTAACATCCAACCTTAGTTAGTTCCTTTATCCGACCTACCATTTAACCGGTAGGTCTTTTTTTATCAACACTGTCCGGTTTGTTATATTATCTTAAATATTTTATTTATAAATTATAATCGAAACTATAATGCGGTGGATAATGTGGGATAACTGATTTTTTTATCTAATCTAACCGGTTTTTATTTTTCTTTTCTGTGTAGAACCGGTTGAGGATAAACTAATAGTCTGTGTGTATAAAATTTTATTTTTTAAATCGGTGTTTATAATTCTGTCTGTCAGTGTGTAAAAAGTTAATAAATTTTTATACTTATACATTTATTATCCACAAGTTGTTAACTTCCTACATCATGTTTATATACAACTTTTGTTTTATCAACTCTATCTCTTGTTTTAATTTTAAATCATTTTCTGCTTCTCTATTGATTTTATTATCCGCATGCATGGCAGTGGTGTGGTCTCGGCCGCCCAATTCATTGCCGATAGCCGGATAAGACATATTTAATTCTTTGCGCATCAGGTGCATGATGATCTGTCGAGGGAAAGAAAATTTTTTTTCTCGGCTTTGGCCAAGCAGGTCAGCAATATTTATAGCATAAAACTGACTAGCCGCATCTATGATCTGCTGAGGTGTAACTGAACGTTGGATAGATCTAACTTCCAAACTGGAAAGTAGAGATTTTACAGATTCCAAAGTCGGTTCCATGGCTTTTAGTTGGTGATAAGCGATGATTTTGTTTAATGCGCCTTCTAGTTCGCGGATATTTCGCTGAAAGGTGGCGGCCACGACCTGTAAAATGTTCTGGGCTAAGGCAAAACTCTTTTCTAAGCACTTTTTTTGTAAAATAGCGATACGGGTCTCTAGGTCTGGAGGAGCAACATCTACAATCATACCCCACTCAAAACGTGATTTTAAGCGGTCTTCTAGAGCAGGAATAGCCTTTGGCGGTCTATCAGAGGTCATTACAACCTGTTTGTTTTGTTGGTGAAGATCGTTGAAGGTATGAAAGAAAGATTCCTGGCTTTTTTCCTTGCCAGAGATAAATTGGATGTCGTCTATAAGCAAAACATCGATGTTGCGGTATCTATTTTGGAAGTTTTTGGCGCTGCCATCGCGCATTGAGGAAATATAGTCATTGGTAAATTTTTCAGCGCTGGCATACATGATGTTTGTTTGGGGCCTTAGAGCTAAAATATGGTTGCCAATAGCTTGAATAAGATGTGTTTTGCCTAGTCCGACACCACCGTAGATAAATAACGGGTTGTAGGCTTCGCCAGGTTTGTTTACCACGGCTTGCGCGGCAGCATAAGCAAGTTCGGAACCGCCACCAACTACAAAAGTTTCAAAAACATATTTTTGATTTAAACCAAACTCACCTACTCGAGGCGGAATCGCGGCTTCGCTAGGAGAAGAGTTAATAGAAATTGTAGAAAATTCTTCAACTTTGTTTGCCTGTTCGCTAATGGGTTGTTGAACAGGTATGTTTTTGATGCTGCAAATTTTGTATTCTAATTTTTTTATCGGTTTGCCAGTCACTCTTTCTAGAGACTTTACAATCATTTGATTGTATTTTTTTTCCATCCAGGCGCGATTGAATTCATTGGGCACACACACGACAGCACAACCATCTTGGTAGGAAATTATGTCAGTATTTTTAAACCAAGTAACAAAATTTGGTTTAGAAATAGACAATTCCAGTTCGGCCAAAACAGCTTGCCATATTTCGTGGTTGGACATATTTAAAAAAGAAGAGAAGTTTAAGTTAGTAAAGTTAATCGTATCATAGTCAGAAACAACGACCAAGAGCGGAGAAAATGTGGATAGGGGAAAGATTGGGGATGAACTGGGGATAGATGGTTTGGCTTTTGTTTTTAGGCTTGACAATGTTCAAAATATGAAGTACAATCGTTAGGTAAATCTTAATCGTGTTTTAAAAATATGTCAACAAAAAGAACCTATCAACCGAAAAAAAGAAAGCGAGCTAAATCCCACGGCTTCCGCGCTAGAATGAAAACCAGAGGCGGACGCATAGTTCTTAGCCGCAGACGCGCCAAAGGACGCAAGAAATTGACTGTTTCCGATGAAAGAAAGGGTAAGAGAACACGAAAAACACGTTAAAAACATAAAACCCGCTTCAAAGGCGGGTTTTGTTATGGTAAAGTATATGGGAAAGTAAAAAAAGAGGCCCTCGTTCGCTTGCGCTACTAGAGGGCCAAAGTGGTGTTTACAGAGTCCACGCGGACACAGCGGGATATAAAGTTTTGACACTAGGACAGGCCTCTTAAACACCAGCCATAAATTATCACAGTTTAGCCATATTGTCAATATATGTTGCAACAAGACAACCGTTTACGAAAATTAAGAGACTTTAATTTGGTAATGAAGCATGGCCAATGGGTAAATGGCCATTTTTTGGATATTAAGGTGTTAGAATTAGCCAAAAATCAAAACTTTTTTCCTAAAAAAGAAGATCCGGAAAGTTTCAAAAAACAGCTAAAATTAGCCATAGCCGCCGGTTTAAAAGTCCATAAAAGTGCGGTAAAGCGAAATCGGGTGCGTCGGCAGATTCGCGAGGTGTTAAGGTTGTTAATTAAGGAAAATCTATTAAAAACCGGTTTTTATGTTTTAGTAGTAGCAAAAAAGGATATTTTGGAAAAAAATTATGCTGAAATTAGCGCAGAATTGAAATTATTGTTAAGCCGTGGGAAGGTTTTAAAAGGATAAAATCTCTACTGACATAGATTCGTCGTCGCTAAAACTCCATCGGCATGACAGTTGAAAGACAAAAATTATGAAGACATTAAATTTTCTCTTAACTCTGCCAAGAAAACCGGTTTTGTTGGTAATAAAAATTTATCAAAAGACTATTTCTCCAGATCACGGCTTGTTTAAATCAGTCTTTCCTAATGGTTATTGTCGATTTTATCCCACTTGTAGTGAGTATGGATATCAAAGTATCCAAAAATATGGGTTAATCATCGGAATTCCCAAAGCGGCTTGGCGAATTTTGCGGTGTAATCCTTGGAGTAGTGGCGGCATGGATCTTCCTTAAAAATTTTAATTAAAAAACACCCGCGACCACGGGTGTTTTTTAATTATTTTTCTAGTTATTTAGATACAGATAATACCGCAGCAGTTATTATTCCTAAAAGTATGCTATACTCTGTAGTTTGTACATATGTAACAGTGCCAGTAGTTTTGTTTACAGTTGTTTGTGTTACCGGAGCCATCAGGAAAGCAGCAGCAGCTGCGCCCAGAGCAAGGACAGCAACGGCCATTTTTGTTTTGGTGATAGATTGTTTTAGTGGCTGTCATAGTGTCCATAAAATTATTTATAGTTAAGTTAAATTAAGGCAAGCAAGCTCCGGCCGAGCAGCCTTTAGTACATGAGATTTTTTGGGATGTGATATAAGCATTGGCGTTGGTAGGTACGACACAGGAAAGCTCATTCACATACTGCGGAGTACTGGTAGGAGTACCACAGAAGTCTGCAGAAGTTTGAATAGTAGCGCCTGTGCTTGGATTTCTTAAAGTAGCTGTGCCAGCTTGAGCAGGATTTACTCCGCCATCAGAATCTGCACAGATATAATAATTTGAAACAGGGACTCTGGTATAAGTATTATTAATTTTTGGAAATAAAATAAAAGCCAAACCCCCGGCTGCTGCCAAAGCAGCAGTAGCAATTAATAGCTTTATATTGGTTTTAGTTTTTGTAGATGTCATGGTATTCATATTTTATTATTATATCACATTCCTGCGATAATATTTATTAAAGCCCTGATTATTGAATCAGATGGTCGCACAACAATAAGGTAAGCCAGTCCAGCATTAGCTGCCAATAAAGCGGCGGCAACTAATAATTTTGTATTTGTTATAGTCTGTGATTTTGTTTTAGTAGTTGTAGAAGTTTTCAGTCCATATAAATATTTTAATTAAAAATATTTTCGACCTTGATTTTTATTTAACCCACTCATTTACAACTTTTTCTATATCACTAGAATCAACCACTGACATTCCTTCATCTGCCAATTGTTTTTCCAATTCTTCTCTCTGTTTAATAACCGCTTCTTTTTCAGGTCCGGTATTTTGGCTAATTTTAGCGTCAATATCTTGGATCTGTTTCCACAAAGATTGTACATTTGGATATTTAGCTACAGCAGCCTGGTACAGGGCAGCAGTTACTGCGCCGTGTAAATGAGAAACACGCACCATAGCGGCAGCTTCATCTATAGCATCAATAGCTTTGTCTGGAAGTTTGCGGTCACTAATTAATTTTTTGGTTAATTCTACAGCGGCTTTTAAGGCAGCATCAGTAAATTCTACTTTGTGGTATTCTCGGTATCTGTCTTTGATTCCGTTCATTATAGTAAATGTTTCATCTTCGCTCGGTTCGCCGACTTCTATAGGCTGAAAGCGTCTTTCTAGAGATAAATCAGTTTTAATATATTTTTCATATTCATTTACCGTGGTGGCGCCGATCATCTGTAAATCACCACGGGCCAAAGCTGGTTTGAGAATGTCAGAAAAGTTGATAGAACCCTCACTGCCTTGGGATTGGACAACAGATTGAACTTCGTCTATGAAAAGAATGATAGAACGATTGGAATTACTGATTTCTTGAACAATTTTTTTAGCCCTATTTTCAAATTCTCCTCGGTATTTGGTGCCAGATAACAAACCAGCCACATCTAAAGCCAAAACTCGCTTGTTTTTTAAGGTATCTGGAATATCGCCTTTAGCAATCAGATTGGCAAACCCTTCTACAATTGCAGTTTTACCGACTCCGGGATCGCCAATCAGCATAGCATTATTTTTACCACGTCTGGCCAATATTTGGGTAAGTTTGCGGACTTCCTCTTCGCGGCCCACGACTGGATCCAACTTGCCGTCTCTGGCCATTTTGGTGAAATCTGCGGTATATAGGCTGAGAAATGGGGTAGCCGAACCACTGCTGTTCATTTTAAGAAAAGATAGCCCGCCTTTTTTTTGAAAATAATAAACAACAGCCGCGACAACCAGAGCCACCCCAAACCAAAGAAGTTTTTGAGAGTCAAACATAAACAAAGCCTTAATTAAAATTATAATTGTATTTTACTATAACAAAAAAAGCTTGTCATTAAAGTTATCCACTAAAAATTTAAATTGACAGGCTGATATGTAGATGTTATTTTTAAGCAAAGGAGAAAAACAATGCCAAAAACAAAAAAGCCAGAGTATTGTGATGGAAAGTGTCTTGAAAATTTGGGTAATTGTAAGATGGGTATTGCGAAGCAATGCGGACATTCCACATCTAGTGATGGGGTAGAGTGGTGCATGCCTTGCGCGGGTGGAAGAGGAGTCTGTGAGGTTTGTGGTAAGCCTCTAAAACGTAAGGGCGGCTTTAAAACCTTCAATAGCAAAAAGAAGAAATAGTTCTTACAACAACAGAGCCGGGCATTAAGCACCGGCTCTTATTTTTTTCAAAATTTCCAGATCTTGTACCACCTTATCGTCTTCGGTTTCTAAAATAAAGTTAACTTTGGAGAGTCTTTTATCGGCAAATAATGATTTAAATCCAGCTAAACCAATTTGGCCATCACCAATGTGATCATGTCTATCTACATGGGAATTAAAATCAGTTTTGGAATCATTACAATGAGACATTTTGAAATTTTCCAAACCAATTTCTTTATCAAATTTATCCAAAGTGGCTTTGGCAGCTTTGGGGGTACGAATATCATTGCCAGAGGCAAAACCGTGCTGGGTATCGTAACAAACCCCAACGTTATACTTCTTCAATTTAGGGTGGTGAACAATTTTTCCCAATTCTTCAAACGTGCTACCAATAGCGTTGCTGGATCCAGCGGAAATTTCTACTAGTAGTTGTGTGCTACCCTTGTAGCCTTTAAGTGATTCGGCTATGCCATCAACCAAAGCTTTAAAGCCTTTTTCCGGCCCCAAGTCTTTGTAACTACCCAAATGGGTCATTAGATAAGTTGCGCCAAGCATGGTGCCGCGATCTAACTCTTGGCGGATTACAGAAATTGATCCATGTTTAATTTTTGGATTGGCAGAAGAGAAGTTTATAAAATACGGGGCATGAATAACCCATTCTTTTTGGTTCTTTTCTTTACAATTTTGTTTAAATTGCTTAGCAATTTTTTCATCCAGCGGCGCTACCCAACCGCCGCGTGGAGAGCGCGTAAACATCTGAAAAACTTCACAACCAATTTCAGCCGCATTGAGTGGGGCATTAGGCAGACCGCCGGCAATAGATACATGGGCGCCGAAGTACATATGAAATATTAAATATCGGAGATATTATAACATCTAAATTTTTGTCGTCAAAGACATATGTACAATCACCCTTAAAGGGTAACACTCTGCTAAACTAAGGGTAACACTTTTAACCCTTAAAATATATGGCAGGAAAACCTTTAAGCGCACCATCAGAAATGAGAGCACGTTGGTATCTACAAG
>Ga0233424_10003021_pt1 | contig 11240 bp, 9 predicted proteins | sample Watercolumn_Towu_FD_181011 | JGI IMG/M metagenome (GOLD analysis project Ga0233424, IMG submission 181011) | Freshwater microbial communities from Lake Towuti, South Sulawesi, Indonesia - Watercolumn_Towuti2014_125_MG | ecosystem: Environmental > Aquatic > Freshwater > Lake | place: Indonesia... | reverse complement strand
CGTCGAGCGTGGCGATCGACGGCACGCGCGATGGCGCGCCGGTCAGCGCAAGCGGCGCCGCCTCGTTGGCGCCTGCCAAATGAAACGACGCCGCGGCCGGGACATGGCGCAACGCCCGGCCGATCCAACCTTCGGTGAGGATGTCGGCGGTGCTGGCCGCGTGCCAGATGTCCATCGAGCGGAAATGCGATTGGCTCGGGTTCGGGTAGCCGACGCCTTGCACAATGCACAGCGCGTTGTCCTGGAGCAGCCCGTGCAGCCCGGCGAGCGACGGGTGCAGGCCGATGTCGTCGTTGACGCGCAGGTGATCCTGGATGCGGAGGTTGGGCCGCAGCCGGGCATAGTTGGCATCGCAATGCGGGATGATGGTGTTGAGTCCATCGTTGCCGCCGGTGAGCTGCACGACGACGAGGATGGTGTCGCGCGCACCCTGGCGCTGTGCCGGCGGCGTTTGCGCGGTCGCCCGTCCCAGGAAGTTCGGCAGGGCGCCGGTCAGCGCGATCATGCTCGAACCGGCCAGCGAGAATCGCAGGAAATCGCGTCGCGTCGTTTTCATGGCTTTACTCCGCCGCTTGCGGCTTAGCGCTCGCGCGTGATGCCTTGAGCGCTAAGCCGCAAGCGGAATCATGAATCAATCTAACTGAAACTCGGGCAGGCTCAACACCAGATGGCACAAGGTCCGCGTGCGGTGGTTGGCCGCGTCGTCAGCGGTCCAGTAGACCGGATACGATTGGCGTTCGTTCTGGCTCGCGTAGTCGAGCAGGCGCGTCCGGGCAGCGGCAGGGATGTCACTTTGCAAGAAGATGCGCAGCAGCAGATCGACTTGCTGAGCGGGCGTGCCGGCCTCGTGGCGGCGAACCAGGACGGCCGGGTCGAGGCGGCGTCCAAAGCGCTGGTCGGCGGTGGACGCCAGCGCCAGCGCGAGATTCTGCCGCAGCAGAAAGGTTTGCCCGTTGAGCCAGGCGCGGCCGCCTTCCCAGCCGGCGACCGATGGCGGATAGAACAGGCGCTGCCCCAATCCCTCGAGCGCGGTTGCAAGCTGGAGCGTGCCGAGGCCGCCTTGGCCCGATTCGTCGGCGCGATGGCCGTCCAGCCCGCGCACGATGCCGAGTACGAAATTGACCGGCGATTTGACTTTGTTGCGATAGGCATGCTCGGAGAAGAACAGGTTCGAGCGCACCACGCGCGCGATCAGAGCCCCGAAATCCCAATCGCGGCGAAATTCGACGGCCAGCGGTTCCATCAGCTCCGGGGTCGGATTGAGCGTATCGCTGACGAGGAAGCGCAGCAGCTTCTTGACGATGAAGTACGGCGCCGATTCCTGCTCCAGGCAGATGCGGACGATGTCGTCGGCGCGCCAACGGCCGCGATGGCCGAGCACGTTCTTCTCGCCGCTATCGTGATCGCCGGCGCGGAAGATCGCCTGGCCGGTATTGTCGAGGCGCATACCCGTGAAGGCGCGGGCGGCCTGGCGCACGTCGTCCTCAGTGTAGTTGCGCTGTCCGGGCCGGCGCGCGTTGGTGACGCCGAGGCTGAACAGTTCCATCAGTTCGCGGGAATAGTTCTCGTTGGGCTGAGCGCGCTGGCTTTGCACCGTGTCGAGCCAGACCATCATGGCCGGGTCGCGCGACATGTCGGTCAGGAGCGTGCGGAAGTTGCCCTGTGCGTGCCGGCGCATCAGCTCGTACTGGCCTAGCATGTGGCGGGCGTTGCGAACCTTTATGTTGCTGGTGGCGAAATGGTTGTGCCAAAAAAGCGTCAGCTTCTCGCGCAGGGGATGCGGACTGTAAAGCATTCGATAGAGCCAGAGCGCGGAGATTTGATCGCCGCCGTTGGCGTCGGCCAGGCTGCGCGACATGGTCGTCCACAGCTCATCCGCCTGCGCATCGGCTCGGCCCTGCAGCAGCGCGTCGATCGTTCGCTCGGCGCCGTCGCGCACGGCGGCTTGCAGCTCTTCCAGGCTCGCACCGAACGCGGCGCGCCGGTAGAGATGCCCCGCCCGCTTCAGGTCCCAGGGCAACTCGGCACTGGGGCGATAGCGATCCCAGGCCCAGCGCGGATCGATTGGTTGGTTGGGTTGCATGTTTCTTCTCCCCGTTTAGTGCCCGCTGCATCTGTCCGCTTCGAGCGGGGGCTAAACGAAGACCCCTATTTTTTCTTTACCTGCCAGAGCACGTCAAGCCGGTAATCGTTCGCGCCGTATTGTGAATCGACGCGCAGCGTGCCGAGCGACTCGATCAGGCGAATGATCGCCTGCAACTCCGCTTTCGCGGTCTTCGGCTGCAATGCCTGGCCGAGGATCAATTGCGTCAGCGTGGCGTCCTCGTTGGCGCGGATGAGGTCGCCCAGCCCGGAGGCGAAGAGCTGCGTCTGCATCGTCGTCTTGCTGAAGGGTTGCTTCTTCTCGGCCTTGAGAGCGTCCACCAGGTCGCGGGCCAATTCCTGCGTCGAACTCATGACGAAGTAGTCGCCGACCGTGACATAGCTCGGGCTGAAGTTGAAGCGAACGTTGTCGGGATCGCCTTCGACCTTGCGCGTCTCGGAGAAGAAGTAAGACACGATCTCGCAGTCCTTGTATTCCTCCTCGCGCAGGATCAAGCTGAATTGCACCGTGGCAACCAGTGCGCCGCCGCGGAAAATCGAGTTCATGTCCTTGGCAAAGTTTGGGTCGCGCATGTCCACGACCAGCGCGAAAGCGGGGATCGGCGTGCCGGGCCTGATCTTGTATTGCTCTTCCTTTTGCTGCGCGACGACCACACGATGGTGCGGCCCCGCGTTCTGCAGGACCTTGCCGATCTTGAGGCCGCCGAGCGCCTTGGCAATGTTCGCCTCTCCCTCGTCGAGCTCTTTCGCGTTTTTCTCGCCGAGAATCTCGACGCGCTTGTCCCACCACTGACCCATGTCGAGATAATAGCTCGTGCTCGCCAGAACGCGCGGCACACGCAGCGGCGGCAGCGTCGCTTTGCCATCGGTGGGAATCAGCATGTGTTTGAGCGGCGCCATTCCGTCGCTGCCGCGCGGCATGTAGGCGCTGACGCGGAAATCAGGCCCCTCGCGGGTGATGCTCGCCGAGAGGTACGGCGTGCGTTTGAAGAGATCGGTGAGGCCGCCGAAGAGGAGCGTTTGCAGCGGGTCGAGCGATGCCGCGTTCAGGCCGTCCTGGAAGGGTTGGTGCTTGCGAAAAGCTTCGAAGTTGAGCCAGGTCCATGCGAGCGCTTTCGCAGGGGCTTTCTTCCTGGCCTCGTCGAAGTTGGGAAATTCCGCGATGGTCGTATGGCCGGGCTTCTTAAGATGCGTGTCGAGTGCCGCCTTGAGGATCTTCGATTCGCTGGCGACGATCAAGGCGCCCTCGTGCACAGCGAAACTCAGCTTGGGCCCGACCTGGCCGACGTCGATGCCTTCGTATTTCTTGCGGACAATTTTGTCCTTCGATTCCTGGCGCTCCAGCTCTTTTTCGATCACGTCAAGTGCCAGGTCGACGAATCGGCGCATCAACGCGGCATCCCTGCCCTGCAGCACGACCATCGCTCCGCCCGGCGGCGTGAGCTTGGCGGCGATGACAAGGCCGCCAGCCCCGAGGTCGTCGACGATCGCTCGACGGTCCTTGCCCAACTCCTTTTCGAAGTAGCCGACGAGCTGGAAAAGCTGCTGGAAATTGGTGGTATCGTAAAGGTCGCGCACGCCGGTGAGCTTTTGCGCCTCTTTGAAGAGCTCGTGCTTCTCGACGGTATCGATGAGTTCGCCGGGCCGATCGACCTGGATCACCCACTCCGCCTGGCTCGGCACGAACCGCAGCGGACTCTTCGTCTCCTGAGCCGCCGCGACGACAGATCCGATGGCAAGGAGCAGGATGGCAGCGATTTGGCGCATGGCAGCCTCAAGAGTTGAACGCGACGTCTACCATACCAAGCAGGCCTGCGGGAAGTTTCACGATTCCCGTGGGGCACGTTTTGAACGTGCCATGTCGCCGAGGACGCTACAGGCACGTTCAAACGTGCCCCACGGAGATCAATAATCGCGGAAAGCGCCCATCATTTCGTCGGTCACGTCGCGGCCGCCGCATGAATTTTCGATCACGCACCAGATCGTGTAGATGATGCCGAACGGGATGCCCCACCAACCCGCGACGAGCGACAGCAAGGTGTACGGCAACCCCTTCACGAACCGGCTCTCATTGGCGCGGACAAAGTAGATGGCGCTGGGCCGCTTGAACGTGAGTATGATGATGGAGATGCAGTAGCTGTAGATGACGAAGCGCGCCCCCATGGCCAGCTCGTCGCGAATTTCTTCGTCCGACAACCCTTCCATCCCGACAATTTCCGATTCACCGTCCGACATGGCAGTCCCCTCAATATTGGTTACTGACGCCCGTGTGATAATAACATCGCACGGCTCCGTGACAACGATTTTCAGTGCCGCATTACCATTAGCCACAGACGAACACGGATGAACACAGATTGAGAGACCGGTGCTCCATCTGTGTTCATCCGTGTTCATCTGTGGCTACTTTCATTTCGGCGGCTCGACTTTCAATCGCTCGGCCAACGCGGTGAGCTGCTTCCAGGTACCGTCGTCGAGCGCGATGCCGGTTTGACGGCGCTGGGCGGCGGTGCGGCGTTCGGGATCGCCGGGGACGAGGATGTCGGTGACCCCCTCGGCCTTCGGACAGCTCTTGACGTTCTTCGTCAGGCCGCTCACCTCGCGCAGGAAGTGCTCGGCGCCGGCGAATTGATTGATGTCGAGCACGAGAAAGAAGACCGCGTTGCCCGACATGTTCGGCAGGCCCGGCGCGCTGCACGGGGCGCCGGAAAAGCCGCCGACGAGCATGTCGAGCACCAGGCCGATGCCGAATCCTTTGTAGGCTTGCGAGCCGCCCAGGGGAAGGATGGAGCCGCGCGGCTCCTTGTAGAGGACGCCGGGATCGGTGGTCGGCCGGCCTTCCGGATCGAGCAGCCAGCCGTCGGGGACCGGCTGGCCCTTGTTGAAGGCGACGCGAACCGTGCCCTCGGCGACGACGCTGGTGCCGATGTCGAGGACGACGGGATCGCCGCTGGTGGGGATGCCGACGCAGAGCGGGTTCGTGCCGATGCGCGGCTCCTTGCCGCCCGGCGGCGCAACGCCGCGTCCGAAGCCGTGATTGTTGACGGTGGCGAGAAACGCCATCTTGCGCGCCGCGGCGGCCTCGGCATATTCACCGAGGCGGCCGATGTGTCCGCAGTTCATGAGCGTCCCCGCTGCCAGTCCGATCGCCTCCGCGCGCGGCACGAGCCGATCGAGCAGACGATGCGCCTGCACCTGGCCCAGGCCCCAGCCGCCGTCAACGACGAGCACCGCCGCCGTCTGCTTGACGATGTTGAACGGCGCGCCGGGCTTCAGCCGCCCATCCTTGATCGCGTCGGCGTACTGGATGACGCGGATCATGCCGTGCGAATCATGGCCGCACAAATTGGCAAGCACGAGGCTGTCGGCGACACGGGCGGCTTCCGCCGCCGGCACGCCGCTGGCGACGAACAGCGACCTGGCAAACGACGTTAATTTCTCGGCGCTGAAGGTTGGCACGATGATGATCCCTCGGTAAGAAAATGCCCAAGCCCCACCATGAGCACAGCGATTGGTGGGGGTTGTAGCTGCAACGGCCGCCCCCACCAATCGCTGCGCTCATGGTGGGGCTTGCGGTAGATTGTATGTCCCCCGCCCACGGAGACGCCGACCTTGGCCTTTCAAGTCACCTGGTCCGATCGCCCCAACACGGTCGGCCTCGATACGCGCGTCGCCTTGCTGGGCGACGACCAGCATCGCCTGGAAGTGTGGCCCGCGTTCGGCTTCAATGCCTTTCGCTGGCTGGCGAGTGGACAGGAATTGCTCTACCGCACGCCGCAGTTCTTCGACGAGAATCGCCCCTCGCGCGGCGGGTTTCCGATCCTCTTTCCCTTTCCCAACCGCATCCGCGATGGGCGTTTCACCTGGGACGGCAAATCGTATCAGCTTCCGCTCAATGATCCCGCCGGCAAGAATGCGATCCATGGGTTTGCGTGCTATCGCCCGTGGCGGATCGTCGATCAAGGAGCGAGTACCGCCTCCGCGTGGATTACGGCTGAGTTTCATGCGGCCAGGGATGCCGTTGACGTGCTGCCGCTCTGGGCGGGCGACCATCGCATTCGCGTGACGTATCGGCTCCTCGAGAATGTGCTGCGCGTCGAGGCGGACGTCGATAATCCAGGCAGCACGCCGCTCCCTTTCGGACTCGGATACCATCCTTATTTCAAGCTCGCGACTTTCGCGGGCCCGAAGGCGATCGTGCGAGTCGCCTCGCCGCGGCGCTGGGAACTGCTCGACAACCTGCCGACGTGAAAGCTGCTCGACTTGGACGAAAAGCGCGACCTGCGGCACGGCCAGTTCCACGCGGCTCTGCAGCTCGACGACGTCGCAACCGACCTTTACAACTTCGCCTACGATCCGGACGAGCAGCTCGGCCTGGTCGCCATGCTGCAAAATCCGCCGGCGGAACGCGTGCTGACGATGTGGGTGAGCGAGGGGTTCCGCGAGATGGTGCTGTTCACGCCGCCCCACCGCGAGGCAATTTGCCTGGAGCCTTACACCTGCGTGACCGACGCGATCAATCTTCCGTCCAACTCTGGCCTGCGTGTGCTACCACCGGGCGAGCACTGGCGCGGCGTGGTCGAGTTGCATGCGGCTTAGCGATCGGTTGATGCGACGAGCTGCTGAAACAATTCTGCGATCGCTAAGCCGCAAGCGTCGGGACATATACTGAATGGCATGTCTAGTAAGCGCAAACTGAAACGGGCTCCGTCGTCAACAGCTCTCCTCAAAACTGTCGCGAACAAGCTGCGGCCGCCGTTCGGCGTCGTACTCGGGTCGCCGGGTGAGGTTGCGGAGCTGGCGTGCGCTCTTCCCGCCGGAGACGCGACGTGCTACCAGATGGATCGCTTTCAGGCCGACCGCCTGACCGGCGCGTTGCGCGTGCGCGATCGGACTGCGAACGTCGAAACGTGCGCCGATCTGTGGGACCTGCCGGTCCAGTTTCAGACGCTCATCTATCCGGTGCCCAAGGGGGGCGAGCGGGCGCTCAAGCTCGATATGATCGAGCAGGCCTATCACACGCTGGCCCCGCACGGCGTGTTCATCGTGCTGTCTCCGTACGATCAGGACGACCTCTTCGGGCCCGCGCTGAAGAAGGTGTTCGGCAAGGTGCACACGCCGATGGACGGGGGCAACGCCGTCTTCTGGTGCCAGCGCGACGCCGACATGCCGCGGCGACGCCATGAGATGACCTATCACGTGCGCGTCGATGCGGAGACGTCGTACGCCTTCGTGTCGCGGCCCGGTGTGTTCGGCTACGGCTTCTTCGACGACGGCGCTCGCGCTCTCACCGACGTCATGGAACTGCAGCCAGGACAGCGCATCCTCGACCTCGGTTGCGGCGTCGGCACCAACGGCGTCCTTGCGGCGCGCAAGATCGGCCCCGACGGCTTTGTCGCCTTCGCCGACAGCAACGTCCGCGCGATCGCGCTGGCCGAACAGAACGCCAGAGCGCTGGGCGTCACGAACTTTCAAGCTGTCGCGACGCACACCATCACCGAATGGCCCGATGCGTCGTTCGATGTGGTGCTGGCCAATCCGCCGTACTACGCCCAGGGATCGATCGTCGCGATGTTCGTCGCGCGCAGCCAGGCGCTGCTCAGACCCGGCGGGACGCTGTACCTCGTCACGAAGCAAGTAGACGCCGCCTGGCCGATCGTGCAGGAACATTTCCCGGAACCGGCTCTGTTCGAGCATCGCGGCTACGTAGTCTTTCGGACGACGAAGGAGCTCAGAGCCTGAAGCGTGAGCGAAGAGAAGCGCCCGCACCAAATGGCTTGATGAAAGAGACGCGCCGCTGCAGCCATGCGCCAATGCCTCAGACACGGTCGGAGGCGAGCGCCAGCGGGCGCTTCACTTCGCTTACGCTTCAGGCTCTGACAGGAGCAAATTGATGTCCCGCGCCGACGACTTGATTCGCATGCTCGACTTGACGCCGCATCCAAAGGAAGGAGGATTCTTCCGCGAGACCTATCGCGCCGCGCAAACGCTGGCGGGGACGACATTGCCGGAACGCTATGGAAGCGCACGCTCGGCGAGCACGGCCATCTATTACCTGCTCAAGCCCGGCACTTTCTCGGCTCTCCATCGTCTGAAGACGGACGAGGTCTTCCATTTCTATCTCGGCGGCCCCGTGCGCATGCTCCAACTCGATCCGAACGGCGAAGGACGGACCATCGTCCTCGGCCAGGATGTCGCCGCCGGCCAACAGCTTCAGGTCGTCGTGCCGCGCGGCGTCTGGCAAGGCAGCCTGCTCGAACCCGGCAGCGACTTCGCCCTCCTCGGCTGCACGGTGGCGCCCGGCTTCGACTATGCCGACTACGAGCACGGCGATCGTGAGGCACTCGTCCAACGATACCCTGCGTTTGCGGAATTGATCGAGAAATTGACTTGACGTCAAGTAGGACGGATTTGCAATCCGTCCGTAACGGCCAAGGACGGATTGCAAATCCGTCCTACTTGCCCTTGGCAGCCTTTTTGCCTCATGGCACAATGGAGCGCGGGAAGAGCCGATCGAGGTCCCGCTTCATGTCGCGCACACTTTCGCTGCTTGTCGTGCTCTTGACCGTCACGAGCATTCACGCCCAGGCGCCTGAACCGCTCGTCAAGCAGGTCAAGCTGAGCATCCACAACGGCGTCAGCTATCTCGTCGCCAAACAGCAGCGCGACGGCGGCTGGGAGACGACCGTCGAGGACGGCAAGCCCATCAACAATCACGGCGGGGCCACGGCTCTCGCCGTGCTGGCGTTGCTCAACTGCGAAGGCGTGCTCGACGATGCCGAACTGGATGCAAAGCGCAAGGACGCGATCGCCAAGGGACTCGATCAACTTCGCAAGCTCGAGAAGCCCGAGACAGTTTATGTCCGCTCGCTGCAAACGATGGCGTTTGCCGAGGCCAGGAGCGACATGAACATCATAAAGGCCAACGTCGATTGGCTGATCGCCGCCCGCGTCTTTCGCGACGGCGACTTCATCGGCTGGGACTACCATTCGCGGCCAGGCAGCCGCGTTAGCGATGCGTCGAACACACAATATGCGCTGCTCGCCTTGTGGTACGCGCGGCAAGCCGGCGTGGATGTGCCGCACAAGGTGTGGGAAAGCATCCACGATCACTATCGCCGCACGCAGAGCAAGGACGGTTCGTGGATCTACTCGCCCTACTACGACACCGACGAACTCAAGAAGCCGTCGGCCACCATGACGGTCTCCGGTCTCTGCGTGTTGCTGATCTCAGGCAATGAAACCAATGGCGGCCGCGAGCAATGGCTCAAGAACGGCGCGTTCAAAAACTGCGGCGCCTACAGCGACACCGCCGCTCTCGCCAAGGCTCAGCAATGGCTCATCAAGAACTTCACGCTCGAATTGCCGAACCGCACGTACTACCACCTTTACGGCCTGGAGCGTGCCGGCCGGCTGACGGGCATGCGCTTTTTCGGCGAGCACGACTGGTACCGCGAAGGCTGCGAGCTTCTGGTCAAGGAGCAGGAAGGCAGCGGCGCGTGGAAAACGCGAGCCGGTTGGGATCGCTGGCCGCACGTCAACACGAGCTTCGCCTTGTTGTTTCTCTCGAAAGGCCGCACGCCCGTCGTCATGAGCAAGCTCGTCCACGGGAGATGGCCGCGCGACGAGAACGAAACCGACTGGAACAGCGACCGTAACGACCTGCGCCACCTGACCGAATACGTCAATCGCACCGACCTATTCTCCCTGGGAGAGAATGCGAAGCGCCCTCGGCCCGTTGCCTGGCAGACGTACGACATCAAGCGGGCGATCGAAGCCCGGCTCGACAAGAATCCCGCGTCCGCCGCCGACGATGCCGCCGTCGTCGCGGACATGCGGCAATCGCCGATCCTCTACATCACGGGCCACGAGGCCCCGGAGTTCCAGGGGCATGAACTGAAACTGCTCAAGCGCTACGTCGAAAATGGCGGGTTCATCTTCGCCGAGGCGTGCTGCAACAGCAAAGGCTTCGACGACGGCATCAAGGAGTTGGTGAAGGAGCTTTGGCCGGGACACGAGCTAAAGTTTACCGAGAGCGTGCATCCCGTGTGGACGTGCTACAACCCGTTGACGCCGGGGGAGCCGTTCAAGTTGATGGAGTTGCAAGTCGGCTGCCGGACGGCGATGCTGTATAGTCCGCAAGACCTGTCGTGTCACTGGGAATCGAACAAGCACAATGAGGGCATGTCGAAGCGCGCGTTCGAGCTGGGGGCCAACATCATCGCGTACGGAACGGGGCGCACCGCGCCGGCGCCGAGGTTGACGCCGATCGATGTCGCCGCTGAGAAGACGGCGATCACGCCGCGCAAGAATGGCTTCCTGCGTGTCGGCCAAATCTATCACTCCGGCGATTGGCAGCCGGCCCCGCGCGCGATGGCCAACGTCCTGGAACATGTTCACAAAGTTGCGGGCTACGATGTCACCACCAAGATCGACAAGGTGCTGCTCTCCGACACCACCGATGTCCGTTCGACCAAGCTGCTTTACATGCATGGCCGCAAGGCATTCCGCGTTGAGCCGGGGCACCTGGACGCGCTGCGCTTCACGCTTGAACGCGGCGGCTTGCTCCTAGCCGACGCCTGCTGCGGCAACGAGACCTTCGACAAATCCTTCCGCCAGTTCGCCCAGGAGCTGTTTCCGAAAGAGAAGCTGACGGTCCTCTCGACTGACACGAATGCGCGCGACGCGTTGTTCGGCGCCGAGCACAATCTCGGCACAGCGCTCACGAGCGCCAACATCCAATGCCGCACAATGCCGAATGGCAAGATGGTCTCGCGGGAACCGCACCTCGAAGGGATTCGCGTGAATGGGCGCTGGGTTGTCTTGTACAGCAAGTACGATCTTGGATGTGCCCTGGACGGCAGCACGTCGTCATCGTGCGTTGGCTACGATCAGGCTAGCGCGCTAAAGATCGCCACGGCTGCGATCCTGTACAACGCGAGACCGTGATCGATCAATGCATGGATTGGGCCAGTCGTGATACGATGTCGAAAGAAATCGGATTAGGAATTGGGGTCAAGTGAATGGTCGTGATCGCTGACGAGCCTTTGGTGCACATGGTTTTGCCCGGCATCAGCTGGGAAACCTATGAGAAGATCCTCGACGAAATCGGGGAAACCCACTATCGCGTCACGTACGCA
>Ga0233424_10003018_pt1 | contig 11243 bp, 10 predicted proteins | sample Watercolumn_Towu_FD_181011 | JGI IMG/M metagenome (GOLD analysis project Ga0233424, IMG submission 181011) | Freshwater microbial communities from Lake Towuti, South Sulawesi, Indonesia - Watercolumn_Towuti2014_125_MG | ecosystem: Environmental > Aquatic > Freshwater > Lake | place: Indonesia... | reverse complement strand
CGGCGATGTTGATGCGGCCTTCGCGGGTGCCGTAGATGGCGTGGTGGTCGCGGAGGGTGTCCATCTGTTCTGGTGTGAGGGGGAGGAGGCTGAACATGCCCTGGTGGTGTTCGATGGTGAGGAGGTCGTGGGGGGCGCCTGCGTCGCGGAGGGCGTGTCCGAGCTGGGTGCGGACGGTGCGGATGCGGTCGCGCATGGCGCCCAGTTCCTGGTGCCAGGGGTGGGGGGTGTTCAGGAGCGCGGCGGCGATGGCGGCGCCGTGTTCGGGGGGCATGGAGTAGGTGCGGCGGGCGATGCCCTCAAGGACGCTGAGGACGGCGGCTTTCTCGCTGGGCTGGGGGACGAGGACGGTGGCGGTGCCGGTGCGTTCGCAGTAGAGGCCCATGTTCTTGGAGCAGCTGGCGGCGATGAGGACGGTGCCGAGGTGCCGGGTCATGATCCGCAGGCCCTGGGCGTCCTCGGTGAGGCCCTGACCGAGGCCCTGGTAAGCCATGTCCACGAGGGGGATTAGGCCGCGCCCCTGGCAGTGCGTGGCGAGAGCATGCCAGCTTTCCTCGCTGAGGTCGATGCCGGTGGGGTTGTGACAGCAGCCCTGCACGAGGAGGACATCGCCGGGCTGGGCGGTGTCGAGCGCGCCGAGGATGGGGTTGAGGTCGGTCTGGCCGGTGCCGTCGTCCTGCCAGGGATACTCGGCGGTGAGGAGTCCGGCGGCGCGCATGAGGGTGTGGTGGTTGGCGTAGCCGGGGTTGGAGGTCCAGACGGTCGCGTCGGGGTGGGCGCTGGCGATCAGGTCGGCGAGGGTGCGCAGGGCGCCGGTGCCGCCGACGGTCTGCACGTTCACGGCGCGGTCCAGGGTGGGGGTGTGGTCGCCGAGGAGCAGGCGGGTCATGGCGGCGTTGAAGTCGGCGTTGCCGCTCAGGGGCCGGTAGACCTTGCTGGGGGCCGCCTCGGCGAGGATTCGTTCGGCGTGCTGGACGGCGTTCAGGACGGGGGTGTGACCGTGTGCGTCGCGGTAGATGCCGATGCCGAGGTTGAGTTTGTGGGGGGGGGGGTCGTCACGGTGGGCGTTCTGGAGGGCCCAGAGGGGATCGAGGGGCAGGGGGTGCAGGTCACTGAACATGAGCAGCTCCTTTGGTGCGGGTGGGTATGAGGTTGAAGACGAGGACGCCGGTGGTGACGATGGCGACGCCGATGGCGGACGCGAGGCTGGGCCGCTCGCCGAGCAGCGGCAGGGCGAGCAGGGTGGCGAGGACGGGGGCGAGGGCGCCGACGGTGGCGCAGCGCAGCGTGCCCAGGTGCCGCAGCGCGTACGGGTAGGTGAGCGAGGCGACGACGCCCACTCCGATGCCCTGCACGGCGATGAAGGGCAGCAGGCCATGCCAGGGCACCTGCGTGAGGTGGCTGGGCAGCGTGCCGCTCAGCAGCAGCGGTGCCAGCAGCAGCAGCGAGGGGTACGTGACGAGCATGGCAACCCCCAGGGGATCGAGTCCGGCGCGGCGCATGCCGAGGGTGTAGCCGCCCCACAGCAGGCTGGCGCTCAGCAGCAGCGCGATTCCGGTGAGGGGGGAGGTGCCGACCGTGCCCAGCCCGGCGACCAGCAGCACGATGCCGAGGAGGATCAGGCCCAGGCCCGGCCACTGCGCGGCGGTCACGCGGTCACGGAACAGCGCGGCGCCGACCAGCACGACGGACAGCGGGGTGGTGCCCGCCACGAGGGCGCTGACGTGCGCGGCGGAGGTGCTGGCGCCCCCGGCAGCGGCGATCAGGAAGAACGGCAGGCCCGCCCCGGCCATGATCATCAGCGCCGCGTGCGGGGGGACGCGCCGCAGCGCGGGCAGGCGCGAGGGCAGCAGCGGCAGCAGCAGCGCGGCGGGGATCAGGAAGCGGATCAGGGCCACGTCCCCCGGCGTCAGCGGCGAGGTCCCGATGGCGCGGATGGTCAGCGCGAACGCCGCCCAGATGAGCACCGTGACAGCCAGCGCCGCCCAGCCGAGCAGCGTGCCGCTGGACCGGGCCCGGGCGGTCCCCGGCGGGAACGTGGAGCTGAGTTGACTCATGACCTCATGCTCCGCCAGCAGACGGATGCAGCCCCGGAATGGTCAGAAGCTGCCAAAACCTGCCGCCCTGGGCTGGATCAGGGGCAGAATCTGCCACAATCCACCCATGGACGACCGTGACCGCCGCATTCTCGCGGCCCTCCAGGCGAACGGACGCATCAGCAACCAGGAGCTTGCGGATCAGGTGCACCTCTCGCCGTCGCCGTGCCTGCGGCGCGTGCGGCAGCTGGAGGACTCCGGCGTCATCCAGGGGTACACCGCACTGGTCGACGAGGAGGCGTACGGCCTGACCGTCACCGCGTTCGTCCGCGTGCGGCTCCAGCTGCACACGACCGCCAGCATCCGCGCCTTCGAGGACGCGATTGCCCGGATGGACGCCGTGCTCGACTGTTACGTCATGACCGGCGAGGCCGACTACCTCCTGCGCGTCCTCGTCCCGGATCTGAAGGCCTACGAGGCGTTCGTGCGGCGCGAACTGCACGCCGTGCCCGGCATCGCCTCCATCGACACCAGCTTCGCGTACGGCCGCGTCAAGCGCGCCACGGTGTACCCGCAGCTGGGCTAGAGGCGACGCCTCTTCACCGTTTCCTGCGACCCAGACGTCACGTCCGACAGCCCTGCTACCGTCGGACTATGAGTGTTCGTCCGGTGACGGTGGTGACGGGGGCGGTGGGTGGGATCGGGGCGGCGCTGGCGCGGGAGCTGGCGCCGGGGCATGACCTGATCCTGTCGGGCCGGAACGTGGGGGCGCTGGAGGCCCTGTGCGCGGAGGTGGGGGGGACGCCGCTGGTGCTGGAGCTGACCCGCCCGGAGTCGTTCGAGGCGGCGCTGGCGGGGCTGGGGCGCGTGTCGAACGTGGTGCACAACGCGGGGGTGGTGGAACTGGGCGCGGTGGCAGAGCAGGACCATGCGGTGTGGTCGCACACCCTGGCGGTGAACGTGGTCGCCCCGGCGGAACTGACGCGCCTGCTGTTGCCGCGCGTGCGCGCGGAGCGGGGCTCGGTGGTGTTCGTGAACAGCGGCGCGGGCCTGCGCGCGAACGCGGGCTGGGCCAGTTACGCGGCGAGCAAGTTTGCCCTGAAAGCCCTGGCGGACGCGCTGCGTGAGGAGGAGGCCGCGCATGGGGTGCGGGTCACGAGCGTGTATCCGGGTCGCACGGCGACGCCCATGCAGGAGAAGGTGCGGTCGCAGGAGGGCGCGCCGTACACCCCGGAGGCGTTCGTGCGGCCGGAGTCGGTGGCGGCGCTGATCGCGTTCGCGCTGAACGCGCCCCGGGACGCGCTGCTGCCGGACCTGAGCGTCCGCCCCGGCCCGCAGTGAGTGGGGCGGAGGTTCCCGCGCCGCGTGCGGGGGAGGTCGTGCCGGGCCTGTGGGACGTGCTGGTCGTGGGGGCGGGCCCGGCGGGCCTGAGTGCGGCGCTGACGCTCGGCCGCTCGCGGCGGCGGGTGCTGCTGCTGGACGGTGGGCCGCCCCGCAACGCGAGCGTGTCGGCGGGGCACGGCCTCCTGACCCGCGACGGGATCAGCCCCGAGGAGCTGAAGGCGGCCGCCCTGGCGGATCTGGAACCGTACGACGTGACGGTCCGGGCGGACAGTGCGCGCGAGGTCCGCCGCGTGGGCGAGTGTTTCGACGTGCGCGTTGGGGACGCGTGGCAGCGCACGCGGGTGCTGGTATTCGCGACGGGCGTGCGGGACATCCTGCCGCCGGTGCCGGGCCTGCGGGAACGCTGGGGGCAGGGCGTGTTCCACTGCCCGTACTGCGACGGCTGGGAGCACGAGGGCCGCGCCCTGGCCGTGTACGGGTCGGGGCAGTCGGCGCATCACCTCGCCCTGACGGTCCGGGCCTGGTCGCCCCGCGTGACGCTGCTGTGCGACGGGGACCCGTGCCTGACGCCCGAGCAGGCGCTCGACCTGGAGCGGGTGGGCGTCGCGATCCGCACGCAGCCGGTGCGCCGGTTGAGTGGCGGCCCGCCCGAGGACACCCCGGTGTGCGTGTCGTTCGTGGGCGCCCCGCCCCTGAGCGTGGACGCGGTGTTCCTCGCGCCCGAGCAGGAGGGCGGCAGCCACCTGCCGGCCGCGCTGGGCTGCGCGCTGGACGAGAAGGGCCGCGTGATCGTGGACGGCAATCAGGAGACCAGCCTGCCGGGCGTGTTCGCGATCGGGGACATGACGGGCGCGCCGCAGTACGTGGTGCAGGCGGCGGCGGCGGGCATGCACGCGGCGCAGGTGATCAACACGCGCCTGATCCACGCGGCGGTGCACTCCATGGGCGCGGCGTTCCACAAGAGCCCGGAGGACGAGGGGGTCCGCAACCCCGACAGTCGTGATGAGTAAGATGCTCAGGTGAGTATTGTTGCGATCCTGTTCGATCTGGACGGCACCCTGCACGACCGCGCCGTCACGCTGCGCGCGTGGCTGGCCGGGCACGTCCGGCAGCTCGGCCTCCCGGGCGGGTATGCCGCGCGCTTCCTGGCCTTGGAGGATCACGGCTACCGCCCGAAGGCCGAGGTGATCCCGCAGCTCGTGCAGGAGTTCGGGCTCCCGCACGACCCGCGCACCCTGCTGGACACCTACGCAGGGCACGTGCAGCACGCCGTGCCGATGGCGCACGCGCACGACGTCCTGCGGGAGCTGCGCGCGCGGGGCGTGCGGGTGGGGATCGTCACGAACGGCTGGGAGGACCTCCAGCGGACCTGCGTGCAGACCTGCGGCCTGACGGGGCTGATCGACGACCTCGTGATCAGCAAGGCCGTGGGCCTGAGCAAACCCGACCCCGCCATCTACCGGCTGGCACTACGCCGCCTGGGCGTGCGTGCCGATCAGGCGTGGTTCGTGGGCGACTCGCCCCGCAACGACATCGCCGGACCGCAGGCGGTGGGGCTGCGCGCCGCGTGGCTGCCCACCACCCACCCCCTGCGCGGCGAGGTGCCGGACGCCACGCTCCGCGACCTGCGCGGCGTCCTCAGCCTGCCCGGGTTGCCCGTTCCCGGAAGCGGGCGCTGAGCCAGCCCGCCACCTCCTCCAGCGGGAGGGTGAGCGTCTCGCCGGTGCGGCGGTCCTTCAGCTCGACCTCGCCGCGTTCGAGGGTACGGCCCAGCGTCACGCGGTACGGGACGCCCAGCAGGTCCGCGTCCGCGAATTTCGCCCCGGCGCGTTCGTCCCGGTCATCCAGCAGCGGGGCCAGCCCGGCGGCGCGCAGCGCGGCGTACAGGGTCCGCGCGGCCTTCTGCTGCGCGTCGTTGCGGACGTCCACCACGATCAGGTGCGCGTGGAACGGCGCGAGGGCGTCCGGCCAGACCAGCCCCCACTCGTCGGATAGCTGCTCGGCGACGGCCTGCGCCAGCCGCGACACACCGATCCCGTAGCAGCCCATCTGGAACGGCCGTTCGCTGCCGTCCGCCGAGGTGAACGTCGCGTTCATCGCCGCCGAGTACCGCGTGCCCAGCTGGAACACGTGCCCCACCTCGATCCCCCGCGCCGACCCGAGGATCTGCGTAGCGTCGTGCAGGGCGGCCTCGCCCGCGCGGGCCTGCCGGACGTCCACCTCTTCCGGCAGGGCGTACTGCGCGCCCCAGTTCGCGCCCGTCACGTGCCAGTCGGTGTCGTTCGCGCCGGTCGTGAAGTCCCGCAGCGACGCGCCTGCCGGGTCGCACAGCCGCAGGAACGATCCCTCTACGCCTTCCCGCGCAGCAATCGCGCTGTCGGACAGATCCGGCGCGAGGTACCCCAGCGGCAACGCGCCCGCCGCCCAGGCGTCCGGCTGCGCGACCTCCAATCCCACCAGTTCCCCGTCCACACGGGCCTGCACAGCGTTCCACAGTTTCACCGGGTTCACGCTGTGATCCCCACGCAGGCTGACCAGCACCGGCCGCAGCACCCGCCGCCCCGCCCGCAGGAACACGGCGTCGTACAGGACGTTCTTCAGCATGTGCGCCGCGTCGCAGCCCAGCGCCGCGCACGCTCCGGCGACCGTCGCCGTGCCCGGCGTGTGCTGCCGCGCGAAACCCACGAACGGACTCGGGGCCGCCACGGACGCCCGCGACACGGCCCGCTCCGCGTTCGCCGCGTACTGCCCGTCCGGGGTGAACAGCACCTCGTCCTCACCCACGTCACTCAGGACCATGAACTCGCGGCTCTCGGCCCCGCCGATGTTCCCGCTGTCCGCCTGCACCGCCCGCCACGCCACGCCCAGCCGCGACAGCACCCGCCCGTACACGCCACTCATCGCCTCGAAATGCGCCTCCAGGCTCGCCGCGTCCGCGTGGAAGGAGTACGCGTCCTTCATCACGAACTCCCGCGTGCGCAGCAACCCGAAGCGCGGGCGCAGCTCGTCCCGGAACTTCCGCCCGAACTGATACACGCTGACCGGCAGGTCCCGGTAACTACGCACAAGCCCGCCCACCACGTCCAGCGCGACCTCCTCATGCGTCGGCCCCAGCGCGTGCGCCCGCCCCGCGCGGTCCGTCACTGTGAACATGATCCCCTCCGCCTGCGTGTACGCCTCCCAGCGGCCCGACGCCTCCCACAGCGCCCGCGGCTGGAGTATCGGGAAGCTCACCTCCTGCGACACGCCCTCCAGCTCCTCACGGATCAGGGCCTCCAGCCTCCCCATCACGCGGGTCATCAGCGGCAGGTGCGCGTACAGGCCACTCCCCACCCGCCGCACGTACCCCGCCCGCAGCAGGAACTGAATGCCGCGCGTCTCCGCGCCCTCCGGCGTCTCACGCCACGTGCGGAACAGACTCTCACTCAATTTCATGGGAAACACCCCTCAGGGGAGACCACCCGCAGGCCGGTCTCTCAGACAGTCGCGATGTGACGACACACCCAGCTCAGAGCCGGGCGGCAAACTCCAGAAATGGCAGCGTCACACCCCGGAGGGTGGCGGGAGCACGGGCAGGCCCGCACCGATCCGGATGGTGGGGAAGATGTGCTCGCTCATGCCGCCCAGACTAGACGCGACGCCAGGGGCGGTCAAGCAGAACTGCCGGTTGTGGGTTGTCGGTCGTGGGAGGTGGGAAGAGCAAAAGGGCGGTGGGATGCAGGCCCACAGCCCACACCCCACCGCCCACAACCCGGTTACGCCCGCTGTTTGGCTTTCAGCGCGCCTTTCTGCTGGAGGTACTCGGCGATCTGCACGGCGTTCAGCGCCGCGCCTTTCAGGAGCTGGTCGCCCGCGACGAACAGGTCGATGCCGCCGTCGAACACCAGCGACTCGCGGATGCGGCCCACCTCGACGTCGTACTTGCCGCTGGCGGTCAGGGGCATCGGGTACAGCTTGCCTTCCGGGTTGTCGCGCACCTCGACCCCGGCAGCCCCGGCCAGCAGGTCGCGCACCGCTTCGGGGGTGGCGGGGCGTTCGAGGTCCAGCGTGATCGCCTCGCTGTGGGTGCGGAGGGTGGGGATGCGCACGGCCGTGCAGCTGATCTTCAGGCTGTCGTCCCCGATGATCTTGCGGGTCTCCCACGCGACCTTCATCTCTTCCTTGGTGTACCCGTTGTCCTGGAACGCGTCAATGTGCGGGATGACGTTGAACGGGATGGGGTGCGCGAACACGCTGGCCTGCGCAGAAACGCCGTTCAGTTCCGCGCGGGTCTGCTCCAGCAGTTCCTCCATGCCCTTGGCGCCCGCGCCGCTGGTCGCCTGGTAGGTGCTGACGATCATGCGTTTCACGCCGTACTCCCGGTGAATGGGCGCCACGGCAACCACGGCGATGGCGGTCGTGCAGTTCGGGTTCGCGATGATGCCCCTGTGGGCCAGCGCGGCGTCGCCGTTCACCTCGGGCACGACCAGGGGCACGTCGGCGTCGTAGCGGAAGGCGCTGCTGTTGTCGATCACGACCGCGCCGCCTTCCACCCACCTGGGCGCCAGGGCCTTGCTGATGCTGCCGCCCGCCGACGCGAGGATCACGTCCGCGTCGATCGCCCCTTCGGGCGTGACCTGCACGGTCAGGGGCTGGCCCTTGAAGGTCAGCTGCGTGCCCGCACTGCGGGGACTGGCGAACAGCAGCAGCTCGTCGAATTGGAGGGTGCTGCTTTCCAGCACCTTGAGAAGTTCGTGTCCCACCGCTCCGGTCGCTCCGACAATCGCTACGCGCATGCTCGTCTCCTTGAATGAAAAAACCGCCCGGCGTGTCTCGCGGGGCGGCTGTCAATCGACACCGCCCTCACGGGGTAATGGTGGTCATGACGGTCATGCGCCCCAGCGTAGGGGCTGCCCGGGTGGGGGTCAAGGCTGCCTGCCTAGCGTGAAGGGACCGTGGAGCTGCCTCCGACTCGCGCTGGGGTTCAGGGCGCATGGCCGAGCAACGCTGCGGCGTCGAGGAAGTGCGGGTCAGAGGTTCACGGGCCACCCGTCCACGCCCTGGTGGATGCAGGGCCCGGCGGTGGGGACAGTCAGGGTGATGGTCGTCATGGAGGTGAACGTGTTCATGTCGAGCGCCCCGTCCCGCTGGACGGTCAGCGTCCCGAACGTCCGGGGGTCGAGGCTCTGGGTGGCGAGCCAGTCCGTCAGGTCGCGGACCTGCGGCCCGCTCAGGTTCAGACAGGTGCGTCCGGCGCGGCCCAGGAACTCCTGCATCAGGCTCAGTTGCGTTCCGCTGAGGGCGTGCCTGGGCACGATGATCTTCAGGTCGCGGATGGGTTGTTTCGGCGCGGCGCTCGTGAGGAACGCGAAGAAGAAGTCCGGTTCGGTCAGGCTCCGCACGATGAACCCGTCTCGTCCAGTCTTCTGGATGACCGTGCCGGTCACGGCCACCTGCGCCAGCGTGGTCGGCGTGGCGCTGACCGGGGAAGGAGCGGTCTGGGCCTGGGCGGCAGGCAGGGTCAGCAGGGCAGCCAGAAGCAGGGAGCGGGTCATGCCTCACGGTACGAGGCCGGACGGACCGGAGTTGCCTCAGGTGCGTTACTTGCGCCGCCGCAGGAAGCTCAGCCACCCGGCGCGTTCGGGTTGCCGGGCGGGCGCGAAGTCCTCCATCCTGATTTCCGCTTCGGGGTGCGGCGCGGCTTCCCAGCCGTACTCGGTGGCGATCAGGCCGCCCAGGCGTCCGGCGGCGTACAGGGCGTGGGTGCGTTCCTGTTCCTCGGTGACGGCGCGGGGGTCGGCCAGCGCCTGGAGCATCGACTGGAGGCTCTCGTCGTCGCAGGCCCAGTGGCCCTGGGTGAAGGTGGCTTCCTTGCCGTACACGCGAATCCTGGCCGTCATGCGTTCCTCGGGGTGCCCGCCCGCGCGGGCTGAAGGGTGGGGTGGGTTGTGGGACGCGGTCAGCATAGCGTACAGGGCACGCAAATGCAGGGGCAGGTGCGGCCGTCACGCCGCACCTGCCCCTTTTTGCTTCGGGGGTCAGCTTTTCTGGCCGAAGCGGCGTTCGTTCCCGGCGGTCAGGCGGCCCACGTTGTCGCGGTGCTGCCAGATCAGCAGCGCGGCCAGCGCGGTCACGACGACGCCCAGCCACTCCGGGCCGACCAGGAAGGCCGTGAAGGCCGCCGCGACCGATGCCAGGATGCTCCCGGCGGACACGAAACGCGTGAGCCACACGGTGGCCATGAAGATCACGAAGAACGCGAGGCCCGCGACCGGGAGCAGCGCCGCGACCGCGCCGAACGTCGTGGCGAAGCCCTTGCCGCCCCGGAAGCGCAGGAACGGGCTGAAGTTGTGCCCGATGACGGCCGCGACGCCGCACGCAGCCATGACGGGCAGGCCCAGGTCAAGCCCGTACGCGGCCAGGACGGCCAGGGCGCCTTTCAGGATGTCGAACGCGGCGACAAGCAGGCCGGGGCCGTTGCCGAGGGCACGCTGGACGTTCGTGGCGCCACTGTTGCCGCTGCCGACCGTGCGGATGTCCACGCCCCGCAGGCGGGCCACCCACGCGGCGGCGGGGATCGCTCCGAACAGGTACGAGCACAGAACCGTCAGCACGGCAAAAAGGGTCACGCTGCCATGATAGGGCACCGCTCTTACAGCGGGTTGACGGTGAAGGTGCCGGGGGGGTGGGGCGCGCGGCCAGGCGGGTCGCTTGCACTTCCCCCGCGAAGCCGCTACTCTGCTGTGCGCTGGAACGGTGTCCGAGTGGTTGAAGGAGCACGCCTGGAAAGCGTGTATAGGTGCAAGCTTATCGAGGGTTCGAATCCCTCCCGTTCCGCCAGATGCGCCGGGACTCCTGCATGGGGAGTCCCGGCGCTGCTTTGCCATGCCGTCACGGATTCTGGCTAGGGTGCAGAGAGCGTTCAGGTAGGCGGCATGCGGTGCAGAGAGCGGCGTGGAAGCGAGAAGCTGACAGCGTCTGAATGGGGGGCGTGTGCTCTAGCACGCCGGGGCACACGAGTGGGCCACACATGCGTTGAACCGGGTCAAAGTTTGGACCGGGAGGACTTTTTTTTCGCGGGGCGGTGGGGGTAGGGTGTGCGTCGCACACACAATTCACCCCCACTGCCGGAAACCGGTTTCCGGCGCACGTTCCTGCTGCCCGGAGGCCCATCATGATCCGTCGTCCTGCCATCCTGCCGTTCCTGCTGCCCGCCCTGCTCGCCGCCTGTGGCAGTCCCACTGCCCCCTCCAGCACCCCCGAAACTGCCCAGGCCGGTCTTCCAGACGGCTTCAGCGCGGCCCTGGTCGCCGAGGCCGCCAAGGGCGGCACCGCCGGCACGCTGCGCGCCCAGGCTGCCACCTGCCCCACCCAACTGGCCCTCCCGTACGGCCAGAGTGGTCTGGACACCGGCCTGTACTGGTACAGCAAGGGTGAGAGCGGCGCGCTGGGCGGCGTGGGCTGCAAGGCCCGGACCGACGGCGCCGCCATGACCGGCTACTACGACCCCACAAGGCCCGTGATGGTCTTCGTGCACGGCTGGCAGAACGGCAGCACCGTCGCGGGCGTGCGCGACAACTTCTACTTCAGCGAGGCCAGCCGCAACGTCGCCGACGCCTGGATCGACGCCGGGTGGAACGTCGCCCTGTACCAGTGGACGCAGCTCGCCGACGACGAAGGCACGGCGGGCGCGCCGTACCACTCGCAGGCGAAGATCTGGACCCCCACCTACACCTACCGGGATAACCTGGGCCGCACCCAGAACATCAACATGCGCTACCGCACGCCGGGCGGCACGTACGCCACGACCGGCATGCCCACCGTCAGCGCCGGACAGCTGTTCTACACGGCGTACAAGAGTGCCATGAGCCAGTGGACATACGC
>Ga0233424_10003017_pt1 | contig 11248 bp, 8 predicted proteins | sample Watercolumn_Towu_FD_181011 | JGI IMG/M metagenome (GOLD analysis project Ga0233424, IMG submission 181011) | Freshwater microbial communities from Lake Towuti, South Sulawesi, Indonesia - Watercolumn_Towuti2014_125_MG | ecosystem: Environmental > Aquatic > Freshwater > Lake | place: Indonesia... | reverse complement strand
ACTCCCGAATCTGACGCTTGTAGCGAATGAGCTCCTGTGTGTTGATGAAACCGCGGTCGACGGTTGACGCGTCGGCAATTTTTTTATCGCGCTCTTGTTCCGCTTTTTCGACAACACGAGCAAGCGCTTCGATACGCCTGCCTGCGGACTCGATGAGCGTGCCTTTATTCTCGCGCTTGCTGCGGAGGTAGGTCGCGTGCATGTCGAGAGTTGCTTTTTTGATGGCGAAACGCAGCGTGCGAAGACGCTGGAGTTTGTCCTCGGCGCGCGCGTAGCGCGCGAGTTCTTTCTTGATTTCCGTTTTGAGAAGTTCGCTCACCTGCGGAAGGGCGAGCAGTTGTTTAATTTCCCTATCGAGAAGATCATCGTAAGAGGCACCAAGTTCGGCAGATTCTGTTTGTGAAGTATCGGCCTGTCTTGAGAGCTGCTCGAGGTACGCATCCGGATCGTCGATACGACTCATGGCGAGGTCGTCGGATGTCTGCTTTTTTTGGCTATCGGTTTGCGTGCTCCTTCGGGCCCTTTCTTCGAGGAGGCCGAGGATTTTGAAGGCTTTGACATAGACTGCATCACGGCTCGTGGCGAGCGTTTTTTCCGGCGTGGATCCGCTTTGAGCGCTTTGCGCATCGGGTGAGTCGTTGAATGTTCCGTCGATGACCTGACGCGGGGAAAATATATGCGCTTCACGTTCTTCGCGTGTTTCACGTTCAGGCTGCTTTTTTGCGCCCTCATCGTGCGGGTTCGGTGTGATTGGGGGTATTGAAGACATAGCCTTGGGTCGTTTTCTTTTTTCTTGCAATTATACCATATTTTCTAGAGTTTTTGAAGATGCTTTCGGAGCATCTGCTGACGGGCAAAAATGGCTTTGGAGCTGTCATCTACCACGACGGCCGCCTGTGGATCGCTCGGGTCTTCGCAGATGAGCTTGATAGAGCTTCCGGCTTGCGTGAAGCCAATACCTTGAACGATGATTCCCATTTCCCGAAGCATTTTGACTTCCTGTCGTGCCTCATGCACTTTCACCCTGTGCATCTGGGTATTGCACGACTCCTGACCACAGGCAGCACACCAGGTATTCCCATCGGAGTAGAGGGTGATCATCTTCACAAATTTTCCTTTCTTGATTTTCATCAGAACTTCCGGCGTTATGCTCGTGCGATATTTTCTCAATGCGCTCACCAAATCTCCCGCGCCCGCCGTCGTTTTGTCCAGCACGTTGTTTAGATAAATCAGCGCCTGCTCGGTGATGTCGTCATTACGGGATTTCAGTTGCGCGTAATTCCCATCGCTGTTTCGTCCATTGCCGTGGATCGAGTATATTTCACTCCGTATCTGCACCGGCTCACGCATGTTGTTTTTCACACGGGAGTCGTTGAGTTTTTCATTCAGGCACATGATCTGATAGAGCATTGAGAGGATGAGCTTTTTCTGTTCGACGCGCATGTTGTTTCCGCAGTTGTCGGCCGTGTTCATCGAAGAAGTGAGGTCAACGATGCTGTCTTCTTCAAATTCGGTGATGTCGGTGTAGGTTCGCATGCGTTTCGACTCTATGTTGTACCCCATCGGGTCGGTCTCGCCGGACATGACATCAATGTAAATATCGGTGGTGTCTCGTTCGCTCGTTCCCTCACTCTGACGCACCGGTCCGCGGAAAGCGCGCTCTGCGACCTGACGATGTTTATAAATGAGACAGAAGAGCTTTTGCCACTCACGTTCGAGCGTACCGCGCGGAGCAGTGATGCGATCGCGGAAGAGATCGGCCGGAAAAAGTTTTTCAGAAATCTGCATGGCGGATGGAATCTGTTTCGCGTTCATGGCATCGATGAACTGTTTTACTTTTTTCCAGTCATGCGGATTGATTTTCGTGCGTTCGAGAAAGAGCGCCCGGGCAATCTCATCTTCAGACAATTTACCATCGAGTGGCTGCTCCTTGCGGATTTCTTCGAGGAGTGCCGTGAGCTCTTCTTCACTGAGTGTCAGCGCATTGTCTTCCTCCACATCCCGATCCTGCGGTTCTTTGTCTTTTTCCTCTTCGTCCTGTTGGCGTGGTGGCGTGGCATCCATGCGTTCCCATTTTTTCCTACCGCTGTCGTCCCGTATCCATACCTCACTCCACGCATGACCGATGCCTCCGATGGCAGCGAAATCAATGCCAGGAATTTTCTGTACGAAAAAACCTGTCGGCGTCCGCCATGGAATATCAAGTCTCCGTCCTTGCTCACCGGCGTAAATATTCGACCAGTGACAGTCGGCGATGGTGTGGTCGTAAATGGCTTGCATGAGGGTATCGCCGGATTGAGTATATCGCGCATTCATCTCCGAAACCTGATCTTCTTCTGGATACATGAGCTGCTGACGTGTGCGGGAGACGACGGAGCGAGCCCTGTCTTTTTCGGAAGTGAAGGTATTTTGCGCGAGTGTCTCTATGAATGATGCCACTTCTTCGGGGAGTGCGCCGGCAAGGGTGGCGAGATCGCTTTCTTCCGGTTCATCATCGATACGATTCTCTTCGGTTTTTGCCAATACAAACGTGAATGAAAAATTTGTCGGCTCCTGATGCGACGGGTAGGCATCTGGATTTTTCGGCTCAAGAATGAAGGTTCCGCGCCTATTCCTGAGGAGTTGGAAGTCCGGAGATGAGAGCGTTAGCGGCAGCGGAAATGCCTGCTCGGGAAGGGGTAGGATGCACTCTTTCCCGGGCAAATATTTTCCGTGAAAAATATATTTTTTCAGATCATCGATATTTTCTGGAAGTTCGGGTGGATTCCAAACTGTACATGGGCTTGGGTCGGCTACGAGCTTCCCCTGCGCCGGGTCGTATCGAAAAATCTGACCGCGATAGTATCCTCCGAGAAACGGTTCGACCCGAAACTGTACCGATTCGGGATCAAGTGGCTCCATTTCTCCCGAAAATGGCGGCGGGACATAGTCGTCACGCTCAGTTTCCTTTGCGGATGCGTCTTTTTTGGTGAGCGTTTTTCGCGCTGTAGCAATATATTTTCCATACAGTGCGACACTGCTTTTGAGAGTGCGATCTTCTTGGGTGATAATATCAAGTGCATTCTTACCGTTTTTGTTGAGATTTTTCAGCGCTTCGCGCACTTCTTCGGAAAGTCCTTCGGGCATGACGCCGCGAAGAAGATACTGCTCGCAGGCATAGTCGAACTGCTGTGACAACGTGAGTGATGTTGGCTTCATTTGTGAAAGTTGTCCTGCGGCTTGCGGCTCGGAATCGCGCATTTTTTTGAGCCCGCGAAGAAGCACTGCAGTATTGAGATGTTGGGCATCAGTATCCGAATCTTTCAGCACATCGAGTGTTACCTGTGTATCCGCAGCCAGCGAGTCCCGCAGTGCAGAGAGGTGTGTCGCAGCGAGCATACCGGCACGTCGCGCTTCATCCGTGTTGCCGTAGTGCTTGACATTGATCTGGATTGCGGTCGATGGCGTATGAGTAATCGACTTCTTCTCACCCGTCGACGTGAAGATGATGGGAATATCAAAAAGAGAAAGTGACGCGGGTTGCTTGGGTTGCTCCAGAGCGTTGCTTATCGCTGTTCGGGCATCTCTCACGTTTTGAGGTAATTCATTATCAGAAAGAGCGATATCATGTTCTCCGCTTTCTTGTTGATCGGATAGGATATGCTCTTCCCGCGGATTTTGAGATAATGGTGGAGTTGTAGGCATATATACAAAATTGCTTTATATTGTATCATATATAACACTGGGTGACAAGTTATGAAGCTGAATTACCGAAAAGTACTTCTAAACTATAATACTATTGTATAATAGTAATACTAAAGATATAATCATACTGCAGCCTAATATCAATTTATGAAAGCTTCATATCCTAGACGGCTTTATAAGGAACTTCAACGGCATCTCCACCAAAGGCAGGCAACGGTGCTCACCGGAATGCGTCGCAGTGGAAAAACGACACTCATTCAACGACTTCTCGAAGAGCTTCCATCCAAAAATAAGCTCTATCTTGATTTTGAGCAGATCGAGAATCGCATGCTTTTTTCGGAGAAGAATTATGATGCCATTGTTCACTTCCTTGAGCAACGTCATCGGATCAATTTTAAAGAAAAAGCCTATGTCGCCCTGGACGAAATTCAGCTCGTTCCGAATCTTCCAAGTGTCGTGAAGTATCTCTACGATACCTATGATATTAAATGGTTTTTGACGGGATCGAGTTCGTATTACATGAAAAATCTTTTTCATGAATCCCTTGCGGGCAGAAAGAAAATTTTTGAACTGTATCCGCTTGATTTTGGCGAATTTTTGGACTTTAAAGGCGTATTTCATAGGGAGGTTCTGGATTTGTTTGAACCATCTCTGCTTCAAACTTTCCTCTCGCATGAATATGAGCGCCTTAGGCCCTACTATGAAGAGTACATCCGCTACGGTGGTTTTCCCGAAGTCGTACTCGCTGCTGGTAGAGAGGAAAAAGAAAATATACTGAAAGACATTGTGAGTTCCTATGTGAATATGGATATTGAAGTTTTGAGTGATTTTCGAAAAAAAAACAAACTCATCGATTTGATGAAACTCCTGACCACACGTGCCGGCAGCCGCATAGATGTCGCGGAGCTTTCAAGAGTTCTTGGCATCTCGGGTATCACGGTTGAATCCTATCTGCAGTTTTTCCAGGATACCTATCTCATTTCCCGTATTCCAGTGCATACGAAAAATCGCGATCGTGAAATCGTGAAGGCGAATAAGCTCTATTTTCACGATACGGGAATCCTTAATATTCTTGGAGAGGCATCCAGTGGCGCACAATTTGAAAATGCCATCTACGCACAGCTCCGACGGTTTGGCGAGGTGCGATACTATGCTCAAAAGAGCGGTCGGGAAATTGATTTCGTATTGGATGGGAAGCTTGGGTTCGAGGCGAAAGAACGGCCAACGAATCAGGATAACCTGAAGCTGATACGATTGAAAAATACGGCTGAACTCTCACAGACGCGTCTCATTGGTCGCCATGAGACCCCGGGCTTTCAGGACTATATATGGGGTGGGAACATCCACTAGTCAGATGTTGATAAGAGTGGTATAATAATAGGTCATAAATTGCCCTTGTATTTATGCCCCTTGCCACTTCTGAATTCCTTGGTGTACTCAATGAGAAAATTGATCGTCATCCGAAAGCTCATGCGCTTCGTACAGGTCTCAATCCTTGTCTTGATGCCCTAGGATTAGACCCTGATGAGCAAAAAATGATTATTATACTTGGGGAAATCCATAGCATTATTGAGAAAGTATTGAGCGAAGACACCAGCACACCCGGCAATCCACTAACCCCCACCCCTCCACCCCGACCCTCCACACAACCGGCTCCCCAGCTCCCTCCGAACACGAACACCTTCACCGACAAGACCATCTTCGAACGAGACTCAAATAAGTGGGTGAATTTGGAATATGCGAAACGTCTCTCAGCGCTGCGTACCTTTGGTTTCAATACTCTCAAAGCTATTGATAGCAAGAAGTATGCTCCACCTTCGGTACAGGATATACAAAGAGCCATGACTCCCGACAAGCTTCGTCTCATCAATACCTTCCAGAAACCCATGCTCATCATGACTCCGATCGGATGCTCACTCGCAGACCTGATACAGAAGTTTGATGCCCAGAAGGGAGCCATGGCAGTACACAATCCTACGAAGAACTGGTGGAATACCAATGTCACAGAATCCGACACCTTCAATCACGATATCACGGGTGAGTTCGTCTACCACCCAACCAGATACGATCCGAAGAATCATGGTGGCAAAACCAAAGAGCAACTCCTTGCCGATCCATCCAACACGTTCAAAGGATGGCAGGTACTCGTGGTGGAAGGAGCAGAAACAACCCCTAACCTCAACGAGACAGCAGAAGATATCCTCGCTGCAGACCTCCAAAAGAAACTCACCGGCCTCACCCCCGAAGATGATCTCATGCTGCAGGCAGAAGGACTCCTTTCAGGACAACCATTCGAATCATCCACTTCAAAATGGCTTACCGGATGCTACCTCAAAAACCTTCACGGGGTGCCGCACTCGGACTGGCGCCCCGTTGGCGCGCAGGTCGGGTTCGACGGGCGCCGACCTGGCTACCGGAATCCGAGTCTCGGCTCCCGCCCCGCAGTGAGGTTGTTGTAAATCAGGCTTTGGACTTTACATTTCTTTTCTTCTTTTTTCTTTACTTTTTTCCTTCAAAAAGGGAAACTTCCTCATGTCGGCGAAAAGCCACCCGGTACGCCCGGGCTGCCGACAGCATGACGCTTCACAAAAAGAATTTTCATCAGAAAAAATTCTGAAGCGTTCATCAAAACATCATCTATCCTCACTGTGTTGAGCGCCGTCCCTGTTTTGGGAAACAAAGTTTTGTAGCATAAATTCACGAACACGTTGCCGCGGCAATACGAAGACTCGGAACAAACGTCGTCAAAAATCGCTTCACAGGGTGCCGAACTCGAACTGGAACCCCGTTGGCGCGCAGGTCAAGTTCAACAGGAACCAACCTGACAACCGGAATCCGAATCTCGGCTCCCGCCCCGCAGCGGGGAGTTGATGTTGCTATGTCGTCACGATCTTCAATTTATGGCGTATAGGAGGCCCGAAGCCACCCGCCAAGCATCCTCCCGATTTCCTGCAAGAGCGATTGAAGCTGGAAAATCTTGGTCTCATTCGCGAGCCGCAACTCCAAAACAAGCCGCAATTTCAACGTAGCCGTTTCGAGAGAACTGCTCGCGCGAATGAGATACGAAGCCTTCATCGCCTTCGGTGCATTTTTCGCCATGATGACATGATCAAGAAATTCAAGAAGAGAATGTTCCAGGCTCATGCCAAGCGAGTACTTCCACCGCTTCTCAAGGGCATGATTCATCTGTACGATAGATTTGTATGATTCATAACTTTTATTGATAATGGGCAGCGATGTCTCCATAAGCGAAAAAGAAGATAAGAATAAAATCGATCTGAGCATACCAAACATCTGGCGCAGCTGGTATAGATTTCGGCAGGGGAAGGGCTGGTCGTGGGAACTGCATGAATTTCAATATCATCTTGAAGAAAATATTCAAAAACTCTTTATCCAGCTCAATGACGGGATGTATCGACATGGTCCATATCGCACATTTACAGTAACGGACAATAAAAAACGCGAAATTTCCGTTGCCAGCATTCGCGATAGAGTAGTACATCGGTTGATGTATGATTATCTCAATGACATCTACGACAAAACATTCATCTACGACGCCTGGTCATGTAGGGTAGGAAAAGGGCTTAATAAAGCCATTCATAGAACTCGACATTTTCTGAATATACATCGCGATTCATATGTCTGGCGGGCGGATATACGTAAATTTTTCGACTCGGTGAATCAGCAGATTCTCTTAAAAATCCTCACAGAAAAAATCACCGACCCCATGGCAATAACCCTCCTCGGAGAAATCATCAGCGGATTCGACACACACACACACACACACACACACGACGTGGAATCGCAATCGGCAACCTGACGAGCCAGATTTTTGCCAATATCTATCTCAACGAATTCGACACTATTACTGTTTTGTGATATTGCGTGGGTAATTTATATCGGGAAGACCCAAAGATTATTCACTTTTACGCCGAAAACTTCAAATATTGGTCGCAGGAGAATATATACTGATCCATACATATTTCCTGTATAGACGCGAGGCTGTTTTTTTCATAAAAAACCAGCATGCTCTCATGATAGAGCACTTCGTCTACATTACGATACGAGAGTGGCGCGCAGCCGTGCGCCATGAGGATGGCGTTTGTGATGAGACGGGCGGTTCTTTTGTTACCGTCCTCAAATGGCTGAATGTAGCTGATACCGACGAGAGCGACGAGAGCTTTCGCATATGGGCTTTTGACATTTCTTACTGCTTTACAAACATCTTCCAGCGCTTCTTTTATTTGAGACGCTATCGAAAGTGGAACATAACACGAACCGGTTACGCCAACCTGTCTTGTCCTCAGGCCAAATGACACCTTCAACCCTTCCACAAGCATCCGATGAATGTCTTCAATGTTTCGAGCTGAAATATTTTTGAATTCCTGTAAATTTTCGACAATATACTGAAAAGATTTTTTGTGGTTCATAATCATCGTGGCCTCATCTTTTGAGTGGCCAGGCGCCTGAATTCCTTCTTTGACAAGTCTTTCAGTATCGAGAAGTGTATAGGTATTACCCTCAATCTTCGATGATTTCCATGATAGTTCGATCACAAACCTTTCAAGCTCTTTCTGCTTGAGCGTTTTGCTCACATTTTTTGATTTTTGTAAAAATCTTCGCGTGGCTTCATCCATTCTTTTTGTGTCTTTTTTTGAAAAAATATCGTCCTGAATTTTCTGAAAGAGTGAAAAATTATATTTTGTATTACCATAACGGTTGTCCACATCCATCGCACAGTATTCATGCACGTTTATTGGAGCATGCAGCATCCCAAATGTCGTCAGAGTGTAACGGGAAGTCTTTCGATCACCCGACTGCTTCAAGTATCCACTGTTGCGGAGCTGTACGATGTCGCGACGAAGCGTCGCTGGTGATACTTTTTGTGGCAGCAGGGTCTGCATGTCGCTGAGTGCGTATGCTTTGCCATCTTGGAGCCTTCCGAGTATAGCTATCTGCCTTGTATGCAGGGCTTCTTGTTGATTTTTTCCCATCTTATCGCTCATATGTGAGTCTATTATAGCTCACTTTGAGCGATAAAACAAGTATTTTGAGTGATACACTGATTTGTTAAATATACATAAATATTGTATAAATTGTATAATTTGCCTGTAGATTCTTTAATATATGCTTGCATATATGCTCGCTGCTTCGGAATTTCTTCATACCCTTCGCGTGGGGAAACCATCCATATGTAAAGCTGCGGAAGAAATCTTCACACTGAAGTATTTTTTCCTTATAATGCACGCATGTACACCCTCGCCCTCGACACCACCAGCTACAAGATTCATTTTGTCCTCTTCAAGAACGACACGCCGGTCTTCGAACGCGACTGGCGATCAGAGATGAACGAAGACGAAACGATTACGAAAACGCTCCACAATCTCACACAGCTCGAGCCATTTTACCTCCAAAAACTCTCACGCATCATCATCAACGAAGGCCCCGGCACTCTCACGGGCACACGGATAGGTGTTGCAATAGCCAATGCCCTCTCATTTGCCTGTAAGGCTCCTCTGGTCAAGCTCAACTCTCACGACCTCTGGAAACTTCGTCTCCGTGAAGAGGATCGCAAAGGAAAACCGCATCTCCTCATTCGCATCACGGAACAGGAGCTCTACGTTGACGGAAAAATCATCGCTATTGTCGAGCTGCTCAAGGTAATAAAAAAAGAAAAGAAGAGAGAGTATCTCGCCTACGGAGAACTCACGCCGACACAATTTTCAGAACTCAACAAGCTCAAAAATTTCACCTGGATCATCGAACCAGATCTCCTGAATTTCACGAGTGCCGTCTCGCAGATCAGGGCAAGAGGTGATACAAAATACGCCTCGCCGAAATACGCCAGACCTCCGGTGATTACGATGCCGAAGCAGAAGAGCACAAAAAAAACCGCCAAAAAATCCGGGAAAAAACATGGAAAAAGGTAGGCTTTCTATCGTCGCAACCCCGATCGGCAACCTGGAAGACATCACGCTTCGGGCCATTCGCGTGCTGAAGGAAGCGGATCTCATCGCCTGTGAGGACACGCGCCACGCCGCGATTCTCCTCAATAAATACGGCATTAAGACGCCAACGACGAGTTATCACTCCTACTCAACCGGGGGCAAAATCGACTCCATCATCCATGCCCTGACCGCAGGCAAAAATGTCGCCCTCATCTCCGACGCCGGTACTCCGGGAATCTCCGATCCCGCCTATACGCTCATTCAGGCCGCTCTCGAACACAATATCGAAATCACCTCCATCCCGGGTGCCTCCGCGCTCTTAGCTAGCCTCGTCGCTTCCGGCCTTCCCATGCATCACTTCCACTACTACGGCTTCCTCCCGCTCAAAAAAGGTCGCCAGACACTCCTCACTTCCTGGCGCACTCAGGCCATCGAAGGCGCACTTGACGGAGAAACAATCATCTTCTACGAATCACCGCATCGCATTCAGCGCACCCTCGAAGATCTCATGAAACATTTCGGCGACACTACCCAGCGTTGGCATATCGTACTCGCCCGCGAACTCACGAAAATCCATGAAGAGTTCGCTCGCGGTTCTCTTTCAGAAATTACCGCAACCATGAAATCAAGAACTCCAAAAGGGGAATACGTAGTACTTTTGAGCTATCAGAAAAGTGCATAGAAGCATCTACACCACAAAACTCACCATCTTGCCCGGGACGTAGATTTCTTTCTTCACGACGACACCGGTGCCACCCACATACTTGGCGACACTCTCGACTTCGCGTGCGGAACGCAGAGCTTCTTCTTTCGACGCAGTAACGGATACCTTCACTGTTCCGCGTAACTTGCCATTCACCTGGATCGCCAGCTCAACAAAATTTTCAAGGAGCATGGCGGGATCAAAGGTCGGATACTCGCTCGCAAACACACTCTCTTTTTCGCCAAGGTACTCCCAGATTTCCTCGGCCAGATGCGGCGCAAGCGGGGCGATCGCACGTGTCATGATTTTCTTGTGCTCCAGATCGACTCCGCTCTTCACCGCTTCATTGGTAAACTCCATGAGCGCTGCGATAGCGGTATTGAAGGTGAACGCCTCGATCCCTTGAGCGACCTTCTTCAGCGTCCTATGCACACTTCTTCGCATGCTTCCTTCATCACTCACGCTATCGCTCCGATCAGACATGACACCCCAGAACCGCTCCACAAATCTTGCAACACCGGTAATACCCTGATCGCTCCAGTCGCCGCCGGCCTCGAAGGGCCCCATGAACATGAGGTACATACGGAAAACATCACTGCCATACTTCGCCACAAACTCATCGGGACTCACGACATTACCCTTCGACTTCGACATCTTCGCTCCGTCCTTCGTCACGAGCCCCTGATGTACGAGGCGCTTAAATGGCTCAGCCGCAGCAACGTACCCGAGATCATGCATCACCATGTGAATGAATCGCGCATACAGCAGGTGCATGCACGCATGTTCCGGCCCGCCGATGTACATATCCACGGGCATCCAGGCATTCACGACATCCGGCTCAAAGGGCGCAGAAGTTAGGCGCGCCGAAGGATACCGCAGAAAATACCAGCTCGAGTCCACGAACGTATCCATG
>Ga0233424_10003016_pt1 | contig 11248 bp, 8 predicted proteins | sample Watercolumn_Towu_FD_181011 | JGI IMG/M metagenome (GOLD analysis project Ga0233424, IMG submission 181011) | Freshwater microbial communities from Lake Towuti, South Sulawesi, Indonesia - Watercolumn_Towuti2014_125_MG | ecosystem: Environmental > Aquatic > Freshwater > Lake | place: Indonesia... | reverse complement strand
TGGAGAACCTGGCGCTGGACGACAAGAAGCTCGCCGCCCTGGGCCTCACCGGCGTGATCCGTCCGATCAGCACCAGCTGCTTCGACCACCAAGGGTCGACCTCGGTGCGGGTGCACACCTGGGACGGCAAGCAGTGGAACTTCAGCTCCGACTGGTACCAGGCGGACGAGGCGCTGCTCAAGCCGATGGTGAAGGCGGCTGCCGACAAGTACGCCGGTGAGAAGAAGCTGACGCGACGGACGTCGGCTGAGTGCCAGAGCTGAGGCCGACATGAGCGCGCCCTTGCTGAACGTCAACGGCATCGAAGTCATTTACAACCACGTCATCCTCGTGCTGAAGGGCGTGTCCCTGCAGGTGCCCGAGGGCGGCGTGGTGGCCCTGCTGGGCGGCAACGGCGCCGGCAAGACGACCACGCTGCGCGCCGTGTCCAACCTGCTCGAAGGGGAGCGGGGCGAGGTCACCAAGGGCAGCATCGAGCTGCGCGGCGAGCGCATCGAGAAGTTGTCCACGGCGGCCATGGTCGAGCGAGGCGTCGTGCAGGTCATGGAGGGCCGGCACTGCTTCGCCCACCTGACCATCGAAGAGAACCTGATGACCGGCGCCTACACCCGCAAGGATGGGCGCGCGGCGGTGGCAGAGACGCTGGAGAAGGTCTACGCCTACTTCCCGCGTCTCAAGACCCGCCGCAGCAGCCAGGCCGCCTACACCTCGGGCGGCGAGCAGCAGATGTGCGCCATCGGCCGCGCGCTGATGGCCAACCCGAAGATGGTGCTGCTGGACGAGCCCTCCATGGGCCTGGCGCCGCAGATCGTGGAGGAGGTGTTCGAGATCGTGCGCGACCTCAACACCAAGGAGCGCACCACCTTCCTGCTCGCCGAGCAGAACACCAGCATGGCCCTGCGCTATGCCGACTACGGCTACATCCTCGAGAACGGCCGCGTGGTGATGGACGGCGCGGCGGCCGACCTGCGCGAGAACGAGGACGTGAAGGAGTTCTACCTCGGCGTCGGCGGCGAGGGCCGCCGCAGCTTCAAGGACGTGAAGAGCTACAAGCGGCGCAAGCGTTGGCTGGCATGAGGAACCTGACATGAGCGACGACACCTGGGACATCGCGCCGCCGCCGTTCAATGCGGATTCGGCCCTGCAGACGATGAAGCGCTTTGCCCGCGACCAGCGTGTGCTGGCCGAGCGTAGCGAGGGCTGGATGCTGGGCGCCGACCTGGTGCTCAAGCTGGCGGTGGAAGGGGCGACCGTCAGCGTGCAGCTGGCCAGGCGCCCCGCGCGCACGCCGGAGTGGGACCGCTTCACGCTGAAGTCGGCCACCGAGCTGCGCAAGCTGCAGGACGAGATCAAGCGGCGCCTGACGCGCTGGAAGGATGACGAGTGAACGCCCCTCTGGATGCGCTGGAAACGCGTGACCCGGCCGCCCGCGAAGCGGCACTGATGGCTGCGCTGCCGGCTCAGGTCGCGCATGCGCAGTCAGCCTGCACGGCCTACACCGAGCTGCTGGCCGGCATCGACCCTGTGGCCGTGTCATCGCGTGTCGCGCTGGCTCAGCTGCCGCTCACGCGCAAGAGCAGCCTCGCCGCCGCCCAGGCGGCACGGCGCGCGTTGCGGCTGGGTGGCTTTGCGGCCGATGCGCCGCGTCGTGTCTTCCAGTCGCCCGGCCCGCTGTACGAGCCCGAGCCCGATGCCGATGCAGCGGACCCCTGGCGCGTGTCACGCGCACTGCATGCGGCGGGCATCCGTGCCGGGCAGCTGGCGCACGTCGGTTTCAGCTACCACCTCACGCCGGCGGGCGCCATGATGGAAGCCGGCCTGCGCGCGCTCGGCGCGGCGAGTTTCCCGGGCGGCGTGGGCAACACCGAACTGCAGTTGCAGGCCTTGCTGGACCTGCAACCCGAGGCCTATGCCGGCACGCCCAGCCTGCTGCGCATCCTGCTGGAGAAGGCAGGCGAGGGCGGGCATGCGCTGAGCCTGCGCCGCGCCCTCGTCAGTGGCGAGGCTTGCCCGCCCGCGCTGGTCGCCTGGTTCGCCGAGCGGGGGGTGGACGTGTACCAGTGCTACGCCACGGCCGACCTGGGCCTCATCGCCTACCAGACGCCGGCCCGGGAGGGCCTGGTGGTCGATGAGGGCGTCATCGTCGAGATCGTGCGCCCCGGCACCGGCGACCCGGTGCCCGAGGGCGAGGTGGGCGAGGTGGTCGTGACGACCCTGTCGCGCGGCTATCCGCTGATCCGCTTCGCCACGGGCGACCTCTCTGCGGTCATGCCCGGCATCAGCCCCTGCGGCCGCACCAACCAGCGCCTGCGCGGCTGGCTGGGGCGGGCGGATCAGTCGGCCAAGGTGCGCGGCATGTTCGTGCATGCCGGGCAGGTGGCCGAGCTGCTCAAGCGCCATGCAGGCGTCGCGCGTGTTCGGCTCGTCATCGAAGGCGAGATGGCCAATGACCGCATGACGCTGCATGCCGAGGCGCCGGCGGCGCTGGCGGAGGCCCTCGCCGCCACGCTGCGGGACATCACCAAGCTGCGCGGCGAGATCGTCATCGCCGCACCGGGCAGCCTCGCGAACGACGGCAAGCTCATCGACGACCGGCGCGCGGTGTGAACCGGCCGCAGGTCGTCGCCTGGCACCAGGCGCGGGTTATTTCACGCCGCCGCCGAGGGTCTTTTCCGCGACGAGGCCAAGGTAGGTAGATTCCACATCCGGCACGGTCCGGTGCGCCCCTAGCATGGCCGACCACACCCCCAAGAACGAGGAGACTCTGATGCGAACGACCTGGATTGCACTTGCGGCTGCCTGCTTCTCTCTGCCAGCGCTGGCCCAGTACCCCGAAAAGCCGGTGACCATCGTCGTGCCGTTCGCTGCCGGCGGCCCGACCGACAAGGTCGCCCGTGACCTGGCCGAAGCGCTGCGCAAGCCGCTGGGCGGCACGATCATCATCGAGAACGTGGGCGGCGTCGGCGGCACGCTGGGCGCCAACAAGGTGGCCAAGGCCTCGCCGGACGGCCACACGCTGCTGCTGCACCACATCGGCCTGGCCAGCGCCACCGCGCTGTACCGCTCGCTCCCCTACAAGACCCTCGACGACTTCGAGTACCTGGGCATGATCAATGAAGTGCCCATGACCCTGATCGGCCGCCCCACGCTGCCGGCCGGCAGCTATGCCGACCTGGCCAAGTGGCTGGAGGCCAACAAGGGCAACATCAACCTGGCCCATGCCGGCGTCGGCTCGGCCTCTCACCTGTGCGGGTTGATGTACCAGTCGGCCGTCAAGATCGACATGACCACGGTGCCCTACAAGGGCACGGCGCCGGCCATGAACGACCTGCTCGGCGGCCAGGTCGACATCATGTGCGACCAGACCACCAACACCACCGGCCAGATCGAGGCCGGCAAGGTCAAGGCCTATGCCGTGATGTCGTCCAAGCGCCTGACGGCCGGCGCGCTCGCCAAGCTGCCCACGGCCGATGAATCGGGCGTGAAGGGCTTCAACCTGGCGGTGTGGCACGGACTCTATGCGCCCAAGGGCACGCCCAAGGCGGTGGTCGACAAGATCAACACCGCGCTGCGCACCGCGCTGAAGGACGCCGACTTCCACAAGCGCCAGGAAGCCCTGGGCGCGGTCATCATCAACGACGCGCGCCTGGCTCCGGCCGAGCACAAGAAGTTCGTCGAGGCCGAGATCGCCAAGCTGACGCCGGTCATCAAGGCGGCCGGCCAGTACGCCGACTGATCTGACGCGGTCCTCTGCAGCGGGGCGGCCACCGGAAGGGGCCGCCCCGTTGGCTTTTCCGGCCCCGATGAATCGTCGTGGCGAGCGCTGGCACCAGCACGCGGCGCGCAGCTTGTCGACAGATCCCCACGCCGGGTAAACACGCTGTTGACGGCAACAGCCCTCCTGGAAAAGAATGCATGTAAACGTTTACATGACAGCCGACGCAAGCAATTGCAGCCGGCCCCACGGATGAGACAACCGTTCCCGCCCGGCTTCCTTTGGGGCTGTGCGACTTCCGCCTACCAGATCGAAGGCTCGCCCCTGGCCGATGGCGCCGGCGTGAGCAACTGGCACCGCTTCGTGCGCACCCCGGGCCGTGTGCTGGGTGGCGACACGGGCGATGTGGCCTGCGACCACTACCGCCGCATGAAGAGCGACGTGGCCCTGATGCGCGAGCTCGGGCTCACGGCCTACCGCTTCAGCATCGCCTGGAACCGCGTGCTGCCCGAGGGCCGTGGCCGCGTGAATGCCGCGGGTCTGGGCTTCTACGAGCGCCTGGTCGATGAACTGCTCGCCGCCGGCATCCAGCCCCTGGCCACGCTGCACCACTGGGACCTGCCCGCCGCGCTGGACGACCGCGGCGGCTGGCTCCATCCCGACATGCCCGACTGGTTCGCCGACTACGCGACGATCTGCTTCAAGGCCCTGGACGACCGTGTCACCAAGTGGGTCACGCTCAACGAGCCCTGGGTCATCGCCGATGGCGGCTTCATGCACGGCGCGCTGGCGCCCGGGCACAAGAGCGCCTACGAGGCGGCCATCGCCGCGCACCGTCTGATGCAGGGTCATGCGCGCGGTGTGCAGGCCTACCGCGCCACCGGGCGGCATGAGATCGGCCTGGTCGTGAACATCGAGCCCAAGCATGTGCCGGCCGACGCGACCGACACCGACCGCCACGCCGCCCGCCTGGCCGACGCCTACATGAACCGCCAGTACCTCGACCCGGCGCTGCTCGGCACCTACCCCGAGGAGCTGCGCGAGGTGTTCGGCGAGGCCTGGCCCGATTGGCCGGCCGACGAGGTGGCGGCGCTGAAGCAGCCCATCGACTTCCTCGGCCTGAACTACTACACCCGCGCCGTCGTGCGCCATGACGCCACCGCCTGGCCCGTGCCCGCCACAGCCCAGCGCCAGCCCGGCGGCATCTACACCGAGACCGGCTGGGAACTGCACCCGCCAAGCCTCGCCGACACCCTGGTCTGGATGCACGAGCGCTACGGCGGCCTGCCGCTCTACGTCACCGAGAACGGCGCCGCCTTCTACGACCCGCCGGTGGCCGTCGATGGCCGCATCGACGACCCGCTGCGCGTGCACTACCTGCGCACCCACATCGCCGCCGTGCAGGACGCCATCGCCCGCGGCGCCGACGTGCGCGGCTACTGCGCCTGGTCGCTGCTCGACAACCTGGAGTGGGCGCTCGGCTATGCCAAGCGCTTCGGCCTCGTGCATGTCGACTTCCAGACCCTGCAGCGCACGCCCAAGGCCAGCGCGCGCTTCTATGCTGAGGTCATCGCCGCCCACGGCGCCAACCTCTGACCCCACATGAGCGCATCCCCCGCCACGATCAAGGACGTTGCCCGCGCGGCCGGCGTGTCGGTGGCCACCGTCTCCCGCGCCTTGAACGGCGCCGAGAACGTGCTGCCCCACACCCGCCAGCGCATCGTCGAGATTGCGCGCGAGCTGCGCTACGCCCCCTCGGGTGCGGCGCGCAGCCTGATCACCCGCAAGACCGACACCGTCGGTGCGCTACTGCCCGACCTGCACGGCGAGTTCTTCTCCGAGCTCATCCGCGGCATCGACCAGGCGGCGCGGGCGCGTGGCCTGCACCTGCTGCTCTCCAGCTCGCACGGCGACGCGACCGAAGCCGCCGCCGCACTGCGCGCCATGAATGGCCGGGTGGACGGGCTCATCGTCATGTCGCCCCACGCGGACGACGACTTCCTCTCCCAGAACCTCCCGCCCAACCTGCCGGCCGTGCTGCTGAACTCGGGCCTGCAGCGGCCGGCCCAGCGCGTCTTCGCGATCGACAACTACGGCGGCGCGCGCGCCATGACCGAGCACCTCGGGGCCCGTGGCCGCCGACGCATCGCCTTCCTGGGCGGTCCGGCCGCCAACTTCGAGGCCCGCGAGCGGGAGCGCGGCTACCGCGCTGGCCTGCCGGCCGGCATGGCGCCCTGGCTGCTGGAGGGCGATTTCTCCGAAGCCGGTGGCCAGCGGGCGGCTGCCCAGTTGCTGGCCTTGCCGGCAGCACAGCGCCCGGATGCCGTCTTCGCCGCCAACGACATCATGGCCATCGGGCTGCTGGGCACGCTGGTGGCCGCCGGTGTGCGCGTGCCCGAGGACATCGCCCTGGCCGGCTTCGACGACATCCCCATCGCCCGCTACGTCAGCCCGCCGCTGACCACCATGCACGTGCCGATCGCCGACCTGGGCATGGATGCCCTCGGCGCACTGGCCGACCGACTCGAAAGCCACGACACCGACGCGACCACCACGGTCATGCCGGTGCAGCTCGTGGTGCGCCGCTCTTGCGGCGGCGCTGCTCCCTGACCCCGTCCAGACCATCACACCACAACAGGAGACACGGACCCATGAGCGATTCATCCACCCACAAGGCCTGGCGCCGCCACGCGCTGGCCACGGCCGTCTGCCTCGCCCTGGCCGGCGCGGCATCGGCACAGGTCAGCACGGCCACCATCAAGGGCGCCGTGCAGGCCGCCACGCCGGCGCAGCGCGCGGGCCTGACGGTCCTGGCCGTGAACCTCGGCAACGGCGCCACCTACCGGGCGCAAACCCAGGCCGACGGCAGCTACACCCTGCTCGGCCTCGCCCCGGGCAGCTACGAGATCCGCGTCGGCAATGCCAAGTCCGAGCGCGTGACGCTCGCCGTGGGTGAAACCGCGTCGCTCGACCTGCAACTCGCCGCTGCCAACAACCTCGGCACCGTGACCATCGTCGGCACCGCCCAGCGCCAGGGCGTGCGCGACTCCCAGATGGGCACCAATGTCTCGGCCAAGATGCTCGAGAGCCTGCCGCAGTCGAGCCGAAACTTCCTGAGCGCCATCGACCTGGCACCGGGCGTGGCCTTCCAGTCCGACGGCAATGGCTACACCTCGGTGCAGGCCGGCGCTCAAAACTTCGACCATGTAAACGTCTTCATCGACGGCGTGGGCCAGAAGAACAACATCCTGCGCGGCGGCCTGAGCGGCCAGGAAACCTCGCGCGGCAATCCCTTCCCGCAGTCGGCGATCGCCGAGTACAAGGTCATCACGCAGAACTACAAGGCCGAGTTCGACCAGGTCAGCAGCGCCGCCATCACGGCCATCACCAAGTCGGGCACCAACCAGCTGCGCTTCGACGCCTACGGCGACCGCACCGGCACCAACTGGCGCGCGCTCAACAAGATCGAGCAGCAGCGCGAGGCCGCCGGCGTGCCGCGCCCGCCCTCGAGCAAGAACGAGTACGGCTTCAGCGTCGGCGGCCCGATCAAGCTCGACCAGGCCCATTTCTTCTTCGCCTACGACGGCAAGAGCATCGACGACTCGCGCCAGATCGTGCTGCGCAACAGCAACCGCCTGCCCAACGCCGGCATCGTGCCGGGCCTGCTGGCCGCCCAGGGCAGCCAGGTCGACAACTTCCGCGAGCACCTGCTCTTCGGCCGCATCGACGTGAACCTGGACGATGAGCAGCGCCTCACCTTCTCGGCCCGCCTGCGCCGCGAGAGCGACCGCGTGGCCGAGAACCGCGACCTGAGCCTGCCCGGCAACGACAAGGACCGCAAGAACGACGAGACCCGCCTGGACCTCAAGCACGAGTGGACGCGCGGCCCCTGGTACAGCGAGGCGCGCGCCGGCTACGAGGACTACACCTGGAACCCGCACGCCGCCGTGACCACGCCCTTCATCAAGTACAAGGTCGGCAACAGCCCGGCGCAGCTGCTCAGCGCGGCGGACGACGTCATCTACGGCGGCGGCTCGCCGGATGCGCAGAACCGCAAGCAAAGCGGCTTCTACCTGGGCGAAGACCTGACCTACACCGGCATCGCCGGCCACACCATCAAGGTCGGCGCCAAGCTAAAGGCCATGAAGTACGAGCTGGGCGGCACCTCGCGCAGCGTCGATGTGGTCGAGACCCTGATCGACCGCACGACAGGCAACCCTTACTACAACGGCGCCACCTGCACGGGCACCAACATCACCAACGGCGGCCTCAACAGCGACCAGTGCAAGATCGACCGCGCCCTGGCCAGCGTTGACGTCAACTTCAACAACAAGCAGTTCGGCATCTACCTGCAGGACGACTGGGCCCTCACCAAGCAACTGGAGCTCAACCTCGGCATGCGCTGGGACTACGAGTCCAACATGCTCAACAACAGCTATGTGACGCCGACCGACCGCGTCACCGCGCTGCGGGCACTGGACGGCGAGCGCTGGGGCATCAAGCCGCCGGCGGGCCAGACCTATGCCCAGTCCCTCGCCAAGGGCGGCGTCAACATCGACGACTACATCAGCACCGGCAGCTCCCGCCGTGCCTACAAGGGCGCCTTCGCACCGCGCCTGGGCGCGTCCTACGACGTCTTCGGTGACCGCATGTCGGTGCTCTTCGGCGGCTGGGGCCGCAGCTACGACCGCACCATGGCCAACCACGCGCTGGATGAGCTGCAGAAGAACAAGCAGCCCGGCGGCGAGATCTGGCTGATCAACAACAAGGTCAAGCTGCCCTTTGCCGACCAGTTCAGCCTCGGCCTGCGCCAGGCCATCGGCGTGTGGAACGCCGAGGTGGCCGTGAGCCAGGTGCGCGCCAAGAACCAGTTCGTCTGGTTCGGTGGCAACCGCGACGCCAACGGCGGCTGGGCCAACCAGAGCCCGATCGACCCGCTGTGGGGCGGCCCGGTGGGCTTCGGCACGCTCATCCTGGGCGACTCGGTCGGCGAGACCCAGACCAACTCCCTGCTCGTGAGCGCGGCCAAGCCCTACACCACCGCCTCCGGCTGGGCCGTGAACATCGCCTACACCTACAGCGATGCCACGACCACGCACAAGGAGTGGAAGAACGACATCTTCGACTGGACCTACGGCCGCAGCACCCACACCTGGAACCCGTCCGCCGACGTGGCCCGCCATCGCCTGGTGGCCGCCGGCGTGACCGACAAGCTGCTGCCCTGGGGCCTGTCGCTGTCCGGCAAGTTCACCTGGTCGGACGGCGCCCCGCGCCGCGTGACCTCCTGCGCCGCCGGCTGGGACAAGTGCATCAGCGTCAAGGGTGACGGCCCGGTGTTCCGCCAGGTCGATGTGGGTCTGGCCAAGGCCTGGCAGCTCGGTGCCCACCGCGTGAGCCTGCGCATGGACGTGCTGAACCTGCTCAACACCACCAACTACGACGGCCTGGACGACTGGGGCGGTGGCCCGGTGGCCGCTGGCCAGAAGGCCAACAAGTACGGCGGGGACAACCTGAACGTCGGCACGCCCAACAGCGTGAAGGACCCGGCGCGCACGGTGAAGCTCACCGCCAGCTACTCGTTCTGACCCTTTCAGCCTGGACCGTGGGGGCGCGGCGCGCTCCCACCATCGACGCATGCATGACCTCACCCGACGTGCCCTGCTGACGCAGGGCGCCGGCTTCGCCCTGGCAGCCTCGCTGCCCGGTGCGAGCGCCGCCCCCGCCCCTGCGACATCGACCGCAACGGCCGATGCCTTCGTCGCCGACCTGGAGCGGCGCACGTTCGACTTCTTCTGGGAGACGACCGATGCCCGCACCGGCCTCGCGCCCGACCGTTGGCCCACGCCCTCGTTCGCGAGCATCGCGGCCGTGGGCTTCGCCCTGACGGCCTACCCCATCGGCGTCGCGCGCGGCTACATCAGCCGCGAGCAGGCGCGCGAGCGCACGCTCACCACACTGCGCTTCTTCGCCGGCCTGCCCCAGGGGCCGGGCAAGCGCGGTGTGGCCGGCTACAAGGGCTTCTTCTATCACTTCCTCGACATGAAGGACGGCCTGCGCTTTGCCGAGTGCGAGCTGTCCACCGTGGACACGGCGCTGCTGCTGATGGGCGCGCTGCACGCCCAGAGCTTCTTCGACGGGCCGCATGCCGACGAGGTGCGCATCCGCACCCTGGTCGACCGGCTCTACGGCCGGGTCGACTGGGCCTGGGCCCAGGTGAGGCCGCCCTCCATCAGCCATGGCTGGCTGCCCGAGACCGGCTTCATCCCGTCCGACTGGAAGGGCTACAACGAGGCCATGATGGTCTACCTGCTGGCCCTGGGCTCGCCCACGCGGCCGGTCAAGGCCGAGGCCTGGGACGCCTGGACCAGCACCTACGACCGCGACAGCTGGGGCGAGAGCTATGGCCAGACCCTGCTGCGCTTTCCGCCGCTGTTCGGCCACCAGTTCACCCACTGCTGGGTCGACTTCCGCGGCATCCGCGATGCCTATATGCGGGGCAAGGGCTTCGACTATTTCGAGAACTCGCGCCGGGCCACCTATGCCCAGCAGGCCTATGCCGCGGCCAACCCGATGGGCTGGCGGGGTTACAGCGCCGAGGTCTGGGGCGTGAGCGCCAGCGACGGCCCGGCCGACGTCACACGCGACTACACCCTCCCCAGCGGGCAGACCGAGCCGCGCCGCTTCATCAGCTACGCCGGCCGCGGCATGGGCCTGTACGACGACGGCACGCTCGCGCCCTATGCCGCCGGCAGCTCCATCGCCTTCACGCCCGAGATCGTCGTCCCGGCGCTGCAGGCCATCCAGTCGCGCTACCCGCACACCTGGGGCCGTTACGGCTTCTGGGATGCCTTCAACCCGAGCTTCACCTACACCGACGTGAAGCTGACCCACGGCCGCATCGAGCCCGGCCAGGGCTGGGTGGACACCGACATGCTCGGCATCGACCAGGGCCCCATGCTCGCCATGCTCGGCAACCACCGTGGCGAGCTGGTCTGGCAGGCCCTGCGCAAGAACGCGCACCTGCGGCGCGGCCTGAAGCGCGCCGGTTTCCGGGGCGGCTGGCTCGGGTGAGATGCTCGCGGTGTTGAGCCTGAATTGACCGACGCGCCCATGCAAAGACGTGCCCTCCTGACCGGCCTCGCCGCCGCAGCCGCTGCGCCGCTGGCGGGCTGCGCCCGCGACGGCGGCCCGACCCTGCTGCGCTTCTGGGCCATGGGCCGCGAGAGCGAGGTGGCGGCCGAACTCATCGCCGGCTTCGAGCGCGAGAACCCCGGTGTGCGCGTGAAGGTGGAGCAACTGCCCTGGACGGCCGCCCACGAGAAGCTGCTCACCGCCTTCGCGGGTGATGCCACGCCCGACCTCGCCCAGGTCGGCAACACCTGGCTGCCCGAGATGCAGGCCCTGGGCGCGCTGGAGCCGCTGGCGCCCTGGCTGGCGGCCACGCCCTCGCTCGTGCCAGACGACTACTTCCCCGGCATCTGGGCCACCAATGCGCCCGCCGGCGAACGCGTCGGCCTGCCCTGGTATGTCGAC
>Ga0233424_10003015_pt1 | contig 11259 bp, 8 predicted proteins | sample Watercolumn_Towu_FD_181011 | JGI IMG/M metagenome (GOLD analysis project Ga0233424, IMG submission 181011) | Freshwater microbial communities from Lake Towuti, South Sulawesi, Indonesia - Watercolumn_Towuti2014_125_MG | ecosystem: Environmental > Aquatic > Freshwater > Lake | place: Indonesia... | reverse complement strand
GAGCCGGGCGCCGCCGACCCCGCCCGCGAGGGCAACCACGTGTGGCATGGGCGTGACTCTATCATTCACTCCATGATCAGAATTGGCACGCGTGTCAGTCCGGATTGGCTCGATCGGCCCAACGACCTTAGGTTCCTCAAGCAGGTCGGCGTCGACTACCTCGACATCACGCTCGACATGGTCGAGGGTTACGCCGAGAACAACGGCCGGGTCGACCGGGCCGGGCTGCAGAAGGTCGTCGACGCCCTGGACTCCTATGGCCTCAAGATCGAGCGGGCGAACTTCCTCAACTCGGAGCTGCACCCGGTCTACATGGGCGCGCCCGGGAGCGAGCGGGTCATCGAGAACGCCGCGCGGACGGCGCAGCTTGCCGGAGAAATGGGCATCCCGGTTCTGGGGCTGCAGGTGTTCCAGGCGGCGAGGCTGCTGAAGGGCAATCGGGCGGGCGTCTACTCGTGGCGCGGGGGCCGAGGCGGTTACGAGTACCTGCACATCGACGTCCGAGACTCGATGAAGGACACGCCGAGGCCGGCCGGCGCACCGACCGCGGAGCAGCTGTGGGAGAGGACCCTCGCCCTGTATCGGGTGGTGACCCCCGTTGCGGAGTCGGCGGGTGTGAAGGTGGCGATGCACGGCAACGATCCGCCTATCCCGAGCGTCGCCGGCGTTCCGCAGATCCTCCACGACCGCGCGAGCTTCGACCGTCTCTTCCGGGAGGTGCCGAACGCCAACAACGGGATCACGTTCTGCGTCGGCACGCGCTACGAGTCCGGCCAGGACGTGCTGTCGATGATCCGGCACTTTGGCCGCCAGAAGCGGCTGTTCCACGTCCACTTCCGGAACGTGAAGGGGACGATCCCGAAGCTGGGGCAGTACTCGGAGGTCGCCCCGGATGAAGGCGACCTCAATATGGCCGATGTTGCCCGTGCGTTACACGAGGTCGAGTACGACGGTGTCATCGACTACGACCACATCATGCGGCTGGTCGACGATCCCAACGGACGGAGCTACATCGCGTACTGCGTCGGGTACATGCGCGGCATCCTGGCGTCCGTGCAGGGCCCGGGCGCCTGACGCCGGGACGGTGATGGGCTAGTGTCCTGTCCCTGAAGTGCGTTGACTAACACGGGCAATGTTGGTAAGTATCTCGTCGGCGGTCTTGGTCCAGACGAAGGGCCTGGGGTTTTGGTTGGTGATCTCGAGATAACGACGAACCGCTGCTTCGAGCTCCTGGGTGCTCCGGAAGACCCCTCTTCGGAGTTGCCTTTCGGTGAGCAGGGCGAACCAGCGCTCGACTTGGTTGAGCCAGGAACCGCTCGTGGGTGTGAAGTGCACGTGGTAGCGAGGCCGCTTGAGAAACCAGTCCCGGATGAGCTTGGTCTTGTGGGTCCCGTAGTTATCCATTACCAGATGGACGTCGAGGTCTGCAGGCACCCCAGCATCGATCGTGTCGAGGAACTTCCTGAACTCTACCGAGCGGTGACGGGGGTGGCATTGGCCGATGACCTCTCCAGCCTTCACGTCCAGTGCGGCAAAGAGGGTGGACGTGCCGTGGCGGACATAGTCGTGAGTCCTGCGCTCGACTTGCCCAGGCCTCATCGGCAGCAGCGGGCGGGTGCGGTCCAATGCCTGCATCTGCGGCTTCTCGTCCACGCACAGCACGAGCGCCCGGTCGGGCGGGTTCAGGTAAAGCCCGACGATATCGCGGACCTTCTCGATGAGAAGCGGGTCGGCGGACAGCTTGAAGTTCTCTGTCCGGTGGGGCTGAAGGCCGAAGGCGTTCCATATCCGGGCAACCGTGCTCTTGCTGATCCCTGTGCGCCGGGCCATCGAGCGCGTGCTCCAGTGCGTCGCATCCTCGGGCGTGCTCTCCAACGTCAGGACAACCACGCGCTCCACCTCGGCATCGGTGATCTCGCGGGGCGCACCCGGTCTCGGCTCGTCGAGCAGACCGTCAAGACGGCGCTCCATGAAGCGTCGCCGCCACTTGCCGACGGTGGTTCGCGTCACCGCAACCTCACCGGCTACCGTCTTGTTGTTCTTGCCGCTCGCACAGGCGAGGATCATCTGCGCCCGCAACGCCAGCGCCTGCGCGGTCTTGGGACGCCTCGTCCAGCGTTCAAGCGCTTCCCTTTCCTTGTCGGTCACTGTCAACGGCGGAACCGGTCTGCCACGGGCCATCAGGACGCTCCTTCGATGTGCCGGAAGGAGCATAACCGTTGCCCACAACTAATCGCAACTATTTCCGGGACAGGACACTAGAAGAGCGTCAGGTACTGTCCGATCTCCCAGTCGCCGACCTGGTTGTGGTAGCGGACCCACTCGCGCCGCTTGACCTTCACGAATTCGGCGGCGAGCTCGGGGCCGAGCGCACCCATCACGACCTCGTCCCGTTCGAACTCGTCGAGCGCCTCTGGCAGGCTCTGCGGGATCCACTGGATCTTGCGGGCGCGCACTTCGGCGAGCGACAGCTCGTACATGTTCTGCCCGACCAGCGGCTCGCCGGGGTCGAGCTTTCGGTCGATGCCGTCGAGCCCGGCCGCGATGAACGCCGCGAGCGCGAGGTAGAGGTTCACGCCACCCGACACGGCCCGGCACTCGAAGCGTCCCGGCTCCGGCGTTCGAAACATGTGCGTTCGGTTGTTGTCGCCGTAAGAGATGAACGCCGGCGTCCAGGTGAACCCGGATGTCGCACCGGTCAGGTATTCGCCGACTGACAGGCGCTTGTAGCAGTTGACGGTCGGGGCGATCACCGCGGCCAGGGCGCGGGCGTGCGTCATGAGCCCGCCCAGGAACTGGTAGGCCAGCCTGGACTGGCCCAGCCTACGCGGGTCGCGGTCGTCGAGGAACAGGTTCCGGCCGCGCCGGTTCCAGACCGAGAAGTGGACGTGGCTGCCGTTGCCGGTCAGCTTCGCGAACGGCTTCGGCATGTGCGTGGCGATCGCGCCAAACCGCCGCGCCACCTGACTGGTCATCATCTTGAAGAAGGTGTAGCGGTCGGCGGTCGTCAGGGCGTCGGCGTACTTCCAGTTGAGCTCGAACTGGGCCGTACCGTCCTCGTGGTCCGACGCATAGGGCTCCCACCCGAGCCCCTCCATATGGGCGATCAGGGTCCGCAGATAGTCGAGGCTGCCGGAGAGCCCCTTGAAGTCGTAGCAGGGCTTGTCGAGCGTGTCGAGGCCCGTCGGGTCGAACGGCCGGATCGAGCCGTCGTCGAGTCGCCGCACGAGCATGTGTTCGGCTTCGACGCCGGCCTTGAGCTCATACCCGCGCTCGGCCATGCGCGCGATCGCCCGCTTGAGCGCGGACCGGGAACAGAACGGCGATGGCTGGCCGTCGACGTGGATGTCGCACGCGAACCGGACGACGCCGTTCTCCCAGGGGACCGGTGTGTAGGTGTCGAGGTCGGGCAAGCCGATCATGTCGTGGCTGTGAGGCCCCTGTCCCATGCCGTGTGTGGCTGCGCCGGCAAACCCCGCGCTTCCGCTCACGAACTGGTCGAACGCGCTCGCCGGGACGCCCTTGCAGCGCGGAGTCCCGTGGATATCGACCCACTGGGCGAGCAAGTAGCTGACGCCGCCGGACTTCAGCTTTGTCTTGACCGCACTCGCGTCCATCGCGCCCTCCTCATCCGGTCCTGGTGTGCCGGGTCTGTTCCGGCGTGTTGACGGTTCCGTCAGTGCGACACCGCGGCCGCGGCCTTTTCGCCCAGCAGCTCGCCCGTGGCGAAGCGATCGATCGAGAACGGCCGGATGGCATCCGGCGTCCGGCCGGTCGCGATGAGCTCGGCTATTTTGCGCCCTGACACCGGGCCCGCCTTGAATCCATAGGTGCCCCAGCCGACGTCGAGCACGAACCCCCGGATGCCGGGGACCGTGCCCATGATGGGCGCGTAGTCGGGCGTCATATCGCAGACCCCCGCCCACTGCCGCAGGACCTTCACGCTGGCTATCGAAGGCAGGAGCTCGAGCACGTGGGCGGCGCTGCTCTCCATGAAGGGCAGCGTCGAGCGGTTGCTGTATGAGGCGTAGGGGTCGATCTCGGAGCCGATCACGAGCTCGCCCCGGTCGGTCTGGCTGACATACACGTTGAGCGTGGCCGACACGAGCACGGGGTCCAGGAACGGCTTGAGAGGCTCGGTGACGAGCGCCTGGAGCGGGTGCGACACTATCGGCAGCTTGAGGCCGACCATCGCGGCGATCGTGGAGGCCCAGCCCGCGGTGGAATTGACGACCGTCGCCGTCCCTATCTCGCCGCGGTCGGTGACGACCCCGGCCACCGCGCCACCGGCGACCTTGATGCCGGTCACGGTCGTGTAAGGGTGGATGTCGACTCCGAGCCGGTTGGCCGCACGGGCGTACGCCCACACGACGGCGTCGTGGCGAATGATCCCGCCCGGCGGGTGGTACAGGGCGGCGAGCACAGGGAAGCGTGGCCGCTTCGAGAGGTCGAGGGCAGGGACGAGGTGCGAGATCTCGTCCGGATAGATCACGCGGCTGTCGACCCCGCAGACCTGGTTTATCTCGGCCCTGACCCTCAGACCCGTGATCGCCGAATCGGTGTGGGCAAAGGTCAGATGCCCGCGCTGGCTGAACATCACGTTCAGGCCAAAGTCGACCGACATCCGCTCGTAGATGCGGACCGACTCGTCGTAGAAGTTGACACCCTCCGGGGTCCTGTAGTTGGAGCGGATAATCGCCGTGTTCCGTCCGCTCGAGCCCGCGCCGATGTAGTACCGCTCCAGGACGGCGATGTTCCTGACGCCTCGCCTCGCGAGCTCGTATGCGGTCGCAAGCCCGTGGACTCCTGCGCCGACGATCACGACGTCGTACGACGGCCGCATCGGACGGCGGTCCCAGAGCTTGATCTTCCGCAATGGCCCGATCATCGGTCGCCCGCCTTGAGGGCCGTGGCGCCGATCGCGACCAGCCCCTCCACGCGGCCGACGTGGAGCAGCGTCTCCCAGACGTACTGTGCGTAGTCACGTTGTAGCAGGACTGCGAAGGCGGGATGGCCCGCCCAGTCCAGCCGGGCGATCGTGCATCGCACGTTGGCTACGGCCGCGTGCGCGAGCGCGCGCTCGGCAAAGGCCGAGGGGTGAACGTCGAGCCCACATACGGAACGGACGACCTCGATTGCGTTCGGCCCGACGAGTCGGAAGAGTGCAAGGGCAGACGTGAGGTCGACGACTGCGACGCCATCCGAGGCGCGCTGGACCAGCTCGGTAGCCCGGTCGCCGAGGACCACGGCCTCGTCCGGGGCCATGCCCCAGACCTGAGCACTATCGCTGCCCGGCTCACCGTCGACCCTGCCGGGCCGCAGCTGGAGGCCCTCGCCGGAGAGGAGGGGACCCGCGCCCGGGCCGCGCACGCCTGCCTTGGCGACGGGTCCTACGTCGACCAGCCCCGCGGCCGCGCGGGCAGATCCCGCCTCCCGAGTCGAGTCGCCGTAGTTCGCCGGCCAATGCGCGGTCCCGCTGACCCAGCGCGCCCCCAGCCGAGCATGCAGCGCATCGAGCGCGCTCCGCCGGATGGGTCCAGGCGAGACGGCCGCGTTACCGGTCGACATCGCTAGCTCCGGAGCCGTGCGCCATCGGGGTCGTAGAAGGACTTGAGTCGCACGATTCCAGTGGTGGTCGTACCGGCGGTGCCGACGCCCAGGCGAACGGTGAAGCGCTGGCCTTCCTGAGCGACGCCTGAGGGGAGCCACGCCATCCCGATCGCCCGGCCCAGGGTGGCGCTCCATTTGCAGCTGGTCACCCGGCCGATCGCGCGCCCGTCGCTCACGACGACCGCGCCTTCTGCCGGGACGGCCGGGCCATCGACCTCGAACCCGACCAGTGCGCTGTGTGCCCGGCCGTCGCGCTCCGGTTTGCGTAGGCCGTCCAGGACGAGCCTCAGCGCGTCGCGGCCGATGTAGTCGGGCTTGTCCTCCTTCACCGCCCAGGCGAGCCCTGCCTCGATCGGGTTCGACAGCGCGTCGGTGTCCTGGCCGGGAATGAGATGCTGCTTCTCCAGTCGCAGCACCCTCTGGGCCTCGACCCCGAACGGCCTGATGCCCAGCTCGCGCCCCGCATCGAGCAGGGAGTCCCAGACGTGGACCGCGTAGTCGGCTGGCACGTGAATCTCGTAGCCCAGTTCGCCGACGAATCCGATCCTGAGGATGATGGCAGCTGCTCCTGCGACCGCGCCCTCGATCGCGGCGAGGTAAGGCATTCCCTTCGACGACACGTCGAGGGAGGTGAGCCTGGCGATGACCTGTCGTGCGCCGGGACCAGCCAGGTTGATCGCGGCGTACTGGGAGGTCACGTTGACGGCCCTGACGTCTCGTGTCGACCCCGCCAGCCACCACGCAAGCCACTGGTCGACCGCGTCGAACGCCGTCGTGCCGGTCGTCACGAAGAAGCGGTCCGCGCCGAGCCGCGCGACTGTCCCGTCGTCGAGTACGATCCCCGCGTCGTCGCACATCACCCGGTACCGCACACGGCCGACGCGCAGGTCGCTGAACCGGTTCGGGTGCAGCCAGTCGAGGAACGCACCGGCGTCCCGGCCGGATACCTCCAGCTTCCCAAGGGTAGTCACGTCGATGACGCCCGCCGCCTCGTGGACCGCCCGGCACTCGTCGTCGACGCTTCCGTAGTGAAGTGGCCGCTTCCAATCGCCCATGTCCATCCAGGTAGCACCGAGTTGTTCGTGGCGATCATGGAGTGGCGTCCGGCGCACGGGCGACATGTGCGGGCCCGCGAGGGCGCCGAGGGAGACCGGCTGGAACGGGGGTCGGGCCGTGGTGAGTCCGGTGCTCGCCGGACTGGCGCCGGTCATGGCTGCATGCACGCGTGCCGATAGAGAGTGGCACATCTTCCCCTGGCATGGCCCCATCGTCGCCGTGCTGTACCGCTTCACCGTCTCAAGGGAGTCGAAGCCTTCATCCAGAGCGCCGCGGATGTCCTTCGTCGTCACGTCCTCGCAGACGCAGACGAACGTGCGGCCTCCCGCCGCGGCTAGAGCCGGGGTGGCTCCGTTGCCGCCCCGAGGCGTGGCTGGGGCCTCGTGCTTCCCGAGGCCGGCGGCAGACTGGCCCGATCGGGTGCCCCGTCCGGGAGCCACAGCAGTTGCGCCAGCCGTGCTTGTCTTTGAAGTCCGGCCGAGTGCGGCTTCGGCGGCCGCCCGTCCGACCGCTGTGGCACTGGCGACCGCCTCTCCTTCGCCCGGCTCGCCCGTGACGTGTCCGATGGCCCATACGCCGTCGACCAGCTCGCCAGGCACGAACACGCCGGCCGCCCCGTCGTAGCGGGGCCGCACCCCGCACTGCGCCAGTAGTGCGATTTCCGGCTCGGGTCGCCCCGCCATCAGTATCAGGTCGCAGGCGACCGCCCTGCGACGGCCATTCGCTTCGACGACGGCATGCGAGACTCTGCCGACTCCCCGGGCGCCGATTACCCGACCGGCCTCGCCGCGGGAGCCATTTGTATCGACGACCTCTGCGACCTCGATTCCCAGCCGCCCGAGCTCCTCGGCCGCCTGCCGGCCGTAGTCGCCGTCGGTGACGACCACCGCCCGCCGGCCGGGACGTACCCCGTAGAGGCGCGCCATCCGCAGCGCGGCGGAAGCGAGCATCACACCTGGCCGATCGTTGTTCCTGAAGAGGCTGGGCCGCTCCTGGGCGCCGGTCGCCACGACCACCTGACGAGCCCGCACGCGATACATGTCCGAGCCCTTCGAGGCGCCGATCAGGTTGCCCTCGTAAACGCCGAACGCCGTGGCATCGCTGATGTACTGGACGCCGGGAGTCGCACCAAGGAGGGCCTGTAGCCGCGCAACGGCGGCGGGGCCCGTGAGGCCAGCGACTCTGGGATCGCCGGCAGGCGCGGCCCCGGACCACCGCAGGTGGCCCCCGGGCGCAGCCTGATCGTCGATCAGCACGACGCGGGCTCCGGCCTCACCGGCGGCTACCGCGGCGAGCGTCCCGGCGGGGCCGGCGCCAATGACGGCAACGTCGCAGTGCAGGTTGACCTTCCTCGTTTCCTGAGCCGTGGCGCTCCGGATGTCGACGGTCCCGAGGCCCGCCAGACGTCGCAATACCGCCTCGTATGCGGGCCACAGCCAGCGGGGCCGGATGAACGTCTTGTAGTAGAAGCCGACCGGCAGCAGCGGGCTGAACCGCTCGAACACCGCTTCGAGGTCGGTGGCGACGGACGGCCAGGCGTTCTGGCCGCGCACGACCATCCCCTCGCGGACGCGCTCGACACACGCCCGCACGTTCGGCACGCCGTCGACATCGACCATGCAATTGGGGCAGCGTCCCGCGGCGCACAGAACGCCTCGCGGACGGTGGTACTTGAAGCTGCGCGAAAGCACGCTGACCCCGGCCGCGGTGAGCGCGGAGGCGATCGTGTCACCGGCGTAGGCGGAGTACGGCCTCCCGTCGAACGTGAACTTCACGGTCCTGCTGCGGTCGATCTCCTCGCCGGGCGCGAAAGGTAGCCGGCCGGCCGCCGTGGTCGACGCAGCCGTCACGGGAGCCGGGCGTCGATGACGCGGTTGGTCAGCGTGTCGCGTTCGGCCTGAAACCAGCGCTGGCATCCGAGCCGGTGATACCACCATGCCCGCTCGACGCCGGCCGGGTTCGTGCGGGAGTACAGATACGACGTCCAGACCTCACGCGGAGAGTCGGGAGCCGGCCGCTTCTGGACCTCACCGCCGTAGCGGAACTCGTACACGTCACGTGGTCCGCAGACCGGGCAGGGCAGCAGGAATGACAAACTAGGCCATGCCTGGCTGCTGGCCCGGCACCCAGTGTGTTCCGACCAGCGGTATCCGCGTGATTGCCGCGGCTTCGACAGTCAGCGCCCGCATGTCGTCCGGGTCCAGGTCGTGGATGTTCGCCTTCCCGCAGGCGCGGGCGATCATCTGCACCTCGAGCGTCATCGCGATCAGGAAGTTGGTCACCCGCTCGGCCGCCTCGTCGATCGGCAGGCGCGCCATCAGTTCGGGGTCCTGCGTAGTGATGCCCACGGGGCAACGTCCGGTGTGGCAGTGGTGGCACACGCCCGGCCGGGTGCCGAGCCTGGCATAGTCCTCGACATACAGCCCTCGGTTGCAGTTGAGCGCGATCAGTGCAGCGGTCCCGATGTAGCAGGCGTCGGCGCCGAGGGCCAGGGCTTTTGCGACGTCGATTCCGCTGCGGATTCCGCCCGCGGCGATCAGATGCACCGTTCCGAAGAGCCCCATGTCCTCGAGTGCGCGTCGAGCCTCGGCGATCGCTGCGAGAGTCGGTATGCCGGTGTGGTCCTGGAGGATCTCAGGCGAGGCTGCAGTGCCGCCCTCCATGCCGTCGACCACCACCACATCGGCGCCACATTTGGCGGCGAGCTTGACGTCGTCGAACACCCGGGTAGCACCCAGCTTTACGAAGATGGGCACCTTCCAGTCGGTCGCCTCGCGCAGCTCTTCGATCTTGATGATCATGTCGTCGGGCCCCAGGAAGTCGGGATGGCGCGCGGGCGAGCGCTGGTCGACCCCGGGAGGCAGGTCGCGGATCGCGGCGATCTCCGGCGAGACCTTCGTGCCCAGCAGGAGGCCGCCGGTCCCCGGCTTGGCCCCCTGACCGATCGTCAGCTCGATGCCATCGGCCTGCCTCAGGTGGTGCACGTTCGCGCCGTATCGGCTCGGCAGCACCTCGACGATCATCTTCTTCGAGTTCTCGCGCTCGGCCGGCAGCATGCCGCCGTCCCCGGAAGTCGTCGACGTCCCGGCCGCCGCTGCGCCTCGCGCCAGTGCGACCTTTGCGTTGTACGAGAGTGCCCCGTAGCTCATGCCGGTGATCATCACCGGGATCTCGAGCTCGATCGGCGTCCCGGCGTATCGCGTCCCGAGCACCGTCGTCGTCACGCATTTCTCGCGGTAGCCCTCGAGCGGGATCCGGGTCAGGGACGCAGGCAGGAATGTGAGGTCGTCGAGCGAAGGAAGCGGGCGGGGCCGCAGGGTGCCGAACCCGCGGATGCGGTAGCGGGCGAGGGCAGCCTTCTCCTGGATCTCCTCGATGACCGAAGGCGAGAAGATGGTGCTCGGGCGCTCGGTCTCCGGTCCCGTCACAGCGCCGCCCGCCACGTCTCGAGCTCGGCGTGCTCGAAGTTCCAGAGCTTGCGGCCGGATACGACCTTGCGCAGGCCCTTCGGCCTCCTGAAGCCGTGCTCCTTGAAGGCGGCGGCGAGCGCGGTCTCGTCGGCATCGGTGGGCTTCTCGATCACCGCATCGTTGCCCAGGGAGGCGATGTCTCCGCCTACGAACACGACCCCTTCGTACATCGAGTCGGCGAGGGCGTGACCGGCGCTCCCAGCAATCACGATCGTCCCCTTCTGCATCATGAACGCAGTCATGTAGCCGGCGTCGCCGCCGATCAGCAGCAGCCCGCCCTTCATGCCGACGCCCGCGCGCGCCGCGCAGTCGCCACGCACGACCACGGTGCCTCCCCGTATCGAGGCCGCGGCGCCGTTGCCCGCATTGCCTTCGACCTCGACGCGGCCCGCGAGCATGCCCTCGGCGAGGCCCCAGCCAGCGCTGCCGCGCACGGTAACCGACGCGCCATCGTTCATGCCGCCACAGTAATAGCCGACGCTTCCCTCGAACGTGACCGCGCCCCGGGAGAGGAGGGCGACCCCCAGGTTGTGACGGGCGCCCGGGTTGTTGACGGTGACCGCCTTGCCGCGGGCGAGAGCGGCCCGGACCTCGGCGTTCACTTCGCGGACGGTGCGGCCCGCGCAATCGACCACGACCTGTGGAGCCATGCGCCTACCTGGCGGCAGCGGCGGCCACGGCCGGCCGGCGCCAGACGCGAAAGACGTTTCCGGACGGTTCGTGGGCCGTTCCACCGAGGCCGAGGGCCGATCGGATCGCGACCTCCTCGTTCGCTATCGCGACGTATCCGTCGGTCTCGACAGTGATCAGTGGCTTCAGGGCGAACGGATCACGGGCGTATCCGAGCAGCTCCGGGGTCGCCACGAGGTATGTGAAGCTGCCGTCCAGGTCGACCAGCGACGATTCGATCGCCTGTTCGAGCGAGCGCCCCCTGGCCATCTGGTCCGCGAGGTAGACGCCGATCACCTCGGAGTCGTTCTCGGTGAAGAATCGCACGCCCTTCTGCTCGTAGATGCTCCGCAGCCGGTGGTAGTTGGTGATGTGACCGTTGTGCACGGTGGCCAGGTCGGGCACCCCGCGCGCCCAGAACGGCTGCGAGTGGGACAGGTCGACCTTGCTCTCG
>Ga0233424_10003013_pt1 | contig 11267 bp, 10 predicted proteins | sample Watercolumn_Towu_FD_181011 | JGI IMG/M metagenome (GOLD analysis project Ga0233424, IMG submission 181011) | Freshwater microbial communities from Lake Towuti, South Sulawesi, Indonesia - Watercolumn_Towuti2014_125_MG | ecosystem: Environmental > Aquatic > Freshwater > Lake | place: Indonesia... | reverse complement strand
GACGGCGCTGCCGGGGATCGTCGAGCACGGCTTCACGCATTTCGCCATCGAGTTCACCGTGTGGGTGGCGCGCGCAGCGACATGCCAGAAGGGCACCGACAAGGAGGGGGCGTGGTGCCGCATCGCCGATTTCGACCGGCTGGCCCTGCCGACCATGACGCGCAAGGTGCTGGAAGCAGCGCTCGCGTCTCAGCCGCCCAGACAGTCTGCGAGGGAGCGAGCCAGGCCGCGCATCATGCCGAAATAGGCATCGGGACCGGGCGGCTGGTCGCTGCCGATATAGTCGAGCAGCCCGCGCCTCGCGGCCATGCCCTCCAGCACCGTGCCGACCAGCGCGTTGTCGAATTGCGGCTCGGCAAAGACGCAAGCCACCTTGAGGCGCTCGATCTTGCGCCGGATCTCGCCCAGGCGTCGGGCTCCGGGCGGGCGCTCGGGACTGACCGTCACCGAGCCCGCGGCATTCAGGCCGTAGCGCTTCTCGAAATACTGATAGCCGTCGTGGAACACGATGAAGGGCACCGCGCCCACCGGTGCCAGTGTCGCCTTGAGATCGTTGTCGAGCGCTGCGAGGCGCGCGATGGTCGCCTCGGCATTGGCGGCGTAGTGGGCGCCGTTTGCCGCATCGGCTTCGCGCAGGGCGCCGGCCATCGCCCGCACGATGGCCTTGGCGTTGTCGACATCGAGGAAGATATGAGCGTCCAGCTCCACCGCACCCTGCTTGTGCGAACGGCTGTGGCCGTGACTGTCGCTTTCCCACGTCCCGCCCTCGCGCGCCGGCAGCGCCTTGACGCCGGGTGCGCCGATCAGCGCCACCACCGTCGCCTTGCCGGCCAGGGCCGCAACCGGTTTGGCCAGGAATGCCTCGTAGTCGGGACCGATCCAGAAGACGACATTGGACGCATTCAGGGTGCGCGCGTCGGAGGGGCGCAGGGTGAAGCTGTGGGGCGAGCCGGCGCTGCGGATGAGCGCGGTGGGCTCGCCGATCCCCGCCATCACCCCGGCGGCCAGGGACTGCAGCGGCAGGATGCTGGCCGTGACCTTCGGCTGGGACGCGGCGGGTGCCGCCCAGCAGGCCAGTCCCAGCGCCAGCCAGGCGATGCTATACTGTTTCATCGGTGAGGTTATACTATAACATTTCTGGAGAGTCAAGATGTCCCGACGCCCGAGCCCGTTTCCGCGCAGCGGCCACGATCATGAGCGCTGCGTCAGCACGGCCCTGAGCGCCGCCGAGGCGGTCTGCGAGAAGAGCGGCGAGCGTCTGACGCCCCTACGCCGGCGTGTGCTCGAGCTCGTCTGGGGCAGCCACAAGCCGGTCGGCGCCTATGCGCTACTCGACAGGCTGCGGGACGACGGGCGCGGGGCGGCGCCGCCGACGGTCTACAGGGCGCTCGAATTTCTGCTCGCCTGCGGGCTGATCCACCGCATCGAATCGCTCAACGCCTATGTCGGCTGCAGTCATCCGGGGGAGACCCATCTCACCCAGTTCCTCATCTGCCGGAACTGCGGCACGGCGGCGGAGCTCGATGACCGGCGGCTGGGCGAGGCCATCGGCCGCAGCGCGGCCGATCACGGGTTCAGCATCGTCAGCCGGGTGATCGAGCTCAGCGGCGTGTGTGCCCGCTGCCGGACACGCGAAGGAGCGGCCGCTTGAGCGTTGCCGATACGGCCATGATCAGCGGCCGCGGGCTCAGCAAGAGCTTCGACGGGCGCGCGATCCTCGACGGTGTCGACCTTGCCGTGACCGAGGGCGAGATCGTCACCGTCATCGGACCGAACGGTGCCGGCAAGTCGATGCTGCTGCGCATCCTGCTCGGCCTGGTGAAGCCCGATCGCGGCACGGTCATGCGCCGCCCGGATCTTCGCATCGGCTACATGCCGCAGAAGCTGGTGGTCGATCCGACGCTGCCGCTTCCCGTCCGCCGCTTCCTCGAGCTCGGGGCGCCGGCGAATCCCGCCACGATCACCGCCGCGCTGGACGAGGTCGGCGTTCGCCACGTGATCGATTCACCGATCCAGGCTGTGTCCGGCGGCGAGTTCCAGCGCGTGCTGCTGGCGCGCGCCCTGCTGCGCAATCCCGATCTGCTGGTGCTCGACGAGCCGGTGCAGGGCGTGGATGTCGGCGGCCAGGAGGAGCTGTTCCGCCTGATCCGCCTGATCCGCGACAGCCACGGCTGCGGCGTGCTGATGGTCAGTCACGACCTGCATCTGGTGATGGCGGCGACCGACACGGTGGTCTGCCTCAATCGTCATGTCTGCTGCACCGGCCGGCCGGAGATCGTGCAGGGCGACCCCGCCTACCTGGCGCTGTTCGGCGCGACGGCGGCCAGCGCCATCGCCGTCTACGCCCACCACCACGATCACGAGCACGACGAGGCCGGCCGGGTGAAACCGGCACACGATCATGGTCAAGCGGGGCACGACCACGCACACCATCGTCATGACCATGCCGGGCATCGCCATGGATGATTTCGTCATCCGTGCGTTTCTCGGCGGTCTCGGTCTCGCCGCGGTCGCGGGTCCGCTGGGTTCGTTCATCGTCTGGCGGCGCATGGCCTTCTTCGGCGACGCGCTGGCTCACTCGGCGCTGCTCGGTGTGGCGCTCGCCCTCCTGCTCCACCTCAGCCTGGTCTTCGGCGTGGTCGCGATCTGCGCCGCCTTGGCCCTGGTGCTGACCAGCCTGCAGCCGCGCGTGCGGCTGGCGGGTGACACCGTGCTCGGCATCTTCTCGCATTCGGCGCTGGCCTTCGGCCTTGTCGCCCTGTCCTTCCTCGACACGGTGCGCATCGACCTGATGGGCTTCCTGTTCGGCGACATCCTGGCCGTCACGGCCGTCGACCTGCTGTGGATCTACGGCGGCGGCGCCCTGGTGCTGGCGACACTGGTGGCGCTGTGGCGACCGCTGCTCGCCGTGACGGTGCACGAGGAGCTGGCGCAGGTTGAGGGCCTGCCGGTGGAACGCCTGCGCCTGACCTTCGTGCTGCTGCTGGCCGTGGTCATCGCCGCGGCGATGAAGATCGTCGGGGCTTTGCTCATCACCTCTCTGCTCATCGTGCCGGCCGCGGCGGCGCGCAGCTTCGCCCGCACGCCGGAGCAGATGGCCGTCCTGGCGGCCGCCCTCGGCGGGCTGGCGGTGGCCAGCGGTCTGTGGCTGTCCGTGCAGTTCGACACCCCGTCGGGCCCGTCGATCGTGGTGATCGCCGCGATCCTGTTCGCGGTCTCGGTCGTCTGGCGCCGCCGCGTCTCTTAGCGCCCACCCTGGGCCGCGACCAGGCTGGCGGTCAGCAACGCCACCGCGCCGGCCTGGTGGAGGGCGGCGAGTCCGATCGGCACCTCGAGCAGCAGCGTGCCGATGCCGAGGCTCGCCTGCAGCAGGGCGACAACGAGCACGGCGTAGGCGGCGCCGGTGGCGTCGTCGCGCGCCGCACGCCAGTAGAGCAGCGAGAACAGTGCCGTGGCCACGCCGAGGACACGGTGATTGAACTGCACGGCGGCGGGGTTCTCGAAGCCGTTCCGCCACCAGGGATCGAGGTCGAGATAGCCTGATGGCACGAGGCTTCCGTCCATCAGGGGGAAGGTATTGTAGATCATTCCCGCGTCGTGACCGGCGACGAAGCCGCCGGAGGTCATGGTGAGCAGCACCAGGCAGGCGAGGGCCAGGGCCCGGCCGTCGATGCTGCGGGTGTTCGGCCGCACCAGATCGAGGGCGATCCACAGCACGGCCGCATAGATCAGCAGCGCCAGCATGAGGTGGGAAGTGAGGCGATAGGGGCTGACGCTGATCCGGTCGACGAGGCCGCTCGTCACCATGTACCAGCCCAGGGCGCCCTGCGCGGCGCCGAGCAGAAACACGACGCCGAGCTTCCAGGCGAGGCCGCCGCGGATCTGTCCGCGCAGCAGGAACCAGAGGAACGGCAGCAGGAAGGCAACGCCGATCAGCCGTCCCCAGAGCCGGTGGATGTACTCCCACCAGTAGATCGTCTTGTACTCGGCCAGAGTCATGCCGCGATTTTTTTCGCGATACTCGGGGATCTGCCGGTATTTCTCGAACTCGGCCTGCCATTCCGCCTCGCTGAGTGGAGGGAGGGTACCGGTGACCGGCTTCCATTCGGTGATCGACAGGCCGGATTCGGTGAGCCGGGTGATGCCGCCGATCACCACCATGGCGAAGATCAGGGCCGCGCAGACGAAGAGCCAGATGGCGATGGCGCGCCGGCTGCTGGCTCGGGCCCGGATGTAGGCGGCGGCATGGGTCATTCCGGGGCGACCATAATCGGTTGGCGTCCGGCAGGCCACCGCAGCGTAGCGGCCGTGCACGATTCCGCTATTGTCTCAAGCACCATGCCCGGGAGAGACCTGCCATGAGCCAGACCGCCACCCCGTTCGACGACCGCGCCCGCTACGAGGCGCTGATGGATGTGGTCCGCAACCGCATGACCTCGCGCGCTTTCCAGCCGTCCTACGAGGTGCCGCACGAGCATTACGAGCTGATCCTCGAGGCGGCGCGCCACGCGCCCTCCGGGGCCAACGCCCAGCCCTGGCACTTCATCGTGGTCACCGAGCCGGCGCTCAAGAGCCGGATCATGGAGTATTTCCGCGAGGAGCAGGTCCAGCGCGCCAAGCTGAAGATGAAGTTCCCCACGCCGGACTATCGTGGCCTGGCGACCGCACCCGGGATGATCGTGGTGGCCAGCGATTTCCGCTGGGTGAAGGCCTTCCCGGTGCTCAACGACGGCTCGGCGCTCGATGCGATGTACAAGGAGAATGCCGAACGCATCCTGCTGCAGAGTGTCGCCGCGGCGACCATGGCGGCGCATCTCGCCGCCGCCTCGCTGGGCTACGGCGTGTGGTGGGTCACGGCCATCGGCCAGCGCCTGGCGCAGGAGGCGATGAAGCCGCTGCTCGGCATTCCCGACCCATTGTCGGTGCTCGACATCATGTGCTTCGGCCCGCCGGCCAAGCCGCCCTACAAGCGCTGGAAGAAGGAGCTGACCGAGATCGCCAACTGGAACCGCTTCGACCCCGCGCATTTCATGAGCGATGCCGAGATCGACGAATGGATCGCCACCAGGCGCCACCGCATCATGTATAGGGACGCCACGAACGTCGATTGAGCCTGCACTTGACGGGTTGGCGATCCGGGGTAATCATACGTATACGAACAAACGGCCCGGGTGCTGCCCAGGAGCCATTTGACCTCGCCAGCGGAACCCTGCCGCTATAGAGAGGGCGCATGAAGTCCGCCGCCATCCGCCGCGAGTCGCGGCAAGCCGCCGACGACTACCGCCTGGAGGACCAGGTCGGGCATCTGATGCGCCGCGCGCATCAGCGGCACACGGCGATCTTCCAGGACGGCATCGAGGCGCTGCAGCTCACCCCGACGCAGTTTGCCGCGCTCGTCAAGATTCGCGACCTGGGCGAGGTGTCGCAGAACCAGCTCGGCCGGCTGACCGCCATGGACCCGGCGACCATCCAGGGCGTCATCCAGCGGCTCGACGCCCGCAAGCTGATCGAGCGGCAGCCCGATCCCAAGGACCGGCGCTGCACGCTGCTCAAGCTGACAGACGACGGCGGGGCCCTGGTGGCGGACGCGATCGAGCGGGCCCGCAAGATCACCGAGGCGACCCTGGCGCCGCTGGCGGCGCCCGAGCGTCAGGCTTTTCTGGCCCTGCTGCGTAAACTGATCTGAGTCTTCCGTTGATGGATCTGAAGCTCGCCCATGGCTTCGGCTTTGCCGACCTCTATTCGCGCGACGGCCTGACGCGCCTCGACGGGCTGTTCGTCGACGCACTGACAACGGCGGATGCAGCGCTGGCCAACCGGCTGCTGGCGGCGCGCGCCGCACCGGACTCGCTGGCTGACAAGGACGAGAGCGAGCTGCTGATCGCCGTGGCGCCGCATCTCGAGAGCTTCATCGGCAAGCTCTTCGGTGTGGAAGACGCGATCCGCGCCCTGGCGGCGCAGGCCGATGCGCTGGCGCCGCTCTACGAGGCGAAGCGTCTGTTCGTGCAGCGCGTGGCGGCCAAGAAGTTCAAGCCGGAAGAGGCGGCAGCCTTCTCGCCGGACGAGTTGGAGACGCTCCTCGGCTTGGGCGGCATCACCCCGCATAACGAGCTGGCTTTTGCCCGCGCGGTCCTTGCCTGGCAGAAGAGCGAGGCGGCGCACGCAGCACAGCTGGATGCGGCGGCGCGCTATGCCGCCTGGGCGACGCTGACGCCTGCGGGGCAGGAGAGGCATCGCGCCGGCGTGCTGTTCAAGGTGCCGCACAAGGTCGACCCGCAGCATCTTGTCCCGGTGGAAACCATCGAGCGCGACGGTGTGCGCGTGATGCGGCTGCCCGAGCAGCATTGGCGCCAGCGCCAGGGTTTCGCCCTCACCGACGGGGGCATGGACCTCAACCACGCGCTCGACCAGATGAACTACTGCATCTGGTGCCACGCCCAGGGCAAGGATTCCTGCTCGAAAGGTCTCAAGGACCGCAAGACCGGCGCCTTCCAAAAATCGCCCTTCGGCATAACCCTCGCCGGCTGTCCGCTGGAGGAGAAGATCTCCGAGATGCATGCGCTGAAGGCCCAGGGTTCGCCGCTTGGTGCTTTCGCGGTGATCGTCGTCGACAATCCGATGGTCGCGGCCACCGGCCACCGTATCTGCAACGACTGCATGAAGGCCTGCATCTACCAGAAGCAGGAGCCGGTCGACATCCCGCAGGCCGAGACGCGCATTCTCAAGGACGTGCTCGACCTGCCCTGGGGCTTCGAGATCTACTCCCTGCTCACCCGCTGGAACCCGCTCGACATCCGCCGGCCGCTGCCCAGGACAACGAGCGGCAACAAGGTGCTGGTCGTCGGCCTCGGGCCGGCCGGCTATACCCTGGCCCATCACCTGATGAACGACGGCCACGCGGTGGTCGGCATCGACGGGCTGAAGATCGAGCCGCTCGCCGGGGAGATCTCCGGTGTCGAAGCGACCGGTGAACGCGTGCCCTTCAAGCCGATCCGCGACGTCGCCGAGCTCTACGAGAATCTCGACGACCGGGTGCTGGCCGGCTTCGGCGGTGTCGCCGAGTACGGCATCACCGTGCGCTGGAACAAGAACTTCCTCAAGGTGATCCGCCTGCTGCTGGAGCGGCGGCGCGAGTTCGCCATGTACGGAGGGGTGCGGCTCGGCGGGACGCTGACTCTCGACGACGCTTTCGCGCTGGGCTTCGACCACGTGGCGCTCTGCGCGGGTGCCGGCAAGCCCACGCATGTCGACATGCCCAACGGTCTGGCGCGTGGCGTGCGCATGGCCTCCGACTTCCTCATGGCGCTGCAGCTCACGGGTGCCGCCAAGACCTCGTCGGTGGCCAACCTGCAGCTGCGTCTGCCGGTGGTGGTGATCGGCGGTGGTCTCACCGCCATCGACACGGCAACCGAATCTCTTGCCTACTACGCCAGGCAGGTCGAGAAGTTCCTCGAGCGCTACGAGACCCTGGCGGCCGAGCGTGGCGACCTCGCCGTACGCGCCAAGTGGACCGACGAGGACACCGATGTCGCCGAGGAATACATCACCCACGCCCGTGCCATCCGCGCCGAGCGCGAGGCCGCCAAAGCAGAGGGCCGCGAGCCGCGTGTTGCTCAACTCCTGGATAGCTGGGGTGGGGCGACCATCGCCTATCGCCGCCGCCTGATCGACGCGCCGAGCTATACGCTCAACCATGAGGAAGTGGCCAAGGCCCTTGAGGGGGGGGTGCGCTTCGCCGAGGGGCTCACACCGCTAGCCATCGAGACCGACGATCTCGGCCACTGCCAGGCCATCCGTCTCTCCCGCAAGGTCCCGGGCTCGGGCGAAGGCAACCAGAAGGAAGAGGTGGTGCTGCCGGCCCGCGCCGTGCTGATCGCCGCCGGCACCCAGCCCAATACGGTGCTGGCCCGCGAGGACGGCAGCGTCAGCCTCGACGGCAAGTACTTCGCCGCCGTCGACGAGGACGGCAATCCGGTCAAGCCGCAGTTCAGCATCTCCAAGCCCGAGCAGGTGCGGGTGCTGATGCAGAAGCGCGAGGATGGAAGGGCCATCAGCTACTTCGGCGACCTGCATCCCTCGTTCTTCGGCAACGTGGTCAAGGCGATGGGCAGCGCCAAGCAGGGCTATCCCGTGGTCAGCCGGGTGCTGGCACAGCGCACGCCGAGCGCCGTCAGGTCCACTGATCTGTTCCAGCGACTGAACGACGAGCTGCGCGTCAGCGTGCACGAGGTGCAGCGCCTGACCCCGACCATCGTCGAAGTCATGGTGAAGGCGCCGCGTGCGGCGCGCGCCTTCCAGCCAGGGCAGTTCTACCGCCTGCAGAATTTCGAGAGCCTGGCGCCGCGCATCGACGGCACGGTGCTGGGCATGGAGGGCCTGGCGCTCACCGGCGCCTGGGTCGACCGCGACAAGGGTCTGCTCTCCACCATCGTGCTGGAGATGGGCGGATCGAGCGATCTCTGCGCCCTGCTCAAGCCCGGCGAGCCGGTGATCCTCATGGGCCCCACAGGCACCCCGACCGAGACGCCCGCGGGCGAGACGGTCGCCCTGGTGGGTGGCGGCCTGGGCAACGCCGTGCTCTTCTCCATTGGTGCTGCCCTGCACGAGGCCGGCTCCAAGGTCATCTACTTCGCCGGCTACAAGAAGGTGATCGACCGCTACAAGGTGGCGGAGATCGAGCGCGCTGCCGATATCGTGGTCTGGACGTGCGACGAGGAGCCGGGCTTCCAGCCGACCCGGCCACAGGACAAGCGCTTCGTCGGCAACATCGTCGAGGCGATGATCGCCTACGGCTCGGGCAAGCTCGGCCGGGTGCCGATCCCGCTCTCCGATGCCGGCCGCATCATAGCCATCGGCTCCGACCGCATGATGGCGGCCGTGGCGCGCGCCCGTCACGGCGTGCTGCAACCCTATCTCAGGCCGCAGCATCACGCCATCGGCTCGATCAACTCGCCGATGCAGTGCATGATGAAGGAGATCTGCGCCCAGTGCCTGCAGCCGCACCGCGACCCGGTGACGGGCAGGACCTCGATCGTCTTCTCCTGCTTCAATCAGGATCAGAATCTCGATCGGGTGGACTTTCGCGCCCTCAACGAGCGGCTGGGGCAGCAGGCGCTGCAGGAGAAGCTGACGGCGCAGTGGATCGACCGGGCGCTGCGCAAGCTGCACCTGCGCCAGGACGCGGCGGAGTAGCTTGAGCTAGCGGGGTGCATTGGCCCGCGCGGCTTCACGCGCGGTCAGCTGGCGGTTGAGACCGCCAATGCGCGATTCCTGCGACGGCGGAGCTGCCGGCGTGCTGCGCGGCAGCAATTCCGGGGTCGGCTTGCCGAACAGGTAGCCCTGGCCGTAGCCTACCCCCATGTCGGCCATCGCCACCGCCTGTTCCTCCGTCTCAACCATCTCGGCGACGGTCGCGGTGCCGAGTTCGTAGCAGAGTTTGGCCATCGCCTTGAGGAAGGCCTTGTCGCGACGGTTCTCGAGGGCGTTGCGGATGTAGCGGCCGTCAATCTTGACGAAGTCGACCGGCAACGCGTTGAGATAGTGGAACGAGGCAGCGCCCGCGCCGAAATCGTCGAGGCAGACGCGCACACCGCGCCTCTGCAGGGTGGCGAGCAGCTTCTGCACCTCGGCCATGCGCACGATGTAGGCCGACTCGGTGATCTCGACCATCAGATTGCCGGTGATCCCGGTATGATCACGCAGCAGCGTGTCGAGCTGGCCGGCAAAGAGCTCGCTCTCGAGCGAACGGCCGGAGATGTTGACGGCGATCGAAAGCCCGGCGGCCTGGCTGCGCAGCTTCTCCAGGAGGTCGATGACCCGTTCGCAGACGGCGAGGTCGAATTCCGCCACCACGCCGAGCTGCTCGGCGAAGGCAATGACGCCCGCGGTGCCGCCAGCGCCTTGCGCGGTCGTGCCGTTGAAGCGCGACAGCGCCTCGTAGTGATGGATCGCCCGGCTGTGGATCTCCACGATCGGCTGGAAGACCAGGTTGAAATCCTGGGTGGCCACCCGGCCGCGCAGATCGCGGACCTTCGCGGCCGTCTCGGCCACGAGATGTCGGAAGCCGTCAGCCAGCGAGGCCAGGGTGAACTCGCCTTTCTGGGACGTGGAGAAGGAGTTGATGGCGTAGAGCACCGTGCGTGCGGCGTCGGCCTCGCTGAGCGCGCCGGCATCGAGGTCGACCGTCGAGGCGTCGACGGTGATGTCGTCGATCTGCGCCGCGCTCGCCAATTCGGCGATCTGGTGATAGAGCGCGGAGGCGTCAAAATTCCCTTGGTGGATGATTCCGAATTTGCCGCCGGAGATCTGGCCGGCCGAATCGCCGTCGCTCGACTGGGCGCGCAGATGGCGGCCGACCGCGGCGAGAAAACCTTCGGCGAGTTCCTCGTCGGCACGCTCGCGCACTGCTTCCATGCCGCCTACCTCGACCAGCGAGAGCTGGAAATTGCCGGGTGCCCGCAGCTTCTCCTCGGCGAGCTTGGCGAACTCGTCCTTGCCGAGCAGGCCGGTCGAGGCGTCACGGTTGCCCGGGCGCACGTCGACGGGCATGCGCGCCGTCAGCACGGTGAGGGTGATCTTATAGGATTCGCGCGGTGTCGGCAGGCGGCAGCCGCCGAGCATGACGTTGAGTGCCACCGGGTTGGCGAGTTGCACGAGAATGGGTGACAGGCGGCCGCCGTCCTTGAGCGAGGCGAGCAGGACCTTGACCAGCGCGCGGTCGGAATCGGCGAGCAGCTCGGTGAAAGGCCGGCCTTTGAGCGCGCTGGCGTCGCGATGGGTGAGGGCCTTCAGTGCGCCTGCCGCGAAGGTGATCTCACCTCGCCATCGACTTCCAGGAGAAGGTCGGCGGCAGCGAACGCGAACGCGACGAAGCGGTCGCGCTCGGCGCGGATGGGGTCCGGAGCCTGGGCCATTTCGGCTTTACCTTAGGTGCCGAGATTTAAGGACCGGTTACCGCACGGCATATGCTTGACAAGCCGTCGCCCGCCCATCGATTATTCGTGTACATACAATTTAGCCCGGCTAACGGGTTAAGCGAAAGCGGGGTTTGGGCGTGGCGGGATATCAGCGTCCGGCACGGTTGGACGAGGCTCTGGCGGCTTTGGCCGTTGCCCCCCGCGTTGTCGTGGCTGGCGGCACGGATTTTTATCCCGCCCGGGTCGGCCGGCCTCTCGACGATGATATCCTCGACATTACCGGCCTTGCCGAGCTTCGCCGCCTGCGCGAGGATGAAGCCTGCTGGCGCATCCCGGCGCTTGCGACCTGGA